>Ga0209396_1000825_pt1 | contig 35707 bp, 25 predicted proteins | sample GOMGulsemesocosm_6_FD_184638 | JGI IMG/M metagenome (GOLD analysis project Ga0209396, IMG submission 184638) | Methane-oxidizing microbial communities from mesocosms in the Gulf of Mexico - GOM8C Gulf of Mexico (SPAdes) (version 2) | ecosystem: Environmental > Aquatic > Marine > Cold seeps...
TGTTTGCGTCAGACTCAGAAGTGATGATCATCAACACAATCACTGACTCTCAAAACCTTAACTTTTCTACCTCGGGTATTTATAATATTAACGATAAGGTCTTCCATTCCACATTTGAACTTCAGCTATCTGAACAACGCGTATCGATGACACAATCGACTTTATCCGTTGATCAAATGAAAGATCCGTTACTGGTTCAATTTGGTCCGCGCTCATTAGGTCAACTTAATGGACAAAGCAGTGAGATAGATATTAATTCAGACGACGTGCCTGACAGTCTTCCAATGTTTGAAGGTGACGTGGGGTATTTGGTGTTTGATAAAAATAACAATGGCAAAGCAGACGGTGGCCATGAACTATTTGGCCCACAATCTGGAGATGGATTTCAAGACTTAAGTGCCCTAGATAGTAACAACAATGGGTTTATTGATCGCGAGGATGATGATTTTTCACAACTTAAATTATGGCAAATAGATGGTAATGGCAACGAAACATGGCGTAATTTAAGTGACACTGACATTGAGGCTATAAACCTCAACAGTACTGTTACTCCGTTTAATTTTTACGATAAAGATGATCAATTACAGGCACAGCTAACTCAATCAAGCGTTGCCCTTACTGATAAGGGCGTTGCTTATGGCGTTCATCAAGTAGATGTTAGGATTTAGGCAACGTTATTCTAAATTCAGCGCCACCTAATTGCTTGCTATCAGTAATGGTGAGCGAGCCTTGATGCCATTGTAAAATACGCGTCACTATTGCCAGTCCCATACCGTAGCCTTTAACAGATTGCTCACTGTCGTTACCACGAATAAAAGGTTTAACAATTTGTAGGCGATCATCAACAGCAATTCCATCACCGTCATCGCTTACACACAATAAAATGCCTTGTTGAGTATCTTCTGTGGTTATAGCAATCTTAGTACGGCCATAATTGAGCGCATTTTGCACAAGGTTATTAATTAATATCATCAAGTAGGCAGGGTCGCCATCTACCCCTATGTCATCATCCCCGTGATATTCGATAATCATGTTGTCATTAAGCTTAGTTTTAATGCAACTAGTGATTAATGGTGATAGAAGCACTGAGCGCTTCTCAAGGTTGACCATCGATTGGTCAAGTCTTGCATAATTGAGTAGCGTTTCAACCAACTCAACCATTTCATCGACATTGTCACTGATACGTTGTTCAAATCGTTGTCTCAGTTTTGGGTCATCTTCTTCAGCTAACGTATCGAGTCCAAACCTGATACGCGCTAACGGTGTACGTAAATCATGAGAAACAGCATTGCTCAACAATTTAACATCACTCACTAAACTCTCTATACGCTGCGCCATGTGATTAAATTCAGTTTCTAAATCACGAATATACGTAATTGAACTCACATTGACTCGTTGTGATAAATCACCTTCTCCAAAAGATTTAGCTACCAGCCGCAAGGTTAACAATCTACGCAAGAGTGGATACAACCAAGCTAACATCAGCATCATCATCAAAAGATAAAATAAACTAGTTAACATGATACGTAACGATGAATCGATTGATTTGGTCACTAACGAAGGGGCATTAATCAGTAATAATTGTTGATGATTATGCAGCAAAAAATAGAGAGAGAGTCCCGCATCTGTTTCTAACATCACCGAATTACCGTCTGCTAACTTGTCCATTAACGGTTGAGGCAACGGTAATTGATTCACAGGAACTAGGCTCATTTGATGCGTATCGGCCACAGGCCATTGAGCAACAAAGTGTTGAGGTTTTTCAATTTTATTCAGAGTTTTAGCGATATGATCGCCCAATGATTCAAGTTCACTGACACTGTCATTAGTGGCTCGCGTTGTTGCTGGCGCGTCAAGATATTGCGCTACAACATTATCGAACATCCAACCTAGACCCATAGTGGCAATAAGCACCACGACAATTAACGAAATAATTAATCTGCGCATCAATGATTACCAACTGTCCTTAGCAAACAAATAACCTTTACCCCAAATCGTTTTTATTCGATAGGGATTGGTGGAATCATCACCGAGCTTTTTACGCAGGCGTGAAACACGTAAATCGATTGAACGGTCAAATCCATCGTAGTCAAAACCGCGTAAATCTGTCACCAAGGATTCCCTTAATACGACTTCTCCAGCCTGTTTAGCCAATAACCACAGCACATCAAACTCATTGGATGAGAGCTTTACCAATGAATCGTTGAGCGTCACGCTCCGGCTCTGGCTATTTATGACCAACGCATTGAACACTAATTGATGTTCATTGACTTGGGGGACCGTTTCTACTTTTTCAACAATAACTGTGCGCCGTAGCGCTAATCGGATGCGAGCCAATAATGCACGAGCACGAATAGGCTTTGTCATATAATCATCAGCGCCCATTTCAAGGCCTAATACCTCATCAATTTCTTCGTCACGGGCGGTGATCATAATAATGGGATTTGAAAAGTCCGGACGTACTGTCTTACATACATCCAAACCATCCATGCCCGGCAACATACCATCAAGTAAAACAAGATCGGGGTTTAACGTTTGAATTAACGTCACAGCTTCATCACCGCGGTGACAGCAAGTCACTTTAAACTCTCGCGCTAATAAATAGTCTTCGATCCATTGGGCCAACGCCACGTCATCTTCGACTAATAATATATGTGAACCTTCCATAAACCCCTTTCTTTACGTTAACTTTGAAATAGCACGCCATTAACAATGCTTAATACACAGCCCAAATATGCTGTTTTTATAAATAAAACTTAAAATAAACGCCACGATGTACGCGGTTTACCTTTTTTCTTATAAACCCACGCCATTTTGATCAAACCCGACAACAAGGGTTGCTCCGCGTTTTTTGCACGAATAACAAAGGACACATTATCTCGCGCTTCAACATCAAGTTCGATTCTGCCTTGCGTTTGACCACTCCAACATTCTATAGCTTGTTTCTGTTGAGATGAATAAAGGCAATATTGACCACTTCTAGGTAATTTCCATTTAACTTCGACCACCACAAAACAGGCATTGCCCTGTTTCATGGCGACACATTGCTTTGGTTTAACTGACATTAATGATTGAGTCGTGCCAGGTGCAGCTTGCGTCACCTGGGAAAAAAACACTAAACACAGTAGTAAACCCAATTGCCCAAGTCGTGAGTTTTCAATGCTGGCCCATTGAAAACGAGAATTAGCATCAAGTTTCATATCAATTCCCTAAAATACATACGTGAGTAACATGCCTGCACGAACGCCATCGGTTACATCATCCGTTCTAGCCGCTTTAGTACGATCTGATAAAGTATTAAAACGAACGAAACTACCAACAACCCAATCTGTACTCAAGGCGTATTCTAACCCGACTTCTGCTGAGTAACTCATGCCAGAATAATCCTTATCGTCATTGAGTAATACAGAATAACTATCTTGAACATCCTTTGAACGATAGTGAGCACCAACCGCCGTATAAACATTCACGTTACGTACTTGCCATTCATGGTTATAAGAAACGGAGGCTTCAACGCCATCCTCATCACCATTATCCGGGCTATAAGGCGTAAAGATAACTTGTAATTGGCTATCATCAAAATAACCAGTGGCTCGTATGCCACCACGTTTTTTGCTATGTAAGTCTTCTATACCTTCTAGTCCTTCGATATTACGTACAGACGTTTCATAAAATAAATCGAGTGACCATTCATCTTCATTAAGAAAGTTAAAACCCCATGCTGATGCTGAATATAAACCGTGAATACGACGTGAGCTTAATCCCGGAGACTCAACAAAAAATCCACCTAGTTGGGCACGAAAACTAATATCAGTTTCAAATTCAACATCCCCGTTGTCATGATTAAGCATGTTAAAATGCTCTCCAACACTACTGATGGCGCTGAATCCTAAATAAAATCCATCACGAGAATTTAGCTTTTCAAATTTAACACTAATTTCAGTGTCTTCATTGCCACCACAAGCCTCACTGTGTAGATTTTCGTGTTTTTCTTTCATCTCTTCCAGATACTTTTCACGATCTTCATCGTTATCAAAAATTATCTTTCCAAAATCAACCGTCATTGGTTCACATTTTTCAGTCTGCTCACTGTTATGTTGATTCTCATCGTCAGCATTAGATCCACCAAAAGAAAAAGACTTTGTATAGCGATATTTACTGGCCTTTTTTTTATCTTCGGATTGCTCCGATGCCTGTTTCTTTTTGTCGTCGTTATCAAAAGCATAAACACTTGGCGCCGCCAAAGTCGTTGTCATTAATCCAGCAATAATAGTAGGTAGTAGTCGTTTCATTGTTTTTCCTTAAATCGTTTTTTATGTTTTCATATTGTGGATATGATAGTAACGACATTCATTTTTTATTAGCGTATCAGTATTTTTGTAAATGTATCACTTTGTACCTAAAGTTCTCACGAGGTATCAAAACCTTAAAAATAGTGCGAAAGATACACCTCAATCACTTAGTCCAAGATTCTTGTAACAAAGCCATCATGTCTGCTGGAGAGAGTTTACTAATACTGTCACTGCCTTCTAACAAGCTATTGGCGAGATCGCGTTTATGTTGATGCAACGCAACAATTTTATCCTCAATGGTGTTCTTAGCAATAAATCGATAGATGGTGACGGGACGTGTTTGTCCCATGCGGTGCGCGCGATCGCTGGCTTGATCTTCCACAGCAGGATTCCACCATGGGTCCATATGTACAACATAATCGGCGGCGGTTAAATTAAGGCCAGAACCACCAGCCTTCAAACTAATAAGAAATACATCTCCCTCTCCTGCTTGGAAGGCATTCACAGCTTGTTGTCGTTGTGAAACAGGTGTTGAACCATCGAGGTATTGAAAGCTAATGCCATTGGCTATCAAGCGTTCTCTTAATAAATGCAGATGGCCAACAAACTGACTAAACACCAAACATTTATGATTGTTTTGTTTAAGCTCAATCATCAAATTATCAAATGCTTTTAACTTAGAACTTTCGATGGTCGACTCAGCCATGACAAGGCTTGGGTGGCAACAGGCGCGTCGCAATTTCATAATTTCTGCCAGCATTTTGATATGCTGCTGACCTTCTGCAACATCTTCATGCATCAGATTTTCAATCGCTTGACGGCGTAGTGCTTCGTAAAAAGTGATTTCTTGTTCAGACAGTTCTATAGGTAAATTAATTTCAGTACGTGCAGGAAGCTCCGTTAACACCTGTGATTTTAAACGCCTTAGAATAAACGGTGATATCACTTGGCGCAGCGCGAAACTTGCGCGGCGCTTGGCGGCATCATCACTGGCTTTATTACTTTCAATTAACTGAGCAAAGCGTTTATGAAATTGTTTTTGACTGCCCAATAACCCAGGATTAATAAATCTAAATAAGCTCCATAACTCTGTTAGGTTATTTTCAATGGGCGTCCCAGTGGTCGCCATTTTAAATTTACCACTTAACGCTAAAGCGGCTTGCGTGCGTTTTGCTAATGGATTTTTTAAGGCCTGGGCCTCATCGGCCACAATCGTTTGCCACTCAACCGCCGCTAGTTTTTCACTCTCACGTTGCAACAAGCCATAACTACAAATAACAACATCAAAGGGTTGCAAGTTATCGAGCACTTTTTGACGTTCGCCAATGTCACCATCACGTCCGAATATTTTCACATTCAGAGTGGGGGCAAATCGAGTGATTTCTTGTTGCCAGTTAAAGCACACCGAAGTAGGAGCTAAAACTAAGCTCCCCCCTTTTTGAGCGCGCGCAACAATGACAGCCAGCGCTTGCAATGTTTTACCTAGGCCCATGTCATCAGCTAAACAAGCACCAGCACCCCAATGTGCTAATCGCATGGCCCAATCAAATCCATCACATTGATAATCACGAAGTTCAGCCTGCAGGGTCGATGGTAACTGCGGCACCAATTCGCTCGCTTCTTTTAATAAGACTTTTTGACGATCCCAAGCGTGCAAGGTCCTCATCCGCATGCCCTGCGTTGCGGCATCGATAAGTGGGCTAGCAAGTGCGTGAAACTTGCCATCAAGGGTCATATTTTCAATGTCTTGCAAGCGTTGCTTTAATTCTTTAGTCAGTACGAGAATTTGTTGTTCATCAAGTTTAATAAACCGCGATTGGCTTTGTGCCATCAGTGCCATTAATGTCTTAAGCTCAATCACTTGATTGTCTGACACCGTTAACGTGCCTTCTAAATCGAACCACTCTTTTTGTTTCGTTACTGCCAGCTTCATATGCGCCATTTCTTGAGGCACTGACAATTTAAGACTTTTTCCTTTAGGCCATTGCAAAACAATATCGAGTGGTGATTTTGTGTTTGGATGAGCCACGATATTTTCAAGTAATACGAGTGTTTCTAGCGCTTCGTCTAATCGATCACACAATAAACGACTGTCGATCATCTGCTCAAATAATGAGACCTGCTCATATAAGCGCTGTAATTGACGACGCTCAGAGACTAAATCACGGGTAACAATTTGACGTTTGCCGCCAATATCCAGCGATAAAGTAGGATTACCCATACCGGGCGATATACTTGGGCCATCACTCCCCAATGGCATCACATGACATTGATATTCTAATCCCTCGCCAGCGGGCTCAATATTAATGTATAAACGGGCGTCAGCACCAACTTGCTCAACTGAGCTAGTAATGCCTTCTAAATTCGACTGAATATTTAACATTGGGGCAATAACACTGATACTTTTAATAACTTTATCTTTTGCTGCTTGCGGCACAACTAAACCACTTTCACCAACGATACTCGCAATTTGACGATGTTTTTTCTCATACGCCACCAGCTCAAACTTGTTATCACCAAGGTTAGTGAATGAATAACTACTATCAGTATCGTCAATATCACTGGGCAAATTACTCATTGATAGTAAAAAACCATCATCGTTTTGAGTGATGACTAATTCAGGTTCTCGCTCACTAATAGTTATGTTTTGGTGTGGATTATCTTCTAAATATACATTCTCTAAACCAATGGCTGCTTTAAGTGCAAGATAACCAGTCAGCGAGTAATGTTCTTTACCGTAATATCCGCCATTAAACTGGCCTTTAATTTGATGACATAATGCGATGTCGCCATCAGACAGATAATCGAAGGTTTCCATGTCTTGGGATAATCGTTTAAGCGCGATAACACGTCCCTTCGTCCAGCCACTTTTCCCCAGTTTTTGTTCTTTAGCGCTCAACTCATCGCCAAACCGACTATGTTGAAGCAGCCAAACCAAGCGTGACGTTTTTTCATCTGACTCATTAACTGGTTTCACTGTTTTATCTAACGCGATCAATTGCTCTAACGCTAAGGCCCATGTTTCTTTTCGGGCGATAAGCGCAGGAAAGTCTAAAAATGTCTGCTGTTCATCAACAAAATTAATAGGTAATAATTGCTGATGTTTTTTGAGTAAATCAACACTCACCTTGCTCCATAAGAACTCACCTATGTCATTGAGGTGCTGGCAGCTTTCACTGAGTTGTCGTAAAAAAATTGCACTGGGCGTTTGGTTTGACCATGTTAAACATAGACAACTCACCACCACATACACATGATACGCATAATGATTAACGTGAGAATAAGGATCGCTTAATTCAAGATGTTTTACTCGACCAGCTAACACCATATTAAAACGGTTAATACAAATATAAGTTTGTTGATAAGCGCCTTCATAGCGTCGGTCATCAAGTTGATTTGCAAGTTCTGTAAACAAAACATTAAGCTGCTGAGGCATTTCATCACTGCCTTGAGTCAACAAAGCCATGGTATAGAATAATCCATGTAAATCGCCAACATACTGATTTTTTCGTCGTGAAATTTTGTTCTTAGCGACAATAGATAACTTAAACTGCTCAATCGCTTGGGTTAAATCTCCTGCTAAAAAATGTAATGTTGCCATCAACTGCAAGCCGTAACTGCTTTTCTCTTGGGGTATTAACAGTAATTTTGCTTCTTCAAAACGACACCCAAATATGTATTGCTCGGCAAGTAAATGTCGCAGTTCATCATCTTTGTCAATAATCTTGTCAAACAACTGCGCCAGTAAAGTGATCACTTCGCTACGATCTTTCATTTCTTTTCGCAATTGATGTAGCAAACTAGCAAATGCTTGATATTGCATCTGATAGGGTAATTTTAAAAACTGCTGCTGGTTAAACGGATAGAAACATAATTCAATCAAGGTTTCATTAACTTGCACATCAACTTTTTGTGGATCTTTATTAAATTCAAATAACTCGGTACATATTTGATATTGTCCACGATAAAAGCTGTCACGAATGATGCGCTGGGTATTACTAAAACTTGGACGCCCCCAAGAATAGGCCGACATCATAGGGTGAATGCGCTCCACAACATCAACAATACCTTCAAACGATTCTTCTTCGAGTGAAAGTCTGGTTAGCTCATCGGCTAAATAAGGCGATAATTTAATGCCATCTTGACTGAGAGAGATGAGACCTTGAATAACGAGTGAGTCTCGCACTTCATTAGTAAATAATGTATGAAGTTTCAATCGATTAAAAACATCAGCGTGACTGAGCTCTTGCAATACCTTTCTAAATTTTGCTTGCCCCAATCTATGATTGATAACGGCTAAAATGCGTAAAATTATCTGCTGCGCAGGATCGCACGCATTATATAATGCTTTGTGTTTATAGATTGCAATATCGATATTAGTGAGGAATGACATGATGAGGGCAATAACAAATTAGAATGATGGCTATAATAGCGTGTTTCGCCATTATTTTCATTGTCTTGGTAAAGTTTAACAAGAGTCCTTCAACTGTCGTTCAGTTTCACCATATTATAGTACCGCATCGCCTGTAAGGATTTTCCAATTATGAAATTATTTCCCTTAACTATCTGTGTTTTAGTCTCGCTATATAGTATGAATAGCAAAGCAGATGACACAGCACCCTCAGTTTTCGTTACCCATGAAATGAACGGTGATAGCGCTATTACAAGTGTCGGAGTCGGCATGACATTTAAAGATCATCACAGTAATTTTGGTGCTAATGTGTCTATGTCATTAGGTAACGCTGAGATTGTTACTAGTAAATTCCATGTCGAAGATTATTTAGCCTGGGAGCTGGGCGCTAAAATAGGATATTTTTCTGACATCTCTTTATATTTAGAGGCAGGTGTCGATTTAGGCGAACTTATCGGTCGCGACCATCTAGACGAAGATCGTTATCATGACCATAGCTTTAATGATAATGATCATCACGATCATTATCATAATGACTACGAATATCGACCAATTAATGATTCCCTAGATGCTTATATAGGTATTGGTGGCGGCATCAATTTCGGACATGCTCAACTCAATGGTCACGTTCGTTTACGACAAATTGATAGCGAAGATTGGAGCGCCTTAGACGATGTTTATAGTGGTGTCACCTTAACGCTATCTTTTTAAACACTTAACAAAGCCTATCCTAATGCGTCTAACACACGGCACTCATAATCATCGTCGTGGTGACAACAATCGACAATATTAGATAACTCTTGAGCCAGTGCTGTTAGCTGGCTTATTTTTTGCTGGACATCCAGTAAGTGTTTTTGAGCAATGTCATGAGCTTGATGTGGTGAGTGTGCACTACATTCTTGTAAATGAATTAATTGTTTAACCTCCTCCAAATTAAACCCCAAGGTTCTGCTATGGCGAACGAATTGCAACCGGCGTAAATGCTTGCTGTTATAACGTCTTTGATTGCCAGCGCTGCGATTAGCCAACGGTAATATGCCTATATCCTCATAATATCTAATGGTTGGTATTTTACAGTCGGTCAGCGTCGACAATTGACCAATACTATAAATGTTGCCTTTCAATTCATTTTTTTGCATAAAACCCTTGAACCTCTAGTTACTAGAGGTTTTATGATAGCTTTATCTTACATCGTTTGCATTAAACCAATTAAATAATATCTGAGGAGTGTGCCATGTCAGGCTGTTGCGATCACAATAAAAATTTTGACGGAATGAGTGCGGATTATCGCCGTATTCTGTGGTGGATTATCGCGATTAATGGCGGTATGTTTATAGTTGAAATGTTGGCGGGTGTTGCTGGTCAATCGCAAGCACTGCAAGCCGATGCCTTAGATTTTCTAGGTGATAGCTTGACCTACGGGTTAAGCTTATGGGTCATTGGTAAATCGATTACTACGCGTAGTAATGTGGCATTGTTTAAAGGGTACAGTTTAGTTTTTATGGCCTTACTCGTTTTTGCTGGCACGATTTATCGCCTCTTTGTGGCCAACGAGCCTAGTGCTGTCACCATGGGCACAGTGGCAATAGCAGCATTAATGGCCAATTTAATCAGTGTATGGCTTTTACGCCGCCACAAAGATGGCGATGCTAATGTTCGATCTGTCTGGCTATGTAGCCGCAATGATGCCATTGGTAATGTAGTTATTATAGCGGCAGCCTCAGGCGTGTGGCTCACAAACCAAGCATGGATTGACTTAGCTGTAGCAGCATTCCTCGCCTTATTATTTTTAAATTCAGCGTGGAAAATTGTCAAACAAGCCAATGAAGAAAAACAAGCCCATTTGCAATCAGAATAATCTATTCCTCGTATCACAAGAAGGCTCCAAGGTTGTTTCATTAGGCTAAAACCCTTGACAAATCTCTGATCCAGCGACCATTATAAAGTTATGTTTATGCAAGAAAAATACTTATGTTATTACTTTGTACTTATTTATTTATTGCACTATTTTTCTCATTCATCTGCTCCATAGCTGAGTCAGTACTCTTGAGTCTGAGTCAAATTCACATTGCCTATTTAGAACAAAACAAGCACCCAGCTGGCACAATTCTTAATTCACTAAAAATGGATTTAGATAAGCCTCTGGCGGCTATTTTGACCCTCAATACCGTTGCCCATACTGTTGGCGCAGCAGGTGTTGGAGCGCAAGCAAGTATTGTATTTGGTGAAGCATCTTTAGGCGTTGTATCTGCTGTTTTAACGCTACTCATTTTGTTTATATCTGAAATAATCCCCAAAACATTAGGAGCCAATCACGCTAAAGCACTTGCACCTATAACGGCTTACGGCCTTAAATATATGATTATTATTCTTAAGCCGATTATTATTATTTGCGAGTTTGTTACAAAAAGACTAATCACCGATAAATCTAGAGATGATATGAGCCGTGATGAATTTTCAATCATGGCGCAATTAGGTGAAAAGCATGGTGCTATAAACCAGCAAGAGTCAAAAATCGTACAGAATTTACTGATGCTGCAAACTATCGATATTAAATATGCCATGACACCAAGCACTGTAATTTTTTCAGAAACTGTATATCTCAGTGTCGACGAATTCTTTCATAAACACCAAAAAATACGATTTTCCCGTATTCCCGTTTTCGATAAAAGCAATCAAGACTTTATTGGCTTTGTGCTACGTGCCGATTTATTACTGGCACAAGCACGTGGTAATTCCCAAGCTATCCTCAAAAATTATTTGCGTGAAATGCCAACACTCCTTGAAACAATGACCCTTTCTCATGCCATGGAGGAAGTACTTGTTGGGAAACATCATATGGCCTTAATCGTTAATGAGTATGGTACGGTGAGAGGCATACTGACGTTGGAAGATATATTAGAATCATTAATTGGACATGAAATAATTGACGAGGGTGATAAGCATATTGACATGCAAAAGCTGGCTAAACGGCGCTGGAAAATAAAATCAAAAAAACTAGGCCTTGATGATAAACAAGAAGACATTGATGTATAACTTCATTGATAAATAAAGAAAAAACCGTATAACAAGTAAGCTCGCGAAATGCTATAGGGCCTTAAGCGCCCTATAGCATTTTGTTAAACAAAGATGAACGATACTATAAAGAATTTAGTACCTTAATCTTTGTTACGCCATTTGTTGTATATCAAATTCGCAAGACTCTCATTTTCAATGAGAAAGTTATCTGTTATCAACGCTATACTACTAAAGTTTGTTGCAACAGAAATTTCAGGAGACCTGAATATCACTTCCAGTCGCATAGACTTTTCATTCCTTAACCTCGCTCTTTTTTGCTGATCTAATGGGAAATCAATGTAAATTATTCTATATGTATTATTATTTAAATCGCTCCAATCCATCACTTCCCAAGTTGCGATAAACCCCTCTTCACCTTCCGGCGTAACAATCACACTACCTTCATCGTCAAAAACCAATTTTGTGAGGATAGGCTCTGCCTGGTTAAGGTTTGAGTTATTAATATCCCTTAAATGAAATATAGTTTTGCCTGCAACAAAACTATTCTCAATTGGGTCAGTAGCCATATCTATCAATACATCGTCTGCCCATATACCTGGGGTATTATCTTGTGCGAAGCTAAACATAAATTTATCATTAGCAATTAGGAATTCAAAACTACTATCACCATACGATAATATATTTTTAGCAAAGCTAAACGTTGTTTCTTTCCCTAAAAGACTGATGGTTTTATCACTAAAAGAAGCGTCCATATCATAAAAGTGACCATTGGCAATATAATGATTACTGTATATAGAATAAATAAACGACTTATCAACTATCAGTGATTTTAGATTTGCTATTTTCGGTGTTGAATAAAAAACTTTTTGAATATCATCAAAACTTATTTCAATCGTTGATAGGTCGACATCTGCATTGATTTTTTCAGCAACAAGCTCACTTATCGCTATCACTTTTTCATTCAAAAGTAATCTATCATTATCACCTAGTTTCTCATGCAAAAGTGGGGTTATTGCTCTGGCAATAAGGTGCGCCGCTTTAAACTCAATCTCTGTATTTGCAATATAATCTGTGCTGATAGCATCATAATTAACGTTAAGTTTTGCAGATAATGCTAATAACGAAATATCATCTAGTACAGCCAGTGTTGAGAATGGCGTAATAAAGTCTGCATTGGCAGGCGCGATTAATTCATAAGAAGCTTCTAATTGAGTCGCTTTATCACTATCAGTTGTTACACCAGCTGTGATCTGAGCAATTAACGGATATTGAGCATCTTTGAGATCAATTTTAACTTGGCCTAACTCATTCGTTTTTTCTGTAATTTTCTCACCTACATCACAAATGCTATTGGAGTTTCTATCAATACAAATACTCGCATTGTGTAGGTAACCATCAATCACAGTGATGACTTTTTTAACTGATTCTTTAGATTCTGGTATACTAGAACCTCCACCGCCGCAACCAGCGATACACAAGCAAGTAAACAGAGTAATATGTTTCAACAATACTACGTATTTCATGATATTCCTTTTTATTATGTGACAAATACAACTTAACATTAGAAGTAGCTAATGTTAAGTGTAAACGATAACACAGTGTTATAATTGAATAAACTGGCTATTTAGGCCTATTTATTTGTAACATCCTATTTTCAACGTTCTTATAAAAAACAGTCATGCCAGCGCATCATACACAATCAAATTGACGTTAAAATGACAAACATAATAATCGCTAATCAATCAAGTTCAAGCGCTTCAATGACTACAGTTTTGTGAGTCTCATCACCAGCTATCTCTAGCGCCTTAGCGTCTAATTATGACCAAATAGCGCCTCCATAGGTCCAACAACATCTATTGGTGCATCAACCAACCTAAAGCCTTTTTTAAGGTGTTTATCCTCGTCAAATCCTTGTTCATCACATAGTTAATTTATCCCTAGGTAATCGTGAGAGCGCTCGTTATAACTACGGGAAATAACCTTATCTCACAGTGTGGAGAAATTGATGAAAACCATTACTACCCCCTTAAATACAAATAGCCCTCACGATATTCGCGTTGAAAATAGTTTGGAAATATCAGGTCTTACTAAAACTTACAACAATGGTTTTAAAGCCCTCGATCAAGTCAACCTGACACTGTCTAATGGCATGTTTGGCTTGTTAGGCCCTAATGGCGCGGGAAAATCGAGCTTAATGCGAAGTTTGGCAACATTGCAAACATTCGACAGTGGAGCCATTGTTTTTAATGGCGTGAATAGCCAAGTGAACCCTAATATCATCAGAGAATGTGTTGGCTATTTACCGCAAGAATTTGGCGTCTATCCCAATATGTCTTCCGTGCAATTACTGGACTACTTGTCAATATTAAAAGGCGTCACCGATAAATCACAAAGACAAAAACAAATTGATTATTTATTAGCATTAACCAATCTTACTGCCCATAAAAATAAAGAAGTAGCTAATTACTCAGGCGGCATGAAACAACGATTTGGTATTGCACAGGCGTTATTAGGGTCCCCTAAGCTTTTAATTATCGATGAGCCTACCGCTGGCTTAGATCCTGCCGAGCGTAACAGTTTCCATAATATATTGTCTGATATCTCCGATAAAATGATCGTCATATTATCAACACATATCGTCGAAGATATTAATAACTTATGCCCCAATATGGCGATATTAAATGCAGGAAAGCTCTGCTTTGAAGGCGAACCGCAAGCCTTGCTCAATGTTTTAAAAAATAAATTATGGACTAAAACCATTAGTAAAAATGAATTAGAGCAAGTGAAACGCCAGCATGATTTGTTATCGGTCAGGCTAAAAAATGGCTGTTATCAAATAAGGTTGGTAGCAGACACAGACCCTGGCAAAGGTTTTACGTCAGCTCAAGCTGATTTGGAAGATGCTTACTTTTATACATTAAAGCAAACCCCAACTAAATAAGGATCAATTATGTTGACTCAATTATTACGTTTTGAGTGTTTATATCATATTAAACAACCCTCATTTATCATCTCGCTTTTAGTTTCGCTCTTTTATGGCGTGGCCATTAATGCAGATAGCTTAGGTCCCGGCATGGCATTACTCGATCTTAACTCCCCCTATCGAGTCAGTTTTTTTATCGCGTTAACCTCGGTATTGAGTATTTTTGGCGCCATGATATTTTGCGTTAATAGCTTACTGCGAGACCGTGAGCATCACTTTGATAACATTGTTGGGATGCTTGCAATAAAGCAACGTGTAATGAGCCGCGTTATCGCCATAGGGCTGAGCACCTTGTGCGTAACTTCAATGGTATCAATTGGCATGATGTTAGGGTTACTCTCACCCAGTATTGACCAAGAGAAAGTGGCACATTTTTCGTTACTTCAATATTTATGGCCATGGCTAGTCTTTGTTTTTCCTAATACAATTATCGTCACTAGTTTATTAGTAGCAATAACCTTAAAGAAACAAACAGCATTTACGACCTACACTTCAGCGACGTTATTGTTTGTTCTATTTTGGGTCGCCATGATATCAATTGGTGCGCCGCTAGCGGGTGCAACCGTCATAAAAGATCCCAGTATTGTCGGGTTATTTAGCCTGTTAGACCCTTTTGGTGCCAGTGCTTTTTTTGAGCAAAGTGCGTATTGGACACCTTTACAAAAAAATCAGCTACAGTTTAATTTATCTGGAAGCTTATTAGCTAATCGAATATTGTGGTTATCGATAGCGCTATGGATTATTTTTTATCTTAGAAAGCATATCCTCGAGGTACTACAACCCCGTAATGAAATAAGTATTAAAACGCGAAAAAGGCCAATATTAGTTGAAGACATCGCATCTCAACCCGCAAATACTTTTACATCTAATATAGTTGTCACAGCGAATATCACTCACTTTAAATATCAAAGCAACGCACTCTTTGCCCTATTATCCATTGAGATTAATCAGCTGCTCAATCAATGGGCATTTAGGATTATGACGATCCTTGTTACAGCCCTCGCTGTTGTTGGCATGTTAATGGCCACTGGCGTATTTGGTGGCGGGCAGTTTTCAGGCAGTTATGCGACTACAGCGCTGTTAATAGGTTATAGCACAGAAGCCTTTACCCCATTAGTAACGGCATTTATTGTGTTTTATAGTGCCGAAAAACTCTGGCAAGAAAAACAACTAAAAGTCGACAGCTTCTTTGATAGCACTCCCGTTTCAAGTGTCACTATTTATGCGGCCAAGTTATTATCTTTATTTTTCATTCCATTATTTTTAGTGGCGATAAATATCGTAGTCTCGATTATTTTTCAGGTAACCAATGACTATTCACGCTTTGATTTACCCCGTTATTTATCCCTATTTTACTTCACCGCAGCACCTGTAATGATACAAACTGTGTTGATTGTATTTATTCAAATGCAGCTAGCTAGCAGTCGTTTTGCTAATAAATATCTAGGAATGATGGTCAGCGGGATCACCATGATATTCTTAGCCAACACCAACGGGTTATTTGGCTTTGAGCATCCACTATTAACGATTAACCAGTTTCCTAGTTTGTTACGCATCGATTCGGACTTAGTCGGTTTCGGAGATTTTGGCACTAAATTTCACTATTTAGCCGGATTTTGGGGCTTATTAGCCCTATTGATAGCGAGTTTAAGTGTCATCCAGTGGAATAGAGGCGAGTGGTATAAAACAAAATGGTTTAGTCGTACTAAATTAATATCATCAACTAATCTCTCCAAAGCCACCATATTATCTCGTTCTTTGGTGCCCATTTTAGTGGTTATGCTTGTTATTTTTACGGGCGTTATTGATTTCAAAATTCCAGAAAACAATGATTACCAAACAAAACAACAAGCATTTGAATATAAAGCGCTTTATGAGAATGATTATAAAAAATATCAAGCACTAGCTGTTCCGCAAGTAAGTAGTATGCGTTTAAAGGTCGACTTTTTCCCCGAGCAGAAACGTTACGTGGTGAACGCTGATTACTTAATAGTTAATACCAACAATGAGCCTATGCAGCAAGTTTTTGTCACCTCGCGCTTGCCCTTACAATCTATCAATATTGCCCAAGCGAGTGTTTCATTAACCCGCTCAACCCCACAGTGGCATGTCTATTTATTTGAATTAGCACAGCCTTTGTTACCCGGTGAAAGTTTACCGATGAGCTATCTGTTACAACAAACGTCATCCCCTTTTGCAATTAATAAATCTATAGTGAGCAATGGTTCTTATCTCAATCATAGTCATTTTGAACCCTTGTTGGGGTATGTTGATAGCCTTGAAATTCAGGACAAATTTGAGCGTAAAAAAAATAACCTAGCAATCAGAGATACGTTAACGAGCTATGACTCAACGTCAAGTGGGAGAGGAAAATTTGTAACTCAAAAGAGACACTTTGAAGCAATATTATCGACCTCAGCCGAACAAACTGCCGTGACCTCAGGACAATTGATCAAGTCATGGCATCAAGCGGGTAGAAGTTATTTTCATTACAAAATGAAACAACCAATATACCCATTAGTTGGTTACTTTTCTGCTGCCTATCAAACCAAACGCATACACCATAAAGGGACAACCGTTGATCTCTACTTTCATCCAGACCATGCGAAAAATATTGAGGAAATGTTACGGGCAACCCAAGCGACCCTCGATTATGCCACGCAGCATCTTGGTCCCTACATCTATGATGATTTACGTATTCTCGAAGTCCCTGCTTATCATCCTTTTGGAGGAAAAGCAGCGGCTGGTGTTATCGCATTATCAGAAAATCTATTTACTGAAGACTTTAATGACGGTGCCGCCATCAATAATACCGCTCGTAATACGATACATGAAGTGATGCATCAATGGTGGGGGGAAAAATTAGTACCAAAAATAACGCAAGGCGAAGGCGTGCTTGTTGAGTCATTAACTAAATACATGGAATCTGTCGTACTAGAGAAAATGTACGGTAAAAACATGGCGCGCCAATTAACTCAATATACACAACGGCGCTACTTTTCGGGCCGATCATTCGCGCGCGCTGCTGAAGTTGGATTGGTCAATACGCAGAACGAGTCCTATCTAAATTATGGTAAAGGTCCTGTGGTATTTTCGGCTTTGAGGGAATTACTTGGTGAAAAGACATTAAATGGAGCACTAAAAGAGCTTATCGACACCCATCAAGATGCAATAAATGGCACCACGGACGATTTACTCAGTGCTTTAAACGCTGTTGCCAATAAACAGCAACAGGCACTCATTGAAGACTGGCTAACTAAAATCATTGTCTATGACTTAGCAATTGAAAATGCTGTAGTTAACGAACTAAAAAATGGAAAATACGAAGTAGTCATCAACCTGAAAACATTACGTTTTTCCACAAATGAAACTGGCCAAGAGCATAAAATTGGTATCAATGAACCTATTAATATCGCCTTATATGATGGTCACCCAAATAATAAAGGCACGGCTAACGGATACCTTCATGCGCATCACATTAATCAAGATAACTCAGTGATTACGTTGATCGTTGAAGACAGACCGCATTTCGTCATGATCGATCCTAACTACACCCGATTAGACAAAAACTTGTCTAACAACCTTTTTGAAATTGAAAATTAATAAATAACGAGGAATTGTTGTGGGTGTTTATTTAAAACACCCATCATAACTTTACTGCGTGCCACCAACGGTTAACTCATCAAGCTTAAGAGTTGGTTGTCCCACACCGACAGGTACACTTTGGCCTTCTTTGCCACAGACACCAACGCCGGTATCTAATGACATATCATTACCGACCATTGATATTTGCTGCATAGCCTCGCTACCATTGCCAATAAGTGTTGCCCCTTTGATGGCGGCGCCAATTTCACCATTTTTAATGATGTAGGCTTCAGACGCTGAGAATACAAATTTACCGGATGTGATATCAACCTGACCGCCGCCAAAGTTTGGGGCATAAATACCATTTTCGACACTGGCAATAATATCTTTTGGCGTGCTTTCACCCGATAACATAAAGGTATTTGTCATGCGTGGCATTGGTAATGATGCATATGATTCACGGCGACCATTACCTGTACTTTTCGTATCCATTAAATGTGCGTTATGCTTATCAAACATATAGCCTTTTAAAATACCATCTTCAATAAGGACGTTACGTTGTGCTGCGGTGCCTTCATCATCAATATTGAGTGAACCACGGCGATCATTCAAAGTACCATCGTCAATAATAGTACAAAGAGGTGATGCGACTTGCTCTCCAATTTTCCCACTAAATGCCGATGATCCTTTACGGTTAAAATCACCCTCAAGACCATGACCTACAGCTTCATGGAGTAAAACCGCTGGCCAACCATTACCCAACACAACAGGCATTAAACCAGCGGGTGCATCAATGGCACTTAAATTAACAATAGCCTGACGGACAGCTTCTTCGGCGTAACTTTCATAGATTTTCTTACCGTCTTGAATTTGTAAGAAATAACGATAGTCAGTACGAGCACCGCCGCCAGCAGAGCCACGCTCGCGTTTGTCGTTATCATCAACAATTACACTACAATTCAAACGTACTAATGGGCGAATATCAGTAGCTAATGTACCATCAGTAGCAACCACAAGAATTTCTTCATAGACACCTGAAATACTCGCTACAACCTGACTCACGCGTGGATCTTGAGCCCGTGCATGCGTGTCAAGAGCGCGAAGGATATCGAGCTTATCGATTTCACTCATTAGGGTTAAAGGATTAAGTCCTTGATAAGTCGTTATTGATGGCGCTTTTTGCCATGCGTTTACTTGGCCATTATTACCTGATTGCGCAATGCCACGTGATGCAATAACACTTTGGTTAATGGAATGGTCATTGATTTCATCGGCATAGGCGAATCCTGTTTTTTCACCACTAATTGCTCTAACACCGACACCACGTTCGATATTAAAACTGCCCTCTTTAATGATGCCGTCTTCTAATACCCACGATTCATGATGTGAAGCTTGAAAATACAAATCAGCGAAATCTACGCGATGTTTTACAATGTTACTCAGATGATGATGTAAATTATCTAAGGTTAATCCTGCTGGAGTTAACAACGATTCACTGACGGTTTTAAAGCTCATAGATTTCTCATTTTATTGGCTAGTGCCAATTTATTTTGTAAGTTGTGAGTGAAAACGTTGCTGGCTAACCATTGGCATTTTACTTCTCACGGCTTGTAATTTTTCTCGATCAAATGACGCGCTGGCAAAACCTTCACCATAGGGTACTTGAGACTCAATCTCGCCCCAAGGATCGATCACCATTGACTGGCCCCATGTAACACGACCATTGACATGTTCGCCACCTTGATTTGAAGCCACCATATAGCATTGATTTTCAACGGCTCGAGCGCGAGATAAAAGCTCCCAATGCGCTTGTCCAGTGGCATGTGTAAAGGCACTAGGTAACACTAATATATCAGCACCTTGCTCGCGCATGGCCTGAAATAGCGCACCAAAGCGCAGATCATAACACACCGCCATACCAATGTTACCTATTGGCGTTTCTATCACGCTAATATGCTGACCAGGGTGCGTATTTTCTGATTCTCGATAACTGCCATAACCATCGTTAACATCCACATCAAACAAATGAATTTTATTATACTGCCCCAATTGTTTTCCTTGAGGATCAAATAAAATACTCGCCGCAAAGTGCCGACCATCATCTGCTTTAATCGCAATTGTACCCGCCACTAAATACACATTATATTGCTGGCTTAATTGTGCCAAGGCTGTTTGCATATAGCCTTGTTGTGACACTTCTGAATGCGCACGCACTTCACTGTCATTAGTTGCAAACATAAGACAACATTCGGGCAAGACAACTAGCAACTCGTCTTCAGGATACTGCTCTCTGATATTAGACAGTTGCTGTTTTATCGCTATGAGATTCTCATCAATGTTAGGGCTAGATACTAGTTGTACTGCTATCAATTTTACGTTGTTCATGGCTAATATTAGCTCCTTGCATAGGTTGTTCTTGAGGGGTGACAGGAGAAACCTTTTCTAGAATATGTGGAGGTACTTTATATTTCTTTTGCGTGCGGTCAACTTCTACAAAATCAGGTTTATCAACAGTGCCTGATAATTTAAAATTAACCTGTGAAATAACATCAACGATAGGTTCAAGTACCTTGGTAATGGCAAAGGTTAAGATAAATACTTGAGGTTGACTCGCCACAACACCAGCAATAACAGGTAAATTTGAAAATAGTTTGGGGGAAAAGCTAATATAATAATCAAGCTCATGACTCGATAAATTCACCGAACCTACCACATCAACACCACCAGCAACACCATCCATAAAGGCATCGGTCGTTACAGCGACCCCCTCGTTAATGTCAAAGTTACCTTTGAAGTCATTAAAGAAAATACCTTTTTGAAATACATCACGAAAATCTAAAACAAGCTTACGGCGCAAAGAATCGAGACTAAACAATGAGAAAATACGTGCGCCTTGATCGCTCACTTCTGCAATGTGACCTTGTCCTATTTTCCACTTAAGTTTGCCAGACAACCTCTCTAAATCTGGTGCATAAATACTTGAGCGCCACATTAAATCAAAATTTGTTTTAACATCGCTCTCTTTAATGCTCGACGAGAAATCCATCAAAGCCAGTGTTGTTTCGATGTTTTCACTGTTTAACTTTCCTTCAATACTGGTGTATTCACCCTTACTATCAAACCCCCAAATAGCATTTGCATCAAAGGTTGTTTCAGTAGCGCGCACACGAATATTATCAATGGCAATGCCCTGCAAATGTGGTTTCGTCACAAAACTAACCTTGCCTAATTCCACATCAAGTAATTGACACTGTGAGCAAGTAAAGGACACTGGTGGTAGATTTCGAAGAGAATCTAATGTAGTGATCTTTTCTGCACCGCCTTGTTTGGAACGACTAATTATTAGACGTTCAAAATCAGCTGAAATACCTGTTTCAACATAATTATCAAAGATTTTTATAACACCTTTACCTTCGGTACTATCAAAATCAACGGCCCAATGATCTAACGTTTTACGACTGCTAAGGCTCACAGTATCGAATACTTGTCCCACCACAGTTAATTGTTTAACACGTGCATTAACTCGTTGTAATGCTGGGAAGAAAGAGTTTTTACTCTGCCCTTTTTCAATATTGTTAATGAAACTTTCCCATTCATCAACGGCTAACGTATCTAAGTCAATATTGATGGTCATTCCATCAACAGCAATATCATCAGTCGATTGAAACTTTCGCCCGACCAACAAGGTTAATGCCGGTATATTTACACCTGATTCTTGTGAATCGATACGTGCGAATACTTCCGCACGAGAACCTAGCGCTAAATTAAATAGACCCCCTGCAATGTTGCCACTGGTGGTCACTAGCAAATCTTCTTTTTGATCGACATATTTATCTAATGGTTTAGGTAACTTTAGCTCAAGCCCTTTCATAGGCGATTTCAAGAATGACTGGTACTGAACATCATCATCGTTAATTTTTAGGGTGAGTTTACCTTGCCAATCTAAACTGCCATCAATGTAAGTATTTAAATATTCTTGCCACAAAGCAGGCATTTTATTGGTGTGCCAATTGGCAGCTAAATCAATTTCAACGCCATAAAAATCGCCAACCGGCTTACTTGCAAGGGCAAAGGTCACAGGCTGCTCATACAAAATACCTTGTAAACCAGCAGCATTAATATCACCACCAACAAATTTAACATCGCCATTGAGTTTTTCGATATCTAAATCAATGGCTTTAACTGACAGGTCATTATTCTTGAGTTTTACGACACCAGAAACAACAGGCAAAGAACCATCGAGGGGTAATTGAATATCGAGTAAGGTATTAACAGTGCCACGAATATTGAGCTGACGTAGTACAGGGCCAAGGCTACTATCGATAGGCGATGCAAACACAAACTCATTAATTGCTGATTGTGGCTGCGCAACGTGAGCTTGAATAGACAAGACGGGATTATCCATTAAGTTATCAATGCGAGTCGTTAAACTTTCAAAAGTGAGGTTATCTAGTCGGCCATCGATACCCGTAATCGTCATCGCTTCATTTTTAAAGTGAAGATTGACACTAGCATCCTCTAATGGTGACCAATCTTCATGAAACTCGAATGAGGCATCATCGACGCGAGCCGAAATTTCAAATATCCCGTCGTTATTATGATATGGGAATTTATCAACTCCTCCATGCCACAATAGCGCTACATCGTTACTATGTCCGCCCTTGATCGCACTCGACAAATAACTCACTAATCCATCACTTAACACAACCTGTGGTAAGTAATATCCAGCACGTTGAGCATTGATTAATTGCGCGTCACCTAACATAGTAAAAAAAGGTGCATTGTCACTTTCGAAGGCTAACTGCCATGCGATATTTGACGTTAGGTCGCGGTTTACAAATTGAGTCGATGGACTATGAACAACAAATTTATCAGGTGTACTGTTCCATTTAATCACACTATTAAATGAATCAACGGCGATAGGTTGTTTAAAATACTCTCCAAAATCTAATAACTGATCCGCCATATTAAGGGCTATTTCACCCTGGTTATCAACACCGACAAAACGACCGTCAAGCTGACTAATGCCAGGAATACCACCAACATTACGCATAGTGAACTTTGATAACTCACCTTGATATGTCCATTGATTATTGTCATATTTAAGCGATAAATTAGCTAAATCGCCCGTCACATTTAAATTTTTAATCAATGTAGAACGGTCGTCGTCAATAACAGACAGTACACTGGTAATTGGCATTAAATCAGCTAAATTAAGTGAATCTACAGACAGCGTTAACAAATCATCGGTTTGATTGATGTAAAGATCGATAGTGGATAATTGCTCATCATTTAAGCGCGGTTTTATTGCTTTTGCTTCAAATAGCCAACCTTGCTGATAAGGTAACCATTGAATTATTTCGGGGGAGAAACTCAGCGCTTTCGGTGTCTTATTTTCTACCCAAGACAGGGTGTTTTCACCCAGTGATAACATCATTGAATCGAGGTGACCGGCTGAGAAGTCAGCCCACAATTCAAAACTAGCCGATGCGCCAGCCCCTTCTTTAAACATAGGTAACACAGGTTTTAAGTTCTCTAACCATGTCCATTGATTGGCATTAACATAGACTTGTCCATGCAACGTTTCTTTGGTGTCACCCTGCATTTCCACCACCATCGACAATGGCTGCTTCGATTGATTTTCATTTGTAAGGGACAACTGTAGTTGACGATGGGTTATAGCATCATACCAAGCCATTTTAGCGATATTGATATTTGGGATATCACCATAATACTTTGAAAAAACAACCGTAGCATTTGTAACTTTTGCCGACTGGGTTAAATTAAGTAGCGGATTAACTAATGTATCTTCTTCTGTCGCCAACGAAGTCATAGGCGGCTTTGGGAATTGCCCCAACGTAACAACAGGAGATTGTAATTCAATGTGCTTAAAACGCGGTTGAAAGTTCAATACAGTGCTTAATAAATCAATATGTAACTTGGCACTTTTAGCATTAACATTAACACCTAGCGTATCAATGTTTTCAAATTTCAAATCATCAATAACAAGCAATGGTCCGCCGTCATGCCAAAACCCCTTTACCGTACCCATTGATAAATTTATATTATAGCGTTCGTGAAGCATTTGGCTCAGCTGTGGCTGATATTGATTTACATAAGGTAATGCGCCTCTAAGCGCACTAACTAATAGTGCAATTAATACAAGCACAACGATGCCTACCATCCATAATTTGGCTATGCAGTTTTTGCAAAAGATAGGCAACCACTTCATTACATCATCACCACGTCATAACGCTCATGCCCGTAACGTGGCTCAGGCTCAATTTTTACTTGTTTGTTTAAGAAGAGTTCAAGGTCGGCTAAATAATGTGTCTCACGATTAAGTAAGGCATCGCATACTTGCTCTGACGCATAAACGATAAATTTATCTGCGGCATGTGCGCGATCCACACGAATCACTTCACGAAAAATTTCATAGCAAATACTTTCAGTGGTTTTAAGCGAGCCACGACCATGACAACTTGGGCACTCTTTACACAATACATGCTCTAAACTTTCGCGGGTACGTTTACGGGTCATTTCGACTAAGCCGAGTGACGAAAACTTACTAACATTAGTGCGCACGCGATCTTTACCTAAGGCTTTGGTAAAAGCACTTAATACTCGTGTACGATGTTCATCGAGTTCCATATCAATAAAATCGATAATGATAATACCCCCTAAATTACGCAGCCGTAGTTGACGTGCAATGGCTGTAGTCGCTTCAAGGTTTGTTGAAAATATAGTATCTTCAAGATTGCGATGTCCAACAAATGCACCAGTATTGATATCAACAGTAGTCATGGCTTCTGTTTGATCGATAATCAAGTAACCACCTGATTTTAGTTCAACTTTTCGCTCTAGGGCTCGCTTAATTTCACTTTCAACTTGGTAGCACTCAAAAATGGGACGCTCGCCGGGATAATATTCCAAGTTGTCATGTAATTCAGGGACAAACGCCTTGGTAAATTCAGACAATAATTCGAAGGTTAGTTTTGAATCTACACGAATACGTTCTAGATCGGTACCGACAAAATCACGTAATAGACGTAGTGACAAACTCAGATCTTCATACAGTAAGGCACTAGATTTAGCGCGTTGACGACGCTCAATAATTTTGGCCCACAGACGCTTTAAAAATGCCGCATCTTGCTCAATTTCATGCTCACCAATGCCTTCTGCTGCAGTGCGGATAATATAACTACCGTGTTCATGGGTATATTTAGACACGACACTCTTAAGACGATTACGGTCTTTTTCGTTTTCAATGCGCTGTGACACCCCCACATGTTTTGCACCGGGCATAAACACCAGATAACGTGATGGCAGCGTAATGTCAGTAGTTAAACGCGCCCCTTTGGTACTGATAGGATCTTTGATCACCTGTACAGTCATGAATTGGCCTTGTTTAGCTAATTCAGTAATATCAGGGACTTTAGTATTTTTTTCGCTGTCGTTGTCACGTCTAACAATAATATCTGAAGCATGTAAAAAGGCGGCTTTATCTAAGCCTATATCCACAAACGCAGCCTGCATTCCAGGGAGAACACGACTAATTTTACCTTTGTATATATTGCCTACAATGCCCTTTTTGGCCAATCGCTCAATATGTACTTCTTGCAACGTACCGTCTTCAACTAAAGCAACACGCGTTTCACTCGGCGTTACATTGATAAGCAGTTCAGCAGCGACGCTTTTAGGATCCTTAACTTGGGACATGTGTTCTCACTTGTGTAATTAATTAGCCAACGGCACCAGACGATTCAGCAATTGTTGTGTTTTCATAAGAGGTAACCCGACAACCGAAAAGTAGCAACCGTCAATTTTCTCAACAAATTGTCCTCCTAAACCCTGAATACCATAACCACCTGCTTTGTCTTTAGGTTCACCACTTAGCCAATAGTTCAACGCTTCTTGCTCATTAATAGCTCTAAAGGTTACTTGCGTCATAACAACCTCGCTCAATACATCATCGCCTTGTACCAAAGCGATGGCCGTCATGACTTGATGGGTGCGATTAGATAATGATAATAGCATAGCCATAGCGTCTTGTTTGTTGCGAGGCTTACCTAATAATTTCTTATCGACCACAACAATGGTATCCGCCCCAAGCACGGGTTTGTTGTCAATCGCTAACAATTGCCCTGCTCGTGCTTTTGCAATGGCTAATCGCTCAACATAATCATGAGCGCTCTCGTCAGCAAGAGGTGTTTCATCAATATCATTGAGTAATAGTTCATACTCAATACCGATCTGCGTGAGCAACTCACGTCGGCGTGGGGATTGCGAAGCAAGATAAATTGATGGTGACATACTAACCTTAAAAATAACTGAAGATTAACTTAAGAAAAAACGGCGACGCACTTTACGCAAGGTAAAGAAAACCCATGGCCATGCAAACAAGGTAATTAAACTGGATAAATAATACTGACTATCGATTAACGCTTCATTAAGCCAAGTGGCTAATGTGGCTGTCATAAACTGATAAATAGCTACAATGACAGTCACTATTAATGCTTGATGCCATACTGAATAACTGCGAATGCGTTGGCACTGATGCACAACAAAAGCGCAGCACAATCCAATAGCCAACGCATTAAGACCTAAAGTGGCTCCCCACAATACATCTAACATTAAACCTGTTACCCACGCGCTGCCAATATTAAATCGATGTGGCATCGCTAAACACCAATACAAACAGGTCAATAACATCCAGTGGGGTCTAAAGTATAAATCGATAAATGGGGGCAGCGGCATAACTTGTAAAAAAGCGGCGCACACAATGGAAAGCCAAATGATGACAAGTGAAAAAATGGGACCACGGCGCATTTTATTGACTCGGTTCTGAAGTTATTGGCTTAGGCAATGCAGCATCTGGCCACAATAAAAGCACATAACGAATTCGGTCAAGCTGAGCAATGGGCTGTATACGAATAGTCGAGTATATTTCACTGCCACGGTTTTCAATGCCGGTTACCTTAGCCACGGGGTACCCTTCAGGAAATCGACCTCCAAGCCCTGATGTCACCAACATATCGCCAATTTTAACATCAGTATTCTTAGTAACATACTGCAGTTCCATTTGGTGAACATCGCCTTTTCCTAGCCCTATTAAGCGCACATCATTACGTTGATTACGTAGCGGAATAGCATGACTATTATCAGCAATCAGTAAAATTCGGCTAGAATATTGGCTCACTTGAACAACTTGCCCTACAACGCCATGTTCATCAACAACCGACTGCCCAACAAACACGTTATCTTTTAGCCCTTTATTTACCACAACTTGTAATCTAAAAGGGTCTGAATCAACGGCTTGCACTTGTGCAATCAGTTTTTTCAACGTTGTCGTTTCAGGCGATCCAAGCAAAGCACGAAGTCGCACATTCTCTTGTTCTAGGTGGGTCATTGTAAGCAAACGATCACTTACAAACAGCTCTAACTGTCTTAGTGCTGCGTTTTCTTTAATCAGCGTATCACGTGATTTTACATTCTCAGACACAGTTTCTAATACACCTAAGGGTGCATTAGCAATAAACTGGAGGGGACTAAATAAGGTCGATAAATACTGTCTCGCGGGCGTTAAAGACTCAACACTAAAAATTAAGCCTAACGAAAGAACAACAATAATACTTACTTTAACGCTAGCTGGAAAACGACGTCCAAAAATGGTTTTCATTAATCATTTTCCATCCAACAACACATGAGGTGACTTTTACTCATAAGTAAAAATGTCACCGCCGTGCATATCTATCATTTCAAGGGCTTTACCGCCACCACGAGCAACACACGTTAACGGGTCATCAGCAACAACTACCGGAATGCCTGTTTCTTCCATTATTAAACGGTCAAGATCACGTAATAATGCGCCGCCCCCTGTTAATACCATGCCGCGCTCTGAAATATCAGAGGCCAGCTCTGGTGGTGACTGTTCAAGTGCTGTCATTACCGCGCTAATAATGCCAGATAATGGCTCTTGCAGTGCTTCTAAAATTTCGTTGCTGTTCAGGCTAAAGCTACGAGGTACACCCTCGGCTAAATTACGACCACGTACTTCAATCTCACGCAGTTCATCACCCGGGTATGCACTACCAATTTCATGCTTAATACGCTCAGCTGTTGCTTCGCCAATTAAGCTTCCGAAATTACGGCGCACATAATTAATGATGGCATCGTCAAATTTATCACCACCAATGCGAACTGAACTTGAGTAAACAACACCGTTTAAAGAAATAATAGCTACTTCTGTAGTACCGCCGCCAATATCGATAACCATCGAACCCATCGCTTCAGAAACCGGTAAACCAGCACCAATTGCAGCAGCCATTGGCTCATCAATTAAATAAACATCACGTGCACCAGCACCTTCGGCTGATTCTTTAATCGCACGGCGTTCGACTTGCGTTGAGCCGCAAGGAACACAGACTAAAACACGTGGACTTGGACGCAGCAAGTTATTGTTATGAACCTGTTTGATGAAATGCTGAAGCATTTTTTCAGTCACATGAAAGTCAGCAATAACGCCATCTTTCATCGGACGAATAGCTTGAATGTTACCAGGAGTACGGCCCAACATACGTTTTGCTTCTGTGCCAACAGCCGCAACACGACGTGTACCTGAACTTCGATCTTCTTGAATAGCAACCACAGAAGGTTCGTCTAAAACAATCCCTTGGTCACGTACGTAAATAAGAGTATTAGCAGTACCTAAATCTATTGAAAGATCATTTGAAAACAACCCACGTAACTTTTTAAACATCGAATGCGCCTAAACTAAAAATGAGAGAAATAAAACGTGATAACTATGCCATCGACTAGCCCTGTTAACAAGCTCTCAAACCACTGATTTTGCAATTTTAGTTACATATTGGCTACATTTTAAAAAAACAGTCATTTAAATCAATAAATCGATACTAAATTAACGTTTTTCACGCCAGTTTATAATACGGTCATTACCGCGATAACGGCCAAAGGTCGCGATTGTAGCAGGATCCGTATCCGGCGATACAATGATATTATCCCAATTGTATTTAAGCCAACTAGGCACGCTTAACGTAAATTCAACAGAGCCTGTGGCCGACAATGGCGGTGGAATAAACAAATTAGCACGACCGCTAGCCCAAATCACAGGCGTCACTAAGGCTGCCTGATTTAAACTGCCTAATGAAGTAGGGGTTAATGTGAAATCAACATTAGGTGTCACCACGTAAGGACATGCTGTTCCAATATTAGGATTGACGATAAATTTATTACCATCAAAATATTGATGCTCCATTGGCATGGCTAACATATCACTTTCAGGGCCAAAGGCATTCTTTAAATGCACCCGGCCATAATACATCATGTGCCCCGCTTGAGACGTAGCAGTTAATGTTGGCAACACATCAACGGCAACGTTATCTGCATCTTGTAGTTGGCTGGCGACAAAGGCTAGGTTTGAAGGGAATTGAGCTATTTGCGCGCTAGCATTACGCGTATATACAAAATTATCATCGCTTGACGCCATGTAGGTAAACACACCGTTACCTCCGGTAATGCCACCGCTATTTAATGCACTCACCATTGCTAAATTATTAGCTGCATCATTAATTGGCGGTGTAAAGATTACGGGCGAAGTACTGGTGGTGAGTCGCTCAAACAAACCGCGGTAATTAACTGTTGTGCTGTTTGAAGTGTTAGCGCTACTTTGCGCCGTTATTGTCATCATGGGGTTAATTCCATATTTTAACGCGCCAGTATTAGTTGGGGTTAATTCTCCAATAAAGGTCACTGCAGCACATTGCCCCGTTAAATTACCCGCAACAATATTTGACACATTAAAGTGATCTGGCGTGAAGCGTCCTATATTACCAACAGTTCCACTCACATTACCTGCGGTTAAATAGCTGCCGCTATCCAGTGTGGCCGTTAATGAAATAACGCCAACTTCATTCCAATTAGCATTGGTAAAGGCCGCCGTAGAACTTGCCGTTGTAGCGTTAGTCGCTGTGAATATTCCAGGGCTCCCGCCGGTTGGCAATTGCAAGTCGTGGGTCAATTTTACTAATTCGCCATTAAAAAACTGCACTGTTGGATTATCATTAGCATTTTCACCCACATCAATATTGCCATCGTTATTAACATCTTCACCTAATGCTTGCCAGCCAATGGCCACCGCACTTACAGCAAAATTTTCCCCTGCTTTTTTAAACACAGTGAAATCACCTGCAGGCAGCCCATCCGAAAATGGATCTGCGTCATTTGGAAATTCAAACCTGAAACCAAAAGGCTTAACGACAAAGTTATTTGAAATACCCTCTAAGGTTTCTGTTGCCCCAGAATCTAAAGTCACTACCTTTTTTGCTGATAATGATAACTCTCCTGCATTAGCGTAGTTAAATTCATAACTCGCTTCACTATTTGCTCCAAAGTTAAACGGAACATTGCTAAAGCTCGAACTAACTTGTACAGGTATTACGCTGCTGCCCGTCGTTACAGCTATGTTGCTGCAACTGCCGCTAACACAATTAAGTTTTAGCTCAATATTAATATCATCGCCGTTAGGGAAAATAGCTTGGCAAGCGCCTGTTGTAGTATTTTTTTCGACGGCTTGAATACTTAATGTTTGCCCATTAAATTCCACCGAAGATGGTTTATTAGATATTTGATGGGGAATATTACTGAATAAAAATCCGCTATCTTTAAATAATACAGAACAACTCACCGCAGTGCTGCCATTAAAACATTGCACTGGTGTTGCCGACGATGGCGCAGGGCTCAAACTACTCGCACTAATCAAGGTAGTCCCAGCCACAGGTTGAGATAACTTTAGTGAGGTTAAACCACTATTAAAAGAGACATTATTTCCCGTGACGTCAGTACCAGACCACAACCCACTTGGGGATAATGTTAATGAGGCAGTTAGTGACGAAGTTTGGGAACAAGAGCCATCTTCACAAGCTTTTAAAACAACATCACTGGCCAAACAAGTTAAACCTGTTGTTGGTATTTCAAAACGATAGTGATCGATAGAGTTTGACGATTCAACGCCAAATAATTTAATCGATCTCAACTCTGTATAACTAGGACTTGAAGGTGAACCACTACCGTCATTATAAACATACACCTTCCACCATCGAGCTGTTTGAGTATTAACTAAAGGGTATGTAGTCATTTCTATAGAATTAGAAGTTAACGTATTTTGAGTAATAGGTGATTTAGCAAGTACTTCAACCCATCCTGTTGCATTATGCGCAGGAGAATCATCTGAATTTGATGGAGACAAGACATTAGCTGGAATTTGAATATCAGCAGGAATAGCACCTTGATAGGCAAAAACTCGAAGGTGTGTCGCTTGTCCATCAGAATCCATATTAGAAGCGGCAATAGTACTTATATCAAGAGCACGCTGAGCATCGATAACTAAAATACCATAATCATCACTAGTGCCAAAATTATACCAAGTCGCTCCACTATTTTTATTATCCTTCACAGAAAAATAACTATCTATTTGTGATTGAGAATAAAGTGATCCTTGAGGTTTCCAATTACCTGCAGGATTATCATTTAAGTTTGCATTCCAAGGATTTGTATTATTACTATTGCCAATAATTTGAACCACACGGGCACCATCATCATTAAAATCAATTAAATTATCGACTGGCGTAACAACTGAACAGACTCGCGGTGTTCCGTCCCAGTTTTTTTGAGTTCGAATATTCTGATCAATGCCTGATATAGTTGCCGTGTCTAAAATACGTGAAAAAATAATGAACTCATCCATTAGCCCATTAAACGCTTGATTTGATTCAAAGTCACCACCTAAGGAATCTTGCTCTTGTCCTAGTATCAAACCACCAGTGACCACATTTATTGGGCTAGTATCATCTCCATCATTATGTGTCACACATCCCTGAGCTACACCATCAACAAAAAAACAGCTCTGTTTAGTAGCCGCATTACGCGTCCAGACCACTTGATGCCATTGATTATCATTGATTGGTTGAGTACCGCTTAATTGCGTTGAGGTATTAAAAGGTGACGCGGTAATGGTAGGCCAAAACTGATTCGTATTTCTAATAAAAAATACAGCTTCATTAGCGCCCAACGCAGAGCCTGAAGCTGCAGCTGAAAATATCGTAGCATCAGACGTTTGATTAGTTTTTATCCATGCCATAGCAGTGAAATCACTGAGTCCGTTGAGCGCGTTGTTATTAGCTAGAATATAATCTGAACTTTCTGTTGTAGTGAAGTCAACAGCATCACACAATAATCCATCCGAGCTACTTGCTACAAAGGCAGTACCGTGATTATTACTACCACTTGAATCAAGAATGTCATTGGTCGCAAAAGTATGAGCATTATCAAATCGATACTCGACAGTAGGTGTAATGGCAACACTTTGACAGGTTACACCAGTATTCACCATGTCAGCCGTTACTTGGGCTTGTGAAATTTCACCAGTATATATTTTGAAGTCATCTATAAGGCCATTGAATAAAAAATCAGGAGTTGAGCCACTTAAATGACCACCTATTGACATTTGTTTAGTTGCGTAGGTGTTGTTCGAATTACTAACATCAGAGTTACTGAACAGAGATTGCTCAACGCCGTCGATGTACAATTTATTTAATTGCATTTTATTATTATTAAATACGGCCGCAACATGAACCCACTTATTGTTAACTGCGGATGAATTAATACCATAGACATTACTTACCCAGCTATTAAACCCAAATTTTGAATTACGAAGCCAAAGATCATATTTTGCCCAAGATAACGGCATTTGATTATCTGCGCCATACCATTTCATCCAATACGAAACGGAGTTTTTCTTTTTATTCCCAGTTTTCACTTTAAGGTTATTTAGCTCAATGACTCCACCGGTAAACTGAGCGGAATAGCAAGTATCGGATAAATTCCCCAAGGCCGTTTCATCTACTCGTGTAACATTACTCAAACTACTGACGGCCCCATTTTTACCACCAACAGAATCTAATACCTGAGAAGTCCAATTTTCGTCAAATGTATAGTGATGCTTAAGAACTCCGTCACGAGCATATAGTTGAGCGCTCATCAAACATATAGATAGAACAAGGCATAAAGATAGCGTCAATTTTTTCATAAATACTGAGGTGTTAGCATGTATCAATGAATACTTATTATTATAAATCAAATGACAATCCTCGCTTCAACAGCGACGCTGCGCTGGGTATCAAAATCGCCTGCGCTACAACTAGCCGTACTTTCAATACGAAAATGAGTAAAACCAGTTTCGGTTACTAAAAATTCATTACAAGTCATTATGAGTTCGCAACCTGAAAAAATATCACCTGATGGTAAATCATAGTCAAACGATACCGGGCAGCTCTCACCACCACTTGGTCCTAATATCTCATTTAAAGCACGCTCCACCCCGCTATTAGCCGCATTCAATGCGCGTGTACCATAGACCTCATAGACATTACCACGGCTACTGTTATCGGTAATTTGAATCGTCGCGTAGGCTAAAAAAGCCAACACTATGATGACAAACAGCGCTATAACTAACATACTGCCTTGCTGTGTTTTAAGTGACTTAGCATGAGGTAAATTAGGGAACATTAGCAATATGCACCTCGTTGATTAAACGTAAATCTTCATCGGAATACCTAAACGTAAAGTCTATTTGCACAATGGCGTTACGTAATAAAGTGGCTGATAATATTGAAAAAGGTGCACCATTTGTTTGCCGCTCTGCCATTAATATTCCAGTGCCACTGGGGGATGACGACTGAGTAGCCGTTAATGTATGTCCCTGATAACGTTTAATCGTATCACCGCTACCCTGACAATAAGCCACACTGTCTTTTACAATAAAATAACGCTCTGTTGGCGACTCTTCATTAAACAGCACCGCATTATCTAAGGTCACTGTGTACACATTATCAGTAACACTGCCGTAAGACGCAATATCAAATACCTTTCCCGTCAACGAACTACCATTAACATACACATCAGATTGAGTCAGAGGATAAACCACTAATTTAGCACTTGCTGAGTTACCACCTTCATCGCTTTTCACCAATGTTACCGTGTCACTAGCGATGTCTGGAAGCACAGGAATATCAACATAACTTGAACTAGCTAAAATAGGAATGAATTCAACACATTTACCATCAGCTGTCACCCGAACGCTGTTTGGTAGTGCATTTCTGACTTCTCGTGTGATGCGTTCAATAACAAAACGACTATCGCTAATTTGCTTATCGCGTCCAGCTGTGTCTTGATAAATGTTAACTCCGTACGTGATAAACTTCGTGACGCCAGTGCTCACAATCGCCAACACCAATATCACTAACACCAACTCAATTAACGTAAAACCGCCATCGCTACGTTTCATTAATAATTACTCCGATACGCCGCAAAGGATACGGTTTCTTGATTTGGCATGGTCACTGTAATCGTTATTAACTTGGCATTTTTTGATGAATCAGCCACACCATCATAATCACCGTCATAAATAACACTGACAGCTAGCTCATAATCTGTATACAAATCTTGATAGCTTTGGGTGGTGTGGTTTAGCAATAATCCATCAATTTCCAGGCCGTCATAGTCATCAACATCGTTAAAACTGTCTCGAGTTTCAGCGCCGTCAGGACCTAATGTGGTGCTACAAGGGTTTGAATTTTCATCACATCGGCCTAAACCTAGTGATGTATTAGAATTTTCATCAAACGCTTTACCTGTAATCTCATTAAGTAATGAGCTAGCTAATTTCGCGGCACGTACTTGATAAATGGGGTCAATACTTTTTTCTGCCCGGGGCAAAATCAAAGTGGTCATCATTGTCATGGCGACAGCAAAAACTACAATACCAATAATCATTTCAATGAGTGTAAAACCGCGATTACTGTTAAGGGGATTATAACGCATGAATATACCCCTGACTTTCAATTTTCAAATCTATAGTTTCATTGCCAATGATATTTAAAACACAGTCACAATCGCTAATCCCTTGACTGTTAAAAGTGACATACAACGGGTTAGGGGTCGTGCCAGTACTAAGTTTAATTTCGACATCACCCAGACTAATTTGAGTACTTGATGATCCTTCTGTGCCGCAGCTACTCGAGTTATTGGTTTCTACGACCACATAGCTATCGGTAATTTTTACGCGGTTACACACATTCAGCTGATTCATTGCTTTTAGTTGTGACAGCCTCAATTGTGAAAGTAGCTGATCACGTACCGTGAAATGCGCTATATCTGAAGCGCCAAAGAACTTAGGCACCACATTCACCGCAAGAATACTAATAATTAAGATCACTAAAATGAGCTCAATTAATGTAAAAGCTTGTGAATGTTTCATAAACGCGTCCTATTTAGGCACTAAGAGTTTTGTACCTTATCATAATCGCGACTAAAGCAATAAATCAACCTTATGATAGACAACAA
>Ga0209396_1000826_pt1 | contig 35698 bp, 33 predicted proteins | sample GOMGulsemesocosm_6_FD_184638 | JGI IMG/M metagenome (GOLD analysis project Ga0209396, IMG submission 184638) | Methane-oxidizing microbial communities from mesocosms in the Gulf of Mexico - GOM8C Gulf of Mexico (SPAdes) (version 2) | ecosystem: Environmental > Aquatic > Marine > Cold seeps...
GCTATTTAACTAGACAACGGCATCTAACAACTGCCCAGACGCTTTGCTGGCATCGTTTTGACTAATCGCAACTAAAATTTCGTTAATTTTAGAAATTCGATCATTGGCAACTTGGGCATTCTTATTGTTTGAAGCCGATTGTGATTCTGCGCCAGAGTCCTGAGAAACCTTCACAGTAGGCTCGGTTGCTTTGGCTTTTTCTGCTTTTTCTGCGGCCGTTACTTCATCAGAGCTTGAAGTCCCCCTACTTTCAGTGACTATTTCAGCACGAGCTTGATTGGCTTGCTGCGAGGCTAATGCTGCAACTTTCCGGTCTTGAGAAGAAGGTTCTGCAGGAGCTAGCGCAGCACGCTGAACCAATTGCATTTTTTCCAGTGTTGCTTGCGGATTTCCTGGGATAACACCAACATCAATAGATACTTCACCACCCACCGCATAATTCACGCCATCAGGGCCGCGTTGATAACTATAACTGGCTGATCCGGCGTACTGCCCACCGACTGCACTATGAGCATTTTCATGGGCATGAACTTCACTATCACGTTGCGATAATGTTCTCACCAGCTCTAAGTCTTGCTGTTGCTGTCTTTCTTGATTACGAATTTGCTGCTTTGATTCACTGTCAGAACGTTCTGAATTCTGGCTTGGCTGTTCAATGTCCTTCTCGCCAGTAGCTTTGCCATCAACAGCTTTTTCTCCAGAACCACGCTCATTGCCTTGGGCAGAAGAGATATCAGGCTGACCTGCGTTTTCTGGTGCCGTTGCAGGTTGAGGGCGCTGATCGGGGACTGCTCGAGATTGACTGATATTAGAGACAGCTGCAACAGGAGCAAAGCTTGCTGAGCCTGCAGTTTCCGAAACACTAGGCACTAGTCCACCTTGTGTCGGCGTTACCGGCAACACACTATTGGCTAACATACCTGCGCTTGTTGGAATTTGCATACTCTCTTTGGCTACCTCTTGCCTTCTATTGTATCGATATCTAAATCAAATCTTTATATAGCAAAGCTTCGATTTAAGCTTCTATATCTAATAACGAACCGATTTGCTTATCGGCTGCTTCCAATACCTTGGCATTGGCCGACACGCCTTGCTCACCTTCTTTTAATTTCAGCAATGCATCGGTAACGTCAATCGTTCCCTGAGCAGGTCGCGTAGTCGTTGCTTCCACGACTTGCAAAGCCGCTTGCTTCACTTGCTCGGTGCTCTGCTGAATACCTGCAGTTGCCGTATTGAATGACGAACCCGGAGTAGAACCTATATTCATAAAGCCTCACACGAATCACAGCACAAATAAAATAACTACTATCTTAAATTTCGAGCCACTTCCATCAGGCTCTGTATACATTTTATACAGCAAAACGAAAAGAGACCAGCGAAATGCTGGCCTCTTTTAGACTGTATCGTTATATAGCCTGATTTTTGCTAAAGCTTTTACAATCGGGTCGACTAAGCACTGATTTCAGCCAGTGCTTATTTATAGCAACTTATTATGCGAGCGCTCTATCCGTTAGTGCTCTATTATTTTACAGCACTATAAAACAGTTCACTTTCAGTAGACTTAGCCGCTTCGCTTACCAGCAACTCATCCAATTCTTTAGGCTGTTGAGTGACTTTATGATCCGAGTTAATACCCAGTTTGCGGAATAATTCTTGATCTTTATTCGCCGCTGGATTCGGTGTGGTTAACAGACACTCACCATAAAATATGGAATTGGCACCAGCAAAGAAACACATAGACTGCATTTCTTCAGACATCTCTTCACGTCCAGCACTTAAACGCACATGAGATTTTGGCATCATTATACGGGCTGCTGCGATTGTGCGAATGAACTCAAATGGATCCAGATCCCCTTCAGTTTCCAATGGAGTACCCTCAACTTTAACCAATTGGTTAATCGGCACGGAATCAGGGTGCTGAGGTAAGTTAGCAAGCTGGCGCAATAAACCGATACGGTCTTTTTGCTCTTCACCCATACCGACTATGCCTCCAGAACACACCTTCATGCCCGACTCACGTACATTATGTAATGTTTCTAAGCGATCAGAATAGGTACGTGTGGTGATAATTTCGCCGTAGTATTCCGGTGATGTATCGAGGTTGTGATTGTAATAATCCAAGCCGGCTTCTGCGAGCTGGCCAGACTTTTCTTCGTCTAGCATGCCCAGAGTCATGCAAGTCTCCATGCCCAGATCCTTAACGCCCTTAACCATTGCTAAAACATAAGGCATATCTTTCGCTCTAGGCGAACGCCAAGCGGCTCCCATGCAAAAACGGTCAGAACCCGCGGCTTGCGCGGCTTTGGCTTTTTCGATGACAGCTTCAACTTCCATCAACTTTTCTTTTTCTAACTTAGTATCGTAACGAGCACTTTGAGGACAATAAGCGCAATCTTCCGGGCAAGCTCCAGTCTTAATCGATAATAAGGTACTTACCTGAACCTGGTTAGGATCAAAGAACTGACGGTGAATTGTTTGAGCTTTGAACAATAAATCATTCATTGGCATTGAAAATAGCTCTGCAACTTCTTGATGCTGCCAATCATGGCGCAAATTGTCGAATGTTTCGTTCATCTGGCTCATACCTTTTAAATCACTCAACTGTTAGAATCGTCGCTAAATTAAATTACTGAACGCATGATAGCTAGACACATGGATTGGTCAACTTGGATAGATAAAAAGGTATACTCGCGGTTAAAATTTGCACTACCGGCATTTTTGAACCAAACCTGTGAGCTATGCCTAGAGAAAAATAACGACGTCGGGTTTATATGCTCAAGCTGCGAAGATTCGCTGCCGCAAGTAAAACACCGCTGCCAGATGTGTGCGACAGCCTTGCCGAATCAAGGCTATTGCGGACAATGCCTGCACAAAAAACCTGCGTTCGATTATAGCCATAGCAGCTTCACGTACGCTGCTCCTATTGATGCTTGGCTACAACGTTTGAAGAGTAAACGCCGTACAGAGTGGGCGCATAAACTCGCCAGCCTCATGCTACTGAAACAGCCGCACAATTTGTCTGAAGTGGATGCGTTCACATTTGTACCCTCTACTCGCTGGAGCTTGGTAAAACGTGGATACAATCCTGCAGAACTGATTGCTCGTGAACTAGGTAGTGCCCTCGACAAACCCGTAATTACTAAACTCGCGACACGCAGCCATAGTCGCGAGCAAAAGGATTTGAACCGCCACCAGCGCATTAATAATGTCGGCCTGCACTTTCATCCAACACGAAAGAAGTTAAAGGGTGAGCATATCGTACTCATTGATGATGTGATGACAACGGGCAGTACGGCTCATTCAATGGCTCTGATTCTTAAAGATGCTGGCGCTGGCCAAGTCGGTATTTGGTGCTTAGCACGAACACCTAAGCACTAAGCCACTTCTATTTTACTGCGATTCAACCTTAGCTCAGCTATACTGGGCGCGAATTAATTTCGCCCCCAAAATAACGTAGCGGCTAAAATGACCAGCACTGACATTCCTTCATTACATCCCTATCAAAGCCTTAGCCCAGATGCTGTTATCGATGCAGTTGAAAGCGTCGGCCTCTTAACGGATATGCGCCAATACCCTCTGAATAGTTATGAGAACCGCGTTTACCAAGTAGGGATTGAAGAAGAGTCTCCCGTTATTGTTAAATTTTATCGTCCCAACCGCTGGACTAAAGACGCTATATTAGAAGAGCACCAGTTTCTCTCGGAGCTCGCCGAAGAAGATTTGCCTGTTGTTGCGCCATTTGAGTTCGAGGGCAAAACCTTGTTCGAGCACAAAAACTTTTACTTTTCGATATCTCCCCGTAAAAGTGGCCACTCCCCTGAAATAGCCAATCGAGATCAACTAGAATATTTAGGCCGTTGGTTGGCGCGCTTACATCAAGTCGGTAGAGACTACCGTTTTAAGCACAGACCCATTTGGAATGGCCAAGCTGAATTAGGCAATAGCCAAGATAAAACGATCATTGAACAGAGCTGTGAAACCGTTTTAAACTCCGGTTTATTAAACGAAGACTTTCGCCCCGCTTACGAATCGCTATGCCGCGACCTTAACGAATTGGTGAAACAGCAATACCAGCCAGAAATGAGCGATTTTTTGCGTATTCATGGTGATTGTCATGTCGGCAATTTGTTATGGCGCGATGAACAACTTTATATGGTTGATTTTGATGATTGCGTGCAAGGTCCTGCGATGCAAGATATTTGGATGCTATTAAGTGGTCAGCGTGAAGAGCAACTACAGCAGCTAGAAGCCATTCGTAATGGCTACGAAGTTTTTCAACCTTTCCCTTACCATCAATTAAAGTGGATTGAATGCTTACGAACTATTCGCCTAATTAAGCATACAGCTTGGGTTGTAGAACGCTGGTCTGATCCCGCTTTTCCGCTCGCATTCCCTTGGTTCACCGGTGTGCGTTATTGGTCAGAGCACGTATTATCTTTACGCGAACAATTAGCCGCCCTGCAAGAAGAGCCTCTATATATTCCAAATTAAGAGCACACCCCAAATTAACGTTAACAAATATAGATGTAATAAAGATAAGGAGTAAATAATGAACAAAGTATTAATGACTAGCCTACTGGCACTGGCGGCACACCAAGCGCTGGCCATTGAACAGGCCGAGACGACCCTTGCACCAGAAGGTCTCTATGTCGGTGGAGGACTTAGTTATAACGATCTTGATTTTGGCTCAATTGCTAATGGCGCTAACAACGAAACGGCAATGGGTTTGCAAGCTTTTGCAGGCTTGCCTATTGCTAATTCAATTGAAGGCTTTGATACCTTTGCTGAAGTTGGTTTTTTCCGTACCAGTAGTTTTGATTTTGGCCCAGGTAATAAAGAAAAAGTTATCGGTGTTTCAGGCTCTATCGTACTGCAAAAAGACTTGAACGAAGTTGATCCTAACCTATATGGTTTAGCACGTATTGGTTTGGAATTGGGCGATGATGATGGCATTCTCATGGGGATTGGCGCGGGTTACCGTATAACACCTAAGGTTGAAATTCGTGCAGAGTTTGTTAATAAAGATTTAATCTCTTCTTACCAAGCTAACGCACTGTTTCGCTTTTGAGTAGAGCGTCATAGCGTAGATGCAAAAGAAAGAATATTTGTTGAGGGGGAGTTGTTTCTGACATAAGGAATAACTGCCCAATAGTTTTTAATGATGAAGCGAAGTGTCGTCGTTCACTTCATCAATGAAGACAGGACTGAAGAAATGGAAGCATGCAGCCACAGCACTCTTAAGGACTAATAATGAGTCAAAAAAATGAAAAACTCACCCCACTTTACCTAGAGCCAGAACCCAAGAAGACGGCTTTGTTGCACTCCTTTTACGATGGATTAGGTATCTACCACCGCCATAAAGTCGTCGGCGGTGAAAACATTCCTACGCAAGGCCGCGCACTGTTGGTGTTTAACCACAGTTTTATCACTTATGACATATCTATTTTGGTGGCAAACATACGTCGCCTAACGGGCCGCACGGTAATGGGTTTGGGTGATGACCTTTTGTTTAAGCTACCCTTATTACGTGATTTTTTAGCCCAAACCGGCACGGTTAAAGCCAACCCAAAAACGGCTGAAAAACTGCTAGAAGATGAGCACCTGGTATTAGTCGCACCAGGTGGGATGCGTGAAGCACTTAAGCCGAGCTCTCAGCGCAACCAGCTGCATTGGGATAGCCGCAAGGGCTTTGTGCGTTTGGCGGTAAAAATGCAATCACCGATTGTCTTATGTGCCTGCCCTGCGGCAGATGATATGTATACGATATACGACAACGCTTTAACTAAGTTTTTCTATAAGCATACCAAGCGTCCTGTGGCATTAATTAGGGGCTTGGGCCTCAGCATAATTCCTCGTCCAGTGAAGCTAACTCACTATATTAGTGAGCTACAGCAGCCTCCCATTGTTGATATAAATGACGCTGAAGCTTTCAACGCCGCGGTTGAGCAGTGGCATGCTGAGTTGACGAATAAAATGCAACAGATGTTGCACGATAACGACCAGTAATTTTATCCAGTGTAAGGGACGCCCAGTCATCCCGCTCACCTCTTTCATGAATGGGCGGGCCTTAATCAGGGACTTTTTTTATAGCGAACACTATTTTTAGTTTCTTTTTCGCTGAACTTTTTACAATCCCAACAATTCATCCAGCCGATCAATCACATGCTGTGCGTGCACGCTATTACGTGTATCACGAATATCCAGCCCGTGGTTGTAACCATAGCTGACCGCGACCGCTTCAACCCCAGCCGCTTGCGCCGATGCGATATCCGATACTGAATCACCAACCATGGCAGCTTGCTCAGCTGAAACGCTTAACTTCGTCAGCATGGCTAATACCGGTAATGGATGGGGTTTCTTTTCTGCCAGATCATCACCACAAAGAACATCTGAAAAGTAGTGATCAATGTTTAGCCCTTGTAATAACGGCAGGGTAAAACGACGCGGCTTATTAGTTATTAAACCCAATGCCATTCCGCTTTTTTGTAACTGCATTAATACGTCTAAAACATGAGGATATAATGCGGTGCTATGGGCTAAGCGCTGTGCATAAGCCGATTCGAAAAGAGGGTAGGCGGTGGTAAATGTTTCAACTAATAGCTCATCAGAACCGCTATTCGGAAAAGCACTGGCAAGCGCACGCTGTACCAATACCACGGTGCCATTTCCGATCCAGAGCTTTACCAATGACTCGCCTGCAGGTATTTGGCCAATCGCCACCAGCATATCGTCAATCGCCGCCGCTAAATCAGGAACGCTATCAACTAACGTTCCATCCAGATCAAAAATAATCGCTTTTTTGTTTTCTACCCAAGCCATGCTTTATTTGACCTGAGCTAGCTCTGCACGCATTTCGTCTATCACGGCTTTATAATCTGGCTTGCCAAAAATTGCAGAGCCCGCAACAAACGTATCAGCTCCCGCTTCTGCACACGCGCGAATGTTATCGACTTTTACGCCGCCATCGACTTCTAAGCGAATATCAAAACCAGAATCGTCAATCATTTTGCGAGCTTGCTTTAACTTTTCAAGTGTCTGAGGAATAAATGACTGACCGCCAAAACCAGGGTTCACTGACATTAATAGCACCATGTCTAGCTTATCCATCACATGCTCCATGTGGTGCAAAGGTGTTGCTGGGTTAAATACTAGGCCGGCCTTGCAACCCGCATCTTTAATGATCTGTAAACTACGATCGATGTGATGAGTCGCTTCAGGATGAAAAGTAACGTACGTCGCACCCGCTTTAATAAAATCAACGATCATATTATCAACCGGCGTGACCATAAGATGAACATCAATTTCAGCAGTCACACCATGCTTACGCAATGCAGCACAGACCATTGGTCCAATCGTCAGGTTGGGTACATAGTGATTATCCATTACATCAAAATGAACAATATCTGCACCCGCAGCTAATACATTATCAACTTCTTCCCCTAAACGAGCGAAGTCAGCGGCTAAGATAGAAGGAGCAATTTTGTAATCAGGCATAAGGATCTCAAGGTTGAATATCAGTGATAGGCGCATTTTAGATGGAAAATAGCATAAAAGTAAGGAACATCTTTTGCTTATTAACTAGGCTATAAAGTAACTTAGATTTCTAACGACGCTCCAGAGACATTCAGAAGGTAAAAATGCTTCGATTGCCCCCTAATTACTCAGCTTTCCTTAGCTTAGCTGCAAAATCCGTAAAGCTCGCAGCCTGCCTTGCTTTTTTATCTGGATTTCCTAGCGCATCTTCAGCAGAAGATGGCACTGATTTAGAAGCGACTGACTCTGATGCAACGAATTCAGAAAATGATAGTTCAGTAGCATTAGAATCAAAACCAATACACTCAATAGCCTCTTATTACACGCCTGACATTCCAAAGAAGCGCGCTCAATCACTGGTTCAATACCTGACACTCATGGAGCGCCAAGACGAAATCGTACAACTATCCAGCCTGTCCGACTCAAGTTTAGCCAAGACGAGTCTAGCCGAAGACTACTACGGATTATTTTTAGCGGATGCCACCGGCAATCCTCAAGGCGGCGTCCTAATATTACATGACAACCAACAGCATGGTCACTGGCCTGAGATAGTCGCACCCTTGCGAGAATACCTGCCTCAGCACGGCTGGACAACGCTCACGATTGAATTACCCGATACTCCCGCACGGTTACGTATTGCTAGAGATCCTGCATTTGTTCGACCTTTATCATCAAGCTCATCAACTCATGCTATAGAGACGGATACTACGGAGGGGAGCGATCCGATAGCCACCGATAAAAATGGTGATCCGCTACTAGTAAAGGAGGCCATAGATAACGCTGGCCCTGATTTACAAGGACAGCCAGCCGAGCTAAAAAAAGAAAACGATGATACTCCGATTGATGAGAGCCTCGAACCTTCACTACCAAAATTAGCAAAGCTACCTGATTTGCCGCCTAAGGTAGTCGCAGAAACTGATATTCCTGAAGGAATCCCCTTTGATGCGATAGAGCAATATAGAAAACAAAACCAGCAGCGCATATTCGCAGCGATGGAATATTTACGCAGTAAAGGCCAATTCAACCTTGTCATTATCGGCTATGGTATTGGCGCGGCTTGGGCTATCGATTATCTCGTTCAGCAAGAAACTGAAGAAGACAAAAAAGGCTTAACACTGGTAACCATAGACGCGTTACCTAGCCGACATAGCAGCATGATAATGAATAAGCAGTTGGAAAAGCTGGACTTACCTTTTTTAGATCTTATTCAGCCAGAAAAAGCTTATGCGCTTAAACAAGGGAAAATTCGCCGATCTATAATGAATCGTAATAAGAACGAAACCTATCAGCAGATTATCACCTCAAACATGGCCAGTTACCATGAAGACGAGAATCCAACTAATCGACGTATCCGTGGTTGGTTAAAAACCAATGCGGGCGGTACTCTCGTACGAATGAAGCCTTAATACCAGCAATCTCCATGCTACAAATGGAAAGTAGCAGCCGCCTAAATATGAACGATTTTAATGGAATATGCTCGTTACACTGCTTAATAGCAAGTCTCTAGCAATGAGCTAGTCTTAATCAATACATACATCCTTCAGACATATCAGGAACATCAATGCATCGGTTGTACGGCCTACTGATCATCCTATTCACAACGTCGACCTTTGCCGGGCCTAAAGTACTGCTGCTTAATTCTTATCATCCCCAATACCAATGGACTCAAGCGAACAATAAAGGCATTCAGCAAGTATTAAGTTCTGAAGTTGTTGATGAAGATCTATTCATAGAGTTTATGGACAGTCGCCGCATTATTAATAACGAGACTCACCTACAAGCTCTGGTCAATCTTTATCGCTATAAATACCGGCTAATAAGACCTGACATAATAATCAGTACCGATGATTTTGCCTTAAACTTTCTTATTCGATATCGAGATGAGATATTCCCCGGCATCCCCGTGGTTTTTAATGGTGTAAATTTCGACCCAACAGAAAATCTCGCGGGACTCAAAAACTTTGTAGGCATACAGGAAGGTGATGCCATTGCAGAAAATGTTGAGCTAATCGCTCAATTACATGAAGGAAATATCGACGAAATTATTGTTTTATCTGACAAAAGTTCCCTTGGTATTCTATTTTCAAAAGAAGTATTAGAATTTAAAAAAAATTGGCACCACCCAACCATAAAATTAACCCTGCAAGATGACTTCTCTTTTGAAGAATTATTATATCAAGTCAATACTCTAGGCCAGAATAAAGACAAGAGCGAAGACAAACGGTTAGTTAATAGAAAAGCCTTTTTTATCAGTGCGCTGCATAAAGATAATCAAGGTCGCTACTTTTCATACAGTCACGACATACCGACGTTAACGCGTTACAGCAAGGCCCCTATTTATGGAATGTGGGGCACGCCGCTTATGGGGCTTGGTGTAGTTGGGGGCTTTATGAACAACCCACTCTTACATGGCCAAAATACAGCCAAAATTGCGTTGGAGATATTATCAGGTAAAGATATTGAGTCGATCGAGAATGAAAAGTTCGCTCTATTTCTACCAAGATTTGATAGCCGTCAGCTAGAAAAATTTAAAATAGACATTAATCTTCTGCCAACCGCGAGTGAAATTAATTATGAACAACAAACACTATTCTCTCGTTTCAAAAATGTCATCCTGATCATTGTCAGCATTATAATAATACTCGTCATTATCATCATATTATTATCGGCACAGATTCGCCGCCGCAAGCAAGCTGAAAATACCCTGGCCCAGTTGAATAACGATTTGGAAGATAATATTGTTCAGCGAACCCTCGCGTTAGAAAGCTCAAATCGCGCCTTATTAAAACTTAACTCTCGTATGGAGAATTTGGCCAATACCGATGATTTAACATTAATACCTAATAGGCGCTATGGACACAGGGTTCTCAACCGCCTGAGTTATGCCGACGATGAGAATCAAACGGAAGGGTATTCTGTCGCGTTGTTTGATATTGACTACTTTAAAAGCGTTAATGATGACCATGGCCACGATGTAGGAGATCAAGTTTTGCAGAGGATCAGCCAAATGATCAGTCAATTTATTCGCCCACAAGATACGTTTTGCCGCTGGGGGGGAGAGGAGTTTTTATTAATCATGCCAGGGACAAAAATAGCTCAGGCTTTTATAGCCTGCGAACGAATTCGTACACTCATTGCGACAACACCGATAGAGCCAGTAAAATCGATTACAATCAGTGCTGGTATTGCCACAAATAATCAGTCCTGCACAATCAGTGAATTATTACGCCAGTCTGATATTGCGCTCTACCAAGCAAAAGACGAAGGGCGTAATCGCTGCATCACCTGGCCGCCTAGCATTGATTATTCAAAAAGGCCTTTTGATTAATTGATAAGGGTCACCTTCCCCAAGTACCGCAGACAATTCAACATCTGATAACCAAGCATCATCATTTAATTCCAAACGTCGTGCCAGCTGCAAAGCACCATGAGCCCAAGTACACTTATTGGCAAACAACATACCGTCACTGTCCAGTGTTCCCCCTTGATTAATATAGCCCAGAGCCAACGTTCGAGACGGGCCTAAATCTAATGGACGACAACAAGATAAAATAGCCTCACCATGCCCATGGCAAAAGAATAAACGCTGCTGAACATTATTCGAAAATAAAGCCTGCTGCAGTTGCTTATCCGCTTGCTGATCTTGCTCCCACTCATCTCGTGCTAATCGAAAGCGACCAGGTTCCAGCATGTAAACAAGACTGTGTGACTGGCCCTTTAGCGTCAAACGATCACTTAATAAAAGCGCTTGTTGTAACTGATAACTACCGATCGCTATTAATTGTATTTCAGCCTGACAATGGCCGCGCAAACAAATTGCACCTTGCTCCACCAAGTTCTGCGATTGCTCAGGTGTTAATAACACAGGCACTTTAGACTTGGCGACCACAAGATTCCATATAGAGCCCATATCCCCATAACACGCTTTAAGCACGGCCATCGCACTATTAGCATCGGCAGGAAATACAACCCGCGCCATATCACTCATTTCATTTAATAACGACTCACACAAAGTCGGATCCTGATGACTCTGCTCATTCTTACCGTTTTCCCAAACATGAGACGTGGCAATGACGGGCAAAGATAACCAACCCGCAGGGTCACCACTTTCTTTTTGATGGCGTGAGAAAATAACCGACTGTCGAATTGCCCCCAACATTTTAACTGCGAATGCTTCATACGATACAACGAGGTTTAGCCCTTGACGATTTGCTAAGCAGGCAGAAATAACAGCTTCTTCGTTGAGCGCAGTAATGACTTTTCCGGTAATGGATTCTGCAATGCCCGCTTCGGGCTTGGCCACTCGATGCTTTAATAACTCCAGAGTTTTGCCAAAACGATTTGAACTCAGTTCATCTGGATTACCGACACGAATACGCAACTTTGAATTAACCTCCGCCAAATCAACAAAATAATCATCTAACCCTTGAGCGGGAGAATAATACTTTCCTACTTGTTGCCAGTTCGGCTCTGGCCGCGTCACGGTTACTTCACTTGGGCGATAAGGTTTGCTCGGTTGCGCTAATAATTTTGCCGCCTGCTGCCATGCCTTTGGGGCATTAAATAAAGCTCGCGCACCTTGATTAAATAATTCGCGGGCTTGCTCATCATGACGTGGATTATTCGTTAACGGTAAACCGTGAGCAGCATTGGTTCCGGCCCCCGGAAAACCAAATCCTTTTTCAGTCTCGGCAATGCAATAAGGCAAAGCGATAGGGTATTCAGCTTGTCCAGCTTGCACTTTTTCTGCGGCGGCTGATAAGGCCGTTTCCATATGCAGAATGGCCCAAACAAATGCGGCAGGATCACGGCCATCAATGCAGATTGGATCAAACCCTTGATGCGCTAAATGCTCAGCAAACCAAGCACTATCACCTTGCTGTGCGGTTATGGTTCGTTGATCAATACGACGGCCATTGGCGATCATAATTGGGCTCACTAAACCACTGTCTTCTGCCCGCCACCAGCGTGCAGCCCAATCACTGCCTCTTTGCTCTTCAAATGCGCCATCACTTAGAAACGCGACCAAACGCTCTCCTGGTAACGGCTGATGCACGTAGTGCAAAGCGGCGAAACCTAAATACCCCCCCTCGATACTCGCGCCTTTAGTGTTCACATTCACATGACTGCCTAATGGGGAAGCAGGCTTACCCTTAGAAGAAACCTCATAACTATAAAAAGCGCGAACAAACTCCGTCAAACCCTGATCTGTTAAAGGAAATTGCTGCTGACGTTCAGCTTTTGCTTGGCCGGTTAATAACTGCAAAGCATCAATAGCTGCGACGCAATGACCTTGCCCCATCAGCCAATCTCGATGCTGTCCCGTTAATGCATTAACGCCGAGGTACCCGGCAAAAGCAGGCACCATATTCAGAGATCCCCCTGTATGCCCCTGCGGATCTTGTTTAAAACTTTCACTACCAAGCTCACGACCATCAAGGTACACATACTTGCTATACGTCATGTGCGCAACTAACCACATTGCTTGATTGGTTACGACATCCAGTGCGTGCAAAAACTGATAAAACGCTTCTAAACTTTCAATTTTGTTTTGCGCTAATAAATCTTCAGACAAATCCTTAATACGCTGCTGTGTTTGTTCATTATGATGAATGACACCCTGACCTTTCGCCCAGTTATTAAATCCGCAATCTGTATTCATAATGAATTCCCCGCCGATGCTACACCTTCATTTTTTATATCAATCACAGCAGCTGCCAATAAACCCGTCACATCAATAGCATTGGTAGAATGGCCAATGGTATTACAGGTTAATATTTGTGCGATATCAGCTGCTTGCATTTCACTCAAAGCCCCTTCGGAAAAAACGCCATGCACACCAATACAAATAGGAGGCTTTCCTTTTAGGTTAACAATATTTTCTGCCGCCTTGATCATTGTTTTTCCAGTTGAAATAATATCGTCAATTAAAATGGGCTGATAATTAGGGTAGTTTTCTAACTGCGGTAAAGAGACTTCGACGTCATGATCTCCGCGGCGAATTTTATTCAGCACAATCGCATCACAGCCTGCACGCTCAGCCACCGCATTTGCCCACTGCTCACTTTCGCTATCAGGACCAATCACCAAAGGTTTGCTAACATTAAGGCGAATATAATCAGCAATTAAATCTGTCGCATGAATTACTCGATTAGGAATCGTATAGATTTCACTTAATGCATGATAACGATGCAGGTGTGGATCGATGGTAATAATGGAATCAAAACGCTCACTGATCCAAGCGGCGACATGTCGAGACGTTATACTTTCGCCCGCCTGAAACTTTTTATCTTGGCGCATGTACGCTAAATAAGGTGCGACTAAACAGATTGAACTTGCACCTTGCTGCTTTGCTGTTTCAGCGAATAGCATGAGATCGATTATTTTTTCATTCGGCTGATGAAGCTGACAAAGCACTACCAAGTCTTGCTGATCAACATTCGACAAAATGTTTAAATAGGTTTCGCCATCAGGGAAATGACGCAGTTCTAACTCACCAACGACTACTCTTTCGTCATTCAATAAATTAGAAGACAAGCTTGCTGCAAGATTTTCGGCGCTGGCTAAATGCCCATCCAAAGAAAAGACAATCATTATAAAATTTCCTTATTAATTTGAATCGCTTCCGGATGCGAATAATAAAATTGCAACGCATACTCTAGCTCACCCTGAGCTTGAGCATGCAGGGTTAATAGCGCTTGCCCTTTTTCGACTTTATCACCTAAACGCACATGCATATTGATGCCCGCTAACGGTGCATTCGGCGCGCCCGCTAAGCTCGCAAGCTTTGCAATAAAGCGATTATTAAAATAACTAACGATACCCGCTTCTTGCGCGTATAACGTCTTCGTAAAATCTGCATAGCCGGGTTCATAAAAGCCACCTTGGGCCTCACAAAGTTCAACAAATTTGTCATACGCTTGACCCGATATTAATGTTGCTTTGGCTTGTTGGTAGCAAGTCGATAAATCATTTAGTCCTTCGCTCAGCCCTTCCTCTGTAGCTTCAACTTTAGCCATACTCAGCAAGCGTGCAGCTAGCTGCAAAGATCGCTCAACTAAATCTTGCGGTGCATTTTTTTCATTACGTAAAACGGCTAACACATCATGAGCTTCTAACGCGGGCCCAATCCCACGACCAACAGGTTGATTACCATCGGTAATAATTGTTTCCACACATAAATCAAAGGCTTTACCCGTCGCGATTAGATGATGACTTAACTTTTCTGCCGCCGCATGGGTTCTCACTTTTGCACTTGGCCCCACCGGAATATCAATTAATACATGGGTTGATCCTGCTGCCACTTTTTTAGAAATAACAGAAGCAACTAATTGCCCTTCGCTATCCAAATCTAACGCCCGCTCAATACGAATAATAATATCGTCGATAGGACTCAGGCTAACGGATCCACCCCAAGCCAAGCACGCACCATGATGCTCTACTACATGACGCATTTTATCGAATGACAAGGTAACCGTCGTCATAGTTTCCATTGTATCCGCCGTACCCGCAGGCGACGTAATCGCACGACTAGAAGTCTTCGGCATCACTAAACCATTGGCCGCAATAATAGCCGTGACAATCGGCGTCGTTCTATTGCCGGGTAGCCCTCCGACGCAATGCTTATCTAATACTCGTTCTTGAGGCCAAACAAACTTTTGGCCACTATTAACCATCGCTTGGGTCAGATAAATAGTTTCTTCTAATGACAAACGATCATCAGCACAGGCTGCAACAAACGCCGCGAGCTGTACATCACTGTAGCTTCCGCTATTAATGTCTTTAACAATGTTCTCAGCACTGGATTCCGTAAAAGGTTCGCCATATAACTTACCCCGTACCGAAGACATAGAATCAACCGCAGGGGCATGGCTGAATTGCACAACATCACCCTCTTCTGCCTCAAGCATACTCCAAGCAATATCAGATAGCCCTGCTTGCTGATGAGATAGAAAGTCTTCTGATACGGTAATTAAGGTAGCGGTAATCGTTTTTTTGTCTGTACAAACTTGCACGCGCGTCATCGCATTAAATCCCTCTGCGCGACAGACATGGCAATCTTTACGCATAAAAACAACAGCTTGCTGATAAGTATCGATACCAATTTTTGTTAAATATAAAAAATTGTCGCTCATAACTTTCACCTTAGTAACGACTAGCAGATGCCAAACCGTGATCCATCAATTAGCTTAATCATAGCGAACAGAGATTGCCATGTGTTAAATCAAGGTTTCCTCCTGTTTTAATGCGCTATTATTAATAATAACTTCAAAAGAAGAGCGGCTATGAAGATTCAATTTATCGGTGCGACTGAGACGGTTACAGGTTCAAAGTATCTATTACAGACTGACCGCCGAACACTTATGATTGATTGCGGTATGTTTCAAGGTCTCAAGAATACGAGAATGAGGAACTGGCAACCTCTGCCTATTGACCCGAGTAAAGTTGATGCTGTGTTATTAACCCATGCTCATGTCGATCATAGTGGCTATTTACCTGCGTTAATGAAACAAGGATTTACTGGGCCAATCTATTGCAGCCATGCAACATTCTCACTGTGCCAAATATTATTGCCTGATGCTGGCTACCTACAAGAAGAGGACGCACGCTACGCGAATAGAGGAAAGTTCTCTCACCACCAGCCTGCCGAACCGTTATATACCGAGCAAGATGCGATTAAAGTATTAAAGCAGTTTAAAGTGCTCAATTTTCACGAGAATCATACGATACTGGATGACTTCCAAATCTACTTCCATCCCGCTGGTCACATACTCGGCGCCAGCTCTATTCGTATTCAACACGGCAGAAAGTCCATTACCTTCAGTGGTGATGTGGGTCGCCCTGATGATTTAATTATGTATCCACCCGAGTCCATTCGGAATACCGACTATCTCGTCGTAGAATCAACTTATGGCGATCGTAAGCACCCGCAGATTAATGCCTTTACAGAAATGCGCGACATCATCAAACGGACGGTTAACCGCGGTGGCATTGTTTTACTACCCGCTTTTGCCGTGGGCCGCGCTCAACTTGCTCTCTTCATTATAGAGCAACTACGGGCGAAAAAAGAAATTCCTAAAGTCCCTGTTTTTCTCAATAGCCCTATGGCAATTTCAGCCACTGAATTATTTTTTGATCTGCAAGAAAAGCATCGTCTAAATCGCTCTCAGTGTAAAAGTATTGATCACATGGTCACGTTCGTAAAAACCAAAGCGGAGTCGATAGAGTTAGTCACTCGCAAAGACCCTTGCATCATCATTAGCGCCAGTGGCATGGCCAGTGGTGGCCGAGTATTGCATCATTTAAAAGCCTTGTTACCCAACCCCCATAACAGCGTATTATTTCTTGGCTACCAAGCCGCTGGCAGTCGCGGCTACAATCTGACTCATGACCACGACAAGGTAAAAATTCACGGTGAATATGTCCCAGTGAACGCAGAAGTTCATAATCTGGAAGCGCTTTCCAGCCATGGCGATTATCAGCAAATCATTAATTGGCTAAAGCCACTCGCCGAACCTAAAAAAATATTTGTTACCCATGGCGAAACAACGGCAGCTGACGCTATGCGGGGTCATATTAAAGAACAACTGGGCTGGCAGGATGTTGTAGTACCTGAGTATCTGGATAGTTTTGAGTTATAATCAGGACTCTTCAATTACTCGATTTACATCATGACCGATTCTCCGACGGCATTAAATTTTTGCATTCAAAAAATGCTACCCGATGCCAGCATCAGCGAACAGTATTTACCACACTGCCCTGAGATTAAGCTGTGGTTAGTTGATCCCATTCCAATGCAGCGCCACTTTAGCCAAGATGAAATTTTAGCCATTCAGGCGTACCCCGCTTATTGGGCTTTCTGCTGGGCCAGCGGCCAAGTATTAGCACGCCATATTATCGATAATCCTGAACTCGTGCGTGACAAGCGCATAATGGACTTTGGCGCAGGCTCTGGTGTCGTTGCCATTGCTGCAATGATGGCCGGAGCAAAGCAAGTGATCGCCTGCGACATAGATCCCGATGCCCTACTGTCTTGCCAAGAGAATGCCAAACTCAATAATGTTGAATTTGAACTCCATGGCGATCTATTCGAATTTAACCAAGAGATTGATTTATTAATTGCAGCCGATGTTTTATACGACAAAGCCAACCTGCCTTTACTCGATGTATTTCTTAGCAAAGCCCCTGAAGTTCTGGTCGCCGACTCTCGTGTTAAAAACTTCAACTTCCCGCCGTATCAATCCATTGGTCAAACAGATTCTTTTACAGTTCCAGACCTTGATGAGCTTGATGAATTTCGGTTAGTGAATCTCTACAAAGCTAGTCGTATATAGGAAGCGTTTTATAGATCAAAGACTTCTCTAAAAAGCCGATATTGTCGTTCATAAAACTCGTAATTACCGCTATGATGAATGAATGCAAGATTGATTGGTTATCCAGATTTTGCACAATAAAAATCGTGATTCGATAGCGATTTGTTTGATACTTGTTACATGGGAAGCAGCAATGGCACCAATATCATCCGCAGGTAGTACCATTATAGTACCTGCAACCCAGTCACCTCGCAGTCAAGCTGAGCGCTCTGCTCCAGCTGCTAAAACTGAGGAGGCTGCCCAGCAACAAAAACAGCTTCAACGGGCAAATGATGATCAAGGCCGCAGGTCTTCTGAGCAAGTAAAAGTAAATACTGAAAACCCAGCGTCACCTCCAGTGGCGCAAGCAGATGATGAAAATTCTGCTGAAGCTCAGCAAAAAATTGAGGTCGCACAGCAAGAGGCACAAAGAGCTGAATTTGATCAGCAGGCTGGCAACGTCCGCACAACAGAGTCTAACGATGTGCGACCTCCTTCTAATTCTGAACTAGACGCATCTGATGAAGTAGAAGTAACTAGTGATGTAACAAGAGCTGAACCCATTCAAGCAGACAATCCAGCAATTGATGTCTTTACCCAATTACAGAATATCGATAACCCTCCACGCCAAGGCCAAGAAGTAAATCGATTCGCCTAGGCAATAAGCATTAACAGAAGACCTCCCCATTAGTAACATTTCATTACATTAAGTCTCATATTTATCAGTATGATGCTATTATGTAATTCTGATCGACTATTTTGTCAGCATAGACTTGACTCAAAAAAATAATAACGAGCAATCATGAGCCTAAAAATTTGTAATATCCCCAAGAATAAAGAAAACCGTCAATCTAAATTGGTGGGAACCATTAAATGTCAGTTTAAACTTGCGGGATTAGTGCGTACAGATACAGAGGCAAGGCGTCAGAAAATCGAAAAGCGTCTAGGCCAACGCTTCAAAGACATGGACATATACTCTTCTACAACTCGATCGCCATTATCCATCAGTATTAATAAAGAAACTGAGCATGTTCACTTTATCGTTGACATGAAGATCTATTACATTAACGAAAGTGAAAACGCAGAACTCGCAGCGGCCCGCTGGTTTGCAAATATTGGCCGGACAATTCCAAAAATAATTCTTGGTAGCTCTACTTGGGCAGCCGAATATGCTGGTCTCAGTACCAATATTATTCCTTCTTATTTATTTGCTTTAGAAGACGCTTTAGGCCTAAACGAACAAAAAGAGTCAGCTTGATAACCAGAAAGTGACAGGGCCATCGTTTATTAAACTGACTTGCATATCCGCGCCAAATTCACCCGTACCAACAGGAATTTCCTGAATCTTAGCTTTCGTAATAAACTCTTCATAGAGTTCTTCAGCTAAAACAGGAGTCGCGGCTGTAGAAAAGCCAGGGCGTAATCCTTTTTTAGTGTCGGCCGCCAAAGTAAATTGTGAAACAATTAATAAACTGCCTTCAATCTGCTGCACATTTAAATTCATTTTATCTTCGGCATCAGAAAATATTCGATAATGGCTAACTTTATGCAATAGTTTATCTACATCAGCGGAACTATCCCCTTTCTCGACGCCCAGTAAAACAACCAATCCTTGCTCAATCGCTGAAATAGTTTCCCCTTTAACCCTCACACTGGCTTCTGATACTCTTTGAATTAACGCCTTCATTCTTTACTCGATAATTATGTTTACGTTTTTTAAAATTGTTCGTTCAGCGAATTATAAAGAAGATTGAGTTTGTATGCCCGTACTGTCATGATGAGGAATGAATAAAAAAATGCTCACTCGCGGATTAAGCCTGTTACTTCTCTGCCTGCCCTTCTCCATCAATGCGACCAACGTTTTCATTACCATTGATGAAAATGGCAACCGTATATTTTCTGATACCCCCAGTAAAACATCTCGCACCCATAAGGTCAGAGAGGTCAGTATCATTCCGGCTATCAAAATACCTAAAACAACAGCCACGCCGATTGATAAGCAAGATATCAGCACGAACTATCAACAACTTACAATCATCAGCCCAATGACTGAAAGTCATATCAGCCGAGATAAACTGGGGAGCTTCGTCGTTTCTGCACAATCCACCCCCGCCTTATCCGAGAACGATGAAGCTGTATTATTATTTGATGGTGAAGAAATAAGCGCAGGCAAGCAAATGAACTGGCAAATTGACGGTGTCTATCGCGGTGCTCACAACCTTCAAGTGGTTATCCGACAACAAGGTAACCAGAAACCAAAGATCACTAGTGCAACACACATCGTTTACGTTAAACGTTAATTTCTAACCAGGAATTAACGCACTACAAGAAAGCCCTCTCATCAAATTAACGCACCATACTTGTGCGCATCTGTTATTCTATGCTCTAACTCTGCTCATTGTCCGGCAATAATTACTAAATAAAGCATCAGATGCGTGCATATTTAATAGTGGTTTGCTTTTTGCATTGTGAATGGGGTTAACCACTATCTAAGGTTAAGCTAAAGGAAAGGTTCATCAATGATTGCATCGGCAGTACTCAACCAACAGTTATTAGAATACCTTAATACTGGCATTTTATTACTCGATGTCGACCTGTCTGTCATTTACATGAACCCTGCAGCTGAAGTACTTCTACAAGTCAGTGGACGCAAAGGCCTAGGCGAGCATTTTTATGACCTTGCTTGGGAATCTGAAGCTGATCGCGAAGCATTAGAAGGCTCGATCAATACGGGTTACACCTTTACTAAACGTGAAACCGAAGTTGTACTGCACAATGCTCAAAGTATTACCGTCGACTACAGTGTCAGCCCCATTGTTCACCCTGAAAGTCGCACACCCTGTTTGCTGATTGAGATTCAAGGCCGTGATCGTTTAATCCGTATTTCTCGGGAAGAACAAATTCTTGCCAATCAAGAAACAACTCGTGAACTGGTTCGTGGTATGGCCCACGAAATTAAGAATCCATTAGGCGGAATTCGCGGTGCAGCCCAATTATTATCTCGCGCTCTACCGGATGAATCGTTGGATGAATATACCAACATTATTATCGAAGAAGCCGATCGTTTACGTGATTTAGTCGATCGCTTATTAGGCTCGCACCAACTGCCAAAACACGAAACTACCAATATCCACGAAGTGTTAGAACGTGTTTGCCAGCTTATTGAAGTTGACCAAATCGGTGATATAAAAATCATGCGCGACTACGACCCGTCGATTCCAGAATTTACGGGCGACAAGTCTCAATTAATTCAAGCCATTCTAAATTTATGCCGCAATGCCGTACAAGCCATGGTGGAAGCTCATGTTGAGCAGCCAACACTGTCGTTAAAAACCAGAACAAAAAGCCAATTTACTATTGGTCATCATCGTCACCGCTTAGTTGCCCATATCTCAATAGAAGATAATGGCCCAGGCATACCCGAAAATATAAAAGAGAATTTATTTTACCCCATGGTCAGTGGCCGTGCCGAAGGCACTGGTCTTGGACTGTCTATCGCACAATCTTTGATAAACCAGCATGAAGGTATTATCGAATTTGAAAGCGAAGCGGGATGCACTGAATTCTCCATTTATTTACCACTTAAACACTGCTAGGACTGATCAATATGAATACTGTATGGATTATTGATGATGATAAATCAATTCGCTGGGTACTTGAAAAAGCACTAGAGCAAGCCAATATTCCTTGCAGAATATTTGAAAATGCTGAATCCATTATGGGATTATTAGCCAAAGAAAAACCAGCCGCGATCATGACGGATATTCGTATGCCGGGTATTGATGGTTTAACGTTATTATCTCAGGTCAATGAAGCCTATCCTGAGCTGCCTGTGATTATTATGACAGCACACTCCGATCTTGATAGCGCGGTAAGCTCTTATCGAAGTGGTGCTTTTGAATATTTACCGAAGCCGTTTGACGTCGATGATGCGGTAACGTTAATTCAGCGTGCAATCGCTCATTACGAAGAACAGCAAGCAACCCACAACATTGTGGAAGAACTGCCGAACAATACTGAAATCATTGGTGAAGCGCCTGCTATGCAGGAAGTTTTCCGTGCGATTGGTCGTTTATCTCAATCAAATATTACCGTTTTAATTAATGGTGAGTCTGGTACCGGTAAAGAGCTTGTTGCTCATGCTTTGCACAAGCATAGCCCTCGTGCGAGCGAAAGTTTTATCGCACTGAACATGGCGGCAATCCCAAAAGACTTAATTGAGTCAGAACTGTTTGGTCACGAAAAAGGATCATTTACGGGTGCTGGTGGTTTACGTCGTGGACGCTTTGAACAAGCGAACGGCGGCACCTTGTTTCTAGACGAAATCGGAGACATGCCTGCTGATACGCAAACTCGTTTATTACGAGTTTTAGCCGACAGTGAATTCTATCGTGTCGGTGGAACGATTCCCGTTAAAGTCGATGTTCGAATTATTGCAGCCACTCACCAAAACCTCGAAGGCTTGGTGAAAGAAGGCCGCTTCCGTGAAGATTTATTTCACCGCTTAAACGTTATCCGTATTCACATCCCTCGTCTTGCAGATCGACGAGAGGATATTCCTCGTTTGTTAAAACACTTCTTAAACTCAGCAGCAGAAGAGTTAGACGTAGAAGTAAAAACATTAAAGCCCGAAACGTCAGATTATTTAACCTCGTTAGACTGGCCTGGCAACGTTCGTCAACTGGAAAATACCTGCCGTTGGATTACAGTGATGGCATCTGGTCGAGAAGTGCATATCAATGACTTACCGCCAGAGCTATTAGATCAAGAAGCGGTGGTTTCTACGTCGGGTAATTGGGAACAGGCTCTGCAGTATTGGGCCGATCAGCAGCTAACCAAAGGCACACCAGCCTTACTTGATGTTGCAGTACCCCTGTTTGAACGCATCATGATAGAAACAGCGCTTAAGCATACCGCTGGGCGTCGCCGCGATGCCGCTGTTTTATTAGGCTGGGGGCGTAATACTTTAACGCGTAAGATTAAAGAACTTAATATGGATGCAAATGAGCAAAATGAAGACGAAGAAACAGAAGCGTAATTAACCACAATTAACGCACAACTTCTCGCCAATAAATCATTCGGTCATTCCCTCGGAATTGACCGAATGTGATTTTTCCAAATGGATTATCAGCATAATCCGCATCACCATCATTCTCAGTGTTTAACCAAGGTAAATAGGTAATCGTATCGTACTGATAGATTACCGAGCCATCATTACCCACATCAGCAGCATCAAACCTAATCACTCCAGCTCCTGCTGTAATATCGGGAATAATACTCGGAGTAGTTTCGCCGGCGTCTAAATTTACTGTCCACGAAAGAGCAACAGGAGAAAGCTGTGGCTCAGTTGCTAATAAGTTGGTGCAATTGTCGTCAGTATTTAAAATGAAACTTGTGCCATCAAAATATTCAGTTTGAACGGTCATATCCAAGTCATATGTTTCCGGACCAAAAACATTACTGAGTTTTAACTGGCCAAAGCGCAGGTCTAATGTATCAGCAATATCAAGGCCTTTTGCATCACAGCTGACACAAACGATACTGGTACCCGCTTCCATATCTAAGTTTTCAAGGACACTGACATTTCCATCATTATCGCTTACTTGAATTCCAAGCTGAAGATCACTGTACGGACCATCAAGCAATCCTAAATTGGCACGGGAGAAACCAACAGTGCCAATTGAATAAACATACTCTCCATCCGCCCAAGTAGTAGAACCAAGGCCATTTAATCGTGCCTGATAATCAGCACCTTCATTATTATTTTCTGCGACAAAGGTGATATCCGTATTAGGATTCATTTTAACAAATGCACCATCATAATTAACTGTTTTAATGTTTGACTCATTTTGCGCTTCTAAGCTATATGTAACGTCTATGCTTGACTGATCCATATAGCTGAATATGCCACAACTGTCGGTCACATCTGATGCCGTTAATGTGAAATGATGAGGATAAAAACGTCCTACATTATTACTCTTACCAACAACATCGATACTAGAGCCAGCTAAAGATAAATAGTCTTCTAACATCACAGTGATGTCGATAATACCCACTTCACTCCAATTTAAAGTCGCCGATGATGCTAAGGATATTAACGGTGTTATACCATTATTAAAGTGCGAGCCAGATCCACCTGGAGTGATAATACTCGCCGAAATAGTACCCACTCTTGCTGGAATCAAAACATCTGGCAATGGTAATTCAAGTGTATGAGTAAACGCTACATTACTAACATTAGCATTAATTTCTTCGCCAAAATTTATCGTGGTGCCATTCAAACTCAAATCTGCAACAACACCGGTAATCGAATCTACATCGACAATGCCATCATCATTAGTATCGTCAGCGGCTTGCCAATTCACAGCTCTTAACTGCACAGGAAAATCTGATCCTGCGCTAATAAATTTATTACCTGCTGCAGTATCGGCTGTTGAATTAGCACCTAGTAAAATTTCAAATGCAAAAGGCCTGACAATAAATTCATTACTACTCCCTGTTAGAGTAAAAGCAGGATCAGGACTCGATGCAGGAGCGACCAAATTAGCATGCAATTGTATTTTTCCAGCATCAGGAAAATCGAAGGAGAATGGCGCGATACCGTTCGAATCAAATACCATATCAAAATCAGTATAAGTCAGTGCAGCACCATCATCAGTACCGACAATGTCAGTGCCTGGTATTGCAAGATTTTTTATTTCATCGGGACTCATTGAAAGATTTGCAGCACTGCAATTATCTGGATCTTTACAGGTATAAGCCAAACTAACTGTTTGTGATCCCGTCAGCCCAGCTTTACAGGCTCCAGTATCATTATCCGTTCGTATTGCACGTAGCGCCAAAGTTTGAATATCTGGGGCCTCGCTTGAGGGCTTACCCGATATTTGTGTGCCTATCGGCGTGGTAGCAGTACTATTACCGTTGGCATAAAAACGAAAGGCGGTATCCCGAAATGAAATTCTAGGGTCTTCAGCAGAGCCTTCGTCATCAGTAAAGCTAGCATCCGTCACATCGATATCAATATTGAGTAACTCAGTCGTTTGTTGTAAATAAATACTGGCGGTAGAGGTTCCCGTTAACATAGTAACGGGAGAAGTTACTATCGCACTGACGGCCGGTGTTGTTGTTACAACAAGACTTGTATCACTCAATACATTAATAGGATCATGACTGGCATCATGTGCAGTAATCGTCACCTCAGATCCTTCGCACGTTAAGCCTGGTGTTGTGTGTGAAATATCATAATGATCCACTTGAGAGAATGTTTGAATGGGCTGTGCAGCACAGACTTTGAAATCACCAATTTCATGAATATTCGTTGAACCCCCTGTCGACCCAGTAAATGAAACCACCCAGTTGTCAGGCACAGCTGCTTGACCAGGGTAGGCTGTATAAATATTAAATTCAGGAACAATATTCACATAGCCTGAGCCAGTATCACGAGCGACGGAAGCCATTGCAATTGAACCACCTGCGGTATGGTCAATCACTATTTTATATCGATGCCCTGGGCTTGCAGATGAGCTACCAGAATTATCAATACCGGGAGTTAGCGACCCTGTACCCGTTAAATAGGGGTAGTCTGCTGTTCCAATACCCGACCCCCTAAGGGCAACACTGTCTGTAATACGCCCAGGTCCACCTGAACGCCCCTCTCCAGAGCTGGAAAAATTACCATACTCATCAATTCCCACCCCTAGCCAACCACCAGAAAAACCATTAATCCCCGTTTTTTGGGCATAGCCAAGCGAGCCACCAAAAGCACCTGCAGCGGGTAAAATAGAGGCATCGGAAAAATTAACAGCGATGCCATCTGCGCCACTGCCATCATAACCATAATAATCGAATTCAACCTCTATTCGGTTATCCGCCCCCGGAAACTGATTTAATAATGTTGCAACTGTCGAGACATTCCCAGAATTATCAGTTAAACGTAATCGTCCATCTGAAGCTATGGTCGGATCACCAAATGTCCCGCTACTATTTCCCACAGACCAACTGTCTGATAAATCTCCAGGGCCAACAAAATTATCGGTAATGCAATTTAAATCACACGACAACATAAAACTTTGCGTGCTATTTAAAGCAATACTTTCGCCTGCTAAATTTTCAACATTATTAATGGTTAAAGTATAAGGAGTCAGATCAATTAGACTCCCTGACAATGAGAGTGTTACTGTATTAGTACTAGATAAAGCCGACGAAGAAATACCTAGCGAAACTGATGCATTATTCTCGATGACAAAATTCGAAATATTTTGAGCCGTCGCGGAATCGAGGTCTTGAGAAAATACAATAATGACTTCGGATAAATTTGAACAATTAGTTGATAAGGATAAGATTTCAGGAGCAGCTGCCATTGAGCTTAAAACCACTGTATGAGATACAGCATCATCATTGTTAACCGTTGCACGGCCATTTTTAGACCCAGTATTTCCAGCGTTGCTTAATAGCTGATAAGCAGACATAACTGTAAGTCCAGAGGTATTCCCCCCCGTCTCTAGATCATAAATTTCAGTCATTGCATTATTAGGTATGAATGATGAATTACCCGCTTCCAGTGAATAAAAAGCAATTAACATCTCATCAGGATTCGTCGCGTTCACTGCATTCGCAGTAACATTACGACCATTCATTCCTGTATTCGTTGCTGATGCATCAATCGGCGGATTACTTACACCGCGATAAATTTGCATATTGATAATAACGTAGCGTGACGATCCCCAACTCCAAGGGTACGTTGCTCGCGTTGGACTAACTAAATCATCATTAGTCGCCACCTTATAATAAACAGACTGTAAAACGTCACCATCTTGTTGTTGGCTATCTATTTCAATCCAGCCGGATGGAGATGTAATTGTATTACCACTATTATTATCACGTACTGTTACCTGAACAATTAAAACGTCACCTAGAGCGAGACTTGTAGGCGATGTAAATGTGTAGTTACTACCAAAACCAGATGCACTAGATTGACTTTCAAATGTAATTGCTGAGATTGCACAGCTTGTAAAAAATATTAAGCAGAGAGAAATTGCTATTCGTGATTTGATAATCATTTAACCCTCACCTCTACCGTTCTCTGTGCATTAGTATTATCACAACTGCCAATACTGGTTATCGTACAAAACGTTGAACCATTAGCGATAAATTCATCACAACTAGTAACCGCACGGCATGCGCTTAACCCTGCAACTGTAAAATCGTAATTAGCATTTGCACCACAACTACAAGGCGCTGTTGATAAAACAGCTTGCGCACGTAATTGGGCGCCACTTTCTGCAGCATAAAATGATCGTGTCGATAATAAATTTTGGCTATAGGTCTGACTTGCCGCTTCATTTAACTGATTTACGGCGACGGCAATCATACTCATGATAGTAATAACAAAAATAGCGACCGGTAAGCCAAGTCCTTCCTGTCTGGCGAGAGAGCTTTTTGAAATAGGCGACCTTGAATTGAATGGCCTGACCCTGGTTTGTTTTGAAACTGTATTAAGGAACATTACGTAACTGTACCTCTTGGCTGATATCCACTTGCTCTACTGATGAAGCTGCACGCTCAATAATTAAACTCATACTGACGACTGCATTTCGTTGCAACTGTGCGGGTAGAATATTGAATTTCAAACTGCCAATTTTTAACGAGTCCGCAATTAAAATACGATCAGCACCCGTAGTCGGAATACTGCTTGCACTGCTCACGTGAAAACCATAATTCTGAAAACGCCATAAGCGCCCATTAGCATCATCACAAAAACTTATTGGCGGATCGACCAAAAAAAAACGTTTGCGCGGTGACTCTGTTGGAAAGCGATAAGTCGATGCTGCGGTAAACGTAAGCTCTTGTAAATTCAAATCGGCACCTGCACCACCAACAGCGCCTGCTAAGGCAGTCGTAGACGATATTGCTCTATCGGTCGCAGGGCTAGTACCATAAACAGAATTCGTACTGGTAGGATAAACCGCGACAAAACCCGTTTCAGTACCCGTTGCATCGAAAAACTTAATACTTTTAAAACTGGCAGCAGCGCTCGCAGTCGGTATCGATACGTATTCTGAACTATGAAGAATAGGAACGAGTTCTATGCATTCATTACTGCCGTCAGAAAAAGTACGCACACTGTTCGGTAAAGCACGACGTACCTCACGCAATACTTTTTCGACAGCAATTGTTGCGCTGCTCGCAAGCGCTTGGCGTTCTGCGGTATCAACAAGGCCTAAAGCAGAGTTAGAAATAAAACCAATACTGCCTAAAGAGATTATGCCCAATACAACAATGACCATAATAAATTCAATAAGGGTAAAACCCCTAAGGCGATGATAAGTATTAATTACTTTCATAAGTCTGCCCTAAATGTAGAAAAGACTAACGTTTGGGTGGTTGGTGAAGTAATCGTTATTACAATTAATTTGCTAGAGGTTGAGCCAGCATTTGTTGGGCCAACACAGGTCACTGCAATGACAATGCTATAGCCTGTGTAATTAGACGTTGCACTTACATCTAAGAAATCGGCGGTTTCAGTCAGATCATGATAATCGTCAACATCATCAAAAAGACTTCGAGCCGTCTCTCCTGCTTCTGCCCCATCGACATTACAGCTTGAAATACTGCCTCCTCCTAATGGAGAAGTTTCTGCATATCGCATGGCTAAAATCTCATCCAAATAGGCTTGCGCAAGATGTGTTGCTTTCGCTTGCCACAATGGATCGGCGTTACGCCCTACTGCAGAAAATAAACTGCTTGAGAGAGCAGTTAACGCGATGCTAATAATTACGATAGTAATTACCAACTCAATTAAACTAAACCCATACGCATTCTTGGGTCTGTCCGTAAAGGGATTTATCATAAGCACTCCCCCTCGTAAGCATAACCTGAAGAACTTATGCAGAGTTCATAAGCTGTCACGGAATCAATGCACATTCTTAAATTTGATTGAGGTAATCGATTGCCATCACCATCAAATGAAATAGTTAACGGCAATGCTGACAAGGTTGAACACGCGGCTGTAAAATTAGTGCCAAAACGTATAGTTTCAGTTCCGCCTTCAATTTGACTTTCGAAATTCCTGCCACCACCGCCTGAAGTAACAAATGACCAATTTCCTCCCGACGAGGTAATGCTTAGAACGACGTTTGCACCGGAAGAAGATCTTGATAAAGCAGTTTGTTGCGAAAGCCTAAGCGCGGCTAATAATTGATTTTTTACAATGACTGAAGAATAAGATTGTCCAGAAGGAAATCTGGACATAGCAAAAGCAGATAGCACTCCCAATAAAATAATCACCATGACTAATTCAATGAGAGTGAAAGCTTTCTGCTTCTGTTTAAAATCCATTTTTAATTAGTATCAAACATGTCTGACTGAGTTAGCAGCCAGCAGTAGAAGGGGTAACCGTTGGCGGGGTTGTTCCTGCTGCCACGACATAAGTAACCTGGCAGGTAGCAGCTGTTGTAGCACCTTTAGCCGTCACGACGCCTAAAGCAATGGTGAAATCAGCTGCTGTGATATTAGCAGCACTCATAATGCCCACTACGCTAGGATAGCCATCTGTCATCGCAATAGTCACGCCTTCCAAGGTTACAGTACCAGTACTCCCTTGCGCCAAAAATTGAGCATGAGCGATATTCGCTGCCGCCTTCATAGCTCCAGCAGCGCCGTTAATAGTTGCCGCTCTCGCCTGCCCACCGAGGTCTGCAAATCGTGGTAACGCGAATGCCGATAGCACCCCTAAAATCACAATCACCATAATCAATTCAATTAGAGTAAAACCTGCTTGTTTGTTGATCTTTCTCATAGACCGCTCCTACTTATAATTTATCAAAGTCATCAAAATAAGGTAATAACTCGACCTGTTGCCAGATCATAATTTATTTGCAAATCATCTTTATTAAGATGATAGCGATAACGACAAGTGCCGCTTATTAGTTGAGTAAAATATATAGAATCAGTGTCATCAGAATCTATAATATCTTTCTCAATTTTCAGCCCCACTTTAGGTGCCGAATCTTTTAATAAGCCATTCCATAGCCTTATACAGGTTGAGTCATCTTGAGCGAAGCGAACGGTAGATATTGTCGAACCTTGATAATTCATGTCAATAGCATCTATTGGCCAGCCTTTATTACCTATCAGTATATTTCCGCCACCATAGTCTTTGAGTAAACCAGTCTTATTATTCGATCCTTGAGACTGCCATAAACTATGAGTTAACCTCACTGCCGTTTGCAACGAGTTAGCGGTCAACTGCACGCTGGTATAATGAGCCTCGTCTTGCAAGTGGTTAATCTTGGGTATCAAGATAGCCACTAAGGCCGATATGATCATTAGTACCAGAGCGAACTCTAATAAACTAAAACCAGCTTTATTAAATAACCTCTTACTTCTAATTCTAGTCAAGGGTATTACTGTTTTCCTATCACCGTTACGAAACGATACAAAAATCAACATGCCCATCACTTAGCACCCATTGCGCCGCTTAAATCCCAGATGGGTAAGAACACCCCTAACGCTAACACCAAGACTAATCCGCCTAAGAATACTAATAAGATAGGCTCTATGGAGTCTGCAAGCTGTTTCAACTCATAATCGATTTCTTCTTCATAAAAATCAGCCACGTCATCGAGTAGCGTATCCACGGCACCAGTTTCCTCACCGACCGCCATCATTTGTAATACCAAGGGCGTGAATAAACCCGTTGCAGCGGCGGTACTGGTTAGGCGCTCACCACGCTCTATACCCCGAGACATGTCTTCAACCGCAACACCAATGGATTTATTGCCAACACTTTCTGAGACAATCGACAGCGCTTTTAAAATGGGTACCCCTGAAGCCAACATCATGGCAAAAGAACGAGAAAATCGAGACAAAGCAATACGCTTAAAAAGAGAACCAAATAAAGGCAGTCTCAGTTTTTTTGTATCCCACCATAAAAGCCCATCAGGTGTTTTAATAAACCGTAACCAGGCAAATCCCCCCCCGACGGTAACGATCAAGATTAACCACCAATAGTTAATTGTAAATTCTGAGCTGGCTATTAATATTTGAGTCGCTAAAGGTAAGTCCGCCCCCATTTTTGCAAAGACACTGGCAAAGCTAGGAATGACCATCACATTAATAATTGTCATTGCGAGCGTGATTGCAGACACTACAAATAAGGGATAACGGGTAGCTGACTTAATTCTTTTCTTAGTCTCTCGCTCTAATTCCAGATGTGCGGTCAATTTCTGAAAAGCCAAATCTAATCGCCCTGTATTTTCACCGACATGAATCATACTGACAAAAATAGGAGAGAATATTTTAGGAAACTGTCTAAACGCCGTCGCTAATTCAGATCCGGACGTAATAGATCCCGCAATTGAATTTAATACTTCTGCTAAACGCGGGTGATCCGTTGATTCCGCTAGTCCGTTAAGCGCTCGAATAATAGGAATACCAGCTTTTGTTAATGCATAAAGTTGACGAGTTAATAATACTTGGTCATCTAACGTTATTTTTTTAACCGAAAAAGAAAATTCAATCGATTTTTTTTCAACCGTCGCTTCCGTAATACCTGTAATAATTATTTTCTTAGTTTGCAGCTGACTCATCGCACCAGCTTGATTGGCTGCCGCTAGTTGCCCTGTTACTTTCTCTCCATTGCTATCGCGACCGGTATATTGAAAATCAGGCATATCAACCTCCATCGCCTAAGCTAGCACTCACACGAAAAACCTCTTCTAATGAAGTCACTCCTTCTTGAGCGTAATCCAGTGCACATAACTCGAGTGGTCTAAACCTAGGGTGAGCTTTCGCAGCCTGAGCGAAACCTTCCGTAGAGTTCTCTCGCATAGCACTGATCATTGCTTCGTTCATTTCTAATAATTCATAAACACCAATACGACCGCTATAACCGGTGTTATTACAATGATGGCATCCCCTCCCCTTTTTATATTCTGCATTACAAGCATCCGCTTGCATTGACATTAACCAAGAACATTCTTGTTCATCAGGTTTATAGACATCTTGACAATGATCACATAAGCGCTTTACTAAGCGCTGCGCCATAACCGCACGCAAAGAGGATGCTACCAAATAATTATCAACACCCATATCCAATAGACGCATCGCTGTTGAAATCGCGTCGTTGGTATGCAAGGTGGATAAAACCATATGCCCTGTCATCGCTGCACGTAAACCAATCTCTGCAGTTTCATGATCCCGCATTTCCCCGACAAGAATTACATCAGGATCCTGTCGTAGTGCAGCCCGAAGTACTGTCGAAAATTCCAACCCTACTTTAGGATTTACTTGAACCTGATTAATACGAGGCAAACGATATTCAATAGGATCTTCTGCCGTGATTATTTTTCGCTCTTTGGTATTCAGGATATTCAGAGCAGCATATAAACTGGTTGTTTTACCACTACCGGTAGGTCCTGTTACCAATACCATTCCATGAGGACGCTCTACTAAATAATTAAACCGCTCCTGAATATTCTTTGGCATACCGAGAGAATCTAAATTAAGAATGCCGCCACTTTGATCTAAAAGACGCATTACAACAGATTCACCAAACTGCACAGGCATCGTTGATAGGCGAACATCAATACTTTTATTTTTAACGCGGATATTAAAACGGCCATCTTGTGGAACACGTTTTTCTGAGATATCCAATCCAGACATAATTTTAAGACGTGATACCAGTGCTGATGCAATACGCCGTTCTTTCATTACCTGCTCTTGCAAGTCACCATCAATACGCATTCGTATGCGTAATTGGGATTCTTCTGGCTCAATATGGATATCCGATGCTTTTACTTGCACAGCATCTTCAAAAATACTCTGCAATAGTCGAACAACAGGGGCTTCACTGCTATCACTGCCTGAAGCCAGCTCCGTAATATCAAAATCACTTTCTGAAAGCTCGCCTTCAAGTTCACCCGCGATTGAAGCAATTTCATCTTGACGTCGGTAGATACTATCTAACGTCGTTAATAACATATCTTCTGAGATAAATGCCGGTAATACAGGGCGTTTGAGTTGACGTTGTAAGTCATCGATTACCATTAAGTCGGTAGGATCGGACATGCCTACAAGTAGTCCCTCAGCTTGCTCATCTAAAACTATACAACGATAGCGGCGCGCAGAAACCTCCGGTAATATTCGCACGACTTCTGCTTCTATTCGATAACGATTTAAATCTATATAGGGGTAATGAAAGTAATCAGCCAAGCACATTAATAGCTTGTCTTCAGAAACAAAATTCAAATCTGTTAAGACACGCCCAATTTTTTTACCGGTACGTTTTTGTTCCGCAAGGGCCTCCATTAATTGAGGCTCAGTAATTAATGATTTTTCAACGAGTAAATCGCCAACACGGACTTTTCTTTTAGCTTCCATAGTGATGACCTTCTTTATTATCTAACAACTGGTCCATATCCTGAATCTGAGAAGCAATCCATTTCTTTTGCTTCATTGATAATAAAGACGTCTTTAATAGTGACTGATAAATGCCATTAGTCTTATCCAATTGATTCAATTTTGAATAATTCAGCGCCATTGCCAGCGGCCATTTTACATTCTTGGGTTGTTTTTTTATAAGCTGTAAATAATACCGATTAGAAAGTTCATAATATGAAAACAACTGTAGCCCAGGTGCAACTAACTGAAACCAATTCAGACTTGAATTTTCAGACTGCTGCTGTATGAAATTAAGAAAACCAACATCATCTTTTTTCTTTAATAATATTCTTGCTTTAAATACTTGATATTTCTCATCCTGGCCTTCTCTAACCGCTGAATTTATACTGATCAATGCGGCCGAGTACCGCTTTTGTTTGTATTCTCTGATTGCCTGTTGATAATTAAAATCACCTGCAATACTAATTTTGGTAATCTCTACAATCTGCTCACTTGTAGCCTGACTTTCGATCATTAACTCTTTGCTATGATTAATAATAGCAATCGCTACTTCTTTCTGTTCTGTTTCCCTCAGTGCGGTTTCCTTCTTAAAGGCTGCTTCCTGCAATAGGGTTTCTTGTACTTCGAAAGGCAGAACCTTGATAGCCTCCATAGCTGTAATAGTCGCCACAATATTGATAGGCTCTCTAGCTTCAGTTCTTGGAGTGCCAGTAATTAACGGAATAGCATCAGTCGGCACACTCTCAGGTATGATCGTGACCAATTCATTTCCAACATTCAAGATTGAACCAGAAGACAGAATTTTAGAAATTGGTTTTTTGTAAATTAATTGAATGCTTAATATCATAATAAGAATAAAGCTAATAAGAAAAAGTAATCTCTGATAAGGCCTTTTAGCTTCTATCTCTTTATTATTGATAAGGCCAGGAAAAGAGAGTCTATGCTCTGGCAGTTTGCGGCGACTATTCAGATCCCGCAATACGTCATTAACCAAGCTCATGCAGTGCCACCAAAATAAGCATCAGTAATATTAAAGAAATTTCTTTCCAATAAAATCGATTCTTAAGCGCGAGTGGTTTGGCGCCTTCGGTATCTTTTACAGCTGCTCGAATATGTGCTTCTGATACTGACCTTGCACCTCCACCGAAAGCACTAAACAGCGCTTTTTGAGCAATAATATTAATTAATCTAGGTATCCCTGCGGTCGCTTTCTTCATTAACTTTAATGCTTTTTCTTCAAATACTGGCATACCTCGGTATCCCGCAAGAATCATGCGCTGTTGAATATAGTGCTGCATACTCGCCGCATCCATTGCTCGTAATTCTGCGCTGTAGGTAATCCGCTGTTTTAATTGTCTAAAACGATGCAGTGCTAACAGATCATTAAGTTCGGGCTGACCGAATAATACAATTTGAATGAGACTACGACTTTCAGATTCCAGATTCGAAATTAATCGCAGTGCTTCTAGGCTATCCTCAGGAATGCACTGCGCCTCATCGACGACCAAAACAACCGAGCGCCCTTGTTGTGCTAAGGATAATAAGCGCTGCTGTATACGTTCTTGCACTTGATGAATATCAACATTATTGACCCCCACTTCAAGTTCATGACCTATTGCCCGCCATAAAGCTTGTGGATCTAATGCCGGATTAGGAATATAAACCGAAACGTATTCATCGGCATGTAAACTATTTAACAAGCGTCGACATAACAAGGTTTTCCCTGTACCCACATCACCCGTTATTTTAATAAAACCTTCCCCTGCTAGCAGGGCATAACTCAGTACATTAAAGCACTCTTGTTGCGTTTTAATTTCAACATAAAATTCAGTATTAGGAGCAAGAGAAAATGGCTGTTGCTGTAAGCCATAGTATTCCTGAAAGCCACCAATCATATTGGCAACGTTCATAATTTTCGCCCTTGATTAAAACCAGAAAATCGTTTGTTTATGCGCTTCATTTCTTCGTGATGAAAACTGCTATCAACCACCCGTGGCTGAATTAAAATAACCAGTTCACTCTGCACGGTAGATTCTCGATTCTGGCCGAATAACGCTCCAATAATCGGAATATCTCTTAAATAAGGAATACCAGATTCTAAGGTACGTTTTTGATTTTGCATTAAACCACCAATCACAACGACCTGCCCACTCTTAGCACGAATAATGGAATCCGTTTCTCGTACGGTGCTAAACGCTAAAGGAACAGTTAACGTTCCAGAGCTAAGTACTACATCTTTCTGGCGCTCACTCACCTCAGTAATCGTTGGGTGGACGTGTAATATAACTTCATTATTTTCACCAATTTGTGGCGTTACATCCAGTGCAATACCTGAGAAAAATGGCGTAAATATCACCTCAGGAAAACTGGTCGAGCTTCCGCCGCTAGTCGTCGTTGATGACTTTAATTCG
>Ga0209396_1000828_pt1 | contig 35673 bp, 30 predicted proteins | sample GOMGulsemesocosm_6_FD_184638 | JGI IMG/M metagenome (GOLD analysis project Ga0209396, IMG submission 184638) | Methane-oxidizing microbial communities from mesocosms in the Gulf of Mexico - GOM8C Gulf of Mexico (SPAdes) (version 2) | ecosystem: Environmental > Aquatic > Marine > Cold seeps...
ACGCAGCGCAAATAAGTATTGCTGGTTAAAGTTACTGACGATAAATGTAGAGGTCATATGCTAAAGATCCATTTAAGCAAGTTAGGCATAACGTAGATGCCGCTAAAATTAGTGTAAGTGTAGTCTAAATCAAAAATAAGACACTATGCCTGTTATCACTCAATACATTGTGCGATAACAGGTTTTTTCCCATTTAAATTACGTTACGACGGTAAAAATTCGATCGGATAAGTTACCGTGACTTTCTTGACGTTAGCGGCTCCAAATTTAAACTGTCTAATACGGCTGATAATACGTGATTCCAACTTCGGATTATTCAATTCGCTCGATAACATAACGACTTTAAGTACCGTGCCATCTGGGGCGATTGTTATATCTAACACAATCTTCCCTTGAATACTCGAATCACTACGGCGCGCTCGTCGATATAATGAGTGAAGTTTGCTTTTGTTTTTATCCATAACATACGCAATATCTTCTTCCGGACGATAGTTTCCAGTTCGCTTAGTCGATTGTTCTGCTGCGTCTTTCACACGCTCGACTTTCGCTTTAGCTGCTCGCGCTATCAGTAATTGCTTCGCCACTGATATTTGATTTGGATCTAACGTGGTGCCACCTGAATTGTTCGCCAGCGTGCTACCAACACTTACACCACCGCTACCTTTACCGGCACCTTCGGTGATGGCGTTCGTGCTCACTTGCGCAACAGTGGCACTGCTAGACGCCCTCTTAAGATTTTTTCCGACCATTGAGTCAATGCTCGACGTATCGATAAGGTCGGCAAACTCTTCACTCAGGGCGAGTAAACCACTGTCAGCGGCTTTATCTCGGGCCTTTTGCTGATCTTGAGTTAGCACGATATCTTTCTTCGGTGGCTTTCTCTTAACTGTTGGCTTGGGCTTAGGCTGCGGTTTTGGCTTAGGCTTTGGCAGTACCACTGGCTTCGGCTTAGGTTTTGGCTTGGGCTTTTCCAAGATAAATTTAGCAACTCGCTCAGGGATTTTGGCCTTGATTCTGCTGTCTTGCTTAGGTACTTCAATGGAGTCGACCCATAAACCTAACAACATTGAAAAGATCAATGTGCAGACAAGGAATATCCCAAACAGCTTATTCGAGTTGCCATTAGGATGCCAGCGCAGCGCTAAATTTTGATATGAAGATGTACTCATTAAATTTAGCCTTTGTCTTTTGCTATCTGGTTGGCAGCAAACGCAATTTTCACATAATTGGTTTGACGACAAGTGGCTAATATTTTACGTAATAACAGGTAAGGAATGTCTTCATCACCCATTATTGTTACCGCATAACCTTCTTCCACAGCTTTAGGTGTCACGCTGAGGCTATCGCGCCGAAATTCTAGTTCTTTAATTAACTCTTTAATCAGAATTTCGCTACTGGCTATTACGTCTGAAATCTTAGCAATCGGCGCACCTTGTACCAGAATATCGGTCTGGGTGATCGAGATCACTAAGGTTTCTTTCGGTACTTTTTGCGCATTTGAGGTTGGTAACGTGATGTCTTTACTCGTTGGAAGCTGCTGTGAACCAGAGCTAACGAGTAAGAAAAATACCAAGATGGTGAATATATCCATCAATGACACAAGGTTTAAACTGGAATTACGATTGAGCCCAGCAAGATGTTCTTTGCGTCTTGCGCGCCCAGTAATTTTAGAGTTGCTCATGACGTTGGCTCCTGCGGTACTGCAATTGACGCTTCAACGCTTACGTGCTCTGGCGCATCGCCAATCGATACATTAGGAAAAAGCTCAACTGTTTCCACGGCTAAATTTGCAACGACATCACCGCTGCGTACCCTATCCATTACTCTGATCATTGTTTTGTAATCGATATTAGGTTCGAGTAGCAACCGAATACTTTGCTCATCAGGGAAGCGTACTTTGATTTCCACCAGCGCGTCGGTCAATATATCCCAGCGCGTTGTGTCACCACTGCGCTGGATACGTTTGATCAAACCTAAGTTCGCGTCTTGAATATCGAAACTTTGTTGGCGGATCACTAGCTCTAATTGCAGCTTTACTTTTTCCTGACTCGACGCTTGGGCGTCAAGTGCTGGTAAATTCAGCTCAAGCACGGTCATTCGTGAGAATACCGCGGTAATTAGCAGAAATGGTACTAGGATCACCATCAGGTTTAGAAAAGCGGTAATATTTAGCTCTTCTGCCTGCTCAAGTCCCTTTAAGCCTCGTTTTCTCATTTACTCATTAACCATCAAGTTGAGGGCTTTTAGCGCAGACTTTTCAAGGCTGTCGACTAGGTGTGCTGTTTTAGTGACTAAGTAAGAATGTGTCAGCAACAGTGGAATGGCGGCAATAAGTCCAAAAGCGGTGGTATTCATCGCCACTGAAATACTGGCCGATAGTAAATCCGCTTTTTCGGCAGGATCTGCTTGTGCAACCGCCGTAAATGCTTGGATCAAACCGATGATGGTCCCTAATAACCCAAGTAGGGTTGCGATATTTGCCAATGTCGCTAAATAATGGGTACGTTGAATTAACGCGGGCATTTCATCCATCATGCCTTCTTCTAGTGCCGCTTCGATGCTGTCGCGACCCTTTTGCTGACTGTGGCGTGCGAAACCGTAGTTTAAAACATTAGAGATAGGCGTTTTAATCGTCTCTGTTAATTTCAGCGCACGTGGAAAATCTTCCGCTTTGAGCATTGGGACTAACTCACCCCAGATAGACACCGTTTTACGATGTGTTTTAGTTAAGAAAATGAAACGCTCAATAGCGATTGCAGCTCCGATTGCAAATACTCCTAGAATTGGGTACATAAATGCCCCGCCTGCTTGGAATAACTTAACGATTTCCATATTAATACCTTATGTAGTTGTGTATCTGTTCATATCATTTACGTTAACAATGTGGTCAAGTATTGACGCTTATATTTTTTGCCAGTGCTCAAGACCAACGTAATGTATCGTGTATTTGTTTGAGTAACAATGCCATTTTCGACAATATTTACTTTTTTAACTTTTTAATAAATCGCCCTAAAGGACTTTGATTTAATTGGTTATTTGTTTCTTGTGTCGCAACTAGTTCCGCAGTAACCGCCTTTTCGTAACGCTGGGTTTGATCTTCAACATCGCGGACAAACGTGGTATTGAAACGCTGTTCTATTTGGTCCAGCACCTCTTTACGCTCTTGGCGATATTGCTCAAATGGTAGTTGTCTGTTGGCATACTTTACCGACAGGCGATTTAAATAGTCAGCATATTCATTGATCGTCATTATTCATTACTCGCTATTTCACGAACTAGGCGAAAACCGGTAAATTTATCCGCTTTGCCATTGTGTGGTGTTTTGGTTTTTTCGGTGCAATATTCCATCGCTGTATGATAAGAGCCGCCAATGGCGACTAACTTACGGCCAGTGTCATTAGCAAACTCTTGCGCATTTCCGGCATAGTTAACCAGACCCCAACTGTTTTGCTTGCCGATGGTTACTTTTATTAATGATTTCCCTTTGTCGATACCACGAGCACTCATTTGACAATTACGGTTAGAATCGAGCTGATAGCGGGCAGATTTAGCGGCATAGCTCCATTCTGCAACGCTAGGTAGTCGATATTTTTTCTGACTTTTGGTACTCAACCAATTGGCATAATCTACAATTGTTGCCGCCGGGAGGTTGGTTACCGGTAAGTTAGCACTCGCACCACTAGGTAAATTACATTTTCCGGTTTCTTTACAATAACCAGCCATTTGAGAATTTGAGACTTCGTATTTTCCTATCGCAAATATCTTTAAGCGATTACTGGCAGGGATCACGACCATTGAGGGACCCCAATCTCCGCCTTCGAGTTTGTCTTTACAAGTGGCGCGACTACCGCGCGAACCGAGCCCAGCAATTGACGCATTACACCGGTCAATCGCTTTAATCGATATCGCACTGAGCACGGCGTTTGCTTTAAATATCCTTAATGCTGAGCGTTTTAGATCTGTTGCATGGGGTGGATTTGTCTTAGCAACACTTCTGATACAGGTCGCTAAATCACCAACAAAGCCCGGCTCTGCTTTGCGATAGCTACTACGATTTAGGGTGCGAAGCTTGTCGATCGCAATTTTAAAGTCACGCATATTTAGCTGGCTCAATGCGTTGTTATTGCTCGCACATTCTAGCTGTTCTTGAACATTGCTTAACGCCAATTTGTACAAGTCTATCCGCTTTTTATCTGCTTGGGTTGCTGAGTTTTTTTGCTGAGCAACTGCTGCCTTGCGCTGCGCTTCTCGTTTTCTCTTAATCTGGGCTAATCGTTCTATTTCGCGCTGTTTCTCTTGCTCAATCGCAAGGGCTTTTGCGCGTTTTTGTTGCTGTGAAATCAAAAGTGCCATCGCTGAATCTAGCTGATCAAGCTGGTAATGATTGTCACCATAACGCCGACCATTGATGAGTAGTGTCTTGGCCAACGCCATGTGCTCTTGCTGCATTGATGATTCAATCTTTGCGATATATAACTGATAAATTTCTTCGTTGGTATCGCGATACCATTGATCAGGTTCTGACTCAAAAAGCGCTGCACTATTTTTTAACTCACGATATAAATCACTTTCCCATTCAGGCGTGAAGGTCGCGCTGCTCATTAGGCGTGCAATGTTCTCTTTGAGCAAATCGTATCTAATCCTAAATTCAATCTCATTACGAAACTCTGTTTGCGAGAACTGCGCTTCCTTTTGAACGAAAAATTGCTGATACGATAAACCGCCGATTGCGGCAACAACCGTAAAACCTAAGATCAGTTTTAGTGGTGAGCGCTTTTGATTGTCGAGTATCTTGAAGAAATCTTCGACCGAGCCGACACGATCTTCACGTTTAAACTCTAACGCCGATTGAATAATCTTCCATTGTCTTTTCTTAATATCAACAATACGTTTTGGCTTTAGGTTTTTATTAAAAGCCTCGTCAGCTGGTAACCTAGAAAATGGATGATCTCCAGTTAACATCTCATAAGCAATGCAACCAAGGGCGTAAATGTCATCGCGGGTATCAGGTACCTCCCCAAGTAGCATTTCTCGGCTGGCGTATGCTGGGGTTAATGCCCCTAAACTACCGGCGTCAAACACGGTTCGGTCAAGAGTATCACCGGTATTTCGGTCAATATTTGCTACCGCTCGTGCAATACCAAAATCAAATACTTTAGCGACACCATTGTCGGTCATGAAGATGTTGCCAGGTTTCAAATCTGAATGAACAATGTTTTCACGATGGGCATTAATTAATGCAATACACACGCCTCTAATAACTTCCCAACCGTCAGACCGTGGCAAGCCAGTGCTGTGGTATTGTTTTAGCAACTGATCAAGTGGCGCACCAACCATAAATTCCATGGTCATAAAGACGGTATCGCCATCTCGGTCAAAGTCATAAACTTTTACCGTGTGTTGATTGGCTAAATGCTGAGCTTTTCGCGCCTCTCGCTGCAACGAAATAAACGCCTCTGGGTGTGTTTTAAACTCGTCACTAAGTACTTTTATCGCAACATAGGGGTCACGATCTTGTGCTTCGACTTTGAGTAAATCTTTGGCTTTATAGACTACTCCCATACCGCCGACACCGAGGATTTCTTCGAGCACAAAGCGGTTTTTTAATAGCTTATTCGCTTTTTGTTGCGGATTCTCTGGCGTGCTCGCTGATGCTTCGTTTTTAAAACGAGTCGCCAATTCATTAGCCACTGCTGCCGGCTGCGCTGGTGCTTTAAAGCGCGTCGCATCTTGAGGTGCAGCGGCTACCGCACCTGGTTTGGTATCGATGCGAGTAAAGTCGTCTACCGCTGGCGGTATTGGTGGAGGTGTTGGGCTTCTAAACACCGTTTTTTCATTCGGCGCTGGCGCAGAGGGACTCCTAAACACGGTTTTCTCGTCTAATGCAGGCTTCTGTGATGCCGTAGACGGACTCCTAAACACTGTTTTTTCATTTGCAGGCACATCTTTATTGTCTTGCTTTTTATCCGGTGACTTATCCATAAACGCGTTGAAACTCCATTAGGCAATACTGCCTTTCACCACAATCACCGACACGTTATCTGAGGCATTGTTATTTAATGAGGTGGTTATCAACTGCTCTACCGTTCCCTCAATATCGTTTGAGTTTAGGTGCTTTACGATTTCAGCTTCACTGATTGCGTTGTACAAGCCGTCACTGCATAAAAGGAACATGTCGCCAAATTGGACATCAAATGTGGTGATATCTAGAAACAAATCATCCGATGTGCCGACGGCCCGTGTGATGACATTAGATTCGGGGTGCGTATCGACTTGATCTTCGGTAATAAGTCCTTGGTCTAGGAGCTCTTGCACATGACTGTGATCACGTGTTATTGCCGTAAATTGGCCATTTCGGTAACGATAAAGTCGCGAGTCACCAGCCCACAGGCAAATACCGACACGTTCTTTAACGAGCAAACTCACCACGGTGCTACCGACAATTCGGCCGTTAAGCTGTGTGCGTGAATAGTTCAGTAGTTGCTCATTAACTAGGTGCAAATAATGTTCGATATCGCAAACGGTTTGATTGAGCGTATCTCCTGCCGTCACCTGTGATAGCGCATCAACGATCATCTGGCTCGCGACACTGCCACCATCATGCCCTCCCATACCGTCAGCGACGGTCCATAGGTTAAGCTGAGGCATTGACAGCACTGAATCTTCATTTATTTGGCGGACAGTACCGACATCACTCGCCTCGGCACTTGCCCAGACAATGGGACGTCTAATTGTTACATCATTCATGTTCAAACCTATTGGCTGTATATGTTTGCGGCCAGCCCCAATGCCCCCAATAACCATCCATCATCGCTGGAAGGTTTGGTGCTTTTGGCATGCCGCTGACGGTAAATAAACACGGGGCTATATTCTCAGATCCCGTGGTGCTCCACACGCTATAACTGTTCATTGTTTTTGTCATGACGGAGTCTAATAAATTGGCATACACAGACACCGGTAATTCCTCGGCAAATTGCATATTAATTTGCACATTGTCACCCGTCATTCGCTGACCTGTTTTTGCATAATTGGAGGTGAATTGATGCTCGAAGCCATTAGCCGCCTCTAATAATTCCTCAACACTTTGTTGAGTTTCTAACGCTTGCAACGCACAATCTTCAAGCTGTTCAAACCAAGAAACATTGGCAGAGATAAACTCGTATGGATTACATTGTGGGTCAAGCGGCATCGCCATCACTAACGGATAATACCGCCCAACTTGATCAACACTTGGTAGCATGATCCCTGCCCAATGTTGCTCATCGATGACCCCTGTTGACAACACAAAACGCCAAATAGGGCTCGTTAGATAAATGGATAGCCAACTATCACCGAGCTTTTCACTAGAGCTAGAGATGTATAGTTGCAACCAATAATCCATTTCGCTAATGAAGGTCGTTGATAAGTTACGGTGCACAAAATCGCCGTAATTTGGCAATTTACCGTAAACGCCGATTTCTTGAGTATTCATCTATATACTCTCCGGGCATCTAAACGCACTTAGCAAGTTGTTTTTAAACGGGTTGTTGACACTTTTCGCTTTAATTTGATAGGTGATCTTATGTTCGGGTTTACCTTCCATATCAAACGTCACTAGATAAGCACTCGACTGGCTAGTCTGTGTTACCGTTGATTGCTTTAATAGCTTAAACCACGCCCAAGGCCCTTCAAATGTTTGAACATGCTGTTGATTGTTAAGGTCTTCAAATATAACCCTGACACGGCTCTGTTCATCGTCAGCGGTCCACTTAAGCTGCTTTGAGAATTTAGGGCCGTGACTGTAAACCAGTCGTGTTTCACCCACTTCTAGCATAAAACGCACATTGTTTTTTGATAAAACACTTGGTTTTAAGTCGAAGGTTAAGCTGGGGGCGTTGGCGTTATTTCTAAAGAAAATCCGCTTGATTTCGAGCGCCCTTCTCACCTGGACTAATGTACTCGCCGATAGTCCTAGCGAATAGCCATCAACAATGCGGTTTTTCCAACCGTTGCGGGTATCAACAAACGGCTTGATCATCTCGTTATGAAATTTCTCAACCGTACCGTTGGATTTAAAGTACTCAACAAAATCTAATAAGGCGATGTCATTATCGGCACTGGCTTTAAGTGGATAACGCCCTGCTAACGCTTGCAAGTAAGGTTCATGAACCTGAATCTTCCACTCGCTATTAACGTGTTGATGAGCCGCAATCAATATCACGCGCCATGTTTCATTAGCGATCGTATTTAACCAACGCTTGATCGGCTTAGGGGTGTTTTTAGCATAAGCACGTAGCGACGCTATCGCATTGCTTGAGCCACTACTGTAGCGCGCACGCACCACATCAAAAGCCTTTTTATTAGGATCGGGCGCCATTAATATTTCTTCAACAAACTCTTGAAGACGAGCGACTCTGCGCAGGGTTAAGTTGATCGCCGCAGGCTTTTTATCCGTTTCATACATTAAGATATTGAGACTGCGAAAGCGCTTGTCTACTGGCGTCATGCTCGCCTTAGACGCCGCAAGATCTGCAATACGACCGATACGACCACGGTTGTATCCGTCGGAAAAGTTTTGCAACGCTTGACTGGACAACTGAGTGTTGGCTGATGTCACTTGTAACACAGCCACAATCGGCGAATAAACGGGATCTGCCAGGTTAGTTAACACTGAATTAGCATTGGTGATGCTACTAAACCCTTTCATGGACAAACCACTGTAAACACGTCCCCACTGATTACTATAATCGGCAAGGTACAGCTGTTTTACTTTGTCACTAATCTCGTCTAAATCATCGCTAATGAAATCAACTTTATTGTCTTTCTCGTCACTCAGTAACCATTTTTCTTTGGTAATACTCTGCAGTACACCAGAATCAGCGGAGAAGTCGACGTTGTCATATCCCTCTTTGGTAAAGAAAAGCGGCACACTAAGCTGCTTGGATGTTTGGGCATTGACCTTAAATACTTCTTGCACTGAGTCGCCAAATTCATGGACTAAATCAATACGCTGTGCATACATTGGCTGAGTTTTTATCCGGCGATATATGCGTTTAGCAACGGGCATGCGTAATAACTGTAAGCGCGTTCGTGCCAGAACATTTTTATTCAGTTCGGTCGCTTTAAACTCCGTGGCCATTAGGGCGTGAAGGTGAGCGATTAACTCTTGGCGCATCGTTCCTTGACCATGGAAATCGATTTGCCATTGTTCTTCAAACCATTCAATCACTTGTTCTTTTTGTAAGTGTTCTAACTTTTGAAACATGACATAGGTTCTAAATGCACTATACAGATCGCCTTCGCCATTATTAGTTTTAAGCTTACCTTCAATGTACTTAATTAATTTTGGCAAGAAGAACTGCTGTAGTTGATAAACGTAGGCGTCATTTGCCGCGTCATCAACGTTACCGTCATACATCCCTAGGCTCGATAACCAAGGGTGCTCTTCTTGATCGTAAACCACACTCGCTTTCGCTAATGGGTTAAGCACCGGTAATGTGGTACGTAAGTCATGGCTATATTTGCTAACACGCTTTTTCTCAGCGTTAAATTCCGCAATGTATTGGGAGACATCATCCATATAACCTTTGTTCTGACCAAAACTTCCAAACCAAATAGCAAACATCGCCGTCGCGGTTCCTGCCATTGTCACGTAAGTGGCTCGTTTGCCCCATTTGATCATGCGATCGTAGCGACGGTTGGAACCCACTAATTCTGATTCAGGGAAGATAACTCGACGAAAAAGTTCGCCGATGAAAAAGCTTTTTCCTTGTGACATCGCAGGATTGGCCGTGCCAGCGTCGAATCCAAAGTCTTGTGACACCGATGACATGAGTCGGTCAATCGGCGTACCATCTTGAGTACCACTGGTAAAATAGACGCCACGTAGGTAAGGCTGATAACGAAAACGATTCTGCACAAATGTTTGTTGAACAAAGTGGTCAATAATCGGTTTTAAGCTTTCCATCTGTGATGGGAAGCCTTGAATCGCAGTGCGACGCTTTATGTCACGCTCTTGGTGAACCCGCGACAAGACGCGGTCGTATAGACTGCCAATTAACCGATTATATTTATCATTTAAGAAGTCAAAATCTGGCGCTTGGCTTTCTTTAGGGGCATCAGGTAACGAGATACCGAATACCTGCTCGCGATCTTCCTTACGTAAATCGGAAAAGAACTCGCTAAAGCCTGCGACTAAATCGGTTTTAGTGAACATCAGATACACCGGGAAGCGGATCTCTAATTTGTCCATTAACTCATCGATTCTGGTGCGGATAATCTTAGCGTGTTTTACCCGTTCTTCCTCTGACTGCGTTAACAATTCTTGCAGGCTAATCGAAATAATTGCGCCATTGATAGGCCGACGTGTGCGGTGTTTTTTAAGCAACGATAAAAAACCTTCCCACGCAGAACCATCGACAACTTTATGACTGTCTTGCGTGGTGTAGCGGCCTGCCGTGTCAATTAGGACCGCTTCATTGGTAAACCACCAATCGCAATTACGTGTACCACCAACCCCTTGTAATGCCCCTTTACCAAACTGTTCGGCTAATGGAAAATCGAGACTTGAGTTGATTAATGCGGTGGTTTTTCCTGATCCTGGCGGGCCTATTATGATATACCACGGAAGCTCATAGAGGCCTGATTTGGCGGAACGTCCCTTAAATTTTAATTTCTTTAATGTCGCGAGTGCATGACCAAACCGTTCACCAATCTGAGACATCTCTTCTGTGGTTTGGTTTTTATCGATGTCGACAGCAGGTTCATCAAATTGATGTTGTAAATCATTAACAAGCGCATTGTTGCTCTTATTTTCTTGGTGTGACACCCGTAAGTTGTTGAGGCCCCAAAGAATGATAATAACCATAATGGTTAACAGTCGTGGCGTTTGCCCGGCTAGTGGCGCGGCGTTATCGGCGCCAAACTTTATGCTAGGTCCTAAGAACCAGATAAGTAATGATATTGAGGTCAGACCGATGATCGCCAACACAATGCGGTTGGTAAAAAATGCCAATATTTTTCTCATTTATTGATTCGACTCTATTGTGTTTTTTTTAGTAGTTTGTTTTTTTTGATGACATCAGTTTTTGATATTTCCACCAACTCTTGAGTCACTGGTTGCGTCGTATGATGCATCCAATACCTAGCGCCCGTATAGCTCATTGCCATTAATGCACCGACTACGCTCACGGTGACCCATAATGGAATATGACTGCTTAACGACCGACCATCGACCCCAAGGCCCTGCCAATTTGAAGATAAGGTGCGCTCATATTCGCCACGATGATTGCGAATGATTTGAAATAAATCATCTCGCATTTGTTCGAGCGCTTCACGTCCGCGTGATATAACGCGATATTTCCCTTCAAAACCGAGACTGATACATATATAACTCAGCTCAATAAAATCAATATTTTCCGCACTTGAATGACGCATTTTATCGACAATCATGAAGAACTTTTCACCACCAGCCGTTTCATTGTGAAAATGACTTAGCAAGGTACGCTGATTCCACGCGCTTTCCGCACCCCATGGCGTGTTTAGTACCGCTTCATCTAAGATCGCACACAATATATAACGCGCTGACAATATCACTTCTGGCTTAATTCCAGCCTCGCGCGCATTCGTATCAAATAGTGTTATTTCGTTCTCGAGTTGACGACGTAAAGAGGCAATATTGGGATGACTCATGGAGTCTCTGGTTTTATAAAACACCGCTAACAATGTAGACGCGGCATTGACCAACGGATTAAGTCCACCTTGTGCAATGAGATCAACATGGGGAATATGACTAGGCTGAGCACTCTTATATTGTGGCGGTGCACGATGCGCACTTGGCGCACTCTGCATTGGAGGTGGGGCGCCGGCAGGCAGTCGGCCACCAGGCACTGGACGTACGACGGTGCCATCACCTCGATTAACAGGCTGTCTAAAAACCGTTTTATCGGCGTTATCTCTATTATTAGGATCCATTGTGCGCTCCTTTCACCCTATTGGCGTATTGACCAAAGTTCAATCTCAAGTCCTGGGAAATCACCACCAATATGCAGCGCAAAACCACCAGAATGGGTCAACTCTTTCCAAAAATCACTACCGCGTTCCATCTCAAAATAACTATATCCGGCACGGTAAGGTATTTGACGCGGCACTGTCGATAACGGCTTAATCGCGATACCCGGCATGGCGGCATTAACCAATTGGCGAATTCGCTCGACCGGGCCAATTTTTATCTGCGCTGGAAATTGGGTCCGAATCGTATTCTCTGCAACATCAGCACGTACCGCAATAATAAATGCGGCGCTTGCTAATAACGTGCGATCGGTGATCTGCGCGACTCTAATTCCATACTTTTTCTCAACCAATGGTAACGCAATGGCGCTTTGCTCATACACCATGCTTAAGCTCTGTCTCATCGATCCCATCACTGGTGCAAATGTCGCTTGTAAATCATCATGCAAATATAGCGGTAACTGTGGCGGACGCTTGTTGTCACTAACGAATGTTGCAAATTCACCAGCGATTTGAATCACTTCTTGAAAGAGTTGGACTGGATGTAATCCTTTAACATTCGCTAAGTGAATGGTTAGCGGCTCTAAACGATTAATCATTTGCAACATCATGTAGTCCGCGACTTCGGCGGTGCCACCTCGTTTGGTATCAGCTAAACGTCCCGCAATCGCTTCACCGCGATGATGAATAAGTCCCACCAGCTCGGTTAAAAATCCTGATAGTTTAGGTGAGGCATTGATGTCCAAACAGGTCGGGATAAACTCATCGTCAAGTAATACGTTCTTATCTTCACGGGTCTCATTGATACGCATCAGCGGGATACACGCGTAACCACTGCGGTCATCGGTTTCTAATAAAATTCTAAATCGGGGCTGACCGACATCAATATCAATGCTATCGCTGCCGATGACAGAAACATCACGAATCGCTTGTTTATCTAGGTAATATCGCGCCAGACCTTGGCTGTCACTTTTTGCTAAAACGTCGATCGCGCCGAGACGTCTAACGGGCATTGCGAGATATAACAACTGGTTGCTGGTATTTTCAGGGACCGCATAAACATCCGGTGCTTCACTCTGGCCAGGAAAACTAAATGGTGTACCGTCAGGAAAGACGCCATTGGCACTATTGATGGAAATTTTTCCTAATTTTAGGAGTTCTTTGTCAAAGTTGAATTGATGTATTCCCCAGCCATATCCACCATAAGCGGTACATTTTTCATTAACATATCGCTCAAAATAACGCTCTTGTTGCTGAAAATGATGAGGGTTTAAAAACATTCCCTCGGACCAAATAACTTTACTATCTAATGACATGATTCCTTGCCTACCTAGTTGTGTTTCCGTTTCAACCTGAATTTAGCCAATGGTTTAATCAGGTAAATTCATAATAATGTATATCTATTGTATATTCTGACGCCAAGCGACGAGCAACTTTGCTGTCGGACACCGTTTATTGCGCGAAAATGATGCGGTTTTCATCCAGTCGAATTTTAGCCTTTGAACGAATAACATTCATTTGCTCAACCGGTACGACAATCTTATATTTTGCGTCCTGATATTTTAAGAATTCGACGAACAACCCGATAAATTTAGTGTCTTTTGATAACACAAAATTCTCCACCCGTTGCTCACTCGGTTTTAGATATTTTAATCGCTGTACAGCGACTAAATCTTGAGCCAATACATTTTTATCATCTTCATACAGATCAATAAAATTTGCCCCTTGAAATACATCGGCAGATTTTAGCTCATACATTCTGACAATAACCGGCGAAGGTTTTTGCAGATCATCAGGGTTAACATTGGCTGAGACGTCGAAATTCAAACGTAAATCGGTGTCTAAATCTAAAACCTCTCCAACTGAAGTACAGGCAGAAATGGCCGATAGCATCGCAACCATCGCGAGCATTTTGTAAAAGCGGTATGTCATGATTAATATTCCTTTATTCGTCTTTGGCCATGATTCGATTACTGATTAAATGTTGCATTTGTTCTTCATAAGCTTGTACAAAGTCATAACCGAACAGATGCTGGAATGAGTCATCTAAATTCTCAATTAGTCCTTTGTGATATTCTTTATAAGACGCCCAGTTTTTGCCTTTTTGGCCAAAAGATACAAAACTGCTGCTCTTATATTTCTCGAAACGATTCTCTAAACTTTCAGGTTCAAACCTATCTAACATTCCTTTAAAAGCCGCTTGCATCCCCGCGATTACCGCGAGTTGGTGCTCTGCAATGCCTTCAAACCCTTCCTTTACCGCCGCAATAGGCTTCTTGTAGGCCGTGTTATTCTTGATGAACATATTCTCCATCGCATCTTCAACATTGGCCGAAAATTTTAATGGATTATTTTCTACTGACTGGATAGTGGTGACATTAATTCGAAATTCTTCTTTGATCTGCTTTCTAAATTTGAGTACCCGCATCATGCCATCCATAACCTCTGGCATTAACTCTCCCATCGTCTCAACGATATGCGACTTTTTCTCACTGTCTAAATTCCAATGCGCTAATCCTAACGCCGCAATAAGCTTATCAACCTCGGAGCCATCATTTACACTTTGGGTTGTCGCTTGACTCGCCAATAGTTGCTGTTGGAGTTCTTTGACTTGATTAGACAAACGCTTATTTTCACTTTGAAGCGAAATATTCTCTCGCTCAACTTTTGCGTTTTGGCTTGGACTCTGTTGCTCAAAGTCATCATGCTGAATGGGTTGGGGAACACTCGGTTTAGCGCGACGAGGGGTCGGTATTATCGGCGCTGGAGTAACCGGCATTGCGGCGACAGCCACTGGATTCATTGGCTCATCGAGATCCCAATCGTCAGGTATTTGGCCTGATTCGATGTTCATGGTTGGCCATTCGATAGACTCATTGATCGCATCAGAATCCGCTCGATAATCACCGTCATTAAAGTCAGCACTGTTGAAATCATCGAAATTGTTCGAATCATAACCGCTATTCACCGCAGGCTCGATATGCTGTTCTTGAGACAGCTCTAATGCCACTAACGGATCTTTTTCGAGGTTGTCTATTGGGTGGATGTTATCGGAAATTTCTAATGACTGGCTTGCCGTCGGAATAGCAGCATGTAATGGTAAAGCACTGCCAAAATCAAAATCGTCTACCGGCGTTTCTGGAAATTGATCAAATGGGTCAGCCCCAAAGACTTGTGCGGGAACATCGTCTTGACCTTCGTTGGTGAGCGATGTCACCAAAAATTCATAATCACTGATCGTGAAACGATCTTGTTCTGACAACAATACTTGATTACTTCGCCCAATAGGTTCAGGCGCCGCATTAAAATAGGTTCCATTTGTACTTAGGTCAATTAATACATATTGACCGCTCTGACATGCTATTTCGGCATGCACAGATGACATATACTTTTCTGGGTCATCCAATACCCAAATATTATTTGCACCACGACCCAATGTACCACCAGCGTCGGAGAATTTATGTTCTCGCTTTGCACTAACTACATTGCCCGGCACATTTAATATCGTAATTTCAATTGGCATTTACCTCTCCCTGACCAACATAACATTAAATGATTTTCTCCCTAATTAAATCTTGGAAAATATAACACAGGCTCATTTCATTTACAGCCGTTAATATAAGCGACATTGACAAAATTAAAAAATGATAAAAAATATCAGCATAAAATATAGGTTATATTTAGCGATACCGTTTAATTATCCGCAGCTAACTTAACATTAAATAACAAATTACTTTAGTATTAAAAATATTGAGTACAACTTTAGTGTTATTTTTCACTATTCTACGAGTCATATTTTATCATGATATTATTCATAAACTTATCTAGCTTTTATTAATTATACAATTTACTATGCTTTATGTATAATCGATTAAAATATATTCGTAGGGTTTATTCCCGCTGTAATGTACAAGCGATTTATTATTTAAGGGAATTGTGGCGCAGACATTTTTATGCCCACTGAACGGATTCAGGAGTAAGACATGAGCACCCCACTAATATTCGACCTAGAGCCACTATTGGCTCCTATCACCGACGGTGAATATGGTTCGGTCGGCAAAGATTTTCGTGAGGATCACTCTCAAACTTCTAACTATTCTCAATTAAAATCCGCGAGAAAGGCAGCGCGTGACGCTGAACGTAATAACATATTCGACAGCGAACAAAGTCAGGCTGCCAACAACTGGCACAAGATCCTAACGTTAGCACCTGCCCTAATATCCAACGAAACAAAAGATTTAGAAGTCGCATGTTGGTATACCGAAGCATTGCTGCGTCAAAAAGGTTTTAAAGGCTTACGTGTTGGTTTTACCTTATTACGTCGACTGATCGAAGACTTCTGGGATGATGGCTTATATCCACAAGCTGATGAAGACGGCTTAGAAACTCGGGTATCACCCATTTCAGGCTTAAATGGCGAAGGAGCCGACGGTGTTTTATTAAGTCCTATTCGTAGTACTTATATCACTGACGATGTCGACCCCGGCCCGTATAGTTTATGGCAATATAAACAGGCTATTGATACCAAACGTATTCAAGATGACGACCGTCGTCGAAATCAAGAAGAAAAAGTTGGTTTTACTTTTGAAGATATCGAGAAATCGATCAACAGCTCAGAGTCTCAATTCTTTATTGAGCTTTTTGACGATGTCGCTGCTTGTCTTGATGAATATAATAAAATTGGCGCTTTGTTAACCGAACATTGCGGCATCGAACATGCTCCTTCAACGAGCAAGATTATTGAGCTGCTAGATGAAACTGTTGCCGCGCTCAATCATATCGCCAAAGATAAATTACCAGTGCAACAAGAGGTTGTCGTCGAAGAACTCCAGCAAGATGACGCTTCAGAATCCCAAACTACAGCAGCTAAGAAATCGGTTGATGTCGGTGCGGCATTGGCAACACGAGAAGATGCATTTACGCAACTTCGTCTTATCGCTGATTACTTTCGAAAAACAGAACCACACTCACCAGTCTCGTACATTATCACAAGAGCAATTAATTGGGGCGATATGCCTCTTGAACAATTAATGAACGAACTGATCCCTGAATCAGGCTCGCGAGATACCTATAGTTCACTAACTGGTGTAAAAATCGAAGAATAACCTTGTACGTTTTATCAACAATAGTTTAGATTTGATTTAAAAGATCAATAATAATCTTTTGTTACTATACTTGATTTTTTGAAACATAAAAATTTTTAACAAAGCTGTCAACGGAGACATGATAATGGCTGAAAGCATCCACAACAAACTTAAAAGGGTAAGGAAACCACGCGTCCACATCACCTATGACGTAGAAACAAACGGAACGGTAGCAAAAAAAGAGATTCCGTTTGTTATGGGTGTAATGGGCGATTATTCCGGTGACAACACCAAAGATAAGAAAGCGCTTAAAGATCGTAAATTTTCACAGATCGACCGTGATAACTTCAACGACATTTTGGCAAAGACGGCACCAAGCCTTGGGCTAACTGTTGATAACACGTTGGCTGACGATGGTAGCTCAATGTCAGTTGATTTGGCATTTAAGCATATGGAAGATTTTGAACCTCACAAAATTGTTGAGCAAGTAGAACCTCTTCGTAAGTTATTAGCCACGCGCGATAAATTACGTGACCTGCTTAGTAAAGCTGATCGTTCAGAAGATTTAGAAAACATTCTGGAAGAGATCTTGAGTAATGCTGACGCAATGACTGCATTGAGCAGCGAGTTATCTGTAAATCAAGATGATAAGGGAGAAGAGTAATGACTAAAGCTGAATTACAAGGTGACGTAGTAAGTGAAGAGTCAGCACCTGAATCGCTAAGTTTTTTAGAGCAAGCGATTAGTGCGACTAAACAAACTTCTCGTGATGAAACGGAAGAGTTGTTAGCAACCCTTACTCAAGAAGCTCTACGTGGTACGGTGACTTGGGATAAAAGCTTAACAGTGACAATCAATGCTGCTATAGACGCCATCGATAAAAAACTGTCAAAACAACTTTCTGCCATTATGCAAAGTGAAAAATTCAGTAAACTTGAAGGCTCATGGCGCGGTTTGAATCATATCGTGATGAACTCTGAGACAAGTTCGCAGCTAAAAATACGCGTGCTAAATGTCACTAAGAAAGAAATTGCTAAAGATTTAGATAAAGCGGTGGAATTTGACCAAAGTCAAACCTTCAAAAAGATCTATGAAAGTGAATTTGGTACCGCTGGTGGTGAACCTTATGCAGCGCTTATTGGTGATTTCGAGTTTTCGTCTCATCCAAATGACGTTGACCTATTGTCAAACATTTCAAATATCGCTGCGGCTGGCTTCTGTCCATTTATTTCAGCGACGGCTCCTCAGATGTTTGGGTTTGAGTCATTCGCTGAACTATCAAAGCCGCGTGATCTAGAGAAGATTTTTGATTCTGCAGATTACATTAAATGGCGTGCATTCCGAGATAGTGATGATTCACGATTTGTGACATTAACGATGCCACGAGTGCTTGCTCGTGTACCTTACGGTGAAGCAACACAACCGATTGAAGCGTTTAACTTCGAAGAAGGTAATGTTGACGAGTACGGCCGTCAGCTTAAAGGTGATCATGACGACTATTGTTGGATGAACGCGGCTTACGCAATGGGTGCAACACTATCGCGTTCTTTCGCAGAATACGGTTGGTGTACCAGTATTCGTGGCGCAGAGGGTGGCGGTAAAGTTGAAGGTCTACCAAGTCATGTATTTGTTAGTGACGATGGCGATTTAGATCAAAAATGTCCGACTGAGATTGGCATTACCGATCGTCGTGAAGCAGAGCTAAGCAAGCTTGGTTTCCTTCCATTGTGTCATTACAAAAATACTGATTACGCGGTATTCTTCGGCGCACAAACAACGCAAAAACCAAAGAAATTTGATGATCCAGATGCTTCGGCTAACTCAGAAATCTCTGCACGTTTACCATATATTATGGCAACAGCACGTATCGCTCACTTCTTGAAAGTAATGGCGCGCGATAAAGTTGGTTCATTCTTGGAAGCTTCAGATGCTGAAGAGTGGCTAAACAAATGGATATCTAACTACGTCAACAACAGCCCTGACGCTAGTGCAGATATGAAAGCACGCTATCCGCTTGCTGAAGCTAACGTTGAAGTTCGTGAGATCCCTGGACAACCTGGTGTGTTTAGTGCGATTGCGTGGATGAGACCATGGCTTCAAATGGAAGAGTTGAGCGCATCGCTTCGCTTAGTTGCTAAGATCCCTAAATCAGGTTAATTCTTAGTACATTGATAAGCAGAACATTACCTTTGTTCTGCTTATTTATTTTGGCAATCGCTTTAGTTTTATTGGTAGAGCGATTACCAAAATATAAATTTTTAACATTGTAAAAAGACTATGTTCCAGCCTCTTTGGCGTAGCCAATTGGTCATTAAGTGTTTAAAAAATATAGATTATGGATGATATTAACCAATGACTAAGGAAAGATAAGTGCAAGCAGCAGAGAATTCAACGGCGTCTTACGAGCGTAAAGTCGACTTTGAATCAATCCTTAATCAGCCAGCATATGTAATCAACTTTCAACAGTTTTTGGATAACACCAACGACAAGGACTCACTGCGCTATTGCATTGAGGAACTTGTTCCTGCTCATAAGTATCACCATGCCCAATCAGTCAAACTTGCCCTCTTAAATGCTGTGGCTCAGATTGACGAGCAGATCAATACCCAAGTCAATCAAATCATTCATCACCCTAAGCTCCAAAAACTCGAAGCTTCTTGGCGCGGGCTGTGGCTGTTAGTACGCCAAGCGAATAGCAGCCAAAATATCAAAGTCAAAATGCTTAATATCAAGTGGGCTGAGGTCGTAAAAGATATCTCAAAGGCGATGGAGTTTGATCAGAGCCAACTGTTTAACAAAATTTACAGTGAAGAATACGGCATCGCAGGTGGCCAACCTTTTGGTACCATTATTGGTGATTATGAAGTTAGTCATAAAATATCAAAGAAGCATCGATATGATGATCTAGCAACGCTTGCGGGCTTGTCTCACATTGCGGCCGCGTCATTTTCACCGATTATCCTTAACGCATCGAGTGAATTGTTTGGCATAGATGATTTTTCTGGCCTCGGCGCTCCCATCGATTTTGAAAAAATGTTTCGCTCAACTGATTACATCGGTTGGCATGCATTAAGAAAAAGCATTGATACGCGGTTTATTGGTCTCACATTGCCAAAAACATTGATGCGCCTGCCATACCGAACAACGCCAGGCAGTCATAAAGGACTGTATTTCCATGAGGAATCTGATAGTCAAAGCCCACTGTGGGGCAACGCATGTTACGCCTTTGCAGGAGTCTTATTACGAGAATTTTCGAGCGTTGGTTGGTTTGGTCATATCCGCGGGGTACCTCGAGACCTAAATGCGGGGGGATTAGTCAAAGAGTTTCCGATTGCACAGTTTAATGTCGATAATTGTGATTTCTCGTTTAAGCCAATCACAGATGTCATCATCACCGACAATGCTGAAAAAATCATTAGCCAGCAAGGTTTTATTCCCCTTTGCCAAGGATATTTGTCGCCGTTTGCGACATTCTACAATAACCAATCACTGCATAACGCTGAACAAGGAAAGTCGTTGTACACCGACACCAATGCCAAACTGTCGGCAATGTTACAGCATGTGTTGTGTGGTTGTCGTATCTCTCATTACATTAAACTCATGGTAAGAGATAAAGTTGGCTCCTTTGCTTCCGCCGAAGATTGTGAAATTCAAATTAGCCGCTGGCTACGAGATTATACCACTGGTAGCGAGAATTTAGATTGGGATGAACAAGCCAAATATCCGCTTAAGAGTGCCAATGTTAGAATCAAAGAACACCCGTCAAAACCAGGTGTTTATCTGAGTGTTATCCAATTACAGCCTCATTATCAGCTCGACCAAATGGTCTCAGAACTAGAGTTGGTCACTGAGTTAGCGACATTTAGAGATAAGTAACAATGAGAATAGATAACAACAAAAAATTAAGGCCATCGCTGCTCGACCGATTATTTGATGATGAGCCTCACCATCAGACCGAACAAGAATTAGATCATTATCAGCACCTCAAGCAACTTAGAGCGAGTATTCGGCGTGATTTAGAACACTTATTAAACTGCCGTTACTGTATCAATGAACCATCGCCAGCGTTAATTCAAACTGAAAAGTCTTTGTTTAACTACGGGCTGCCTGATTTAGCGACTATCAATATTATTGATATCGAAAAGCGCAGTGTGTTCATTAGAAAATTAGAGCGTACATTACTCGCTTATGAACCACGATTTAAATCAATAAAGATCATATTCTTAACCAATGAAGAGAGTATTGACCGTACATTACGCTTTCGATTAGAAACCGTGATTTATGCCGATCCTGTTCCCGAAGTCATCATTTATGACTCCATTTTAGAATCTACAACACGTTCTGTAACCGTGAAGGAAATTAGTCATGGCTGATGAACTATTACCGTACTATGAAAAAGAACTCGCCTATATTCGCCAATTGGGTGGCGAGTTCGCCAAAGAAAACCCGAAAATCGCCAGCCGTTTAGGTATCAATGACGATAGTATTGAAGACCCGCACGTCTCTAGAATGATTGAAAGTTTTGCGTTTCTTAACGCTCGTATTCATCACAAGCTTGATGATGACTTTCCTCAGCTCAGTGACGCGTTAATCGACCTGATTTATCCTCATTATCAGCGACCATTACCATCAATGTCGATTGTTCAATTTGAAGCGGATCAAGAACAGCTCGATTCGGATTATCACATTCCCAAAGACACTGCACTCGAAACGCAACAAACTAAACACGGTAGCTGTCAATTTACTACTAGCTATGACATTGATTTATTGCCTATCTCAGTAACGCATGCCGAGCTGATTGGCCGACCTTTTGCGACGCCGTTAAGCAATAAAATGAATGGTGCTAAAAGTGTTCTTAAAATATCCATTGAGACATTTTCACCGGACATCATTTTTTCCGATTTAAAAGTCGAAAAATTACGATTTTTTCTCCGAGGCCAAGCGCAGCATATCAATCCGCTGTATGAGTTGTTACTAAGCGGCTCTAACCATACTGTATTGTCCGCTGGTGAAAGTGATACCTCGCCGATAAGCCTAGGCCCTGATGTTATTAAACCTGTTGGTTTTAGTAAAGAAGAAGGGTTGTTGCCCTACCCTGCTTCATCGTTTATCGGTTATCGACTACTCACTGAGTATTTTGCTTTTCCCGAAAAGTTTATGTTTGTTGATATTACTGGCTTAGCTAACAAGCTAACGAATCACCCTAGTAATAAGCTCGACTTATATATTTATCTTAATGAAGCCAATGTCGAGTTAGAGCACAATATTACCAACAAAACTTTTGCGTTAGGGTGTACCCCAGCAGTCAATCTATTTAAGCATACCGCCGACCCGATTAAGCTTGATCAGACGCAGCATGAATACAAAATAACCCCGGACTCACGCCGTCCTGCTGGCTATGAAGTGTATAGCGTCGATTCAGTTATCGGCACCTCCTCTTCTGGTGAGGATTTACCTTACACTCCCTTTTACGGCTTAAATCATCAACAACAAGACAATCAAAGCCATGCTTATTGGCATACCGCTCGTCGCCAAGCCAAGTTAGACATTTATGACCGTGATGAAGGGACCGATATGTTTATCTCGCTCGTCGATTTGAACTTCGACCCCAATGTGCCGTACGACCGCACCATTGTCCTGGAGACGACTTGTAGTAATAGAGATATTCCACAGAAACTACCATTCACCAGTTCACAGCCACAATTACAATGTGTTGATAGTGCGCCTCCTTGTTCAGCAATACGCTGTATGACCCAACCATCTTATGTGGTTAGAGCACCATTACGTAACCATGCACGTTGGCGCCTCATTTCTCATTTGAATCTAAACTTCCTGTCGCTGACCGGCGGCGGAGATGCTTGCTTGGCGCTGAAAGAGATATTAAGACTGTATGATTTTAGAGGCTCAGCAGTCACTAGCGCGCTAATAGATTCAATCATTGTTGTGGAGTCAAAACCAATTAGTGCACCATTAAATATTGAAGGCCACACCACGATGTGTCGTGGGATTGAGATTGAGATAACCCTTGATGACTCGATGTTAAGCGGTACCAGTGCGTTTTTGTTCGCGTCAGTGCTGGAACACTTTTTTGCGTTGTATTGCTCTATCAACTCATTTACTAGGCTGTTAGTAAAAACTAAAAATAAAGAAGGCTATCTTAAGAAATGTCCTGTGAGAACTGGCGAAAAAATATTACTGTAATCGAGTTGCTTGAACAAAAAGCGCATGCTTTCTCATTTGTTCAAGCCACTTGTGTGATGGAAAAATCAAATGCTCTAGCGGCAGTCAATGGCGATCTTATTGCGTCAGGGCCCGCTGCGGAATTTATACAGCCCAACGCTGAGTTTGTACGCTTTAGTACGCGCCAATCATTGTCATTTGCAAACAGTGATATTGAATCGATAGCTAGGCATACCCCGCACAATAATCAAGAGTATGCGCAACAATGGAAGATGGAAACCAATTTTAGTGGCTTAACAGGAAGCAGCGGTGTATTGCCTTTTCACTACACCGAAACGTTGCTAAAACGACAAAAAATTAAAGACTATTCGATGACTGCATTTTTGGATTTATTCAATCATCGAACCACATCACTGTTCTTTCGGGCCGCCTGTAAATACAATTTCGCGATTGAGTATCAGCGTAAGCGCTTAACGGTGTCAAGCCACAAGAAAAATGATAATGTCACTCAAGCGTTAATGTCGTTAGTGGGATTAGGAACCAAGCATTTAAACAATCGATTAGAAACATCTGATGAATCATTACTCTACTATTCAGGACTACTAACTAGTCAAGTTCGCACCGCGGCAAGTTTGCAGCAAATGCTGCAGCATCATTTTGGTGTACCGGTTGAAATTCAGGAGTTTGTCGGTCAATGGCAACCATTAATCAGCGATGTCCGTACCCGTTTGCCTGGGGGGAATATTGCCGGCCAGAATAATCAGCTAGGCCGTTCAGTAATGCTTGGAAAGAAAGGTTGGTTTGCTCAAGGGAAAGTTAATATTATCTTAGGCCCATTAGATAAATCACAGGTGGAACGCTTTTCACCAAAATCTAATGTCTTAAAGGCACTCAATGAGATGGTTAAACTATACTTAGGCTTCGAACATGATTATGGCTTTATCATGCGATTGAAAGCTAAGGATATTCCACAACAAGTTGGCCTTAGTAGTAAAAATACTACACTCGGATGGACGAGTTGGCTACAAAGTGGAAAACGAAAATACAACGACGACGATATCATTGATATTGTTGTATCACCTCGTCGACTGACATAGTAGGTAAACGATGATTAAGAAACTTATTATCGCCGTATTAACTTTTTGGACAGTAATCGCTTGCTCTAGTATTGATGATAGCCTTGCGATCTCCAATATCGAAATTACGGCCCAAGGCACTGCACAACCAACACGACCTGAAATGTCTGAAATATGTCAAGGTTTTGCGATGTCAGAGAAGAAATTAGAAGCTTTCTATAACCATGCTGTTGTTTCAAAAACAGCATATAAAGATGGTATGTTCAAGCGACTTCCTTGTTATACCCAAGGGGTTGCTTACTTTTATGGCGATAAAATGACATGGCGAGTTTATGCTGGCGGTCTCGCTGAATTTTACAATGAAAAACAACGCATCGTTAAAGTATGCGGCATCAAGTGCTGTCAATCAGTACAAGGTGTTTGTTAATTATTAATAGGGAAGATACATGATTACAATTGATTTAAAATCACTCGTTGGCCGTTTAAATGACAGCTCGAAAAAAGCATTAGAAGATGCTGCCGGACTCTGTTTAACCCGAACTCATTTCAACGTTGAGATTGAGCATTGGTTACTAAAATTACTTGAGGTACCTGATAGTGATCTGCAAGTCATACTTGAAAAGTTCGAGATTGATTTAGGTCGCCTCCACCAAGACCTCAATAGAGAACTAGACCGTATTAAGGGGGGTAACAATCGTGCCCCTGCACTGTCACCAACTATCGTTGACCTTAGCAAAAATGCATGGATCCTTGCTTCTGTTGAGTATGGTCATAACGTGGTGACCTCAGCGCATTTATTCGCAGCATTAATGCTCGACGATAGCCTACGCCGCTCAACGGAAGCGACGTCTGGCGAATTAAAGAAGATATCACCAGAATCGCTGCGTGAATTGGTCCGCGGGGTTGTTGGTACCACCAAAGAGTCTGAATTAGGTACTAATACTGGCGATTCTACTGAACAAGCGGCCTTCAGCGGCAAACCGAGCAGCACGCCGTCATTAGATAAATTCACCGTTAACCTTACCGAAGACGCTAAGCAGGGCAAGATTGACAACATCTTGGGTCGCGACGAAGAGATCCGTCAAATCATCGATATATTAATCCGCCGTCGTCAAAACAACCCCATTTTAACCGGTGAAGCAGGTGTTGGTAAAACGGCTGTTGTTGAAGGTTTTGCGTTACGTATAGCCTCTGGTGATGTACCCGATGCGCTTAAAGGTGTCTGTGTTCGTTCGCTAGATCTTGGACTGCTGCAAGCTGGCGCAAGTGTTAAAGGTGAGTTTGAAAACCGATTGAAATCGGTTATTGCTGAAGTTAAAGCATCACCAGTTCCGATCATTATGTTTATTGATGAAGCGCATACCTTAATCGGTGCCGGTGGTAAAGAAGGTCAAGGCGATGCAGCCAACCTACTAAAACCGGCTCTTGCACGTGGCGAGCTGCGTACTATTGCTGCTACGACTTGGGCAGAGTATAAAAAATATTTTGAACGAGATCCCGCGCTCACTAGACGTTTCCAGGTTGTTAAGATCGAAGAGCCTAGTGAAGATAAAGCTATCGATATGATGCGCGCAATTTCAGGAATGCTACAGAATCATCATAAAGTACGTATTCTCGATGCAGCGATTATCGATTCCGTTAAATTATCGAGCCGTTACATCACTTCTAGGCAGCTACCTGATAAATCCGTAAGTTTGTTAGACACCGCGTGTGCGCGTGTGTCACTGAGCCAAAGTTCAACCCCTGCACCAGTAGAGAGTAGCCGCGTTGCCATCACTCAAACAAAGACTACGATTAAATCCCTCGAGCGTGAAAATGCGACGCTGGGCGATCATGATGAGAAAATTGCAGAACTTAAGCAACGACTCGATGCTCTAACAAGTGAGCTTGAGCAACAAGAGACTCAGTGGGCCAAAGAACAAGAACAAATAACCGTTATTCATGCGTTACAGAAAAAGCTTGAGGATGATTATAACGCTCGCCAACTACCCGCTGAGGCGTTAGAAAAAGAAGATGCTCCAGTGCTATTAACGGAATCGGAGCTATCATCAACCAAGCAAGAATTGACTAGTATAATGGCCCAGTTTGAAACATTACAAGGGGATTGCCCGATGATTCAAGTTAACGTTGGTAGCCAAGCAATTGCCGAAGTTGTGGCCAACTGGACTGGTATACCTGTTGGTAAAATGGTTGCTAACGAGATTCAATCGATCGTAAATCTTAAAGACGATTTAGAGAAACGTGTCATTGGTCAACCCCATGCGCTTGAAGCCCTCGCCATGAATATACGAACTGCCAGAGCTGGTCTAACGGATCCAAGAAAACCGGTCGGCGTATTCTTAATGGTCGGTTCTAGTGGTGTTGGTAAGACTGAAACAGCATTGGCATTAGCTGATACGCTTTACGGTGGTGAGCAAAACATTACCACCATCAATATGTCTGAATTTAAAGAAGAGCATAAAATCTCGATGTTGCTTGGTTCTCCTCCTGGCTATGTTGGTTTTGGCGAGGGCGGTGTGTTAACCGAAGCGGCAAGGCGTAAACCTCATAGCATTATCTTGCTCGACGAAATGGAAAAAGCCCATCCTGGGGTTCAGGATATTTTTTATAATTTGTTTGATAAAGGCACCATCAAAGACGGCGAAGGCCGTGATATTGATTTTAAAAACACCATCATTATCATGACGTCAAATGCTGGCGAAGAACATATTCGCGCAATTTGTGCTCAGGAAGAGGAGTTGCCTGAACCCGATGTACTGCTTGATAACTTCAGACCAGCATTATTGAATTACTTCAAACCAGCATTTTTAGGCCGAACCACGGTGATCCCATACTTCCCTCTCGATGATGAGAACTTGGTGAAGATCTGTAAGATAAATATGAACCGGATAGAGAAACGTGTCATGGAACATTATGGTGCTAAGTTTACCTATAATGAGGATGTACTCTTTCATATTGTGGCACGTAGTCAGGAAGTAGATACGGGGGCACGTAATATTGAGAATATCCTAACCCGCACTCTGCTACCTGAGCTTGCTACCGAGTGTCTGGCCAGGTTGTCATTGAGCCAAGATATCAACAATGTGCATGTCGATGTTAACGAAGACGGCTTATTTAGTTATACCGTTGATTAATAAAAATGGCGCGTAATTAAGTTTGCGCGCCACTATATAACTGGTTCTACTCTGGAAAATTAGATGTTTAAAATAGTTACCTGGTGCGTACGTCGGTGCACATCAAACTATGCTGTTATCGCAGTCTTGAGCACGATGTTTATGCACAATATTGCAATGGCAGATATAGCTAAGGACAGCCAACTGTACTCTTTAGCTCAATCTCTTGACCAACAAGAACAACAGTTTAGTCAAATTTTTCACCAACAAGCTGACCTATCCAGCGAGCTACCGAAAATGTTTTTCACTGATATCAGTGAATTACATAGCGCTGTGAGCCAATTAACAGAAGATCATCGCCCACTATTAGCGGTGCATTTATTAACGAAGAACATTCCCCTGATCAAAGATTATTCGGATGATCTCTCCATCATTGACTTTTTAAGGTTACTGTTTAACCACAATGAAATGGTAACAGCACAAATATTACTAGATACAATAAATCAAACAGCCCCTAGAGATATTAAAGACAATGCTAACTTTCTCTACGCTAAGTTTCTATTTAAGCGTGAGCAATGGCAGCAGGTGATCCCCCTATTAAGCCGCCCCTTTCATGATCTATCGATAGTGGAATATAACCAAGCCCATTTATTCAAAGGCATCGCGCTACAAAAAACTGAAAAATATCGCTTGGCAATAGCGCAGTTTGAACTTATATCTCAAGAAACCACTGACTATACGCCGGCACAGCTCAATCTAGCCTTAGCCAACATCCGACAAGGCTGGTGGACTGACGCTCATATAATACTCGAACGGCAAATCAAAAGTGCGCTATCAAAAAATCAGGAAAAAGTGCTCAACCGGTTATATATCACGCTTGGCTATTCCTATCTAAGACAACAGTATTACCGTAATGCTCGCGACTCGTTTGGTGCTATTGGCCTGGCTAGCGACTATGCAAACCAATCATTGATTGGCTTATCACTGGCTGCCGCAAGCCAAGAGGATTATGTCGGCGCGTTAAACGCCGTACGCCTATTGCAGGGCAAAAAACAGCCCGATTTATCAGTGGATGAAGCGCATCTATTAATGCCATATTTCTATGAGAAGTCATCGCAATATACAACAGCTTCTATTGGCTATGACCAATCAATCGTCTACTTTTTAGGGCGAATTTCGCAATTCCAGACTGAGCAAAAAAAGATCATCGATATGCCATTATCAGGGATCCAATACCCAAGCCAAGGTGTTATTAACCTAACAGCTAACGAAACAGCTAAGCTTGATGATTATATTGCGGATGCGACCGTCGAGACATTGCAGCGCTTGCCCCTATATCAGCGTTATTTTAATTCAACATCGCCACAAAAATTAGCGCTAAGCCGCCAAGTGCTAAACGCCACTAGTAAAGAATTTGTCAGAGCTACGCACCTACATGTATTGCAGCAAAAGATAAAATACCTCAACAGCTACATTGATCAAGCTCGATATGGGTTGGTTAGGCTATATGACCACCAAGGAAATAAATAATGAGCGGATGGAAATTGTTGCTATTGGCCTCAGCGATATTAATAGCTGGGTGTGGCGAAGATAATCAAGAAGTCGCAACAACACGTGTGGTGATCGCCGATGTTGATACAACCGGAACCTCGGTGGTTGTTGAAGAGAGCGTTAGCCGTTCGAACCAACAGATCCGTGAAGCTTATCAGAACTATTTAAAATACGCCGCTAAGGATGATGAGTCCCGTGCTAATGCTTTAAAGCGTTTAGCGGCATTAGAATTTGAAAAATCAGAAGAATTACTTAAAGCGACTTCCGATGAGCAAACCCTTGACGATGTAAAAGAACAGATATATTTTGACCAACTCGATATCACAATTTCATTATTAACGACTGCCCTTGAGGATTACCCAACCGCAAAATCAAATCACCGCACCTTGTATCAATTGGCAAAAGCACATGATCAACGTGGTAATTATCAATTGTCTTTATCGACCCTTGATAAAATTGTTACTGGCTATCCTAAATCGATTTATTATACCGAGGCACAATTTCGACTTGCCGAAGTCGCCTTTAGTGCCAAACAATATACCTTGGCTGAAGAACGTTATTCAAGCGTGATTCAAAATGCTAACAATGAAAACTTCTATGAAAAAGCGTTACACAAACGTGGCTGGGCACGCTTCAAACAAGAGTTTTACATTGAGGCGGCCGATGATTTTCTAGAGATAATAGAACTCAATAACTTTGATCATCATTATCAATTACCCGTTGATAAACAAAGTTTGTTTACTGAATATTTCAGAGCCTTTGGATTAACCTTCGCATATATTGGCGGCGCATCACCCATTGAAGAATACTTCGAAGGTAATAAACACTTTGAGCATCTTTATGCGACTTATCTCAACGTCAGCAAAATCTATGTTAGCCAACAGCGATACTCCGATGCCGTTGCTACGCTAACGGAATTTACCCAAAACCATCCATCATCAGTTTACGTTCCAGAAGCCACTATTGCTGCTATCGACATTCTTAAGCAAGCCGGATTTAATCTCAAAAAACAGACAAAAATTGAAGAATTTTACAATACATATCATCCGCAAAGTGACTATTGGAAAAGCGGTGATACTGTCGATGCAAGGCAATTAAAGCTAGTAAAGAATGCCTTAAGAGCGCAACTGCTAGATTTGACTGCCTATTACCATCAACGCTTTGTCACCGATAATAAGCCAGATGATTTTAGGCAGGCTAAGCGTTGGTATCAAAACTATTTAACCCACTTTAATCAGTACTCTCGTAAGGATAATATTCATTATTTATTTGCGACCTTATTGGCCAAACAACAAGACTATCAGTTAGCGTTTAAGCATTATCAACTTGCTAGCTTTGATAGCGGTATTGTCATTAATAAAAACTCAGCGTTTGACACCATCATGCTAGCCTCAACGTTGATGAAACAGCAACCTAAGGCCAAGGAATATCAGCAATGGCTCGAAAAACTGATTAACTATTCGTTGTTCTTTGCTCAGCAATATCCTAATGATTCAAAAACAGCGAAAATTATTGCCCACACCACAAATTTGGCCTACGACGCGCACCGCTATGACAGCACGATTGAACTTGCACAATTGTTACCTCAAACCGTAAAAATGAACGTTAGTATTCCAATTCAAATGCTTAAAGCCCATTCACTGTTCAAGCTAGATGATTATGTCCAAGCCGAAGCGGCATACCAAGCAATATTAGAGAATCAATCATTGTCGTCTGCGCATCAAAAGTCGGCGATGGATGCCGTGGTACTTGCTATTTATTATCAAGGAAAACATGCGTTAGAAAATAATGACAGCGCACAAGCAATACATCACTATGCTCGTATCACAGATATTGGAAAAAATACTGAAACAGCGGCAACAGGGCTTTATGATGCTATTGCGTTAACGATAAAGACCAAGGATTGGAATCAATCGATCACATTAATTAATCGCTTTAAACAACGTTACCCTCGCCATAAATACTCCCACGACGTTAATAAGAAACTATCTGTCGCTTACCTCAATTCAAAACAAGGTTTAGCAGCGGCGTCAACCTTAGAACAACTATCGAGTAATGAACAAGATAAAGAGTATCAAAGTGCTGCACTATGGAAGGCAGCAGAGCTCTATCAAGAGAATAAACAATACAAGTCGGCGATTAGAACTTATGTCAAATATGCAAAGGCTCACCGTAATGATGTCACCAAATACCTTGAGGCGCTTTCACGTTTAATTAGCATCGGTCAACTTGCAGGTAACAATGCGGATAATATAGTGTATTGGCGAAACAGAATATTAACCATTGATAAAAGAGCATCGAACAAATCAAAGACAGACCGCACACGATTTATTGCGTCCAATGCAGCACTTGATTTAGCTACTGTTGCTTACCAACGATTTAATCGAATTAAACTTGTCCGGCCATTAAAGCAGAATTTGAAGAAGAAAAAACAATACATGCAAAGCAGCGTTAGTCTATACGCTAGAGCCTCCTCTTATGGCATTGCTGACACAGCAACACAAGCAACCTTTCACATTGCAGATATCTATCAAAAGTTTAGCCAAGCACTGCTGACCTCAGAAATACCAAAGAGTCTCAGTGACGATGAACAAGAACAATACCAGATTTTATTGGAAGATCAGGCATTTCCATTCGAGGAAAAAGCAATAGAATTTCACGAAACGAATCTGTTACACACCCAAAATGACATCCAAGATCAATGGCTAGTCAACAGTCGTAATCAACTACGTCAATTGTTTCCATCACGATATCAGCGCGCCCCTAAATCGGAGAGTGTATTTAATGCATTACATTAAACGTTATTACTATATTGCGTTATTGATCCTTTGTGGCTGTAATAGCACAGCCCCGCCAGCACCTAGCGTTACAGTGCCGACGGAGGCTACAACCAATGACAGTAACGAGTTATTAGACAGTGAGATCAGCCTCTACCGGCGCGCCATCGCACAATTAGGCGACAATAATTTAAGCGCTGCACAGGGTAGTTTTGAGAAGATGGCGTCAAAGCATCCAGAGCTTGCGGGTCCTTGGGCCAATTTATCATTAATAGCGATCAAACAAGGTGACTTAGCCAGTGCTAAAGCGTTTATTGACAAGGCGCTTAATAAAAACCCCAACATGGCTCAAGCGCTTAATTTAGCAGGAAATATTGCCACCGAACAAGCTGATGTAATCGCCGCAAAAAAATACTATCACCAAGCAATCGATATCAATAAAGAATATGCATTAGCTCATTATAACTTAGCACTACTCTATGATACTTATTTACAAGATATTCCAAATGCGATTAGTCATTATCAAAAATACCTTAGCTTCACCAAAATTAAAGATCCGAAAACCCAACAATGGGTCAACGAATTGAAACTCATCATAGCGAATTACAATCAATGAAAAATTTAACGATATTTATCACTTTGATACTGCTTACCAGCGCTAGTATCTCGGCCAAAGCAGCGGTAGAAGCCGAAGACAAATTAACATTGGAAACGAGCTTTATTAAAGGTAATAAAGAACTGCCTAATGTCCTTTACATTGTGCCATGGCAAACCCTAGAAAAAACCACCACCCAACCAGACGTATTAGTGTTACATAGCCTATTCGGTGATATTTTTGAGCCCATCACAACCCCAAAACTTAACAACCAACCAAGCCAGCTTATCGAGTAAAATAAAAAGGGACGGATCATTTTATACGATCACATATTATAGATTATTCATTCTGCTTTACTTGCTGCCATGCTGATTCCATTTGAGTCAGAGAGGCATCCTCTACCGATAACCCTGCACTTCCTAATAGCACCTCAATCTGACTAAAGCGTCGTTCAAATTTACTGTTAGCCTGATTGAGAACATCTTCAGGGTCCAGTTCAAGCTTTCTAATGAGATTGACCACTGAAAATAACAAGTCACCGAGCTCTTCTTTAACTTTTTGATCATCGATTGCCGGCTGAACCAATTCAGCGTTAACCTCCGCGACTTCTTCACGCACTTTATCAAGCGCGCCATGCCATGTCGGCCAATCAAACCCCAATTGAGCGACACGTTTACCGATAATATTAGCTTGGGCTAATGGATTATTGTTACTCAAAATCTTGCTCCGTTAGAAAAGTGCCACTTTAAGGGCAAGTAAGATCAATATAACCCCCATTAACCAATCAAAATAATGGCCTAGCGCCAGAAACTTACGACGAACGCCCTGCTGGCTAAAAATCATCGACACTAAGCAAAACCAAGCGGCGGTCGCTAAACTTAAATACAACGCATAAGCCCCTAACCAAATATTCGGCGTTGACGCGGCGACCACGACAGAGAATATCGATAAGAAAAATAAAGTGGCTTTGGGGTTCAATACGTTAGTAATAAATCCGAGCTTAAAGGAACGAACAAATGTCTCACTAGCGGCATCGACTACAACCTCAATAGCACCATCATCGTTTGATGGCTTAGCACGTAGTGACTTGATACCAATATAGACGAGGTATGCCGCACATAGGTATTTTAACGCGGTAAATAACCACGGCGATTGTTGCAGTAATAAAGCAATACCTAAGGCGCTGTAGGCCACGTGGACTAATATCGCGCTCCCGACTCCAATACTGGTATAAATAGCGTTGCGCCTGCCTAGATTGATACTTTGTTTGATCACAACAGCAAAATCAGGCCCCGGACTCGCTACTGCAAAAAAATGCGCAGCAGCAAGCACCAGAAACTGGCTAATTAGATATGATTCCATGACTATGACTTAGACGAAGCGTCGTTGTTAATCGACTGGCTATCCGAGAGCGCCTTTTTGTGTAACATCAAACGTGTTTCTAATAGCTCTCGCCTTGCATATCGGTGCTCGACAAATTCATAGACATTAGTGGCAAGTGCCAACTTAAAGTAATTCAACGCGCGCTCAGGTTGGTCGTATTGACGCACAAAGATGCCTAAATAGAAATATGCCTCACACAGTCGTTCTGCTAATTGGTCTTGATTATTGATACCGTCAGTAAGGCCATCTACAAATTGACGCTCAGAGATATTCATTAAATATAAATCAATAATTTGACGAGCCCAGACATCGCTTGCAATCCCTTGGCGTTGTTTGGTTAACTGTGCAATTGCTTCGAGCTTATCAACTTTAGTTGCGGCAAGGTAACGCCACAATACTCGATAGGGATCGCTAGCATTCAGCTTTTGGAATTTATCAAAGTCTTCTAATGCTAATTTATCTTTAGCACTGTAATACAGAGCGATGCCACGATTCAAATAAACGTATTGATGTGCAGGCTCTAACTCTAACGTTGTATCAAAAGATTCATAAGCCTGCTCGTATTGACCAAGAATGGTGTAATGAACCCCTAAAAAATTATAGGCACTGGCCATTGTGTTATCGATACGTAGTGCACGCGTAAAATCTAAACGCGCTAGACTAGGCAAGCCAAAACTGTCGTATAACATTCCGCGGTCGTAATACGCCTTGGCTTTTTGTTTATCGGTCGCTTCATCACTGGCCAGGAATTCACTGATTCGGGCAACCGCAACTTCTTGTTTAAAGTTAGGTGCTTTGGGTTCGCCAATAATGAGTTGGCCAATCCCAAAAGCCTCAGCTTGTTGAGCCTGGTGACGAGTAGATTCACAACCTACTAAAGAGAAAAAAAGGCAAAGACTAAGTAGTTTGCCAGCAGAAGAATACATGTATTAAACCTAACCAAAAGTAATGGTTTACTATGCCATAGCCTTTTGCCTTATGCCATAGAAAAACAAACCCTTAATAGATTCTACCGTTAAAAAATAAGCCATCACGTTAGCGTTAATAAGATCCAATAAAAATCAGCTTCACGAGGTCACTTCATTTACAGCTGGCTTAGGATCTTTCATGCTTAGACGTACACGCCTTGACGGTTGTAATTTAAGCATAAGAACTTTTGCTTTTCGACAAAATTCAGGCACAAAAAAACCCGCTTCACAGCGGGTTTTTATCATCTACTCGCTAATTACTCAGCAGCAGGTGCTTCTGGAGCGGCTGGTGCAGCAGGCTTAGCATCTTTCATGCTTAGACGTACACGGCCTTGACGGTCAATCTCGAGGACTTTAACGTCAACCATTTGACCTTCTTTCAAGAAGTCAGTTACTTTCTCAACACGCTCTTCAGCGATTTGAGAGATATGAACTAGACCATCTTTACCAGGAAGTACTTCAACGAATGCGCCAAAATCAACGATGCGTTTAACAGCGCCGTTGTAGATTTTGCCCACTTCGACTTCAGCAGTGATTGCTTTGATGCGAGCAATCGCATCTTTCGCTTTATCATTGTCAGTAGAAGCAATTTTAACAGTACCGTCGTCATCAATTTCGATAACACAACCGGTCTCTTCAGTAAGGGCACGAATTGTTGCGCCGCCTTTACCAATGATGTCACGGATTTTATCTTGAGCCACTTTCATTGTAGTGATACGTGGTGCAAACTCAGAAACATCATCACGTGCGCCAGCAATTGCTTCGTCCATCACTGTTAGGATATGTAAACGTGCAGCTTTCGCTTGGTTTAACGCGATATCCATGATGTTCTTCGTGATACCTTCAATCTTGATATCCATTTGCAATGCAGTGATACCAACAGTGGTACCAGCCACTTTAAAGTCCATGTCACCTAAGTGATCTTCATCACCAAGGATGTCAGAAAGAACAACGAACT
>Ga0209396_1000833_pt1 | contig 35534 bp, 26 predicted proteins | sample GOMGulsemesocosm_6_FD_184638 | JGI IMG/M metagenome (GOLD analysis project Ga0209396, IMG submission 184638) | Methane-oxidizing microbial communities from mesocosms in the Gulf of Mexico - GOM8C Gulf of Mexico (SPAdes) (version 2) | ecosystem: Environmental > Aquatic > Marine > Cold seeps...
GTTTGTCGTTCTGAAATTGGCATCCCAGCTCACGAACGTTCAAAAATATCTCTATTTACCAATGTGACCGAAAAGGCTGTTATTTCACTGCCTGATATGGACAGCATCTATAAGATCCCAGCGTTGCTTAAAGCGCAAGGCTTAGACAAATTAGTTGTTGAGCGCTTTGGCATTGAATGTCCTGAAGCTGATCTAAAAGAATGGGAACAAGTAGTTTCTGAAGAAGCTAATGCCACAGGTTTAGTTAATATCGCGATGGTTGGTAAATACATCCAATTGCCTGATGCATATAAGTCAGTTAACGAAGCATTAAAACATGCTGGTCTGAAAAATGGCATTAATGTAAAAATTAACTATGTTGACTCTCAAGATCTTGAATCTAAAGGTACTGACATCCTTAAAGAGATGGATGGCATCTTAGTACCTGGTGGTTTCGGTGACCGTGGTGTCGAAGGTAAAATTCTTGCAGCTAAGTATGCGCGTGAGAACGATGTACCTTATTTAGGTATTTGTTTAGGCATGCAGGTCGCATTAATTGAATATGCGCGTAACGTTGCGTTACTTGAAAATGCTAACAGCACCGAGTTTAACAAAGAAACTGAGCACCCAGTCGTTGGTTTAATCACCGAATGGTTAGATGAAGATGGTCAAGTTGAACAACGTGATAATAAATCAGATTTGGGTGGCACCATGCGTGTTGGCGCTCAACTTTGTCATTTAGAAGACGATTCAAAAGTCGCTGCGCTATACAAGTCAAATACTTGTATGGAGCGCCATCGTCACCGTTTTGAAGTGAACAACAATTACGTTGAAAAACTAAAGAGCGCTGGTCTTAGCTTCACTGGTTTGTCTTCAGACAAAAAACTGGTTGAGATTATTGAAATTAAAGATCACCGTTGGTTTGTAGCCGGCCAATTCCATCCGGAATTCACCTCAACGCCTCGCGATGGTCACCCATTGTTTGAAGGTTTTGTTGCCGCCGCAACTAAATATCAACAAGATTAATACCCCAAACCGCTTTCGAGCGGTTTTTTATTATGTTCAGGATGAACGGTATGCCGCGGTGGCATGGATGCCAAAGAGCGGCAATGTTCAGGATGTATCCCTAATATTTATAGTTGGTGTTATTACAATGCTGCCAGCTAGTTATTTTTATCATTGATATTAAAGAGTATATAAAATGTCTAAGATTGTTAAAGTTATTGGTCGTGAAATCATGGATTCACGTGGCAACCCAACGGTTGAAGCTGAAATTCACCTTGAGTCTGGTGCTGTTGGTATTTGTTGTGCGCCCTCTGGTGCATCGACCGGATCTCGTGAAGCATTGGAATTACGCGATGGTGATATGAGCCGTTATTTGGGCAAAGGCGTATTAAAAGCAGTTGCAGCGGTTAACGGACCAATTAGCGACGCTATCTTAGGTCAAGATGCCAGCGCTCAAGCGGCACTTGATCGCCTAATGATCGAATTAGATGGTACTGAAAATAAAGCAACCTTTGGCGCCAATGCTATTTTAGCTGTGTCTTTGGCTGCTGCGCGTGCTGCCGCTTCTGACAAACGCATTCCTTTGTACCAACACATCAGTGAATTAAATGGTACTGCGGGTCAGTATTCTATGCCATTGCCAATGATGAACATCATTAATGGTGGCGAACATGCTGACAACAATGTTGATATTCAAGAGTTCATGGTACAGCCAGTTGGCGCTAAAACCTTTACCGAAGGTTTACGCATGGGCGCTGAAGTTTTCCATACCCTAAAGAAAGTGTTAACGGCTAAAGGTTACAATACTGCTGTTGGTGACGAAGGTGGTTTCGCCCCAGATCTTGGTTCTAACGCTGAAGCATTGGCCGTGATTAAAGAAGCGGTTGCACTTGCAGGTTATGAGCTTGGCAAAGACATTACATTAGCGCTTGATTGTGCAGCGTCAGAATTTTATGAAGATGGTCAATATCATCTTAAAGGTGATGACAAAGTCTTTTCAGCACAAGAATTTGGCGATTACCTTAAAGACTTATCCGAGCAATACCCAATTGTATCAATTGAAGATGGCTTAGACGAAAGTGATTGGGATGGTTGGGCGAGCTTAACTGAAAAACTAGGTGACAAAGTTCAACTAGTTGGTGATGACTTATTCGTTACCAATACTAAGATCCTTACTCGCGGTATCGAAAACGGCATTGCTAACTCAATCTTAATCAAGTACAACCAAATCGGTACGTTAACCGAAACACTTGAAGCGATTAAAATGGCTAAAGATGCTGGTTTTACCGTGGTTATTTCGCATCGTTCAGGCGAAACCGAAGATGCCTTTATTGCTGACTTAGCAGTTGGTACGGCAGCTGGTCAAATTAAAACCGGTTCACTAAGCCGCAGTGACCGTATTGCTAAATACAATCAATTGCTGCGCATTGAAGAAGCACTTGGTTCTGATGCTCCATATAACGGTTTATCAGAAGTTAAAGGTCAGTAAGTTCTCACCTTTATTGTGTTAAAAACCAGCCTTTGTGCTGGTTTTTTTGTTTTTGTCATACTTTATTATTGAATTAAAAGATGTCATTATAAAATTTAAGGGAATTAAAATTCTATATTTGTAGTGCGGTCTCATCGCATAATATGGCAGGGAAGTCATGGTAAATCTTACACTTAAACAGTCGGGTACAGTGGTTGAACAGGTCGGCTTAGTTTATTTTGTCGCCGTTGATGGTCGCAAAGTTTTCATTAAGGTCGGTGATTTTTTGCCCAGTGGTTTGACCTTGTATTCAGAAAAGTCGATTGATTTTGATGATGTTCACTTAGTGCTGGACTCGATTACTGCTCCCCTTTTTTTTATTGACGATAATGCCGCTGCAGGAGTATCTGCCGCCACTAGCACCAGCAATAGTAATGCAGGTCAATCCCTAACCAACGTACACAGTGATGCCTCTGCTCATGCCGAGCCGAGCAGTAGCGCTGGCTGGGGACTCGCAAAAGAAGCGACACAAAAAAGTAACGACGATGACAACTTAGAGTCAATTTTCGAGGAAGTTGAAAGTACAGCGCCAGCCGAAAATGAGCCCAAGGTTGAGCCTGAGCCGAGCCCAAGTGATAGTAATTCCGACGAGCCATTTGAGCCTACTGAGCCTACAGAACGCGCAGAGCCAGAACCTGTGATTGTTGTAAATCATGGGGTATCTTTGACTGCTGCGAGTATAACTCTTGACGAAGATAGCGAGACTACTGCACTTGGCGTTAAACTACCGATAGATCCCGAGGGTGACCCATTAACTCTTTTTATTAATAGTCTGCCATCAGCACTTGGCATGATAAAACTGGCTAATGGTGAGAGTGTAAAGGTTGGCGATCGTTTAACCGCCGAGCAATTTGATGGTTTAACCTTTACTGCTGCCGCGAATGTCCATGGTCAGGGACGGTTAGAATATAGTGTTTCAGATGGCACCAATAATCAAAGCAGTTATATAGACGTTAGTTTGCAATCGATAAATGATGTTCCAACTATTACGTTAAGTAACACATCGCCACTTGAAGAAACAGCCACTGTTATTGGCAACATTAGCGATCTAGATGGCAGTATTTTAAGCAGCACTGTTGATGCCCTCAATGGCATAGTCACCATTGAGGACAACGGTGATATTAGCTATACCTCAAACGTTAATTACAATGGTGACGATACGATTACCTTAGTGATTGTTGATGATGGTGGCGCTACTTTAAATCAGACGATTAATTTAACCGTTATAGCGGTAAATGATGCACCCATTATTACGGTGTTCGATACCGCGCCAGTGGAAGATGTCACGACTATTATTGGTAATATTAACGATATTGATGGCCCCCTTAATATTGGAGCCAGTAGTTATAGTGCGCTTAATGGCGCAGTGACGATAGAAGCCAATGGCGATATAACATATACCTCTAACGCCGATTATAGCGGTGTTGATACCATTACTTTGGCGATAGTTGATGACAGTGGTGCCACCTTAAATCAAACAATAAACCTAACGGTCGGCGCGGTTAACGACGCGCCAGTTGTCACCATTACGAACATCGCCCCCCTTGAAGATGCCACAACTATTATTGGTAATATTAGTGATATAGATGGCCTGCTCAATCTTGGAGCCAGTAGTTTTAGTGCGCTTAATGGCGCGGTAACAATAGAAGCCAATGGCGATATTAGCTATAGCTCAAACCTTAATTATAACGGTGTTGATACCATTACTTTGGCGATAGTTGATGACAGTGGTGCCACCTTAAATCAAACAATAAACCTAACGGTCGGCGCGGTTAACGACGCGCCAGTCGTCATCATTACGAACATCACCCCCCTTGAAGATGCCACAACTATTATTGGTAATATTAGTGATATTGATGGCACGCTCAATCTTGGAGCCAGTAGTTATAGTGCGCTTAATGGCGCAGTGACGATAGAAGCCAATGGCGATATAACATATACCTCTAACGCCGATTATAGCGGCGTTGATACCATCACACTGTCTATTGTTGATGTTGGCGGGGCTAGTGTTAGTGAAACGATTAATATCATGGTTGATCCGGTTAATGATGTACCGGTAATTACGGTAACTAATACACTGGTGGTAGAAGATGTGCCAACAGAGATTGGCGTAGTGAGTGATGCTGATGGCATCAGTGATTTAACCAGTGCCGGCGGCAGCGCAGTTAATGGCACGGTTACTATTGATGCACTTGGTAAAATTACTTACGTGAGCAATGCCAATTATCATGGCAACGACACTATTACGTTGACTGTTAAAGACGGCGATCAAACCGTGGTAAAAACCATTAATCTTACGGTGACTCCAGTTAACGATGTGCCGCTGATTACGGTAACTAATACACTGGTGGTAGAAGATGTACCAACAGAGATAGGCGTAGTGAGTGACGCCGATGGCATCAGTGATTTAACCAGTGCCAGCGGCAGCGCCGTTAATGGCACCGTGACTATCGACGCGGCTGGAAAAATCACTTATGTAACCAATGCCAATTATCATGGCAACGACATTATTACGTTAACGGTTAAAGACGGCGACGAAACCGTGGTTAAAACCATTAATCTCATGGTGAGTTCGGTTAATGATGCACCGGTACCAGCAATTCATAATGTTGTTTTTGACGAAGGCATTGGCCAAGTAGATTTAGTAATGCCAGCGGCAACCGATGCTGAAGGGGACATATTAACTTATAGCATCACTGGGCTACCTGACAGCCTAGGTAGCATAAAACTAAGTGATGGTCGCGTAGTTAATCTTGGTGATAACCTAACCGAGGCTGAGTTTACTGGGCTTACTTTCACTGCTACCGCCACTGGTAACGCAACATTAAACTACAACGTTGCCGATGGCACAGCATTAGCTGTTGCTGGCACCGTTAATGTCCAAGTTAATCCACTTAATTTTATTGAACAGGTATCTTTAGCGGCTAATGGCGATTTTGTAGTGTCAGGACTGGTCGATAAATTGGCCGCTTCATATAAGTTATTTATTACTGATGGTATTAGCACTCAAGTGGTTGACATTAATCCGGTGGACCGTTTATTTAGCACCAGTTTTACTCGATTGGGTAGCGGCGTTGGTGGACCATTTATTATCTATGTTAGTGGTGTTGATGGCTCTGATAATCCGGTAGGTATTGGTTCTAATAAAATTAACTATTACCTTGATGATAATGACATAACTGCACAATCTGCCAGTGATTTATCGATTGTCGACGGCTTTGCTAGCAATGACACTTTGTTCGGCGGATCAGGTAATGACTTGCTGTTAGCCGGAGCTGGCAATGACACCTTAAATAGCGGCGCCGGAGATGATGTGTTTTTGGTAGAAGCTGGCGGTGGTTTTGATGATTATACGGCGGGATTAGGTACCGACATTATATATGCCGTGGCAGATAATGTGGTCATTGGCATTAAGGAGCACTTTAAGTCAGATGACAGTGTCGAAACGATATCTGCCACATACAACGGTGTTACTTACCAAAATGTGACTATTGAAACCGACGGTGGCTGGAATACCTTAGATTTTAGCAACACTAAATTAGAGAATATTGTTGCGATAATTGGCGGTGATTCCCTTGATAAAATCACGGGTTCTACTGGCGACGATACTATTATCGGTGGTAAAGGCCGCGATACTTTAGCTGGTAATTCGGGTGATGATAATTTTTTGATCGGCTTGGGTGATGATTTCGATATTTTTGATGGTGGTTTAGGCACCAATAGTATTTATGCGACAGCGGATGGCACGGCGATAGGTTTTTATAGCTCATTTAATCCAGCTGACAATATCCAGACGATATCAGCGACTTATAATGGTACCAGTTATAGCAATGTCACTATTGCTGGTGGTGATGGTGACAATAATCTGGACTTTAGCGCAACGACCTTTATCGGCATTGATACTATTGATGCCGGAGCTGGCTATGACAAGGTTACCGGCACCACACAAGCCGATATTATTATTGGCGGTACTGACAGAGATACGTTATCAGGTGCTGGCGGCGATGATGTTTTTTTGGTTGGCTTAAGCGATGGTTTTGATGTGTTCGATGGTGGTTCAGGCACCAATAGTATTTATGCGACAGCGGATGGCACAACGATAGGATTTTATAGCTCTTTTAATTCAGCTGATAATATTCAAACTATATCAGCGACTTATAATGGCACCAGTTATAATAATGTCACTCTTGCTGGTAGTGATGGCTGGAATACGTTGGACTTTAGCGCCACGACCTTTATCGGCATTGATACCATTGATGCCGGAGCTGGCCATGACAATATTACCGGTTCAATAGGTGATGATATAATCAAAGGAGGCCTTGATAGGAACGTACTAAGAGGTAACGATGGTAATGATCGACTAATCGTAACAGATGACTCTGACAAAGATGATATTTGGGGCGATGCCGGGGTCGATACCGCTGTTTTTAGCGGTGCCTACAGTGACTATACACTAGATTTTTCAAACTCAGCTTATGTGGTGGTGACACAAGACGCGAGCACTGACGTTGTGGCTTGGGTGCATGACTCAACAGAGTTTATCGAATTTAACGATAAAACCATTGCGTTGACTCCCGTAATTACTGAGGTTCAAATTGGCACCGAGTCAGATTATGTCCTGTCGGGTATAGCCAAACTAAGCACCACTAATATTAAACTGTATATTCTAAATAGTGGTGGCACCGAAGTATTTGCTAGCGCCTTGGCTGATGCAACCATTGATGTTGATGGTAATTACACCATTAATTTTGACAAAATTAGCGGCTTTGGCACCGGTGAATTTAGTATTTATACCCAAGAAACTGATGGCTCAGGCAACCCCGTAGGTCGCGCTTCTACTAATATTAGCCATTACATTGGCACCTTTAATCCTGATACCTATACGGCGCCAGACAACATTACGCTAGTAGTTGGTAATAATGGCAATGACATCATTAATGGCAGTGCTTATAACGATATTCTTAGTGGGGATAGCAGTGTAGACAAGCTTTATGGCAATGGTGGTGATGATGTTCTTTTTGGTGGCAGCGGCCGCGACACCCTCGAAGGCGGATTGGGGGATGATACCTTCTTGGTTGATATCAACTCTAGCTACGACTATTTCAGAGGTGGTGACGGCTACGATCAAATTCTAGCGATCGAAAATAATAGCCAAATTGGTTTTCAATATACCGATACCGCACTGCAAAGTATTGAGCTTATTTCTGCCAATGGCTATAGCGGCGTCACTATAGAAGGGGATAGTTCAGACCAAAAACTAGATTTCACTAATGTGATTTTAGATGGCATTATCGCAATTAACGGTAACAATAATCGTGATCAAATCACCGGTTCGGCGGGCAATGATGTCATTAATGGCGGCAATGACGATGATACCTTAGTCGGCGGCGCAGGCGATGATACGTTTTTAGTGGATACTGGCGCTGGGTTTGACCGCATCGACGGTGGTCTTGGCATTGATCAAATATTAGCAACAGCAAATAATGTTGGCATTGGGTTTAATTACACCCAATCGGGTGGTCTGAGCGCGTTACAAAATGTCGAAATTATCTCGGCCAATGGTTTTTCTGGTGTGACAATTGAAGGCAATAATAACGATCAACTTTTAGATTTTAGTAACGTCACGTTAATAGGTATTACATCGATAAATGGCAATAACGGCCATGATAATATTACGGGTTCTGCCGGCGATGATGTTATTAGTGGCGGTATTTGGGGCAATGATCTACATGGTCATGATGGTGATGATCGTTTTATTATTACCGATGACTCATACAAAGACGATATTTGGGGCGATGCTGGGCTCGATACCGCTGTTTTTAGCGGTGCCTACAGTGACTATAGTTTAGATTTTTCAGATCCAAATTATGTTGTCGTAACCAATATTTCAAGCGGCAATATTTCTGCTTGGGTCCATAATTCGACCGAATTTTTAGCCTTTTCAGATACCACTATTTCGTTGACTCCCACTATTACCACACTCAGTGCTGGTAGCACTAAAGATATCAAAATTAGTGGCACCATGTTGCCAACAGTGATTCGACTTAATGCCTATATTTATGACAGTGTCGGCACAAAAATAGCGACTATTTTGAGTACCGAATTTAGTTATTTACTCGGCTCTTTTAGTGTTGAAATCGATAAATTAATTGGTGCAACCGATGTTAGTTCAATTGTTATCCAGCAAGTAGACATTAGTGATAACCCCATTGGCACGCCATCTCAAGCGATAGAATATTTTGTTGATAGCAGTGCTAATTATGTCGATTTTAGTAGCAATCAAGTCATGACGATTATCGATAGTTTAGATCGAGACGACATCCTCGTCGGCAGTAAGTATGACGACTTGGTGTTTAATGGCTCAAATAAAGACATCATTATGACCGGTCAGGGCAATGACACCGTGTTATTTAGTGTTGGTAGTACTTGGGATTTTAATACGATTTTTGGTGGCAGCCGCTGGCAGTTATCACCCGATAATGAGCTTAACAAGCTAGTTGCGACTATTGATGGCACTCGATTTGGTTTAGATGATTTTTATTTTGGTCCGCGCAATGGTATTGATGAAATCGACGGAAATGGTTATAGCGGAGTCTCTATTTATCGCGAAATATCAAATTTTTACCTAGATTTTAGTACGGTAACGTTAAATGATATTGCGCTAATAAAGCCAAATACGAGTTCAGCGTCATCAACCTTCGCGCTGATTGTCGGGTCAACGAATGACGACACTATTGAACTTAACCGACTGCTTTTCGCCAGTGCCGTGATGGGTAATGAGGGTAGCGATACCTTTATTGTCGATAAAAGTTCCTACATCAATGTCTATGGTGGTATGGGGCTTAATGATATTAATGATGGCGTGGCAGATCTCGACACACTAGTGCCGTTTGAAAATAGTCAAGGTATTAGCTTTCAATGGGATTTCTCAATCGCCAATGGCATTGAAACGATTGATGCTACCGGTTTTTCTGATATTGGGATTTATGGCTCTAACCATTTTAACGTACTCGATTTTAGAGGGGTGATCTTAACTAATATTGATTACATTCGTGGCGCGTCGGACAACCTGACTGGTGATAACATCATTGTTGGTTCGTATGCTGCCGATACCATTCGGCCAACTGGCTACAATGAAGATATTTTAGCAGGTAGTCTGGGTGCAGATACCTTTTTAGTCGCTGAAAATAGCCATAATACCTTCTTTGGTGGCGAAGGGTTAAATGACATTGAAGATTCGTTTAACGACACTATTGTTGCTGGCAGTGAGAATACAAAGATAGGCTTTGATTTAGATTTTACACCAGAGCATGGCATCGAATTTATTGATGGTCTAGCTTTTGGCGGGGTATTTATTGCAGGAGGCGGCAGTCATAATTTATTTGACTTTTCACAGACAACACTCACCAATATCCAATGGATTGAAGGCGGTGGCGGTCAAGACATTATCATCGGTGGTGCTAGTGACGATGTCATAATCGGTGGTAGTTCATCAGATAAACTCGCTGGTGGTCAGGGTAACGATACGCTGACTGGTGGTAATAGTTATGAGCAGTATATCTGGTTGGCTGGAGACCAAGGTACGGTGGCAACACCCGCCATCGATACCATTACTGACTTTTCGGTTAAGTTTGACAAACTTGATTTAAGTGATTTATTGGTGGGCCACAGCATGATTAATATCACCGATTATCTTAAGTTTGTCGATGGCACGACCAATCTAGAATTACATATCTCAATAGATGGCAACCTAGCCACCAATCAAATTCAACAAAAAATTGTGTTTGGAAATTATGCCAATATGGCGGCTGTAGTTGCAGATCCGCTATACAGCGGCACAGTCGCAGACAGTGTGTCATTATTGGCAAATTTAGTGGGCACGGGATATGGCAAAATAATTATCGACAGTGGCATGAGTTATGATGTGCTCAGTAACCGCTTCTTTGATGGCACTGATGATACTGACAATATTATTGATACAGCAAGCATAAGTAGCGCAGCGATTTATGGCTATGGCGGTGATGATATTTTTGAGATCAGCGCAACCACTGGTACCAAAAGATATTATGGTGATCATGATGTTAATTTTGACCGTTCGCAAGATGACCAGTTTGATCAAATCAAAGCGGTTGAGTCTAATATTGACATTAGATTAGGCGCGTTTTTCTCAAGTATTCATGGCATCGAAGAAATAACGGCAATAGGACAAGATAACGTAACTATTGGCACTGACTCTAATGGTAGCAGTTCGCATATTTGGGATTTCTCTGACGTTACGTTAACCAATATTTCTGTTATCTACGGCAGTGCTAAAACCGATCGTATTACCGGCTCTGTCGGTGATGATACCATTGAGGGCGGCAATGGTTTGTGGGGCAGTGAACCTGATATTTTAGCGGGCCATGACGGCAATGATACCTTTTTGGTTGGGGTGAATGATGGTTATGGGGTTTTTTATGGCGGCAATGGCTTGTTGGATAGCCGAGACACATTCTATGACCAAATAGTTGCCATACAAGCTAATACGGCCATTGGCCTTTATGGTCATTTCTCAGATGGCAACGGTATTGAAGAAATCAGCGCGGGCAATGATTTAAGTGGCAATGCATGGACAAACGTCACGATTGAAGGGGGGACAAAAACCGAGTATTTGGATTTCTCCACAGTCAAATTAACCGATATCAGTGCGATAAACGCCAATGATCATAATGATTTTGTTATTGGCTCGACTGGTGATGACACCATTAATGGCGGCAATGGTCATGATGATTTACTTGGCCATGATGGCGATGACACTATTAATGGTGATGCCGACAATGACACGCTCCAAGGTAATGCTGGCAATGACACCTTAGCGGGTGGCGTTGGGGACGATACGCTTTACGGCGATAGTGGCAATGACATTTTAACGGGCGGTGTTGGCAATGATTTATTTATTTGGGGTAAAGGGGATGCTGGCTTTGAGAGCATGCCTGAAATAGATCATATTAGTGATTTTGAAATAGCTGATACTCTAGATTTAAGTGGTTTGCTGCTTGGCGAAACCAATACCAATATTAATAATTATCTGTCTTTTAGTCTCGAAGATAGTCATTTAGTGATGAACGTTGTAAGTGATGGTGTGCTGGGGCATCAGGCTGATTTACAAATCCACTTTGACAATTATAGCGACCAGAATGCTCTATTTGCGGCATTGCCAGGCAGTAATATTGACTTGCTAGCTGACCTACTGATTAGTAATTTAGTGATTGATACATAAACAATATTACGATACCTTGGATTAATACTAGAATGAACTTTTATTGATTTTTGAATAAATTTCTTGAATAAGATTTTGAATGAGTTCTTGGATAAGTTAGCCATGAAGGAATAATGGCTTTTTTTGCAGTACAAGGAGCAGTAGATGCACCCCCCTGAGCATGCTGAACAAGGAAGTAATCAGGCTGTTGACAGTCACGTAGTTGATAGTTATTTATCCGCCATTTTTTATGTGTGCAATCATTACAATATCTCAATATCCCCGACCCAACTTAGTGATGGTTTAGCCACAAATGAGGGCCAACTAACCCTAGCGAGCATCGAGACCTGTGCTAAACGTGCGCGGCTACAATGCCAGTTTGCTACTTTTTCAATCCGTAAATTGCCGCGACAATTGTTGCCAATTATTGTGGTTGATGATAACAATGTCGCACTGGTCGTTACCTCACTCGATTTGGCAACTAATAAAATCACCGTGGTAATAGCTGGGCAGCAAGAGCAATCGTTTGAGCTCGACCAATTGCCGTTTTCCCTGTCGGGGCAAGTTATCTTACTCAAACCTGAGTTAGCTTTTGATGCTAGAACCGAAAATGTCTTGGCTGATCCTGATCAACACTGGTTTATGGCTGCGCTGGTAAAAAATCGCACTATTTACCGCGATGTCTTTATCGCCAGTTGTTTAATCAACTTGTTTGCATTGGCGTCGCCGCTCTTTGTGATGAACGTCTATGACAAGGTCGTGCCCAATTTGGCGATGGACTCATTGTGGGTACTAACTGCAGGTATTTCGCTGGTGTTTTTGTTCGATTTAATGCTGCGCCAGTTACGCAGTTATTTTGTCGATGTCGCGGGCAAAAAAATTGACCTTGAATTAGCGTCGTTAATTTATAGTCGAGTATTAGGCATTAAGCATCAGCAACGGCCCGACTCGGTCGGTGCCTTTGTTAACCAAATCCAGTCTTTTGAGTCAGTACGCGACTTTGTTACCTCTGCCACGTTAACCACTTTAATCGATATTCCTTTTGCAGTGATGTTCTTAGCAATAATCTGGCTTATTGGCGGCCCGGTTGTTTATGTGCCTTTAGCGATTATTGGTGTGTTATCTATTTACGCTTGGTGGTTGCAAAAACCACTGTTGCAGGCGATCCGCCAATCGAGCATGCTCGCGGGAAAAAAGCAGGCATTGTTGGTAGAATCCTTAGTTGGCCTCGAACATATCAAACTAGCCGGTGCCAATAGTCATTATCAAAGCCAATACGAACAAACCGTTGCCTACATCAGTTATTGGGATGTGAAAATGCGAAAGTTAATGAGCTCGGTATCGAGTTTGGCGGCCTACTTGCAACAAATGGCGGTGGTCTTGGTGGTGGTGGCTGGTGTCTATTTGGTCTCGCAGGGGGTGTTAACCATGGGCGGGATTATTGCAGGGGTTATGCTAACCAGTCGTGCGATTAATCCATTTTCTCAGTTGTCTATTCTATCGACTCGTTATAATCAGGCTAAAGCCGCGTTGTTATTGTTAGAGTCTGTCGTTAGTGCTGAACAAGAACAAGATTTTACACAGCCTAAGATCAATCCCCAGCATTGGCTTGGCAAGATCCAGCTGGTTGATGTCAGCTTTAACTATAAGGACAGCGACATTACACGGTTGTCTAAGCTTAATTTGACTATACAGCCCGGCGAAAAAGTTGGAATAATTGGTCGAGTCGGCGCTGGCAAAACAACCTTACATCATTTGCTCGCGTCGTTATATCAGCCAAGCAGTGGCACGTTGTTAATCGACAACTTTCACAGTCAGCAATTAGAGCTAAGCGCCATTCGCCGACAATTTGGTTGTGTTAATCAAGACAACTTTTTAATTTTTGGCACCATTAGAGACAATATTACCTTGGGGGTCGCGCAAGTTGATGAGGTGTTGTTGCAACGTGCGGTGCAAATGTCTGGGGTAGCGAGCTTCACCCAAGATCAACCTAACGGGCTTGAACGCCAAGTTGGTGAACGCGGGCAGTTTTTATCGGGCGGCCAACGCCAAGCCATTGTAATTGCCAGAGCATTATTGCTGGCGCCCAAAGTGTTATTGCTCGATGAACCAACCTCAGCGATGGATAACCGCAGTGAACTCGATCTGATTAATCAATTAAAACAACTGCCCGCTGAAACAACTTTAATTATTACGACCCATAAAAACTCAATGTTAGCGCTGGTGGACCGTTTAATAGTGCTTGAAAATGGGGTGATTGTTGCAGATGGGCCTAAAACGCAAGTATTAACGGCGTTAAACGGTGGCACCATCAAGGTTGCGGAGACAGCGGATGCGTAAAGATTTTGATTCTAATGATTCGCTATTAATTGACCGAGCCAGTGCGGCGGTGTTGATTGCAACACCGCGCAGTTCGCGGATCTTATTATGGCTGGTGGCCTTATTTGTGATTGCAGCAATAATCTGGGCAAGTTTAACCAGCTTAGATCAGGTTACGGTGGCGCAAGGGCGCGTGATCCCGTCTAGTCATATTCAAACAATCCAACACTTGGAAGGCGGCATATTAAAAAAACTCTTGGTTGCAGAAGGCGATATCGTAACCGCGGGTCAAGCATTATTAACCTTAGATCAAACGCGATTTCAGGCCGAATTGTCACAGTACCAGCAAGAGTCAGCATCGCTGTTGCTTGCCAGTGCCCGGATTAAGGCGCAAATTGCTTGGTTAACGCAATACGTCAAAGGAATAAATACCAAACCTGTCATGGCGCAGTTACCTGAAATTGATCCGTTATTGGTCCAAATGCAGCAGCTATTATATCGCCAGCAGCAAGATTTGACGGCTCAGATTCTGACCATTAAAACGCAGGTCGACGGTTTTAATAGCCAAATTGAACAAAAGGCCCAAGACATCGTTGAGCTTGAAACACGAATTGCTCATTTAAAAAGTAATTACCAGCTTGGGCGCGAAGAGTATGTGCTTACCGCACCTTTAGTTGCTCAGGGTGCGATTTCAAAAGTAGAGTTAATCAAACTTAAACGACAGGTCTTGAGTTTTCAACAAGAGTTGGAATCAGGTCAATTACAGTTACCAAAAAGCAATAGCGCGTTACTTGAAGCAAAAATAAAACGAGAGGCATTTATTGCTAAGCAGCTGAGTGATTTTAGCACTGAGATCTCACAAAAAGATAACGCCTATTTTCAGAGTAAGCAATCAATCGTTAGTCTGGCCGACAGGCTAGAGCGCAGCACTGTTTACGCCTCTATTGCGGGCACGGTCAAAACAATTCATATCACGACCCAAGGTGGCATCATTATGCCTGGCATGGATTTAATCGAGATTGTGCCTGGCGAAGATAATTTATTAATTGAAGCTTTTGTGTCACCACGCGATATCGGTTTTTTGCAACCCGGCCTAACAGCCGTGATCCGTTTTAGTGCTTTTGACTTTGCTATTTATGGCTCACTACAAGGCACTTTAGAACAAATTAGTGCAGACACTACCGCAGATCAGCAAGGCAATCATCGTTATAAAGTCAAAGTTCGCACCACCAGAAATTTTTTAGGGACTAGTGATCAGCCAATGCACATTATCCCCGGCATGGCGGCGACCGTTGATTTGATCACCGGAAAAAAAACCATCTTAAATTATTTACTTAAACCAATAATTCGAGCCAAACAACAGGCATTACGAGAACGATAGGAAGTTATAATGGACTATAAATTATTATCATATGGCATAACATTAGGCGTGATGTGGGGTAGTATCTCCTCTGTTAATAGCCAAACGCTTGAGCAAGCAGTTGCACAGTCTTTGCAGGCTAATCCATCGATTAGTATTCATATTAATCGCTACCATGGCGCAGTTGCAGCAAAGGAAGAAGTACAAAGTGGTTATTTGCCAAGCATAGATCTAAATGCCGGATATGGGCGAGAGCGCACCGACAGTCCAGCAACCCGAGGTTTTACAAATAGCGCACCACGTGATTTTAATCGCGGCACTGCTGCTATTTCGATTAAACAAATGTTATTTGATGGCTTTGAGGTTAGTTACAATGTTGCTCAAAAAGAAAGTGAGCGTTTGGTTCAGCAGTATGAGCTGTATCTTAAAGCACAGGACTTAGCGTTGGAAGTGAGCTCAATTTATCTTGATACGATTAAAAATCAGCAAATTGTTACTTTGTCACAGGAAAATATTAGCCAACATCAAAAAATATATAAAAAAATTGCGTTACGGGTTAAACAAGGGGTCGGCTCACAGGCTGACTTAAATCAAATTCGTGGCCGACTATCTCGGGCTCAAGTTAGTTTAGTCGGTGCTGAGCATAATTTTAATAATGCCAGTGCCCGCTATTTATCGGCAATTAATTCTGCGGTGGCCGAGTTAATTGTGCCCAAGGCAGACCAAGAAAAATTAGCCCAAACGCTTGGTCAACTGACTAACTCGGCCAAGCAGTTTCATCCTAAATTGATGGTTGCTAGACACAATGTTGATGCTAAAAAGCGTAACCTTAATGGCTTGGCCAGTAACTATTACCCTAAGTTATCTTTAGAACTTAATGCCGGATTTAATAATAATTTAGATGGCACCGAAGGTTATAGCAATGATGCGATGGCGATGGTTAAACTCGATTATAATTTATTTAGTGGTGGGCGTGACAAGGCACGACAACGACGTGGCGCTTATCAGTGGAATGAGGCAAAAGACAATTACAACAATGAAGTGAGATTATTGACTGAAAAAGGTCATTTAGCGTTAAACTCGCTGCAATCGTTGCAAACGCAGTTAAGCTTTTTGGCCAGTCATGTCAAAGCCAGTGAATTAGCACATCGTGCATACCAACAGCAATATGACATTAACAAACGTACACTACTCGATTTGCTCGACAGCAGTAACGAATTATTCCAAGCCCGTAAATCTTATATAAATACCGAGTTTAATCAGCTTTATGCACAGTATCGGGTGTTAGCGAATATGGGAGTGCTGCTTGATAGTTTACGAGTTAATCAGCCCGCTTTATGATAGCTCGAATTGGCAAATTATCGATGTCTGCCTGCGTGCTGATGTTGATTAGCGGCTGTTATGCTGTATTTTGTGGATTTTCAGCCAATGCTGCCGCTAATGAATTAGCCGATGATGACCGCGATGGCGTGATTAATGTACGAGATCGTTGCCCAGCGACACCTGCAGCCTTGCAAGTAAACAGTGTTGGTTGTGAACAGTTAGCTTTTAACGTTGAAAAAATATTACTTAATATTCCTTTTAAACATGGCTCTGCTTATATTCACCCACGATATCATGTCACGATTAAAGCGGTTGCTGATCAACTTAAGCAATACCCTTATGCAAAACTGACCCTAGAGGGCCACGCCAGTGCCAAAGGCAGCAAGGGGGTTAATCAGGCGATGTCGATGGAGCGGGCCAAACGAGTGGCAGGGGTGTTGATTGATAAATATGTCATAGCCGCGACAAGGATCAAGGTCAAAGTTGCACTTGTTCAATCAAATACAACGCAAGACCACAAAGATGAGAGCAGCGGCCGTCAGGTGGTGGCTTATATCAAGCGACATAAGTTAGCTAGCCATTTAGATTATTTAAATTAATAACTACAACATAGCCAATTACATCGGCTATGTCGTAGTTAACTGTGTCTGTAAGTTAGGTTCAGTAGTCTTTATGATGTGCTTTATGTATTTTATCACTCTTAAGCCTGGACGCAGGCACACCAGTTACTTTCTTTGCGTCGCCAAAGAAAGTAACCAAAGAAAAGCGACCCGCGGCTTAGTTGCTGATATTCAATCGAATAACCGTATTAACGGAACCGCTTTTAATGCGCGTCCTTGCGCGAAAAGCTAAAAAATCGTCCCTGATTTTTTCTCCTAACGGTTATCCAATTGAATGCAACTAAAACGGGGAGCACAACCAATCACAACGCGCGGTTAGAGCTAACTTATTGTATTTAAATGTAAGGCAAAACTAGACACAGTTAACGGGAACATAGCCAATTACATCGGCTATTTATTCATAACTTAATGGATCACTAAGCGAATTTTCGGCAAAGGCTTCAAGGCGTTCGACACAAGAACCACAAACACCACAGGCTTTTTCGCGGCCATTATAACAAGTCCAAGACTTACCATAATCAAGCCCCATACGTAGGCCGTCGGCTAAGATTTCTATTTTATTATTGGCAATGTAAGGCGACACAATATCAACGGGTTCATAATTGGCAATTTGCGATACTTCATTCATTTTGTGAACAAACTCGGGGCGACAGTCAGGATAGATTGCGTGATCGCCACTGTGCGCGCCGTAATATACTGCATTTGCTTCAATCGACACTGCATAAGCAATCGCCATAGACAACAATACCATGTTGCGATTTGGCACTACGGTTGATTTCATGCTGTCTTCTTCATAATGGCCTTGTGGAATATCAAGGTCACTATCAACGGTTAACGACGACCCCGTCATTAATTGACTAATCGCGCTAATATCAACGACCTTGTGTGGAACATTAAGCTCTTTGCACACCCGAGCCGCATATTCAATTTCTTTGCTGTGGCGTTGGCCATAGTTGAAAGTTAACGGGTAGACATCTTTACCTTGTTCAATTGCTTTGTGAAGTACAGTAAATGAGTCCATTCCACCAGAATAGATAACGACGACTTTTTGTTTCATGTTGCTTGTCCAACGGCTATATACGTATAATACGCGCCAGTTTACGCGAACTTTAAGCAAATGAGTATGACCCAGCTACCACTTAATGAAATTTTTGAATCAATTCAAGGCGAAGGCTCTTTCACCGGCGCACCCTCAATTTTTGTCCGACTGCAAGGTTGCCCTGTCGGCTGTGCGTGGTGCGATACTAAACACAGTTGGTATTTAAAGCCCGAAGATAAAACGACCTTTGAACTGGTGGTTGCCAAAGGTGGCGATGGCGATAGTTGGTGTGATGTTAATATTGATGTATTAGTGACGCATTTATTAACCTATCAAGCCCGTCATATTGTGTTAACAGGTGGCGAGCCTTGTCTGTACGACTTGGTTGAATTGACCACTAAACTTCTCGACAATGGTTTTAGTTGTCAGATAGAAACATCTGGCACTTTTGAGATAAAAGTCAATGGTGCTTGCCATGTCACGGTGTCGCCTAAAATTGCCATGAAAGGCGGTTACAAAATTTTAGACAGTGCGCTTATCCGTGCCAACGAAATTAAACATCCGGTGGCAATGCAACGACATATTGATGAATTAGATCAGCTGCTGGCCCGTTTAACACCTGAGCAGCTGAGCAACAAGAAAGTTTACCTACAACCAATTAGCCAACAAAATCGTGCCACAAAATTGGCGATTGATACTTGCATAGCTCGCAACTGGTGGCTGTCGATTCAAACGCACAAGTACCTTGATATTCAATAACAGGATATTGAGTGACAGAGTATTTAGATAATTAATCTAAACATCGTAAGGCACCGCAGATGACACTGACTGAGCTAACACCTAACCACTTAGTTGAATTGATGAGCTGGTTCGACAGCCAGCAACAAATAACCGATTGGGCTGGGCCTGATTTTAGTTACCCCTTTGATCAAGACAGCTTTGTTAGAGATCTTGAGTTGGGGATCAACCAATCTTTTGTGTTATTAGCTAGTGATTCAACTATGGTGGCTTTTGGTCAATACAGCCAAAAATTAGATAAATGTCATTTAGCGCGGTTAGTGGTTAAGCCTTGTGCGCGGGGCAAAGGTATTGTGGGACAACTGGTTACGTTGTTATCCACGGCAGGGCTTACTGCTTTGGCTGTAATATACCCGTGCCACTTGAAAATGCAGGTTTCAGAGCTTGGGTAGGATGCGAGTACAAGGCATGATTTTTAATTCATGGTTATTCCCTGATTATGAATCATAACGCGGTAATCGTTTTCTACCCAAACTCCCGTAGGGCAAGGCGATAAGCGACCAACTGCGTTGTTATAATATATTTATTTAGAACGACTAAACTGCATATATTATGCCTAGCATTTGGCACGCTTCTCGACTTGCTGAAATCACGCATTTCCAGGTAGCACGGGTATAATAGTAATGTCATGCAATGCTCGTTATTTGTGATGGCCCATAATGCTCGGGCCATCAGCGCCTATCAGGCAGCTGGATTTTATGTGGTGCCTTACCCACAAACTTTACCAAGTAGCCAGTGTCTTTATTTAGTGAAGGATTAAATCTAGCTAACTAACAAAAGGCAAAGGGTTAAGGGCTAATCTATTTCAGACCACTCTACTTCAAACCATTGGCCAGTAGTCCAAAATAGCTCAAGCTGGTCAAGATAAGGTTCAACGTTAATATTGTGCATCTCTCGCCAGCTTTCATTGTAATAGCTGTGTAAATAACGTGAGCCATCATCACAAATCAAGGTCACAATAGAGCCACTTTGCTGTTGTTGCTGCATTTGTCTGAGCACTTTGATAACACCATAAAAATTTGTTCCGGTTGAACCACCACATTTTCGGCCTAATATTTTCTCTAGAAATAATACCGCAGCAACAGAAGCAGCATCGGGTACCTTTTGCATCGTATCGATAACACTTGGCATAAACGACGGCTCAACTTGTGGCCGGCCGATACCTTCTATTTTTGAACTCGATATTGCAGTAATACTTCGGTCGCGCTTGATATAACCATCGTAATAAACAGAATGCTCAGGGTCGACGACATGCAACATTGTCGCTAGTTTGTTATAGCGAATGTACCGACCAATAGTCGCGCTAGTACCACCTGTACCAGCACCCATCACAACCCAGCTCGGCTCTGGGTATTGCTCTTTAGCGAGCTGTTCAAAGATACTCTCGGCGATGTTATTATTACTGCGCCAATCGGTTGCGCGTTCGGCAAAGGTAAATTGGTCCATAAAATGACCATTTGTTTCGCGGGCTAAGCGATGAGACTCTTGATAGAGCATGCTTGGATCATCAATTAGGTGACATTGACCGCCATAGAATTTGATTTTTTTGATCTTCTCTTCCGAAGTACTTGCAGGCATTACCGCGATAAATGGCAAGCCAAGTAAACGGGCAAAGTAGGCTTCAGATACAGCGGTACTGCCAGAAGAGGCTTCGATGATGGTGGTATTTTCAGTGATCCAGCCATTACACAAGCCATACAAAAATAACGAACGTGCAAGACGATGTTTTAAGCTACCGGTTGGGTGAGTGGATTCGTCTTTAAAATACAGATCAATGTTAGTAAAGGCTGGGATATCAAGTTTTAGCAAGTGGGTATCGGCACTGCGCTGAAAGTCTGATTCTATTTTTGTTATGGCTTGATTTACCCAGGCTCGTGTCATACTGTGCTCCAAATTATACTTAAAATTACTGATATTTAATTTTTATTTCAAAAAGATATAACAAAATATGAATAACAAACAAGAATTAATTGAACTAGCTAATGCCAGAATGCCTTTTGGAAAACATCAAGGGCAGTTGTTATTTACCATGCCAGAGCGTTATTTATTGTGGCTTAAAGCGCAAGAAATTGTCCAAGGTAAGTTAGGGCGGCAGCTAGAACAAATTTGTGAGATTAAACTAAACGGCTTAGAGACAATACTCAAGCCGTTAGTACGTTCTAAATAACATGAGCGTTAACGGGCATGCTTACGGACAACTTCGTCGTATTCACGTTTTATTTTACTATAACGTTTGGCGTGGGCACTGGTCAAACGCACGCCATTGAGTAAGCGCAAGGTCTCTTTGGTTTGCGGCAAAATGGGTTTTATATACTTTTTATGGTCTTGCATCAACCGGGTTTGAACTTGGAATAAGTTTAATGCAGCACCAGAGTTTACCGGCGATAAAATAATGGCTTGTTCAAATAATTCTAGCGCATCAAGGTTGTTATTTTTGGTGTAAGCATCGATACCAGCTTTGGTGATTTTATTAAACTCACGGTGACGTGTCGCGCTGTCTTCGTTGTTGAGTTTGTCCTTAATCGTTTTGGCAACACTTGAATCTTTGTTGAGTTGAGAGGAAAATTTCCTTGCCAAATCTATTTCATCGATATGGATTAATGTAATGCAGGTATCAGGTACCAGCTCATCAGGTAATTCCCACTGATCGTTTTCATCACAAAAAGCGTGAATAGCTTCCATAATGGTTTTCTTTGCTTTGAGCTTTTCACCTTTGGCCGCTTGTAATTGCGCCTGAATAACTCCCTCAAAACTGCTATACGGATAAGGTAAATTACGTCCTTCTTCCGTTTTTGCACGTTGCAGGGTATTGTTTAGCTCGCTTTGCAATTTATTAATTTCATTTTTTTCTTCCGAATGCTCAACGACTGTAATTATACTTCTGACATAATTAGATAAATTCTCCGTGCCAGCGTGTACAGAGCGACGGCTAAGTTTAAGCAACTTACCATAGCTGTCTTTGATTAACCCAAAGTCATTATTTGTCGTGGCGACATCAATCATTTGTTGATGGCGTTTCATTGAAAGTGGCGAAATGTCGATGCTGCGTTGCAAGGTAGTTTGTGCTTGGGGGCTATTTCCAGCAGCTAGCTGCACTTGGGACAGTAAATCAATAGCTTCAACGTTGGTTGATTGTTTGGCCAGTATTGCTGTTAATATTTGTTGTGCTTCATCGTATCGTTTAAATCCGAGATGAACGCGGGCCATGTTGATCTTTGCCCATTGTAAATCACGTTCTTTAAGCACAGTATTTAAAATAACTTCTGCTTCGTCATATTGCCCTTCATGGCACATAAAGCCAGTCATCATTTCTAAACAAAATGCACTATAACGATTCTTAGCTTTAATCAATGCTTTACAAGCAGCAATAGCGAGACCGTAATCACCTTTTTGCAAGCAATTGTAAATAGGTGCCATTGCATGACGTTTTGCCCAGGCCTTTTGTAGCCGATTATCGAGTAAACGCTGCGAAAATGGCTTAATAATGTAATCATCTGGCTGCATTTCCATTGTGCCTAAAACAGCGGCTCGACTGGTTTCGCCTGAAATTATGATAAATAAAGCATCGGGTTTTATTAATTTAAGTGTGCGGATTTCTTCAAGCAACTGACGGCCATTTTTATTGGCCCCTAAGTTATATTCAACCAACAACACATTAAAGGTTTCATTTCGACACATGCGAACAGCCGCTTCACCGGTTTCGGCAAATTGCATTTTTTTGACGCCGAAATTAGTCAAAATCCCTTTCATCATCATGTGAAATGGACGTTGAGGGTCGACTAATAATATTTTAAGCTGGTCGTACGGAATTTTATCCATCAATAATCATAGGTTTCGATAGCTGATAACTTTATAAAACTTAACATATCGTTGAGATTTATAAAGGAATTTAGCAATATTTTACTGATAAAGATTATTATTTACATTGCAAGTTGGGCTAACGTTACCGCAATGGCTAAGATTGCTGGCACCTAAAACAACTAACGACCAACAAACACGAACTAAATTACTATTACTTTAGCTAAAGTAAGCTACATTAGTAAGCTGTTGCCAGTACAGGTGACGATGCTGGTTAGTGAATTAAAAGTAGTATAAACCCAAGGATGACCATGACAATTATTATCACGATTATGATCACAATTTTTTGCCTGTCGCTTGCCATTATTTTCTATTTTATGTTGTCTTTTATCTTTCATTCAAAGATTACGGAACACAAGGTCCTGCAAGATACGGATTATATAATTGCTACACCAGACATCGAAGTGAAGGAAATTTTTCGGGCTAAAGCACCTTATTTTTACCCCTGCGCAGAGAACTACGGACAAATGTCACCAGTTAGTGATTTAGCCTTTTCTGAGAAAATACTAATTACGCCAACTAATCAAATAATACGCGACGAGTCGCGTATTTTTGACGATGATCCCGCCCGTGATGCACTAATGCTTGAATTACCAAATGGTGAGATTTTAATCTTTATTAAACAGCAATTGTATCAAAGCGATGGTAAGCGTATTGGTTCGTTAATGCATTCTTTTACGGGCTCGGCACTAGGAGAGGTTAAATATGTCAATGTTATTAATCAAACTACCTTAATATTAACCGCTAGTGCCAGCGAACCTGACAGTTATGAAACATTATTATTTCAATTTGATTTAACCAATTTCTCATTAATCGCGATCTTAAAGCAGGCGAACTTTTGCCCAGCTAATACGCGACACCCAGCTAAAACAATCACCCCGGCAGGTTTCGATGGCGTGTTATTTGTTGGCTACTGTGGTAATCGCTCTTATGCCTTTGGTGGTGATTCTTCAAGACCAAAACAGAGTGTCTTAAGGTTATATTCTAAGTTTTACCCGCTGGGTATTGAACTGATTCAATTGTCATTGAATGCCGGCATCATTGTTGAAGTGACGTTTGCCGACGGTATATTAACCATAATTGGTGATCCAAGCAGACCAACGCAGATTGATAATTACCAACGCGATGCCCGTTACTGGCAGCTAGACATTTCGTCAGTGTTGTGAACACGGTAGTCACTTTTTAGGCAAATACACACACACAGATGCAATAGTAAGCTAAAAGTATGAGGGTTGTACTGTCTAATAATGCTAGGGGAGGATTGCTAAACACACGCTAGAAATTACCATATAACGTATATTTAATTTTAACCGAAGGGAATCGATAAAATGAAGCAACGTATCATTACGCTTGTATTATTTGGTCAGCTATTAGGTACTAGTGCCTACGCTGCGCAGTCAGGTAAAATATTTAATAGCTTTGACGCACAATATCAAGCCAGAGTCATTATTTCTCCAGCCGAAAAATCACAGCAATATTATATAAATTATCGTGGTTTTGAACACCATTACGATAATCAAACCTTGCTGTATAAAAAAGTTAAAAACGATCTTGGTGATGGCTTTAATTACCAGCTGATCGGCCTGCCTATTACCAATGTCCGCAATAACAAACATAAAACATTAATTTTTGGCACCGTAGTCTCATATTCAGAGGTTTTTCTTGATAACGATAGCGTGACTCGCATTGCCTATGTTGGCGACGCTGACATAGTTCAACAGCGACGGGTGAAAGCACAATACCAAGAGCGACAGTTGAAAGTTGTTAGCAAAGTGGCAGCTTCGAAGATGATCAAGCAGGCAAAAAGTCAATTTGAACAGAGCTGTCAAACTGCTATCTCAGTGAATGTTAACTGGAGCGATTTTAAGCAACAAGGTTTAAAAACGACCCCAGCCAAGTTAGCCGCATATTTGACAGCCTTGGAAAAAGTTTGTCAGCTAGATGCTGATTATCTTGAAGCCGTTCAAGAAATAAAACAGATTAAACTTTCTGTGTCTAGCAATATTGAGCAGCATAAGGTGGAACTAGACGATGGTACCTTGTCTATTGCCATTGGCGATCAATTGGCCAATTTACCAGAAATTAGTTACAAAGCCATTTATGACTCATTTTAATATTTAATAGCAATTTAAAATACAAACCTCAAGTTACCAATCAATGGAAGGATACAACATGAAAAAGCAATTAATTATTGGTGTGATAGCTACACTTTTAACGACATCAGCGTTTGCTGGTGTCAAAGAGAAAAAAGCAATGCGCGCCGCTGACGAAAGCATTGCCCAACAGTTAGAAAAAGTTCAAGCGAGCTGTGGTAACCCCGAGTTGGCTATTGCTTTTGCATGGGACGATTATAAAGCAATGATGAAAGCGAACACAGATACCATCAAAAAAGAGCGTTATAAGAAGCAGTGGGTTATTTCTCATGCCGGTGAGCGTGCAGTAGCTTCATTAGAAGCGATGACCAAAATTTGTCAAGATGATGTCGATTACAAAGAAGAAATTGCGAGTATCACTAGCATCATGATTAAGCCAAAAGCCGACTTAAAAGATTATGACAGTGAGTTCAATTTAGACGACACAACCATTAATGTAACCTTCGGTCACTTAATGACTCGCAGATCATCAGATTTTGTTAAGCCGATTAAAGAATTATTCTAGAATATCAAAAATATCGGCGCTTACTGCAAGCGTCGGTGATGCCAATTATAACAAGTCATGAGTTTGAAACTGATTGTAGTGATTGATTATCAAATGTTGATATATATTAACTTGATGGCTATAGATTGATTTAATACAGGTAAGAAATAAGAATAGACTTGAGTGGTGGAGGGAGGTGGATTCGAACCACCGAAGGCTGAGCCGTCAGATTTACAGTCTGATCCCTTTGGCCACTCGGGAACCCCTCCATCTCAAGTGCGGCGAATAATAGAGGAGTTTTAGCCGCAGGTAAAGCGGTTTATTTAACTTTTTTTAATAAAGTTTTCATTCGGTTGGCCGATATATTAAATAACAGCAACTACCGTATTAATAATATGCAAATCGAGCGGATTTTATCCAACGAACTCCAGTTAGGGCAACAATTGAACAGCAGTGTGGTAAACGACCGCGCTAACTTTTCATTGCTGTTAGCACTAATGTCGCAAGATGTTCAGGACCAAGCTCAATTTCATTTAGCCTCAAATACAACAATTGCTTCAACTGACGATAAGCCGTCTTTAGCCGATGAATTTTCAGTGCCGTCACCACAACCACTAATTTCAGATTTTGAGGGTGAAACACAGTCACTTGAATGCGGTTTGCTGGCCAAAGAACAGGGTTTATTAGCGGCGCGATTACGCCATTGTTTAGCGCCAGAACCGCTCAGCTTCGAGCTCGGTAAAAAACATGGTATCGCCGCCGATGTTTTTGATAGTCTTGACGTGATCACCGCGCAAAGATTTACCGGCGACTATCAAACACAGCAATTTGAGCGTTTAATACCTGATGTAGTAATAGGGCAGCAGCAAAATTATGCCGCGGCGCTTAATCGAGTCTACAACTAATCACTTTGGCCAGTTACATTGGCTCTATTGACCTTAAATGTAGCTAGCTTCGCAATACATTAGTACAGCATAGCCAGTCACATTAGTTAACTATCACAACATTTCTTGAATTTCTTACCGCTACCACAAATACAGGCATCATTGCGTTTGGGCACTGTGCGCGCAATTTTAGGCGGCGTTGAACGGTGATAATACCAAGCGTGTGTTTTTAGCATCGGCTGATCGTTAATCGCGGTTAACAGCGGATCGACAGGTTCTAAAGTAAAGTGTGACAAGTCATGCAAGCATTGCACTTTGCCATTTTCTTTATACCAAGCGACAAACTCGACTTGTGCTGTGGTTGCCGTTTGGCTGAAATTTATGACGTCTAGCGCTAACCACTGACAACTTTTAGCCCATTGCGCAATATCGACTTTAGAAATCGTGTCGCGGGTTTGTGGTGAATGCGTAGCGACTAAATAGTCAACCGCCAGTGTGGCAAAGGCACAATAACGGCTTTTCATTAATAGTTTGGCATCGCCTGCAAGGCGCGCACCGCTATGCAGGGGGTGACAGCAATTTTGGTAGGGTACCAAAGAGCCACAGGGGCATTGTTGATTCATTTTTTACTTTACCGTTGTTACGTAATAGCTAATCTGTAGCGCGCTATTATACGCACTAGCCCCACCAGATTAAAATAAGCTGTGGCCTTTTGGGGTGAACAGATTATGGTAAAGTTTGGCGGCAAATTCGTCGGTCATGCCTGAAATATAATCGGCGATAATTCGCATTTGCACCTCATCTTTTTTATCTTGAGCATTTTTCCAACGCTGCTTGGTATTATCAGGCAATAATCGGTATGGATCAGAGGCGAAGGCTTCAAATAACTCCATTACTATTTGTTGGCCTTTATATTCCATCGCTTGAAATTCTGGTTTGTTAATCACGCGCTGCTGCACAAACTGCTTCAATATCTCGAGTACTTTGGCATAAGTTGGCTTTAATTTGGCATTGTATCGCAGTAATGGTTGCTCAAATTGCGGTAACTCGGTTATCTCTATCGCGGTAATTAAAGCATTGACTAACTGACCAATTGCATCTTTACGCTTAAATTGCTCTGGGCCAAATAACTGCTTGGTAATGTCATGAATGTGCTGACTAATCCAGTTGTCGGTTAAGCAGTCAATTTGGCTGACCACATCTTGTTGCCACTGGTTAAGATTAACGGTCGCCATCACAATCGCATCTTCGAGATCATGCACCGAATAGGCAATATCATCAGCCAGCTCCATAATTGAACAGTCGAGCGATTTATGACAGCTGCTTAAATGAATGCCAACACCGGGTATTGTCTGGGTAAAAAGTTCGCGGTCGTGGGGGCTGAGTGGGGCTAATACCCAATCTAAATTTGAACTGTCGACATCGAATAGCGCCTTGGGTGGTAACCAGTTATGTGCTTTTAGTTGTCTGAAATTATTGATGTTTGTGTCATTGTATTGGCCCACAACTTGGTCGTGCAATACCGGGTACTTCAAGATGCCGAGCAAGGTACGGCGCGACAAATTCATGCCATGGTGTTCGGTATAAGGTTCCAGCCGCGTTAAAATCCGGAAGGTTTGACCATTGCCTTCAAAACCGCCGTGGTGGCGCATCATAAAATTAAGCGCTATTTCACCACCATGGCCAAAAGCCGGGTGACCAATGTCGTGTGCAAGGCCCAGCGCTTCAACGAGCATGTCGTCTTTCAATGCTGTGGCTAAGTGTGGATATTTCAATCTGAGCTGGGCGTTGATGCCGGCCCCAATTTGCGCGACTTCGAGCGAATGGGTTAGTCGGGTCCGATAAAAATCACTTTGGCCAATGCCAACAACCTGAGTTTTAGCCTGCAAGCGTCGAAAGGCGGCGGAATGCAAAATTCGTGCGCGGTCACGTTGATAAATAGTGCGGTGATCTTGCTGGCGCAGTGTTGGCGCCGTAGATTTTCGCTGGTCCCAAATGGCTGATATATCGACGTTGCTCAATCGTATTGCTCCTAGCTATATAAGTTAATGCCCAAGCGATAGGCTAATACCAATCCCATTGGCTATGTTGTACTAAAGTGTTGCCATTTGAACAGCAAGTCGCCGTAAATCCATCACGACTTCGGCGGACTTCCTCATGCCGCTGGCATCAGGGTTCTAGCTACGTTCGAGGCTCTTGAGCAGCATCTGGGCAATAGCTCTTCGGTAACCGCTCCTGCGTTACTCTAATTACGCCCGTCCATGGCCTAATGCAATGCCCTAATGCAATGCCCTAATGCCTTACATCCATGTAAGAACATGCTGCTCAAGCTTACTTTATCAAACACCAACACTTTCAATTAGTTGTGAAGCTAGCTACATTTAAGGTGAACAGAGCCAATGCAATTGGTTAAATACCAATTGCATTTAATAATTGACCACTTGTGCTAGTTTAAATCAACAATAAGGCTACCGCGTCCTGTAGGCAACTGCGTACCTCTCAATCCCAATAGTCAACTATTGGTTATTCGAGCGCCTTGTTCTTGCTAATTCCCCCTGCGCACAACAAGATCATATCTTTAATGTAATTGGTATAATGACAAATGTAGCAGGCTTTTTAAATGTAACTCAATCAATTTTAGATATTTTTTGAATATAGCTAGGCTGGGTACAAACACTTGATCAATATTTCGCCCAGATTAAGTACTGGGCGAGATATTAACCTATTTAGGCCAGATTATTGCGAATAGGTATCGAGGAATTTGCCAAATCGCCCGATAGCATTGGTTAAATCATGGGCGTGCGGCAAGGTAACTATTCTGACATGATCGGGTTCTGGCCAGTTAAAGGCGGTGCCGTGTACCAGTAGAATCTTTTCACTTTTAAGTAAATCGAACACTAACTTTTGATCGTCAACGATATTGAATTTCTTAACGTCAAGTTTCGGGAACATGTACATCGCGCCTTTAGGTTTAACACAGCTAACCCCGTCTATTTCATTAAGCGCTTGCCATGCGGCATCGCGTTGCTCTAACAAGCGACCGCCAGGCAGAATAAGCTCGTTAATGCTTTGATAACCACCCAAAGCTGTTTGAATCGCATGCTGACAAGGCACGTTGGCACATAAGCGCATTGAGGCCAACATATTGAGGCCGCTGACGTAACTTTGTGCCTTATATTTTGCGCCTGAAACCACGAGCCAGCCCGATCTAAAACCAGCAATCCGGTAAGATTTTGACAGGCCATTAAAGGTTAAGATTAATAAGTCATCGGCCAGCGATGCGGTATGCACATGTTGAGCTTCGTCATAAAGGATCTTGTCGTAAATTTCATCCGAAAAGACCACTAAGTTGTGTTCTCGCGCAATGGCTAACAATTCTAGCAACAGTTCTTTTGAGTAAACAGCTCCGGTTGGGTTATTAGGATTAATAATAACCAGCGCTTTAGTTTTGCTGCTAATTTTACTTTTGATGTCATCAATATCTGGGAACCAATCGGCTTGTTCATCACAGCGATAATGCACGGCTTTGCCGCCAGCTAAATGAACTGAAGCGGTCCACAACGGGTAATCAGGCGCAGGAATAAGTACTTCGTCATCATTGTTTAACAAGGCCATGGTCGCAATTTGAATCAGCTCAGATACGCCATTGCCAATAAAAATGTCGTCAACATCAATGCCATTTATAATTTGCTGGTAATGATGAAATACGGCCTTTCTGGCTGAAAATAGCCCTTTGGACTCACAATAACCTTGAGCCTGGGGTAAGTTGTGAATTACATCACGAACAATTTCGTCAGGGGCTTCAAAGCCAAACGGGGCAGGGTTGCCAATATTTAGCTTAAGAATACGGTGACCTTCTTCTTCAAGTCGTTGTGCTTCTTCGTGTACTGGCCCGCGAATGTCGTAACAGACATTACTTAATTTGTTCGACTTGTTAATCACCTAAAAACTCCACCCAAAATATATTTATTTAATCGTAGTTCAAGATACCGCATTGACTCTGATTTAGGAAGTTGTTGGTTAATAAAAACTAAAAATGAGAGCACACGGGCATAAAAAAACCGCTGGTAAGTATTTACCAGCGGTTTAGAGCGTTATTGAAAGAAAATGGCTGTTTTAAGCAAGTTCGCTTAGGCACATCTCTTCTTTAATCTGATTAACCCAGCCAGTAACGCGCTCATCGGTTAACTCAGGTTGACGGTCTTCATCAATGCCAAGTCCAACAAAGTGAGTATCGCTAACTAATGCTTTTGACGCTTCAAACTCATAACCGGCGATTGGCCAGTGGCCAACAACTATCGCGCCGCGAGGTTCGATAATGTCTTTTAACGTACCCATCGCGTCAAGGAAGTATTCTGCGTAATCTTCTTGATCACCACAGCCGAAAATAGCGACTAATTTGTCGTTAAAATCGATATTTTCTAGATCAGGGAAAAAGTCATCCCAGTCACATTGCGCTTCCCCGTAATACCAAGTTGGGATACCCAGTAATAATAAGTCAAATTCAGCAATTTCTTTAGTCGTTGCTTTGGCGATGTCATAAACATCAACTAGATTTTTACCAAGTTGTTTCTGGATCATTTTTGCGACGGCTTCAGTATTACCGGTGTCGCTTCCAAAAAACATTCCTACGCTAGCCATAATTTTTCCTATTGTTCTGCGGGTGCTAGTTCAATTTCACTCATTGACATCGGTTCGATGGCAATGTCCATCGCCCTGATTTGTGTCATAAGTATAGATTCAATGATTTGGCTACGGCTTAAGTTGTGCTCCGCCGCCAAATCATTTAGTACATTAAATAACTCTGATTCAACTTTCAATTCAATCCGTTTTAACCCTTTAGCTTTATCGCGTTTTATTTGATTACGCTTATTAATCAGCAGTTGATCTTTACGCGATAAAGGGTTGGTTTTTGGGCGGCCACGGCTTTTTTGATCGGCGAATAGATCAATCGTTATTCTGTCGTTAGATGCTTTTGCCATAGTGCTACAATAATATAATAGATTAAGTGTAAATTGTTAGGTTGCAGTCCAAAAAAATTGGATCACGCCTTTCATCACAAAACCAAGACAACCAAATGTTAATACGGCCCACACGGTGACTTTTCCGAAAAAGGGGACATTCGCGGTATTGAGTACATCACGAATTGCCATACCAATAAGAAAAAATACTCCAGCAAAAAATAGATTTAAACCTATTGCTTCTAGCTGCTGAAATTCTTGCGGTGTCATTGTTGAGTTTTGCCTTGAAATAAGTGCTGCATTAAGTCAGTGCCGCGCAATATAGCATACCCGAGTATATCGCGCTATCGCTAGAGCCAACAAATGACTACAGATTGTAATTATTTCAATTATTCTGGGATTTTTCGATAAAATTTAATACTATTTTATTGAAAGCGTTTGGTTTTTCAGCATGTAACCAGTGACTAGTCCCTTGAATTATTTTTGCGGTCGCGGTGGGGAAATATGTCATGATTGCTGGTCGGTGTTCAGCGGTTATATAGTCCGATAGCTCGCCTTTAATAAACAGCGTTGGCCCCATGTATTGTCCTTCGCTGGGCAAACCTCCAATAATAGCAGGGTAGGCTTGTTCTATCGCGTTAAGGTTACAGCGCCAAGCAAAGCCGTTGGCTGTTTTTACTAAGTTTTTAAGTAAAAACAAACTGACTCCCGTTTCAATGCCTGCTTGCTCAAGGACTTGCTGAGCTTGTTTTCTATTTTTTAGAGTGACTAAATCAACTGATTTTAGGCCTTTAAACACCAAGCCATGCCGATCGCTATAGCTGACCGGAGCGATGTCGGCAACCACTAATGCCGTAATTCGATCCGAATAAGCGAGCGCCAGCTCCATCGCAACTTTGCCGCCCATCGAATGCCCTACTACGGTCACGCGATCAAGCGCTAGTGAGTCGAGCAACGCGATAACATCACTCGCCATTGAGCTGTAGTTCGTCTCGGATTGGTGTTTCGATAAACCGTGATTAACCAGATCAACGCTGATCACTTGAAAACTTTGGCTAAGATAACGGGCGAGTGCGCCTAAGTTATCGAGGGCGCCAAACAGACCATGAATAAGAACGACCGGATCGCCATTCCCCTCAATTTTATAATTTAATAACATCAACAACAGTCGTCGTGGGTAAAGTTGCGACAAGTGTGACGCCAGCCTCATTAAAAATCAAATATATATTATTCGTAGTTCATAGCACATTTAGTGTTAACTTAATAAAGGTTTTTGCTAATATAAATGGACTATCTGCTTAATATTAGTAACAATGACTATATAAAAAAACTATACCCAATATTAATACAATTAATTTAAGCCGATCGCAATTACCACCAACAGGAAACCCTTCATGCCAACAAAGCCCGCTAAAAAGTCACCTTTATATATCCCTCATGCAGGTCATGCATTACTTGATACCTCATTATTAAACAAAGGGAGTGCATTTAGTGTTGATGAACGAAAATCGTTTAACTTAACGGGTTTATTGCCGCCGTTAATTGAAACGATTGAAGAGCAGGTTGAGCGTTCTTATTGCCAGTACAGTGCTTTTAATACCGCATTAGAGAAGCACATTTACTTGCGTCGCATGCAAGACATGAACGAAACACTTTATTACCGTCTTATAAATGATCACCTCGAAGAAATGATGCCAATCATTTATACCCCAACGGTTGGCGAAGCGTGTGAGCGTTTCAGTGATATTTATCGGTGTGCCCGTGGTCTGTTTATTACTTATGATCAACGTGATCAAATTGACGATATTTTACATAATGCGATTAAAGGCAATGTAAAAGTAATAGTAGTAACCGATGGCGAACGCATTTTAGGTTTAGGCGATCAAGGCATGGGCGGCATGGGCATTCCAATTGGTAAATTATCACTTTATACCGCGTGTGGTGGTATTAGTCCTGCTTATACCTTGCCAGTGATGTTAGATGTTGGCACCAACAATGAAGAATTGATCAATAACCCAATGTACATGGGTGTTCGTAAGCCACGAATTAATGACGAAGAGTACTTTGAATTTGTTGATATGTTTATTCAAGCCGTAAAACGTCGTTACCCTAACGTGTTATTACAATTTGAAGATTTTGCTCAGCCTAAAGCGATGCCGTTATTAGAACGTTACCGTGACCAGTTATGTTGTTTTAATGATGACATTCAAGGCACAGCATCAGTGACTGTTGGCTCATTAATGGCGGCTTGTCGCTCGAACAGCGAGCAATTATCACAGCAAGTTGTTGCTTTTGTTGGCGCGGGCTCAGCAGGTTGTGGCATTGCCGAACAAATCATTAAGCAAATGGTGAGTGAAGGTATTAGTGAAGAGCAAGCACGCGGTCAAGTATTTATGGTCGATCGTTTCGGTTTGTTAACCGACGGCATGGAAGGCTTGCGCGATTTCCAGCAACGATTAAGCCAATCACCGCAAGTTATTTCACAGTGGAGTACTGCGGGCGAATACGCGAGCTTGCTTGAAGTGATGTTAAACGCCAAACCAACTATTTTAATTGGTGTGTCTGGTCAAGCTGGTTTGTTTACCGAACAAGTGATTAAGGCGATGCATCAAGGTTGCGAGCGGCCAGTTATCTTCCCGTTGAGTAATCCGTCAAAGCAAGTTGAAGCGACGCCACAGCAAATAATTGAGTGGACCGACGGTCAAGCACTTATTGCCACCGGTAGTCCATTTGAACCGGTTGAATATAAGGGTAAAACCTATGTGACGCCGCAATGTAATAATAGCTATATTTTCCCTGGACTTGGTTTAGGTATTATCGCTTGTGGTGCTAAACGCGTCACTGATGAAATGTTAATGGCGACCAGCTTATGTTTGGCTAATGCCTCACCACTAGCCAATGCTGGCGAAGGAAGTTTGTTACCGCCATTAACCCAAATTGCCGATTTAAGTAAAATTATGGCTTTCGATGTCGCAAAAGTTGCGATGGCTCAGGGTCATGCTTTGCAAATCAGTGATGAAAAACTACGCGAAAAAATCAAGAAAAACTTCTGGTTACCGCAATATCGAGACTATCGTCGCGTTTCAATTTAATCGTGGAGCTTTTGATGCCAATCTGTATAATCTCCATTAATGCAAATTGGCATCAATTACCGAACACACTAGGTTATACCAATCATTTTAACAAAATGAACTGTTTGGCTGGTACTAACAGCGGTTAGCAATGTTAAATAGTTATATCAATTCCAATAAATTAATGGGGTTGGTATTAGGCTTGGTATGAAGATAATCTAAGGGAATTAAATGAAATTTATTGAAGTTGAAGATGACTTGTATCGTTATATTGCGAGCCAAACCGAATCTATCGGTGAAAGTGCATCGGCAATTTTACGGCGCTTACTCGGGTTACCTCCGGTCGGTGAGATCAAGCTTGAATCGGCACTTAATGCCGAAGTTGCTAAAGCATCTAACATTGTGGCTTCAAATATTGTGGCGCCCAAATCTGTCGCATCAAAAGCAATGGTCGCGAGTGTGATAGCCTCGCCAGTTGTGGCGGTGATTAAAGAGCAATTATCTGAGATAAAACAAGAGCTAACTCAAGAGCCTTTAGTAGTTAGTGCTGGTTTTACTGATTTAATCCAGCATTCACAAGTGCAAGAGCAAAAAGCTTCCATCGGGCGTTTTTTAATGATCTTGAGCTTGTTATACCGTCAACATCCGCAACAATTTTCCAATGTATTGAAGGTTAGTGGACGTGACAGAGTGTATTTTGCTAAAGATCAACAGACACTATTAGCCAGTGGTGCGAGTTCTAAGCCGAAACAAATCGCTAATACCCCTTATTGGGTGGTCACCAATTCCAATAATGGTATGAAATGTCGTATTCTTAAAAAAGCCTTGTTAGCGATGGCTTGTCCCAATGATATTGCCGACCAAATAATTGAACAAATTTAACGTATAAATAGCTATTAGCTAAAGTTACTTAG
>Ga0209396_1000834_pt1 | contig 35486 bp, 34 predicted proteins | sample GOMGulsemesocosm_6_FD_184638 | JGI IMG/M metagenome (GOLD analysis project Ga0209396, IMG submission 184638) | Methane-oxidizing microbial communities from mesocosms in the Gulf of Mexico - GOM8C Gulf of Mexico (SPAdes) (version 2) | ecosystem: Environmental > Aquatic > Marine > Cold seeps...
GCACAGCCATAAGCAAAAAGTCTCGCATCATGTTTACTATTGAAAAATCATCGAGCGACTTTGCCGTGCCTAAAAATGCGAGTCGTGCTGGTTATGATGATGTCACTGAATTACCTGATTTTACTGCCTCTTATACCTACAGTGCTGATTTTGGCTACATAAAGTCGGCTGTTATTCTTAGAAAACTAGGTTATGAAACGGCGACAACTAAAGATACAACAATGGGTTGGGGCCTTAATATTTCCGGCAATGTATCACTAACGCCTGACGATTCTGTGCAATTTCAATTGGCACATGGCGAAGGTATTGGCCGTTATATTAATGATACATGTTGTAGTTATTACGCAGATGATACAGGCGGCGTTGATGGCGGATTAGATGCTAATGGTGACTTAACCGCAATCCCTGTTACGGCCGGCTACGTTTATTATAACAAGCAATGGAATAAAAAATGGAGTAGCGCCATTGGTTATAGTTACCTCAGCGTAGATAACCTCGTGACTCAAAAAGAGAAAGCATTAAAAAATAGTACCTATACCAGTACCAACCTTATTTGGTATCCGACGACTCAAGTTAAGGCAGGTGTTGAGGTACTTTACGGTGACGTACAAAGTAATTCTGGCTTAGAAGCTGATAATTATCGCCTGCAATTGTCTGTTGGTTTTAAATACTAATATTGGAATCTGATATTAATCATGGAATATAAAATGAAAGTGACTAACTATACGGTAATTTTTTTGCAGCTAATGGTATTGGTCTTTGTCAGTCCAGCTTTTGCCAAAACAGTTCAGCGAGTAGACATACAGCAAGTATTAGATGAGGCTTACCATAAATTTAAAAATGATAACTCAGGTAACAATGCTGATTATATTCCGGCATTAGCCAAAGTAGACTCAGCCTATTTTGGTTTAGCGTTAGTGACCAACGATGGCAATATCTATAGCAAAGGCGATGTTGACCAAGCCTTCTCAATTCAATCTATCTCTAAGGTATTTACGCTAGCACTGGCAATGGAGCAAAAAGGCCCCCAAGTGATCTTTGATAAAATTGGTGTTAACGCCACAGGTTTAGCATTTAATTCAATCATAGCCATAGAGCAAAATCAGGCTCGCAGTGTTAACCCTTTGGTGAACGCTGGCGCTATCGCTACGGTAAGCTTACTTGACGGTAAAGACGACAAAACTAAATGGTCTGCACTTTCTTCTTGGTATGATCAATTTGCTAACCAAAAGCTACCCGTTTTAGAAGAGGTCTATCAATCAGAATCTGATACCAATGGTCGTAATCGTGCTATTGCTCAGCTATTAACTGCTTATAATAGATTCTATGGCGATGTTGATTTAAACCTAGATTTGTATACTCGCCAATGTTCTGTTGCAGTTACCGCTAAAGACCTGGCTGTGATGGCATCAGTATTTGCTAATAATGGTGCTCACCCGATAACAGGTAAACAGCTAATGAGCAGTGGCAATGTCTCACGTGTACTTGCAGTAATGACAACAGCAGGCTTATATGAAAACAGTGGTCAATGGGCTTATCAAGTGGGTTTACCCGCTAAAAGTGGTGTTGGAGGAGGAATCATTGCGGTATCTCCAGGGCAATTCTCTGTTGCTGTTTTCTCCCCTAAACTTGATGCTGCGGGCAACAGCATACGTGCACAAAAAGCGATTGACTATATCGGTGAAAAACTTAACGCTAATATTTTTTAATCAAGCTATTGCATAAAAAAGTACAGGGCTAAATTAGCAACAACTGAACCAATCATTATCTAAGTTCATCCTCAGCATTATCAAAGCAGCCTGATTCATATTAGGCTGCTGCTTATAACTAATCTCACCCTTAGCAAACAATATTTAACCTTACTTTATATATGGTTAATAACCTCCCGCTGCCTAAATTTCAGCTAGCATTACTTAGCGCTGATTTTTTGATCTACATCATAACGGCTTTATAACTTAGGCGTAAACTGTGACATATTGTCGCAGCTGTTGTTTTTTGCTGCATAACTATTTATAAAACCAAAGTTATGGATGCTTGATGTTATATAGTCTCTTAAAGCAGTTTTCCAATAAAGTATCAGCAACACTAGTTCAAGTACTAGTGCTCACCCTGTGTGTTGTTTTGCCAGCACAAGCGCTTTTTGTTAGCCCACCAAAAGATCCAATGCCGCTAATTAAAAAGATATTCCCTGAACAAACAAGAATTAGTGACAAGCAAGCCAGTAAAGAAGGTGGTTCATTAGTTTGGACCATTTATACCCAAGGAACTAAAGACGAAGAAATCCTCGGTTATGCCTTTGAAACGAATGATTTAGCTAAAATACCTGCCTATTCAGGCGAACCCGTTAATATGTTGGTGGCTATCGACCCCGAAGGTACTTACCTTGCTGCAAAGGTATTAGAGCATCATGAACCTATTATTCTCGCCGGTATTCCAGAAAGTAAACTGCACGCTTTTACTGACCAATACTCAGGTTTAAAAGTAAGTGACCGTCTCAAAGTTGGTGGTAACCAAACTGAAGGTATTGTTCATATTGATGGTCTATCGGGCGCAACAGTAACCGTTATGGTGATGAATGTTGGCATTGTTAAATCCGCCACTATTGTCGCCCGTGAGCTCGGTATTATTAGCGCCAGCCAAGAAGCTATTCAACCAATGGGTACCATCTACCCTGAGGTTTTTGAAAAATCTGATTGGACAACACTTACCGGTGATGGCTCAATTCGCAAGCTGTATTTAAACCGAAAAACTGTTGATGATGCTTTTGTTGGTACTGATGCAGAGCATGTTGAAGAAGCCAGCAGTGAAGAGAAACAAGACATGTTTGCTGAGGTATATTTTGCCCAATTAAATATCCCTACTATTGGTCGAAACTTACTCGGCGATAGTGAATATGACTATGTAATGTCGTCATTAAAACCGGGAGAGCACGCCTTAATATTAATGGGCTCAGGTTATTCGTTTAAAGGCTCAGGTTATGTGCGCGGCGCAATTTTTGACCGCATTCAAATACAGCAAAATAACGACGCCTTCGCTTTTAGGGATTTAGACCATAGCCGCGTGCCTGATATTTATATTGATGGTGCTCCTGACTTCAAAGAACGTTCAATCTTTATTATTCGTGAACATCATGCATTTAACCCCGCTTCAGACTGGCAGCTAGAGTTACTGGTTCGCCGTCAAACGGGACCGCTAGAAAGTATCTTTACCAGTTTTAAAGCTCAATACCATACCTTAGATAAATACCTAGATCGTCCTGCACTGATTATGCCTGAGCCTGAATTAACACTTGTTCAACAAGTGTGGCAAGAAAAAGAAGCAGAGGTAATCATACTGTTCATTTTGCTTACCGTTGTGATGATGAGCTTATTCTTCCAAGACATTTTAGTGCGGCACCCAACCTTTATGCACAATTTCCGTCACTTGTTTTTAATTATCACCGTAGTATTTATCGGTTGGTCATGGGGCGGTCAGCTCTCTGTTGTAAACGTATTTACCTTCTTACAAGCCTTTATGTCTGACTTCTCGTGGGACTTATTCTTACTTGATCCGGTGATCTTTATATTATGGGGCGCTGCCGCCGTTAGCATGATTTTATGGGGCCGTGCGGTTTACTGTGGCTGGTTATGCCCTTTTGGTGCTCTGCAAGAATTAATGAACATCTTTGCTCGCTACATCAAGATCCCACAATTTGAATTACCTTGGGCTGTACACGAGCGTCTATGGGCAATTAAATACCTCATTTTATTAGCGTTATTTGCCTTATCAATGGAATCACTATCTCTTGCTGAAACCTTCGCTGAAGTAGAGCCATTTAAAACCACCTTCTTATTAAAATTCGATCGCGAATGGCCATTTGTTCTTTACGCCAGTGCCTTACTTTTCATCAACATTTTCAATCGTAAGTTCTTCTGTCGTTACTTGTGTCCATTAGGCGCAGCACTATCAACCAGTAACAGCATTAGATTATTCAGCTGGTTACGTCGTCGTCCAGAATGTGGTCAACCATGTAAAACCTGTGCTAAAGAATGTGAAATTCAAGCAATCGATCCTAATGGCGTCATTAATATGCGCGAATGTCATTACTGCTTAGATTGTCAGGTGACTTATTTCAACGAAGAAAAATGTCCGCCTTTGAAAAAATTAGCAAGAAAGAAAGCGCGTTTCGTTGAAGAGAATAAAGCAAGAGAAATACCCGCGATCAATGTTGGCTAGGCCATCAATTCTGCATAAAAAGTTTTAGACAAGTTTAATTAAATTAAAAAGCAAAGTGGAGAAAACCAATGAGTAAAGAAGAGTTAGCATTAGATAATGACTCCAATGAAGTGAAATTGGAAGATGAAGGACGCCGTAAGTTTTTCGGTAAAACTGCACTAATCGGCGCAGGCGCTATTGCCGCACCAATGACTGCAGCAATGTTTGCAACTACCGCTAAAGCACGCGCAAAAGAAGCTGGCTTAAGCCCTGTTGTTCATCCAGGTGAACTAGATGAATATTACGGTTTCTGGTCAGGTGGTCATTCAGGTGAAGTACGTATTATGGGTATCCCATCAATGCGTGAGCTAATGCGAATTCCTGTATTTAATACTGATTCTGCTACTGGTTGGGGTTTAACTGACGAATCTAAGCGTATTAAAGGCGACAGTGCTGATATCATGATGGGTGATTCTCATCATCCTCATATGAGTATGACTGACGGCCGTTACAATGGTAAATACGTATTTATCAATGATAAAGCCAACTCTCGTGTTGCGCGTATTCGTTGTGACGTGATGAAATGTGACAAGATGATCACAGTGCCAAATGTACAAGCAGTACATGGTTTACGTGTTCAAAAAGTACCACACACAAAGTATGTTTTTTGTAATGGTGAATTCGAAATTCCAATGAAAAACGACGGTAAAGGCGGCATGAGAGATGTTAGTACTTACCGTTCGTTATTTAACGTTATCGATGCAGAGAAAATGGAAGTTGCTTTCCAAGTAATGGTTGATGGTAACTTAGATAATACCGATGCTGATTACGACGGAAAATACTTCGCCTCTACTTCATATAACTCAGAAATGGGCATGAACTTAGGTGAAATGATTTCTGCTGAACGTGACCATGTTGTTGTATTTAACATCGCACGTTGTGAAGCTGCGGTTAAAGCGGGTAAATTCAAAACTTACAATGGTAACAATGTACCTGTAGTTGACGGCCGTAAAGGCTCTGACTTAACGCGTTACATCCCAACTCCAAAATCTCCGCACGGCATAAATGCTTCACCAGATGGTAAGTACTTTATGATCAACGGTAAGTTATCTCCAACAGTATCTATTATCCAAATTGATAAATTAGACAGCTTGTTTGCCGATAAAATCAAACCTCGTGATACTGTTGTTGCTGAGCCAGAATTAGGTTTAGGTCCATTACATACAGCATTTGATAACAAGGGTAATGCTTATACAACGTTATTCTTAGATAGCCAAATTGCTAAATGGAATATCGAAGAAGCGATTGAAGCGCATAACGGTAAAAAAGTTAACTACATCCGTCAAAAATTAGATGTTCATTACCAACCAGGTCATAACTCGACTTCATCGGGTGAAACCCGTGATGCCGATGGTAAATGGTTAGTGGTATTATGTAAGTTCTCTAAAGATAGATTCTTACCTGTTGGTCCATTAAAACCAGAAAATGATCAGTTAGTTGATATTTCTGGCGATACCATGAAATTGGTACATGACGGTCCTACTTTCGCAGAACCACATGACGGTACCATCATTCATCGCTCTAAAGTTAAACCTGCCAAAGTATGGTCACGTGATGACTCTATTTTCGCTGAAACGTTAGCAATAGCGAAGCGTGATGGCGTTGACACCATGAGTGACAACAAAGTTATTCGTGACAAAAAAGATCCTAAGAAAGTGCGTGTTTACATGACTTCAGTTGCACCAACTTATGGTATGAGTGAGTTCACCGTTAACTTAGGTGATGAAGTAACTGTAATTGTTACTAACCTTGATATGGTTGAAGATGTTACCCATGGTTTCTGTATGACTAACCACGGCGTACAAATGGAAATCAGTCCTCAACAAACTGCTTCTATTACCTTCACCGCTAACAAACCTGGCGTACAATGGTACTACTGTAACTGGTTCTGTCATGCACTACATATGGAAATGCGTGGTCGTATGTTCGTTGAAGCTTAGGCTTTAACACAACGACAACTTCGTCATTCCTGTTGTCTCTTAAGCCGGAATCTAAAAGCCCATTATTTATAGTGGGCTTTTTTATGCCTGTTAGTAAACAGAGTGAGTTATGTCACTAAATTGTACTAAACAAGCATGGGAATAGCGCCCTAGACCAAAACATAATAATTTTAATTACCTAGTCACATAAGTTATACGATATATCGCGTCCTAAACAAAAAATATAAATAGCCACGACATTACAAGTAAATGTTACATTTTCATCAGCTATAAATGACACTTATTTAATCGAGATCAACTGTACTTCACTTGAACAATGATATGCTGCACTGAGTTACCCTTAATAGAATAATGACCTTGCTACTCTTCAAAAAAACACTAGCCCTATTGTTCGTTATCATCAGCTTTTCTAGCCTGCAGCTACAGGCGAAAGAAATTCAATTATCACCTAACGATGATCTACAAAAAGTCCTTGATGACAGTCAAAATGGTGATGTAATTACCTTAGCTGCAGGTAAGTATTTAGGTAACTTTATTATCACCAAGCAAATTACTTTACGCTGCAATATTGTAGGTGAAGCTATTATTGATGCTCAAGGTAAAGGTCATGCTATTCGTTTAAAAAATTCGGATACCACCATAGAGAACCTATCCATCATTAATTGGGGTGATGATCTTACCGAGCAAAATTCAGGTATCTATTCTCACGATAAAATAAACAATGAAAAAGTCCAAAATTTAGTTATTAAAAATAATATTTTAACCGGTGATGGTTTTGGTATTTGGGTTAATCAAGCCACTAAAGCCACTATTGCCAATAACCGTGTTAAAGGTAACTTAGCCTTACGCTCTTCCGATAGAGGTAATGGTATTCAAGTTGCTAATGTTACCCACAGCTATATTTTTAATAATGAAATCAGTGAAACACGTGATGGTGTTTATGTCATATCTAGTCAAAATAATATTATCGAACAAAATACCGTGCATCATTTACGCTATGGCGTGCACTATATGTATTCGTACGATAATACTGTAAAAAACAATGTTGCTTACAGCACCCGTGCGGGTTATGCCTTAATGAGTTCTCGCCGCTTAACCATTACCGGAAACAAAACAACCGACAGTGAAGATTATGGTTTTTTACTCAACTTTATTACTCAGTCGACCTTTAGTCATAACCATATTAAGAATGTTTGGACTAAACCTGAAAACAAAGTACTTGGCCGTGATGGTAAAGGATTATTTGTTTACAACTCAGGTTACAACACAGTAAAACACAATATTATCGATACCGCAGAAATAGGTATTCATCTAACGGCTGGTTCTGAAAACATCAAAATATTCGGTAATAGCTTTATCAACAATCCCACGCAAGTAAAATATGTCTCTAATAAAAAACAAGAATGGAGCCAAGATGGTCAAGGTAATTATTGGAGTAATTATTTAGGTTGGGATATGGACAATAATGGGGTCGGCGATACTATTTTTGAGCCAAATGATGGCATTGATAAGCTTGTATGGCAGTACCCCGAAATGAAAATGATTATGGACAGCCCTGCTATTTTAATTTTACGTTGGGTGCAGCGTCAATTTCCGGTATTAAAACCACCGGGAGTTAAAGACAGCTTTCCGCTAATGAGTGCACCGACATTATCTTTTCGAGAGTCTAATCAAGAACCGAACATTGAAAAAAATAATGAGCAAGTGACTAACGAACTTGCTATAGCCGCGAGTAAATCTGCGCAGCCCGCTAACAATACTCACGCAAGCTTGAAGGAATAATCTTATGAATACCCCTGTTGTATCACTGAGTAATGCCGGTAAAAGCTACCAGCAACTCGATGCCTTAAAGTCTGTGACTATGCACTTAAATCAAGGCGAAGTTATGGGCTTATTTGGCCATAACGGTGCTGGTAAAACCACCATGATGAAGCTTATTCTTGGTGTTATTTCTCCAAGTCGTGGCAACGTTGAAGTAATGGGCATGGCTCCAGATTCAAAAGAGGCGTGGCACACTCGAAGTAAAGTAGGTTACTTACCTGAAAATGTTAGTTTCTACGAGCAGTTAACCGGTTTAGAAGTGCTGACTTACTTCGCTAAACTTAAAGGTTTTAGTAAAAAACAAGCGATTGATTTACTTGAGCAAGTAGGTATTACCCATGCAATGAAAAGACAGGTAAAAACCTACTCAAAAGGCATGCGACAACGTTTAGGTTTAGCACAAGCTTTTATCGGTGAGCCTAAGTTATTACTGCTTGATGAGCCTACTGTCGGTTTAGATCCCATTGCTACCCGTGATTTTTACAAAACCGTTGATCAACTAAAGTCTAACGGTTCAAGTGTCATTTTATGTTCACACGTTTTACCTGGTGTTGAGCAACATATTGATAGAGCAATGATATTATCAACCGGACAATTACTTGCTATGGGCACATTAAAAGAATTGCGCCAGCAAGCGGCTTTACCTGTCGCCATAAAGCCTTCCGGCTTAAACGGATCAGTAGCTAATGACAGTAAACTTAATCGCTTTTTAAGTGAAAATTGTCCTCAAACCCTAATGGTACCTGAACATGAAAAGCTTAGCGTATTAAAGCAGTTGCTTAGTCATGATACTTTAGAGGACTTGCAGGTTGAAACCGCTAATTTAGAGCAAGTTTATCAGCACTTTCTGTCATTACATGAACTCTCCGCACATGGGAAGCAACATGAGCTCGGTTTACAGGCAAAAGGAGAGCAAAGCTAATGAGACAAATACTTACCGTTGCTAATAAAGAATTTCAAGATGGCCTAAGAAACCGCTGGTTAATTTCTATCACCTTGATTTTTGCGTTACTGTCTATTGGTTTAACTTATTTTGGTGCTGCCGCTTCAGGGGCCGTTGGTGTTGCGTCGTTATCAACCACTGTCGCCAGCTTAGCGAGTTTAGCTGTGTTTCTGATACCACTCATTGCCTTACTACTTAGTTACGACAGTTTTGTTGGTGAGCAAGAGAGTGGCACCTTATTATTACTGCTTACCTACCCATTAAGTAAAAGCCAGTTATTACTAGGCAAGTTTATTGGCCAAGGTGGAATTATCGCCTTAGCAACCCTCTTGGGATTTGGTTCATCGGCGGTATTACTTTATATCCAACTCGGTGATCCTGATGTATTAACAAGCTTTTCGGTATTCATATTCAGTGCTGTGTTACTCGGTCTAAGCTTCACCGCTATCTCATACCTTATTAGCTTATCCGTCAGTGAAAAGTCTAAAGCGGCAGGTTTTGCCCTTATTACTTGGTTTTTGTTTGCACTCGCCTTTGATTTAGCCTTATTAGCACTGCTAGTTGGCGTTGAAGAAGGTTTAAGCCAGAGCGGGTTAACTCAGCTGATGATGCTTAACCCTGCTGATATCTTCCGCTTGGTGAACCTTTCAGGGCTTGATAGTAGTGATGTTAACGGCGCACTTGCTGTGGCGATTAATGCCAGCTTATCGCAAGCACAATTGTTTACCGCACTTTTTGCTTGGGTTGCTCTGCCCTTAACTCTTGCTATATTTATTTTCAAAAGGAAAAAACTGTAATGCCTACCATTTCTAAAACACTTGCTGTGCTATTTTTAATGCTAACGCTTGGTGCTTGTTCAGACGATTCAGCACAACAAGAAGTTATTCATAAAGCCGTCGCCATGGAAAGCAGCGATGAATGTCACTTATGCGGTATGTTAATCACCCATTTCGATGGCCCAAAAGGTGAAATTTTCCGTAAAGAGCAAGCTGAGAAGGTTTTTAAATTTTGCTCAACTCGAGATATGTTTAGCTACTACTTGGATCCTGAAAACAAACGCAATGTCAGCCAAATTCTTGTGCATGATATGAGTAAAATGCCTTGGGGCAGCGACAGTATTGATGATAAATATTTCATTGATGCCAAAACTGCTTGGTTTGTAACTGGCTCTGAAAAAACAGGCGCTATGGGTAAAACCTTAGCTAGCTTTAGTTTAGAGACAGATGCAAAAGCCTTTGCTAAAGAGTTTGGTGGTAAGATATTAAGCTTTAAAGACGTCAATCAAGACAGCCTTTGGTAAACACTAACAAAACTTCAGTTAGTTGTTATTTGCTGACCTAAACATTCATGTTCATTTTCATTTTCACGGGTCAGCAAAATTCTTTACTGGTAAATTATAGCTGATCTACTCGATAGCCCTTAGCTTTTAACAACGCCAGCAAATTTTTATCACCAATGAGGTGCGCTACGCCAACTAAAACAAATTCTTTATCACTGCTTTTACCGTTACCTGCAAACATACGTTCAATATGCGGAACCCAATTACGGTTTCTATCGGTAAGCAATGTTCTGATTGTTTTTGGATCATCTAACATTGGTTTAATGGCGAGCTTGTTAAGTTGTTGTTCATCCCCTGCACGCCATGCCTTAAGTAAGCCTAAAAACATCGATTTAAAGTCTTTCATTTGCTCAAGGTTTGATTTGATAAAGCGATCTTCATTGCCAGCTCCCATCTCAGCAATCATGTTCATTTGAAAATCAGCACTTTCCAAGTATGCAATGCCTTTACTATCTCTGCTCGCTTGTTTGCTATAGAAAATATCAACACCTTCTCCTGAGAGTTGTGCGTGTTGCGCTTCTATCATTGCTAACATAGTCACCAAGAACCCCGGTTTGAACCGTTCAAACATGGCAATATCTACGCCTAGGCCCGAAATATATTTTCCCAGCTGCTGATGGGTTCTTTTTGATAAAAAATCACCAATCGTTTTTCCATTACCGTATGACATTTTCTGCATCATTTTCATTTGAAAAGCAGTATCGCCAGCGTCGGGTAATTTGGTTTCTAAAACAATGCTATCACTCTTGTTATACGCTTCATTAAATTCAGTAGGTAATGGGAATTCTGATGCCGGTAAAATATGCACAGTACCACCAATATATATATGGTCATTACCCTTGCTGACCTTCCACACTGACGATTTTGCTAAAGCAGTTACTGATGTCAGACTCATCAGAAGTGCTGTAGCTAAAAATAAATATTTGCTGGTATTTTTAATCATAAAATATCCTTATCTTTTTCTGTAATAAAATGAATACATTGAAATTTTACTATTAATACCAATTTGATTAAATTTGTTCCCAACTCAGAGCTTTACTGAATGTTCAATAACAAGGAAAATTTGTTTAGGTCTAGTCATTCTAAACCACATAAATTTAACGACGTTAGTGCTCATTGAGTAAGCTCCCATAGGGCGAATTTAAAGGGGTTATATGCGGCGTTATTGATTTTGATAAGGGAATAACCATTCTCTTCAATCAATGCCTTGCCTCTAACCCCTTTAACTTTCGCTGAGTGGGAAAAAATTAATCAACTTGGTATAAGCTCTTTATATCGTATTGCTGCCAATTTTGTAAACAGCCATTTTTCTCATTTAAGAAGAACTGCTATTGAATTATTAATCCGCAGTTTTTGTAGGTTTACCTGTTCAAACCTTAAACCAATTGGTAGGCTAACGTTTTATTCTTATCGCGTTAACTACCTGTATTGATTAATTTACTGACGACAATAACATTGCCGATAAAATCATTATTACTGAGCCTACTGATACTCACTTCATTAGGTTGCAGTTCAAAGAAGAACCCTGTGGTTTATCATCATAGTTTTGATTTTTCTCAAATAACAACATACAGCTTCTATAAAAGCGACTCGAGTTTTTTTGATAGTCAAAGTTTAAGCCACTCACAAAGAAATCGCCTTGAAATCGCCATAGAGAGAAGCCTTAACAAGCAGAACTTTACTTATACTGATATCGACAACGCAGACATCATTGTTACTTACCACCTTGCTAAAGGTAATGGCCAAGACTATCAAAAATATAACAAGGCGATAAGGTTTTGCACAGCTTGTTTAAAAGCTAATGCTTGGCAAAAAGAGAACAATGATTGGTATGTTTATCGTGATGGCCTAATTTTAGACTTAGTTAATCCTAAAAATAATCGCTCCGTATGGCGCAGTATATACCCGCTGGAGTTTAAGGATAAAGACAGTAGTACAGAGCAAAATGAAAAAATAATGGAAGCTGTTGATATTATGTTGACGCAATATCCTGGGAAATAAAAACAGTCACGAGATTATTTATTTACCAAGTACTCTATTCAAGTCGCTTTTAGCGTTTTATAATACTCAACTCAAACAACATAAGACTATTACCTTTATATGAACTATCCAGATGACGAAACAGGCCAAGTATTAGCCGAAATGCACCAAGCAGGTATAGACTTGAGTCAATCACACGATGTGGTATTTTTTCATTTGTTTGAAAAAGAAGACCAAGCAAAAGCGATGCTTGAACATGTTAAAGAACACATGCCTGAAGTAAAATGTAATTTACACCCAGACGAAACGCCTAATGTTTGGGATCTAGATTGCACAGTTGTCATGACACCATCACACGAAGCTATCGTTGCACAAGAAGAAGCTTTTGAAAAAGTTGCTACTCAGTTTAATGGTTATACCGATGGCTGGGGGATTGAAGCTTAATTATTGCTTCTGAATAACGCTCATGTTTAGCTTTTATCTAAAAAAATACAAAATGTATGTCGCTATAGCGGCTCAATCTGTTGCCTTGTCTTTGTGTAAACGCCACGGCGAGCGGTTTAATCGCTATCGTCGAATATTTACCGGCCTGATTGTCGGCAGTGTTGGTGCTCGTGTAAATCTCACGGGTACTATAGATGCTGATACCGATATATTAATTATTAATCATCAAAGTATGTTTGATATTTTCTCTCTTGAAGAAGTGGTAGGTAATGATACTCGCTTTATTGGCAGAACAGGTATTATGGACAAGTGGCCAGTTTCTCGTATTGTCGATCGCGTTGGTCATATTACCGTTGATCAAAAAGATCGCCGAGCAATCATTACCTTGCTAAAAGACGTGAAGATTTGTAAAGGTAAAAAGGTAATCATATTCCCTGAAGGCACCCGCTCACAATCAGGTAAAATAGAACCGTTTGAAGCTGGTGCGAAGTTATTGGTTGAGAAGCTTAAACTTAAAGCGCAGCCCGTGGTCATTAAAAACATCTTAGACGTCTATAATGAATCTGCTAAAACGGCGACTTCAGGCACTATTGAAATTGAAGCTCTGCCAGCAATTATCATTAACGATGGTTGGTACGAGAAAACACAACAACAAATGAATGAAGTATTTAGCCAATAGTTAAAGAGCATTGGCTAATTAATTTACCTGTACACCCGTTACCATTCAAGATTCATGAGCAAATCCAGTACGCTTTATCTGTGCTGGCTTCTCTTATTGTGATTGTTAATTTCCCCCTTCAAATAAGCGGAAATCGGCTGTAACTCCGTTTTACAAAAACTTACATTGTTAGTACATTTACCAAACGGTAATTTTAATTTTAATCATCAATAATACTTCTAGTTTATATTTTATTAATATCTTGCATAGGACGCTACCCATGAAAATTTCTAGCATAGTAACTGCTTCATTACTTTCACTGTCATTACTTAGTACATATACAATTGCCCAAGATCAGCAACACAGTGTTGGTATAGTGGCTGGTGTTGCTGGTGGTGAATACAAAAACTCAACACAAGATGGTGATGGTTTTGCTCAAGCTTACTTTTTTTACAACTACCAAGCCTTAGAAAACTTTTCAGTTGAAGTCGCTTATAATACCGCTGCAGAGCTTAATATTTGGGAGTGTGAAGAAAAACACAATGATTCGTGGACATGTAGTGAAAACAACAAAACTATGTTTGGCATGCTTGCTAATGAGTTTGAATTAGATGGCTTTGTGGTAGCAATTAAAGGCCAAGCCCCTATTTCACAACGCAATAGCTTGTACGCGAAATTAGGTGCTCAATATTATGATTATGAATTTAGCCGCAATGGCAACCATCTAGAAGGTGAAGATGGAATAGGTGTTTTATTCGAAGCTGGTTGGCAATACCAGTGGGATATGGGTATTGGCATGAATGTTGGCTTACGTTACCAAGACATGGGTGAATTAACGCTGAAATCACAAAATGTCGGCATTAGCTACGCTTTCTAAAATGATTTCCTCTACCGCATTTAAGCGATAGATAACGTACTTTATTATTTATCTTTGCTCTTATCTTTACTCGGTTTTTCGACAATATGAAAGGCCGGTAAAGATACATGCCAATAGATAGCCGCTAAACGTAACAGTAACGCAGCAGACATTGATGTTACTATCGCTTGAGTTTCAGTCCAATTTAACCAATGTAATAAAACAAATAAACCACCGCCCAACATCGCTGCCAGCGCATAAATCTCCTGCCGTAAAATCATCGGAATTACGTTACATAATACATCACGAATCATACCCCCTGCCACGCCAGTAATTGTGCCTAACACGATAGCGACTGGGATTGGTGCGCCCAAATAGAGTGCCTTTTGTGTACCTAAAACGGCAAATAAAGCTAAACCTAAGGCATCTGCAATTAATAAAAAGCGTTTCGGAATTCGTTTCGGTTGTCTAATAAGGATGATAGTAAGTATGGCGGTTGTTAAGATTACATAGAGGTAATAAGGCTTCTCAACCCAAAATACTGGTGTTTGTAAAATAACATCACGAATAGTACCACCACCAACCGCAGTAACCGAGGCTAGAACCACTACACCAAAGGGATCAAGCTGGTAACGCCCAGCCATAAGCGCACCTGATAAGGCAAAAACAATAATGCCAAAAATATCTAAATAATAGAAAAGTTCATTCATGAAAAATCCAAATTAACTGTGCATGTTGCTTATTACTAGCTGCCAGCTTACTGCTAATATAATCAGTAATACCAAACTGCTGTAGATAGAAAAGTTTACTTTACTGGTCGCTTTTATAATATCGCGTGGCTCTGGTTGCCTGCCTAGATCATTAAAAGCTGCTTTACGTAATTTTTCTTGCTGATACATGGCGACTCCACCTAATCTTACCGCTAGCGAAAAAGCCAAAACGGAAATAACGAAATCATTATTGAGTTTAAAAAAATAACCTCGTGTTAAACGCCAAGATAATAAACTGCTTTGGCCCAGTGAATTAAGTAATATCAACAACGCCATGATACGGCTAGGTAACCATTGTAAAATTTGGGTGAACTGCTGACTAAAAAAACCAAAGTGCTTATATTGAGGTAATTTAGTATTCCAACAATAGTGCATTTCTAACATCAATCTATAACTTAAGGCAGCTAAAGGACCGAGGACCATAAAGAGAAAGCTCACCACGTAAATTTGCTGGACACTACGAAGCAATTGCATTTCAATCGCGGCTTTACTTAAACCAACCTGAGAAAGCTGCTCTGTTTCTCGTAACAGTATGGGATTGAGAGTTTGTTTCGCTAGATAGTTTTGTTTAGCCACTAACGCTTGCGCTATGGTTTTATTTATCTGCCCTAGGTTTAGACTGCCTAAAGCAAAATAAAGTAACAACCCTTGCCACATATATTCAACGGCAACAAAATCAGCGAATAACCATAGAATAATAACTATCGGTACCAAGGTGACCAGTAACGCTAATAAACCAGCAATGATTTGATGTTTTCGACTATTTTTACTGTTATTAACCTTATTACCCAGCTGTAAGCAATAAAACTGAAAAAAGCGTAACGGCTCGTGGGCAATAAAGTGACTAACTATAGACTTAATGATCAGTACTACCATGAGGATTAACACATGATAAGTAAAAGGCGTTAACTCGGTGAGTACTGTCATTGATTATCCTGTTTTTTGTTCTAAAGCTGAGTATTTAAACACTAGAGAATTAAAGGCTAAGAGTCTTACCTTTAAGCTGCTCTAACATATTAAGTACTAACTGCGATGAGTTAACCGCTGCTGTCTCTAAATACTCTTCAAAAGTATGTGGTGATTCTTTACCAGCAATATCTGAAAGTGAGCGAATAATAACAAACGGAGTTTTAAGCTGTAAACAGGCTTGAGCTATTGCTGCACCTTCCATTTCAACGGCGGCCATAGTAGGAAAGTTTGCACGCGCTTTGGCGACATCTTCTTCTTTAGTCATAAAGGTATCACCCGTTGTGATCAAACCTGTAATAGCTTTAATACTCTCTCCAGCAGTTTGACTTAATTGCTCAATGCCCAGCTCTGCTGCTTTAACCAAATCACTATGTGGCATAAATGCCGCCGGGTTTGCTGGTAGCTGACCTACTTCATAACCAAATGCAGTCAAGTCAACATCGTGATAACGAACTTCTGAGCTCACCACAATATCACCGACTTTTAATGACGCATCGAATCCGCCAGCAGAGCCGGTATTTACCACATAATCAACCTGAAAACGGTCAATTAATATTGCTGTTGCTAATGCAGCAGCAACCTTGCCAATGCCTGATTGAACAATAACAACATCACTGCCATCTAGTTGACCTTGGTGAAAAGTGTAACCTGCATGTTCAGTACTTTTGGCGTCAGTTAACTTTGCTTTTAGAATGGCTACTTCTGGCTCCATTGCGCCAATAATTCCTGCTTTCATGATAATTCCTAACTGTGTTTAATATTAAAGTTGATTAAGTGAAGATTGATTAAGTAAAAATGATAATTGCTCATTTAAGTTGTCTATGACAAATCATAGGTTATTTTACGCGTATTCTTGCAGACCATAAAAAATGAGGTTATCGATAAATTGGATGTTGTCTACCGACATACTGTTTGAGTTTGCTTGCGCTAACAATAATGTTGTGAGCGTCTTGCCATCACCGCCTGTTAAGATAATACGGTCAACGTCGCCTAACTGCTGTGCTTGCGCAATTGCTTGCTCAATCATACCTATCGATGCAGCCCAGCACGCGTTATTGACATTATCGGTGGTATTAGTACCAAAAGCTAAACTTGCTACCGTTTTACTTTCTGCATGAACGAGAGTGCTATGACTTAAAATACTATTAAATAATGCTTTGATACCCGCTAATATCCACCCCCCTTGATGCTGGCCATTGCTCGCCAGCAAATCAACGGTAGTCGCTGTACCCGCATCTATAATTAAAACATTTTGCTCTGGGTATAGGTGTATTGTGCCTAATAACGCCAACCAACGGTCGATACCTAAAGTGCTTGGCTCTTGATACGCTGAAATCAACGCATTTTTTTTCGGTTCACTGTGTACTTGTTTACAGGTAATATTCTGCTCTGTACACCAATGTTTAAGCTCATTGGTTAATGCCGATTTAGCAACATTAGCAACAATTATTCGCTTAGCTCGGCTAAAGTGTGTCGCAAAATATATTGCAGAAAAATCAGTATTATTTAGTTGCGTGGGCGTCGATATTTCACCCTCTACAAGTTGTACATACTTAGTTCTGCTATTGCCTATATCAATTAAAAAAATCATTCGTCCATCCTAAGACTAACTTCCCCGCCGTAAACAGGTTTGACTTGGCCATCAACTTCTAACAGTAATGCCCCTTGATTATTAACACCTCGACAAATGCCGTGAGTTACTCGCTCTCCGGTAATTAATTTAACTCGCTTGTTTAAAAAGGCATCATGGGCGTGCCACTCTTCTAACATAGGCACTAAACCCATTTGCTGATGTTGCTGTAATCGTTGATATAAACAGCTGATTAATTGTGCGCTGAGTGCATTTCTATCGATTTTGACTTGACTGTGTGATTGCAAGTCAGTCCATTTTTGTTCAATTAACTTACCTGCTTCTGCAGGCATATGCAGATTTAATCCTATGCCAATAACGCAATGGCTAGGCTCTAACGCTTGGCCTTCAAGATCAATTAATATACCGGCTAGCTTTACGCCATCAAGATAAATATCATTTGGCCATTTCAGTTGAACTTGTACATTACTGTGCGCTTTTATTGCATCACTAACCGCCAATGCCGTCACTAAGCTTAACCCCATAGCTACGGACAAACCTTGTTCTAAATACCAGTACATTGACAAGTAAATTTGCGAGCCAAAAGGTGAAATCCATTGCCTGCCGCGACGACCTCGACCTGCACTTTGATATTCAGCCAAGCAAACCTGCCCTGGCGATACTTGATTGGGCAAACGCCTCATTAGGTAGTCATTGGTAGAATCAATTAAGCTATGTACTTCAATTAAAGGTAAGTTGTTTTGTTTTTCATCTTGCTTATTTGCTTCATCAGCCAATAAACTAATAATCTTATCTTTCTCTAATAAGTACAATGGTTGCGCCAGCTTATAACCTTTGCCTGTAACGCTATAAATATCTAAGCCAATATCAGTTAATGCTTTAATATGTTTAGCGATTGCGGTACGACTAACCCCCAATTCATCACCTAGTAGCTGTCCTGAAACAAATTGACCTGAGGCTAATGACTTAACTAAATGTTCTTTTACTGTTTTAGTCATCGCTATTCTCTCTCATAACATTACTATCTTCGATAGGATTGGTATCAATCAGCGAGCTAAATGAACTTTCGCCTTGATGTGTAATCATGCGGACTTCTGGTGTTAATAGTACGGAGAATTTTTCTGCTACTTTTCGCTGAACATATTTCGCTAAGCTAATAATATCAGCGCCAACATCACTACCATAATTAACCAATACTAACGCTTGTTGTTGATGGACACCAACATCGTGATGGCGAAACCCTTTTAATCCGCTTTGATCTATTAGCCAACCAGCTGCGAGCTTAACCTGGCCATCTTGCTGTGGATAATTTGGTATGTTTGGATACCTTTGCTTTAATTGAATAAAAGTATCTTGGTTAATCACAGGGTTTTTGAAAAAACTGCCAGCATTAGGTAATGTCTTAGGATCAGGTAATTTGCTACTACGTAAAGTGATAACTTGCGCCATGACCTCTTTCGCTGAACTATTTTTTGCGAGTACATCTAAACCTGCATAAGAGAGGTTTGCTTGCCACGCTTTAGGGAATTTAAACGTTACCTGAGTGATCAAACCTTTGTTATAGCGCTCTTGTTTAAAAACACTATCACGGTAGGCAAAGTTACATGCCTCTTTAGATAGCGAAAGCAGTGTTTTACTAGCAAACTCATACCATTGAACTTCTTGACAATAATTTGAAAACTCTACGCCATAAGCCCCAATATTTTGTACAGGTGCTGCGCCCACGCTACCAGGAATTAACGCTAAATTCTCTAAACCGTAAATGCCTTGTTCAAGGCAAAAGCAAACTAAATCATGCCAATTTTCAGCGGCCCCAGCCGTGACGATAAAATGATCCTTGTGTTCAAGGATATTAATACCGGTAAATTTTGGCTGAATAATAATCGGTGCTTGTGACTCCACAAACAGTGTATTACTGCCTTCACCAAGAATATAAAACGTGTCTGAAGTATTACCGACTGTTAACTCGGGTAATTTTAGTAAATCAGCAAACGTACTCGGGAAATAAATGTCTGAGCAACTCGTCTTAATATTAAAGCTGTTACTGCTTTTTAGGGAGTAATTTTGATTTGAATTCATGGCCATAATGATTAATACGGAAAGAACCATTATTGTACTTAAAAATGAACTTAACGCCAGAAATTCAAGCTGATTTTCAGAGCAAAATCAAGGAGAGTCAGTGAAGGCTTTATTTCTGGGGTTTGTCCATCAGCGATGACACTTCAGTGATACGTTATAGCCAAATTATATTCGAGTTAATACTTCACTCAACGCAAGACGAGATTTGGGTAATTTAGCATTGAAATCATCTTCAGGATGGTGATAACCAATTGCTAAAGCTACATCACACTGATAGCCAGCCAACTCTTTTGCAAACTCTTTATTTACCAACTCAATATCAATCCCTTCCATTGGCGTCGAATCTATTTTGAGTCGTGCCAGCACATGCAAGGTATTACCTAATGCAAGGTAAGTTTGAGCTTTGGTCCACGTACTGGTATCACCGTTTTCATCAGTATTTAGCTCGGCAAACGAATAAACAGCAAATGCTGCTTCTCTCTTTTCAATAGATGTGCGTTTATCTGCAATACCTTTATCAACTACCTTGGCATAGTCTTCACGAGTATATTCCGGATTATGAGCAAAAAGAATGACCTGTGAACTATCAAAAACGTGCTTTTTATTATACTCATGCATATTGGCAAAAGTATTACTTAAGCGCTGCTTAGCTGCATCACTTTCTATAACAATAAACTTCCACGGCTGAGAGTTAATTGATGATGCGGAAAGGCGCATCGCTTCAAATAATACCTTTAGGTCAGCTTCAGAAATTTTACGGCTGGCATCATATTTTTTGGCCGTATGACGGCTAGTAAGATCTTCGATAATAGGGTGAGTCATGGGGATTCCATCTAGAGGTAACATATAGATATAGAATAATGGCTAAGTACTAGAGATTCAATGCAGATAAAATAATTTTATCTGCATTTCATTATCTATAAAATAGCTATTGTTATACGCTACTTATTTACATCAACAACAACACGGCCAGTGACATCACCATTGAGTAACTTGCCTGCCACATCGATAGAAGCTTCTAAGCTAATCACTTCTGCTATCGACTGCATTTGGGTTTCTGGTAATATTTCCGATAGTTTTTTCCATGCTGCTACCCTATCCGCTCTAGGGCGCATCACGCTATCAATACCTAATAAAGAAACCCCACGTAAGATAAAAGGGGCCACTGAGGCGGGTAAGTCCATGCCTTGTGCTAAACCACAGGCGGCAACTGCGCCACCATATTGGATACTGGCACAAACATTAGCAAGGGTGTGACTGCCAATAGAGTCTACTGCGCCAGCCCATTTTTCTTTCATTAAAGGTTTGCCGGGAGCTGATAGTTCGGCTCGGTCAATAATCTCAGTTGCACCTAAATCAGTTAAGTAATCATGTTGCTCACTACTACCTGTTGAGGCAACAACCGTATAGCCCATTAAGGAAAGTATTTTTACGGCAAAACTACCCACACCACCAGTAGCACCTGTTACCAGAATTTTTCCACTTTGCGGAGTAATGCCATTTTTTTCTAATGCTAGAATACATAACATTGCAGTATAACCTGCAGTGCCAATTGACATAGCTTGCAGGGGCGAAATAGCTTCTGGCAAAGGAATTAACCACTCACTATTTACTTTCGCTTTTTGTGATAGGCCGCCCATATACTTTTCACCCACGCCAAAGCCGTTAAGTAAAACCTTATCGCCTACGTTGAATTCATCACTATCACTTTGTTCAACAACACCACTAAAATCTATACCGGGTATCATAGGAAAGCTCCTTATTACTGGCGCTTTACCGGTAATAGCTAACGCATCTTTATAATTAAGCGTGCTATAGAGGACTTTCACTAAGACATTACCTTCAAGTAAACTGTCATCAGCTACTTCAGTGAGCGATGTTCTGTAACCGTTTTCATCTTTATCTACCAGTAAACATTTAAACATATGAACCTCCAATATAGACCGACCGTCTATTAATTAATAAAAAATTTTATCTTTGTAGAATTTTCATAAATTGAACAATAAAAAGGTCAATCGGATCTGTTGATCTAACTAGCTTGCAACGACTTACCGCACCTTCCCAACCAATCCAAAAAAACTCTGCTAGCGAGTCACACTCCTCGGGTGTGGTATCTTCATAATGTGCATTTAGGTGAACAGCAACTTTATTTTGCCAACCCTGCATCACCTGAATTAATTTTTCACGATGACTATCAGGTAGAACCGCAATTTCTTGCTCTAAATTACCAATCAAACAACCTCGATTGAAATCATATTTTTTGATACCCGCTTTGGCATCCTCAGCAAAACTGATCAGTCGTTGCGCTGGTAGTAACCGATCATTTTTTAAATGCAAATCAAGTTTTCGGCAAAAATAAACGTTGTAATGGGCAATTACTGCTAAACCAAAATCTTCCTTATTAGCAAAATAATGGTAAAAAGATCCTTTAGGTACTGAAACTTTTTTCAAGATTTTATCAAGACCTGATGATGCAAAACCAAACTGAGTAAAATGTGCAACGCCACTATTGATTAGTTCAGCTTTGGTTTGGCTAGTATCTCGGCCTGATTTCGGAGGGCGGCCTCTAGCTTTTATTTCATTATTTAATTTCATAACGCTATATTAGACCGATCGTCTATTTAATTGCAAGCCTTACTTTGTTTAAATAATCAACAAGACATAGAGCAACAAAACAACAGGTGGTTAAATAGACCACCAAACTAGTCAATTTAACTAAAATATAAACTTTATTTTTATAGGGAAATTATTGAAAAAAACACAAGAAAGAAAATTAACATAAATATCAATTACTTAATTAATTTTCAATCTTTGGCACAGCACTTGTAATACTAAGTTCATGCAAGACAATGTTTAACACGATGACACACTAATCAAGCGTTACTAAAACAAGAAGGAATTTATTATGAGCATATTTAACATGACTAAACAGACTAACAGCAATATTAAAGATGTAAGCCTTGCCTTAGTACTTATCGGATCTTTAATTGGTGCTTTAACAGTAAGTACAAGTGTTACAGCAGCACCTGTAGAGAGTATTGAAAAATCCGTAAGCAACTTTGTTGTTGCCCAAGGAGCTCAATTGATGACTGAACTAAATACACAATTACAGCACTCAATAAATACAGAAATTAAAGCATTGTCAGACAATTTTTCACTTAATAATACAATCACTTTATTAACTGCAGATCAAACAGCGCAACAGACTACAGCAGTCAATGACGATAACAAAGTTAGCAACAAAAATAATACTAATTCATTACACGTAAAATCAAACTAAGCAGGAGATAAATTATGGGATTATTCAGCCGTTTTACCGACATTGTTAATGCAAATTTAAATAGCATGTTAGACAAAGCCGAGCATCCAGAGAAAATGATTCGTTTGATCATTGGCGAGATGGAAGAAACATTAGTTGAAGTTCGCTCAACCGCAGCAAAAAATATTGCTGAACAAAAAACTTTAGCGAGAAAAGTAAAAGCAGCTCAAGAAGGTGTAGCACACTGGCATAGTAAAGCAGAAATAGCGTTAAGTAAAAGTCGAGAAGATTTAGCAAAATCAGCGTTGGCTCAAAAACATAAGTGCCAAGCTGAGTTAACTGAGCTTGATGGTGAAAACGTATTGTTAACAGATTTATTATCCGCAATACAAGAAGATGCACAGCGTTTGCAAGATAAACTTAATGAAGCTAAGCGTCGTCAAGAAGCGTTACTGCTTCGTCAAGAGTCAGCCGAAGTGAGATTAAAAGTACGTGAAACAGCCGTTATTCATAATATTAATGACGCAATGGCCAAGTTTGAACGTTATCAACAGAAAATTGATCGACTTGAAGCGCAAGTAGAGTCATATGACTTAACCCAAAACAAAGACCTATCAACACAAATATCAGATCTTGAACAAGATGACAGTATTGAAGCTGAATTGGCCGAAATGAAAAAGAAAGTGGTCAACGGCTAACTTTAGCCTGATAGCACGAATTGATAAACCAAGTCCCTCGTCAATACGAGGGCAGTAAAATTGTAAAACTAAGGAGTTACCATGAGATACGACAGAGAATATTCAAGTATTAAAAGTGTTCATCAAACATTATGTAAAGATGTAGCAAATAAAAAATTGACTGGTGTATGTGCAGGTATTGCCAAACATTATGATTATCCTCGTTTAGCTGTTCGTATTGCAGCTATAGCCGCACTGATTATGTTACCCGTAGCTGCTGGTGTTGCTTATGTTGTAGCAAGTATATTATTACCCAACAGCAAGTATTACTAGTTTGTCGTTCGGTTTTTCATTCGACATGTGATTAGATAAGTGAGGAAACTATGAGCTTCTTTAAGTCTTTGATATTAGCGATTTTTGCAACCATTTTCTTAACCTACGTGCTTGGTGCTAGTATGTTAGAACTAATGAACTTAGACGTGATGATAGATGGTGAAGTCATTGAGCCATTAAAAGCGATAGGTGTTTCAGCTTTAGTTGTCGTGCTATTAGTTGTCATAGCCTTAGCAATTATATTAAGTGTATTTGGTAGTCTTATTTTTGTTGGTTTTGTTTTATTCGGCAGTATTGCCATGGTAACTTTAGGCGTTTTTTGGCCAATATTATTAATGGCCGTTGTTATTTGGCTATTTAGTCGAAACAAACAACCAAGACAATATGCATAACGTATAGCACAGAGAAAAATAACTAGTTTTCTCTGTGCTATCTACCATTTGCTCAGTGTTATTTGAATGTAGATTTATTGGTTATTTAAAGAACTTCGCAAGAATATTCTTACATTCATCTGAATTAACTAAATGAGAAAATGCTTGGCTTTCATCACTAATCACTTGGCTTAATGCTAATTTGTTGGCTTGACGAATTAAACGTCGGCTAGTCATTACAGATTCAACAGGTAAGTTAGCAATAGTTTGGGCAACATCAGCGGTCAATGCTATAAGTTCCTTTGGCTGACAGATTTGATTAGTAATGCCATAACTCAATGCTTGTTCAGCGTTAAAGGTTTGACCAAGTACCATTAATTCAAAAGCTTTATTTGGACCTACTTTTTGAGTTAATAACAAACTTGAACCCGCTTCAGGACAAAGACCAAGTTGAGTAAATGGTAGTTTAAATTTACTGTTAACGGCAGCAATCACCATATCACAATGCAATAAAAGCGTAGTGCCAATGCCAACCGCTACGCCTGCAACACCGGCAACAAGTGGTTTAGTAAACTCTGACAGTACTTTAACAAATTCAAGCGCTGCTAATTCATCATTAGCTGAGCTCTGTATAAAGTCATTTAGATCGTTACCGGCACAGAAACAGCTTTCGTTTCCTTGAATGACTAAGCAATGAATGCTTTCGGTTTGCTCAACATAGGAAAAGTACTGACAAAGTTGCTTGTACATATCGTTTGTTAAGGCATTTTTTTTATCAATTCGATTTAAGGTTATTGTGAAAACACCTTGCTTTTCTGTCGTTAAAATCAAGTTACTCATTTATTACCTGCTTAGTTGCCAAGGTTTATTAATTAATGCCCATAATAGATTAAATTTGTTGTATTCATCTGAAACACATATTTTGAGGTGTCATGGGTATTATTAATATAAGATATAGTCAAACCTTAATATTTGTTAGCAGGGATGTATAGTTACAATGAAAAATATTCACTATGGAAAGTTCTTTCTTATTTTCGCCTTATTGCTTGTTATGATAAATAATACCCATGCAACAAGCCTCATTAACGCTGAAGATGGTTATATTAAAGCGAGTATACCTGGTAGTGATATTACTGCCGCTTACATGACGTTAAATAATACTGGTGATAAAGCAATAACTTTACAAAAGATCACTAGTACAATATCAGATCGGATTGAAATTCATGAACACAGCATGGCTGACGGCATGATGCGTATGCGGGAAGTCGCTGAGGTTGTTGTAGAGGCAAAAGCTCAAGTTGTACTTCAGCCGTCTGGATTACACCTGATGATCTTTGATTTGAAAAAACAGCTTGTTGAACAAGATCTTATTCCATTAACATTAACTTTCTCAAATGGAAGCAAACTGAATATTCAATTACCTGTTTATCGATATAAATAGTACAATACTAACAACCTCATCCTTGGAGTGGATATGAATACAATGTTCTCTACAAAAACTATCGTTTGGGCTTTTACCGGCATCTTTTTTCTTCTTTACGGTGTTGGTGTTTATTGGAGTTTTGAGCCACAGCCAATTAACATCCACGCTGAAGTAACTCAAGCTGCTAAAACGGCTAATGTCACCCCTGTTGTTGGCTATACCACCACAACCGCTCTGATAAAAGTAAGTGAAACTTTATTAAACAAACCCGGTGGTTATTTATCAAATGACATTATGCCACCTTCAGTATTTTTAGATAATATGCCTGCGTGGGAATTTGGTGTATTGGAAATGGTGCGTGATATGGCACTAGTAATGCGTAAAGATTTTAGTCGTTCTCAATCGCAATCCTTAGTAAATAAGCACTTACAAGAAGCACAACCTCGCTTCAACATAGATAGTAAAAATTGGGCAGTACCCAGTGCTGAATCTGAATACGCAGAGGCCATTAAGCACCTTTACGCTTACCGTAGCGCCCTAGCAAATACGAGCAGCAAGGATAAAGCACAATTTTACGCTCGTGCTGATAATTTACGGGCTTATATTGAAGAAGTGCAAAAGCGCTTGGGTAGCTACTCTCAGCGTTTAAGTTTAAGTGTCGGACGTAATGAAATTGACACTGACTTAGCCGGAGATAGTAGAGCCGAGCAATCAAGCCAAGGCGTTTCTCATTTACAATTACAAACCGATTGGTGGAAGATTGATGATGTTTTCTATGAAGCTAGAGGCGCAACTTGGGCATTATTGCAACTACTTAGAGCTGTTGAAATAGATTTTAATAGTGTATTAGAAGGTAAAAATGCAAAAATTAGCCTGCAACAAATTATACGAGAGCTTGAAGCAAGCCAAGAGTCATTATGGAGCCCAATGGTGTTAAATGGTAGCGGTTTCGGCCTCCTTGCCAATCATTCATTAGTGATGGCCAACTATATTTCTCGCGCCAATGCTGCATTAATTGATTTAAATGAACTTTTAACCAAAGGATAACAACATGAAAAAAACGTTATTAGCTGCAAGCTGTGCAGCACTAATGTGTGGCAGTGCCCAAGCTGATACTCTACTAGGCTTATACATAGGTGGCCATGTCTGGGCTAATGAAGCCAGCGGTAGCTTTGGAGAAGGATTAAATAATCAATCAGTGTTTGAATTTAATGATGAGAATCAAGGCAGCTTTTATGTTGCTTTTGAGCACCCTATTCCATTAATTCCTAATATAAAAATAGCCTCAACCACACTTGATACCGTTGGTGGTACGACAATTGGAGACATTGAACCTTTCGAGTTTGCCGGTGAAACATATACTGCCGGTACGACTTTAGACACGACTCTTGATGCCAGCTTTGTTGATTACACCCTTTATTATGAAGTGCTCGATAACGATTTATTAACGTTTGATTTTGGTTTAACTGCTCGTGATTTAGATGCCAGTATTAATGTCATAGAACCAATGACTCAGCTGCAAAGTGATTTAGATGTTTCTGGCATTATCCCTATGGCTTACATAAACACCATCATTGGCTTACCTTTTACCGGCTTAAACATTTTCGCCGAGGCTAACTTTATTAGCTATGATGACCAAACCGTTTATGATGCACAAATTGGCGTGAGCTATGCCATTTTAGACAACCTTGCTGTCGATTTTGACGTAACAGTAGGTTATCGAACAATAAAAATGGAATTAAATGATTTAGATGATTTCTACAGTGATTTAACCTATGACGGTTTCTTTGCCGGTGCTATCGTTCACTTTTAGTCTGCTTATCATAAGTAAAAAGATAAGAAATAATAAAGCTGTCTGTATTTAAAAATACACACAGCTTTTTTTATGGGTACTGTTAGCCATTGTCATCATGTTTAAGGTGAAAAACTAAAGCGCTAAGCAGCATTAATTATTAACATGAGAAAAACGCCCATAACGTTTATATAAAATACCAACCCGCTCGACATAAACTTGGGTTTCTTTATACGGAGGAATACCACCATGCCTTTTTACAGCACCTTCACCTGCGTTATACGCTGCCAAAGCTAGTTCATTATCACCATCATATTTATTTAATAGCCGCGCTAAATGCTTAACACCACCTTTGATATTTTGCTTAGCACTTAAAGAGTTTTTAACCCCTAATTCTTTAGCAGTTTCAGGCATTAGCTGCATCAAGCCTCTAGCACCTACCTTAGAAATGGCTTGCGAATTAAAGTGTGATTCAGCATGAATAACAGCCCTAACAAAAGCGGGATCAATACCATAGCTTAATGCAGCTTGATTAATATCTTGCTTATAAAGTTGCAAATATAACTTTGCATTACGCCAATCAATCAATGAATCGACTTCACAGGCATAACAATCAAAACGATAGCGACTAAAATCAACATCAAGCGGTTCAATATCAGAGAAGGATGTTACGCCCGCAGTAGATTTATAGGTGTATATGTTGGCCGTTTGTTTTTCTGACGCATAACTAATGCCGTGATTGGCTACTAACAAACATAAAAAGGCAAAGCTATAATAATATGTTTTTTGAAATTCACTTCGTAACATTACCTTCATACAACCCCAAAATTAACCTCATTTAACAGTAACTAATAATGCTTTGATAATTGTATATTCCATTTTGGAATAAAAAATTGCTATCTATTCCTTTTGATCTGAGTGGAATTTGTCTATTCTTCACCCATCAATTGTCATGGGTGTAAATAGTTATGTTGCCAGAGCAGCGCTTATTAAATCAAAATACTTCAAATTCAGCAAACAATAGTAGTGCCTTAGATGCTAATCAACTAGCTTCATTGCAGCAAAGCGTTGCTGATTACTCTTCATTACAGCTTGCTTGGGCAAGTGGCTATCTAGCAGCTAAAAGCGAGCAAGGACAAAATGCGCAAATAGCACCTGTTGCTGCAGCCGTTGCCGCCAAAACATTAACCATTTTATATGCATCACAAACAGGCAACGCTAAAGGTGTTGCTGGTCAGCTGGAAAAAAGTGCTAAAGAAGCGGGCATTACTGTTGTACTTAAAAACATTGCTGACTTCAAAGCCAAAGCATTAAAAAATGAAACACATTTATTAATTGTAGCCAGTACTAACGGTGAAGGCGAGCCGCCAGATGACGCTATTGAGTTTCATGAGTTTTTATTAGGTAAAAAAGCACCAAAATTACCAAACTTGAGCTACAGCGTTTTAGCATTAGGTGATAGCAGCTATGAATTTTTCTGCCAAACAGGTAAAGAATTTGACGAGCGCTTACAAGTTTTAGGTGCCAAACAAGTTACTCCGCGAGTAGATTGTGATGTTGATTACGACAGTGATGCTGAAAACTGGACTTTAAGCATTGTTGAATCATTAAAAGACGAACTTACTCAGAGTGATGCACCATTAGCAACAGTTATTGATTTGCCAACAGCGGGTGCTGTTAGCCAATATTCAAAGCAAAACCCATATGCTGCTGAGTTTTCATTAAGCCAAAAAATTACCGGTCGTGATTCAGCTAAAGATGTTCGTCACATTGAAATTGATTTAGGTGACTCTGGTTTAACGTACCAAGTCGGTGATGCTTTAGGCGTATGGTTTGAAAATGATGCCAACTTAGTTGCTGAATTAGTTGCAGCCCTAAGCCTTACCGGTGAAGAAAAAGTTAAGTTAAAAGTAGATGGTGCTGCACAAGTATTAACGCTAACTGATGCCTTAACGACTCAATTAGAAATTACGCAAACAGCGCCAGCATTTATTGAATTTTGGGCAAAAATCTCAGGCAATAAAGAACTAGCGGCTATTGCAGCTGATAAAAATTCAGCAAGAGAATATGCCGGTCAACATCAAGTAATTGATGTGGTAAAAGCAGCTAAAACTGAAATTGATGCGCAATTCTTTATTGAAGCACTACGTAAAATAACTCCACGCTTATATTCAATAGCTTCTGCTCAGTCTGAAGTTGAAGATGAAGTACATTTAACTGTTGGTGTTGTTAGCTATGATGCTAACGATAAGACACGTACTGGCGGTGCTTCAGGTTTCTTATGTCAACGTCTTGAAGAAGGTCAAAATGTTCGCGTATTTGTAGAACACAATGACAACTTCCGTTTACCACAGTCAGACGAGACTCCTGTCATTATGATTGGACCTGGTACTGGTGTTGCGCCATTTAGAGCCTTTATGCAGGAACGTGAAGCACGTGACGCTACAGGCGATAACTGGATGTTCTTTGGTGACCAAACTTTCACTCAGGATTTCTTATACCAAGTTGAATGGCAGAACTACTTAAAATCTGGCTTATTAACACGCATGGACGTAGCTTTTTCTCGCGACCAAGCTGAAAAAGTTTATGTACAAGACAGATTAAAAGAGCAAGCTAGCGAAGTATTTGCATGGTTAGAACGCGGTGCTCATTTATACATTTGTGGTGATGCGAATCGCATGGCAAAAGATGTTCACCAAACATTGAATGAAATAATTCAAGAACACGGCAAGTTATCAGCAGAGCAAGCAGAAGATTACTTAAAATCACTACGATCTAACAAGCGTTACCAGAAGGATGTTTACTAATGAGCAGCAATTTTACCAAAGTTGAAAACCCAGTATTAGTTGTTGAAGGTAAACAAGCTGATAACGAACGTTTAAAAGCGGAAAGTGATTATCTACGCGGTACCATTAAAGAAGATCTAGCAGATAGAATGACTGGTGGTTTTACCGCGGATAACTTCCAATTAATTCGTACTCACGGTATGTATCAGCAAGACGATCGCGATATCCGTGCTGAACGTCAAAAGCAAAAGCTTGAGCCATTACATAACGTGATGCTTAGAGCACGTTTGCCTGGTGGTATCATCAACCCAACACAATGGTTAGCTATTGATAAGTTTGCTGATGATTACACTTCATACGGCAGTATTCGTTTAACTACCCGTCAAACCTTCCAGTTTCACGGCGTTTTAAAGCCAAATATTAAATTGATGCACCAAACACTAAATAGTGTTGGTTTAGATTCAATTGCTACGGCAGGTGACGTTAACCGTAACGTACTTTGTACTTCTAACCCAGTTGAATCTGAGTTACACCAAGAAGCTTACGAGTGGGCAACAAAAATCAGCGAACATTTATTACCAAAAACTCGCGCCTATGCCGAAATTTGGTTAGATGAAGAAAAAGTTGAAACGACTGAAGCTGATGAAATTGAACCTATTTTAGGCAGTAACTATTTACCACGTAAGTTTAAAACGACCGTAGTTATTCCACCTAATAACGATATTGATGTTCATGCTAATGATTTGAACTTTGTTGCGATCAGCGAAGGTGGCAAACTAGTTGGCTTTAACGTACTAGTTGGTGGTGGCCTAGCCATGACTCACGGCGATAACTCAACATACCCACGTTGTGCTGATGACTTTGGTTTTATCTCAAAAGAAGATACTTTAGCGGTTGCTGCAGCAGTTGTTACTGTTCAACGTGATTGGGGTAACCGTGTTAACCGTAAAAACGCTAAAACCAAATACACACTAGACAGAGTTGGTGTTGATACCTTTAAAGCCGAAGTTGAGAAACGTGCTGGTGTTGAATTCTCAGAGTCACGCTCTTACGAATTCACTACACGCGGTGATAGCTTTGGTTGGGTTGCAGGTGTTGATGGTAAACATCACCTAACGTTATTTATTGAAAATGGTCGTATCCTTGATTTTGCAGGTCAATCATTAAAAACGGGTATGGCTGAAATTGCCAAAATACATAAAGGTGATTTCCGTTTAACAGCAAACCAAAACCTTATTGTTGCTGGTGTTGCTGAAGCCGATAAAGCGGTCATTGAACAACTGGCTCGTGATCATGGTTTACTCAACGATGGGGTTTCAAACCAACGTAAGAGTTCAATGGCTTGTGTTGCTTTCCCTACCTGTCCACTAGCTATGGCAGAAGCTGAGCGCTACTTACCTGGTTTAGTAGACGATGTTGAAGCAATACTGGAAAAGAATGGCTTAAAAGACGAAAGCATTATTTTACGTGTTACTGGCTGTCCAAATGGCTGTGGTCGCGCAATGTTGGCTGAAATTGGTCTGGTTGGTAAAGGGCCAGGTAAATACAATATGTATTTAGGCAGTGATTTAGCTGGCTCTCGTGTACCTAAACTTTATAAAGAAAACGTTGACGAAGCGAGCGTATTAAGTGAAATAGATGCTTTAAGCGCACGCTGGTCTGCCGAACGTAATGACAATGAAGCCTTTGGTGATTTTGTTATACGTGCAGGCATCGTTGAGCAAGTTATTGTTAGCTTTAAGGATTTCCACCATGCCTAATACCGCAACAGACGTTGCAGAGAAAGAGCTTAACAGCCCATTTGAACTCGCTTTTCCTAGCCCTTTGTTAGGTGAGTGGAATCAATCTCTGGAAAAACAAACAGCAATAGCTCGTGCAGAGTGGGCGATGGAAAACTTGCCTGGCAAGTTTGTTTTATCGTCTAGTTTTGGTATTCAATCTGCCGTGATGTTGCATTTACTTACCCAAGTTGATAGCAATATTCCTGTGTTAATAACAGACACTGGACATTTGTTTCCTGAAACTTATCGTTTCATTGAACAGCTAACTGAGCGCTTGGACTTGAACTTACAAGTTTATCAAGCTAAAGAAAGCGCGGCATGGCAACAAGCAAAATACGGTGAAGAATGGGCTACAAGTGACGATACACTTAAAGCCTATAACCGCCGTAATAAAGTAGAGCCGTTAGAGCGTGGTTTATCAGAACTTCAAGCGAGCACTTGGTTTTCTGGTGTTCGTCGCCAACAATCAGCTCACCGTGAAAGCTTAGGTGTTGTTAGTACGCTACGTGGTCGTTATAAAGTGCATCCAATCATTGACTGGACTAACAAAGACGTTCATGAATACCTAACGAAGCATAACTTACCGTATCACCCGCTTTGGGACGAAGGTTATGTGTCAGTTGGTGATGTTCACAGTACCAAACCATTAACACTGGGTATGACCGAAGAAGAAACACGTTTTGGCGGTGGTAACCGTGAATGTGGTTTGCATACAGATGGTGATGGTATTTAATTACCCTGTTAATTTGATATCTCCACTGTAAAAATAAAAAGCTAAAAGAGAAAACTCTTTTAGCTTTTTTTGTGCCTGTTACATTCGACATAGACATTAGCAAATAAACGAAAATAGCTAACTTTATATTTTTGGTGATTAATTGATAGGCTTGAGCTTTATTGTTTTGCTTGACGTCGCGGTGGCGACCACACCCAAAGGGGCGTTACACGCCAAAAGCCCCTTTGGAATCCCCGTGGCGCCCACTCAGTAAAAACATAAATCTTCCATTTTGAGTTTGCAGTCAATACCTGCCGATATTCGTCCATGAAAAGCGGCAGTCTTCGCCATCCATGGCTCAGCTTGACTGACACTTTACAAAATGGGGATTTATTCACTGAGATGGGATTTGGAGTGTTTCGCACGGATAGCCGACATAACAGTTGTCATCCCCGTGGTTACTTAGTCGGGGGCCGGTTCTTAGTGACATGGATTTCGTACGAGACACTTACGGAATGACGAACCTTAAAATAGAGCGGATCCCCTATCAACAAGCACCAATTCTGCTTGAATAAACGCTGAAATGGATGAAAGTGTTCACGTATGTTCATCATGGATGATGAACAAAGCGCTGTCGGCACATGGATGTGCCATCAGCGCTGATACGTCGAATACACTTGAGTGAATTGAAGAATACGTTTGTTAGCAGCTCCGAGGGATTCCAAAGGGATGAGGAAAGAGTGGAGGCAGTTTCCCTCTTTCTTCTGGGGGTCGTCGCCACCGCGACAAATCAGCTAAAGTGTACCTGACCCCATTCATAATTAGCATTGAAGTGATGGAAAAATTCCCTTTACTCTATTTAGTAATTCGTTTTTTCGTCAAAAATCCACCTAAAACCAATGAAAATAACGCGAGTATTGATGGTTCAGGTACATCTACTGGTGCTAGTTTAGAGGTATGGGGTACTACATTCTCGTCGCCATAGAATTGAATATTACTAAATGTAAGTATACCGTCAAAACCATCAACTTCAGAGTTCATAAAGATTGACATAATATTAGTTTCGTAATCAAACGTAGCAGCCTGTCTTGCAATATCAGTTAAACCTCGTTTATATATTACATCATCAATTTGATATTTATACCAAATATCGAAAGTTTGGTCACCATTGTCTAACGGGGCTGTAGGTCTACCACTTTCTTTCCACAGTATACCATCCTCCCATTTGGGCTGCTTCCACACTTGACTGTTTTTATCAAATCCAACTTGATGTAGCTTGTATTCAATTGGATTTGAATAACCCGCATCAAACCAAAAACCATAGTTCAATAATTGTATATCCGCGCTATCGACTAGGTAATTTGTATCAATATAATCATCTTGAATGAATTCGAACTGCCGTTCACTATCGAGTAAAATTGCCCCTGCCTCTGTATTGCCAACAATACTACTAAGTACCAATACCAGAGTTACTACTATTTTTTTCATATGGTTACCTTTTAACTTATTTTTACAGGTGAGCATTTTAAGGTTCAAATGTGTCAAAAATGTGTAAGATACGTTTATATGAAATTAAATCTTTAAGAGCTATTCATGGCATGAAAGAAGGATAGTTTCATAATTTATGAACATATTGATTCCTTTGGAGAGACACTAATAGTTGCAGTTTTAAGTTCCAACCCCCCTTTATTCATTCGATCTTAGTATATAGTACATTCAATACTTGCTTTGCGCTTGAAGTAGACCTTGATTTACAGTGATTATAGGATTTCTGGTACATTAACTATAATGATGTAAATACTCTAAAATGAGCTAAACATCAAATTGTGTTGAGATAGTAAAATTAGAGTTATGCTAACTCGATTGAAAAACTTTGCACTTCACTTATATGTTCACTATCTAGCGCTAGCATCACTAACCTATCAATTCCCAACGCAACACCTGAACACTGTGGTAATCCATGATTTAACGCTGCAATAAAATTTTCATCAATGGGTTTAACAGCTAATCCTTGACTAACTCTCTTAGCATTATCTTGTTCAAAACGAGCAACTTGCTCTGTAGCATCAGTTAATTCATTAAAACCATTAACTAGCTCAATACCACGGTAATAACATTCAAATCGTTGGGCTACCCTAGGATCATCAATTGATCGTTTTGCCAGTGATGCTTGCGCTATCGGAAAGTCATAGATAAATTGCGGTTCACTAAGACCTATAGTCGGTTCAATAATTTCGGTGAAGATAAACTGTAATAATAAGTCGGCTTCATTCATTTCGATGAGCCAATCATCAGCTTTGCCATATTTAGTTAGCACTTCAACAAGTTCATCGAAACTTGCAGTTAACGGGTCAACAGAAACCGTTTTGATAAAGATATCTTGGTAACTTGAAAATACCGCCTTATTACCAGCTAAAACAGCATGAAGTAGTTCTGCCACCTCTGACATCAATTCGAACTGGTCAAAGCCAATACGGTACCATTCAAGCATGGTGAACTCAGGGTTATGACATCGACCCGCCTCTTCGTGACGAAATGCTTTAGCAATGGAGTAAATACAGCCATAACCTGAAGCAAGTAAGCGCTTCATATGAAACTCAGGTGAGGTTTGCAAAAACAACTCAGTCGAATGACCTGATGGACTATCCGCTAAAAAATCATACTTGCAGGAAATAGCATCCAAATATACGTCTGTCACAGTGCCTTGG
>Ga0209396_1000836_pt1 | contig 35462 bp, 30 predicted proteins | sample GOMGulsemesocosm_6_FD_184638 | JGI IMG/M metagenome (GOLD analysis project Ga0209396, IMG submission 184638) | Methane-oxidizing microbial communities from mesocosms in the Gulf of Mexico - GOM8C Gulf of Mexico (SPAdes) (version 2) | ecosystem: Environmental > Aquatic > Marine > Cold seeps...
ATCGAGGCTAACCTGATAGACATTTTGGTTAATTAAATCAACCTTGTTAACCTTTGCGATTACTTCGTTCACGCTATTACTCCGTTCTCTCGAATCTGCCCTTTGGGCTTATATTTTTTAATTAAATTTGTGTATGGCTAGGTATAACGCCAATTTAGTTTGGTGATTTACCTGAAATCGCCTCATCAATACCTAAAGAGGACCAAATATCATCAACTCTGGTTTTAACCTCTTCTGTCATTTCTATCGGCACTCCCCATTCACGATCTGTTTCACCCGGCCATTTATTGGTGGCATCCATCCCCATTTTAGATCCTAGACCAGAAACAGGTGAGGCAAAATCCAAATAATCGATCGGCGTATTTTCTATCAAGGTAACATCCCTTGCTGGGTCCATACGTGTGGTGATGGCCCAAATAACATCATTCCAATCTCTGGCATTAATATCATCATCACAGACAATGACAAACTTGGTATACATAAACTGTCGTAAAAAAGACCATACCCCTAACATCACGCGCTTTGCATGCCCTGGATATTGTTTCTTCATAGTCACCACGGCCATTCGATAAGAGCAGCCTTCTGGTGGTAAATAGAAATCAACAATTTCTGGAAACTGCTTTCTTAGTATAGGTACAAATACTTCATTTAAAGCAACACCTAATATCGCTGGTTCATCAGGTGGACGGCCAGTATAAGTACTGTGGTAAATAGGCTTCTTGCGTTGTGTAATGCGCTCAACCGTAAACACAGGGAAGCTATCCTGCTCATTATAATAACCAGTGTGATCCCCAAACGGACCTTCCACTGCTTCATCGTCAGGATAAATAAAGCCTTCTAAGACGATCTCAGCACTGGCGGGAACCTGTAAATCATTACCAATACACTTAACTAGCTCGGTTTTACTACCACGCAATAAACCCGCAAACGCATATTCAGATAAGGTATCTGGCACCGGGGTTACCGCACCTAAAATAGTCGCAGGGTCAGCACCCAGTACAACCGTAATAGGAAAGGGTTCGCCCGGGTGTACTTGCAACCATTCACGAAAATCTAGCGCACCACCGCGGTGAGATAACCAACGCATAATCAAGCGGTTTTTACCGATCAACTGCTGACGGTAAATCCCTAAATTCTGACGTGATTTGTGTGGACCTTTAGTCACGACTAACGGCCAAGTCACTAAGGGTGCAGCATCTCCAGGCCAACAGGTCTGAATCGGAATCAGGTTTAGATCTACAGCATCACCTTCGAAAATTTGCTCCTGGCAAGGTGCCGTCTTCACCACTTTAGGCCCCATATTCAACACCTGCTTGAAAATGGGTAGCTTTTGCCACGCATCCTTCATGCCTTTAGGGGGCTCTGGTTCCTTTAGAAAAGCCAACAATTCGCCAATTTCTCTTAGTGCTGAAACTGACTCCTTACCCATTCCCATGGCAACGCGTTTAGGTGTCCCAAACAGGTTTGCCAAAACAGGCATGTCGTAACCTTTAGGATTTTCAAATAATAGAGCGGGGCCTTCATTACGCAAGGTTCGATCACTAATTTCTGTCATCTCAAGGTAAGGATCGACTTCGGCTGTTATGCGAATCAACTCCCCTCGCTCTTCAAGGACAGCGATAAAGTCTCGAAGGTCTTTGTATTTCATGGTAATTCTCTTAGACATAGCATCGACTAACATGATTTAGAGTCGCACTAGATAAAAAATGAGGCAAAAAAAACCACTATAAAAGTGGTTTTTTTATATAGGGCTTAGGCTTACTTACCTTTACCCTTCATAGCATCAAAGAATTCGTCATTGGTTTTGGTCACCTTCAGGCGATCAATCAAGAATTCAGTGGCAGATACGTCTTCCATTGGATTTAACAACTTACGCAAAATCCACATACGTTGTAGTTCATCTTCAGACGTTAATAAGTCTTCACGACGCGTACCAGAACGGCGAATGTTAATCGCAGGGAAAGTACGTTTCTCAGCAATTTTACGATCAAGGTGAAGCTCACAGTTACCTGTTCCTTTGAATTCTTCAAAGATAACTTCATCCATTTTAGAGCCAGTATCAACCAAAGCGGTTGCAATAATGGTTAAACTGCCGCCTTCTTCGATATTACGTGCAGCACCAAAGAAACGTTTTGGAAGACCTAGTGCATTAGCATCAACACCACCTGTTAATACCTTACCAGAGGAAGGAATAACGGTATTATAAGCACGAGCCAAACGCGTAATAGAGTCTAACAAGATAACCACGTCACGCTTGTGTTCTACCAAACGTTTCGCTTTCTCGATAACCATCTCTGCGACTTGTACGTGACGCGTTGGCGGCTCATCAAATGTTGATGCAACCACTTCACCACGTACTGTACGTGTCATTTCTGTTACTTCCTCAGGACGTTCGTCAATCAGAAGTACAATAAGGTCTGTTTCTGGGTTGTTACGAGAAATCGCATTGGCGATATTCTGCAACATAAAGGTTTTACCTGCTTTTGGAGGAGAAACCACCAAGGCACGTTGCCCTTTACCCATTGGAGCAACTAGGTCAATAATTCGTGAAGTGACATCTTCAGTCGAACCATTACCGGCTTCCATTACCAAACGCTGGTCAGCAAACAAAGGCGTTAGGTTTTCAAATAAAATTTTGTTACGTACGCTATCTGGCTTATCGAAGTTAATTTCATTAACTTTCAACAATGCAAAGTAACGCTCACCATCTTTTGGTGGACGAATTTTGCCTGCGATTGTGTCGCCTTTACGCAAGTTAAAACGGCGTATTTGACTAGGCGATACATAAATATCATCTGGGCCAGCAAGGTAAGAACAGTCAGGTGAACGCAAAAAGCCGAAGCCATCTTGCAAGATTTCCAAGATACCATCCCCGTAAATATCTTCACCACTTTTAGCATGTCGCTTAAGGATGGCAAAAATAACATCTTGTTTACGGGATCGAGCCAGGTTATCTATACCCATTTCAGCTGCGATATTTAATAGTTCTTGTACTGATTTCTGTTTTAATTCGGTAAGATTCATAAACGGATTTTTACGGTTTCTAATTGAGGAAAATTGACAGGACTTCTCAAATTGGACAATACGATTGTATGTATATACATATTAAATCTTAATTAGGAAGCATCTAAATAATAATTTGACCGAGACACAATTTCTGAAACAAATGTTGAAAATAGCGCGTAACGATTTGATTGGAACTCTTGTTCTCAAAGCCTCTAACTTATTGCTTAACAGCTATAAATAAATGCATTTGAATGATCAAGAACACACCTACTATAGTTCGTGTTTTTGTTAAGGTCTATAGAAAAAAAATGGAAAAATCATTTTTTTGATCAATTTTTAACAAATTTTACATATTAAGCCTATCAGGGTGCATAAATGCTACTTTATGCCCCTTATATAGGCTCTAGAATACATATGAATCCAGCATAATTATGCCCATATTTACGCAAAATCATGACATATCGACTTATCTAAGATAATCTGCACCTGTATTAATCAAGCACATTAAGGCACTTTTGCATGCAGTCACTCTTTCAGCAACCTGCTCATGATCTTCCCTTTGAGAAAATTGCCGCGATCGATCTAGGCTCAAACAGTTTTCACATGGTCATTGCTCAGGTAACCCATGGCCAGCTCCGAGTTATTGGCGAGTACGGTGAGAAGGTACAACTGGCTGCAGGTTTACATGACAACATTCTTGATGATGAGGCCCAACAAAGGGGCTTAGCCTGCCTTACTCGATTTGCTCAAGTCATAGAGAATATGCCCCTAGGTTCAGTACGAATCGTAGGGACCAATGCACTTAGGGTGGCAAAAAACCGATACGATTTTATCGGGGAAGCCATGGATATTATCCCCCATCCTGTCGAAGTCATTGCCGGACGCGAAGAAGCACGTCTTATTTATGTGGGTGTTTCTAATACCATGGACCATGGAGAGCAAAAACGACTGGTTGTTGATATCGGTGGTGGTAGCACAGAGTTTATTATTGGTAGTCAGCATAACCCTATTCTCACCGAAAGCCTGCATATGGGCTGTGTTGGTTTTCGCCAACGTTTCTTTAAAGACGGCAGTATTACCAAATCTAATTTCCAAAAAGCGGTAACAGCCGCCCGCCTTGAAATGCTAAGCATCCAAGAGGACTATATTGACGAAAACTGGGACCTGTCCATAGGTTCATCTGGCACAATCAAAGCTGCCTTCAACATTATTAAAGAAAACAATTGGGGTAAAAAAGGCATCACCTTAAAAGGCATTAAGGTAATTCAAAAGAAACTATTTGAAGCAGGTCATGCGGATAATTTAAACCTTGCAGGTCTTAAACCAGAGCGTAAAACCACTTTTGCAGCGGGTCTTGCCATTTTGACCGCCGTGTTTGAATGTTTTCAAATTAGTAATATGGACCTTTCGGTTGGCGCCTTACGAGAAGGCGTATTGTTTGATGTGATGGGTCGTTATGCCGATACCGATATACGTGAAACTACGGTTCAATATCTATTAAACCAATACCATATCGATAAAGAGCAAGCTAAATTGGTCGCCCATACTGGGTTATCTGCACTTGCCCAGGTAAAAGATGATTGGACCATTAGTAGTATTTCGAGCGAAGATTTCTTACGCTGGTCAAGCCTATTACATGAAGTTGGTATGGGGATATCTCATAGTCGATATCATAAACACGGGGCTTATATCATCAGTGAATCCGATTTACCTGGTTTTTCCCAGCAAGAGCAACAAGCCTTGGCAAATCTGGTTCTTCGTCATAGACGTAAATTTACTCAATCTCTTAATTACCGCTTTACCCGTCATGACCAACAAGAACTGGACCGCCTCACCATACTATTACGCTTTGCGATTAATTTGCACCATGATAGGAAAGAAGGCGATATGCCGATCTTTTCGATGAAAGCCGAGGGAAATACCCTTCATATTGAATTCTTACCAGGCTGGTTAGAAGCACGTCCTCTCACCTTCGCTAATTTACAAATAGAAGCTGACTACTTAGTCGCAAAAAACTTCATTCTGACATTTAGCTAAGTATTAAAAATATCGACAAAAAAGCCGAGATCATCTCGGCTTTTTTTGTCTTATTTTTTACATATCTTAATCTATCTTGTAACTATCTTAATCAGCAAGGTGGCCTAATAAGGTACGCTGAGCGCTACGGTATTCCCCTTTTCGTGGTTTATTAAGCTGATAAGAACCATCGTTTTGCAACACCCAACTCTGGGTGTTATCGGTAATATATGCCTCTAGCTCTTTTTTAACACGCCTAGCTAATTTGGCATCTTGTAACGGAAAAGCGACTTCAATACGATTATTCAGGTTTCTATCCATGCCATCGGCGCTGGATAAATATACCAAAGGTGTGCGGTTATTATAAAAATAATAAACCCGTGTATGTTCTAAAAAACGGCCAATAATAGAACGCACTCTGATATTTGACGAAACCCCTTTTATACCAGGGCGTAAGGTACAAATACCGCGTACTATCAGGTCGATTTTCACACCGGCTTGAGAGGCTTTATAAAGTGCCTGTACCAAGCGTTGCTCAGTCAAAGAATTCACTTTAATGATAATCCTCGACGGATTACCTTTTTTGGCACTCTCTGCTTCCTTGTTAATCATATCCAGCAAACGGTCTCTCAAGGTAAAAGGCGCATGCAGTATTTTCTTCACTTTCAGCTCTTTACTCATACCCGTTAATTGCTGAAATACCTTATGGATATCTTCACCAATATCAGCGTCACAAGTGAGCAAACTATAATCTGTGTAAAGTCTGGCATTACCGGCATGATAGTTACCGGTACCAAGGTGCACATAACGCCTTAATATATTACCTTCTCGGCGCACGATTAAAATCATTTTGGCGTGGGTTTTATGACGCACAACACCATAAACCACTATCGCTCCAGCATCTTGCAATCGGCTCGCTAACGCTAGGTTCTCTGCTTCATCAAAACGCGCCCTTAATTCAATAACAACCGTCACTTCTTTACCATTTCGAGCCGCATCCACTAACGCATTGGCGATAGGAGAGCGGGAACCGGTACGGTAAAGCGTTTGACGAATCGCTACCACATGCGGGTCTTTTGCAGAATTACTTAAGAAGTCGATGATAGGCGAGAATGACTCATAAGGGTGCATCAGTAGGTAATCTTTTTGCCTAATTGCCTCAAACATATCATCCCCTTTAGAGGTAGATAACTTACGAGGCAAACCCGGTGAAAAGGGTGGGTACAATAAATCTGGACGATCAACCAGGTCCAGTACCGCCAACAATCGACTTAAATTGACAGGACCATCAATTAGATACAAATCATTTTCACGTAGATCAAACTGCTCTAACAGGGAATTAATCACACTTTCAGGGCAGTTTTCAGCCACTTCTAAGCGAACAGAGCTACCATAATGGCGTGTTTGTAATTCGGTTCTTAGGGCACCGGCCAAGTCCAAACCGATATCATCTGAGTCGACTTCTAAGTCCGCATTTCGCGTTAATCGAAATTGGTAACTACCCTTCACTGTCATACCAGGAAAGAGCTGATCCGCATGAGCGTGAATAATAGAGGAAAGGAAAACGAGATTGTCCCCATCTTCACTCACCTCTGCTGGCATCTTAACTAAGCGCGGCAATGAACTGGGTGCCGGCACTATAGCTAAACCATTTTCACGACCAAAGGCATCTCGACCTTCCAGTTCAACCACAAAGTTGAACGTCTTATTCGCTAAGCGAGGGAAAGGGTGGGCCGGGTCTAGACCTATGGGGCTGATAATAGGCAATACATTTTCACGGAAGTACTTTTTAACCCAAGCAGCCTGTGCTTCAGACCATAAACTACGGCGAATGAATTGAACATTATTCTCAGATAATTTAGGGAATATAATGTCGTTTAAAATACGATATTGGCGTCGTACCAATTTATGGGCTTGATCACTAATTTGGCGCAGGACTTCTTTGGGGTAAAGACCATCAGGACCGGTTTGTTCACGGCTAAACTCTAATTGGCTTTTAAGACCGGCGACACGAATTTCAAAAAACTCATCCATGTTACTACTAAAAATGCAGAGGAACATGAGGCGGTTAAGTATAGGGTGGTTCTCATCCATTGCTTGCTCTAAAACACGAGCATGAAAAGCAAGGTGACTCAGTTCACGATTAAAATATAACTCAGAATCATTTAAATCAATTTCTTCAGGTTTACGTTTTTCAATCGCAACTTTTTTTACATCTTGAGGTTGCTCTGGAATCGTTTCCAAAGCAGGTTCATTCGCCCTTTTAGTATCAGCACCAACGAGGTCTTTTTTGTCATTGCTCTCTTTTTTGTCTAATACTTTTTTATCATTTGATTTCTTTTCAGATACTTTTTTATCACTCGTCTTTTTTTCAACCATTTTTTTATCCACCAGCTTTTTATCTAATGCTTTAATTGTATCTGGTGCATTGTTTCCTGCTTGATCGACCATGAGCGCCACTACCCCAATTCAACTAAGGTGTAATTTTATGCTCTGTTTCGATTAATTATCCATCATCGTTAGAGCTTATTGTTAAAAACAGCTCTTACTTATATAACACAATTTTATGAATTTAACGTACATCCTTGTACTTACTCACATTTTTAATGCTAAATAACTCAAATCAAAGACAAAATTCAGGCTTTAAGCGACTCAAACACTCATTTTTTAGGCCTTAAGCAGACGGGCAACATCCTTAGCAAAATAGGTAAGAATGCCGTCAGCACCGGCACGTTTAAACGCCAATAAAGATTCCATCATGACGGTATCTTTATCCAACCAACCGTTTTCGAAAGCGGCCATCTGCATGGCATATTCTCCGCTGACCTGATAAGCAAAGGTAGGAACACCGAACTCAGTTTTCACTCGATTTACAATATCCAAATAGGGCATTCCAGGTTTTACCATCACCATATCAGCACCCTCTTCGATGTCTAACTGCACCTCACGAATCGCTTCATCAGAGTTAGCCGGGTCCATTTGGTAATTGAATTTATTACTCTTACCCAAGTTGCCACTTGAGCCAACGGCATCTCTAAAAGGTCCATAATAAGCAGAGGCATACTTGGCAGAATAAGCCATGATGCGAGTATTGATAAAACCGTTTGCTTCAAGCGCTTCTCGAATCGCGCCGATACGGCCATCCATCATGTCAGAAGGGGCAACAACATCGGCGCCTGCCTTAGCATGAGACAATGCCTGCAGCACCAATACATCCGTGGTGATGTCATTCAGCACATAACCTGTGTCATCAATAATGCCGTCTTGCCCATGCGTTGTGAAAGGGTCTAATGCGACATCTGTGATCACACCAAGATCAGGGAAAGCAGACTTAAGTGCGCGCACCGCTCTTTGAGCCAAACCATCATCGGCATACGCCGCTTCTGCTTCGAGGGACTTTTTATCCGCAGACACGACAGGGAACAGAGCAATGGCAGGCACGCCTAATTCAACCAACTCAGCTGCTTCTAACAATAATTGATCGATAGAAACACGTTCAACCCCTGGCATAGAAGCGACTTTTTCACGTTCATTTTCACCTTCGATAACAAACATAGGATAAATGAGGTCATTGCTGGTCACTTGGTTCTCTTGCATCAAACGACGGGAAAAACTGTCTTTACGCATTCTACGCATACGCACTAAAGGGAATGTCATTGGGTTGCTCCTAAACAAGCGTCTTAATAGTAATATTCGAATTAACTTAGTGATGATTCAGCTTCTTCTAGGCTTTCTTGAGCCTCGAACCAAGCTTCTTCATTTTCTTCCAAGTCTTTTTTCCATTTCGCCTCATCACTTAATAAGGCCTGTAGTTTGTCTTTATTGGTGATGTCGTAAAGCTCACCATCCGCCATTTTTTCACTAATGACATCCAGCTTTTCTTGGGCTTTGTGTACGGCTTTTTCATGTTTCTCTATGAGTTTATGAAGCGGCCTCAGCTGTTGTCTTAATTCTGCAGATTTACGTCGCTCTTCTTTTTTATCCACCTTTTCAACATTTGCATTCGCACTCGCATTTGCCTTCTCTTGTTGGCGTCCTGCTAGTTGACGCTTTTGCAACCAAGTGTGATAAGCGGCTAGGTCTCCATCAAATTCAACAATTTGGTTATCTGCCACCAAATAAAACTCATCCACAGTACTGTTCAATAAGTGGCGATCATGTGATACCAATAAAATAGCACCTGGAAACTCCTGTAAGGCTTCGGTCAGCGCTTGACGCATCTCTAAATCCAAGTGGTTAGTTGGCTCATCGAGTATTAAAAGGTTCGGTTTGGTCCATGCAATCAGAGATAAAGCTAAGCGCGCTTTTTCACCACCGGAGAAATCACCCACTGTACGCAAAGCGTCGTCACCGTTAAAGCCAAAACCGCCCAAATAACGACGTACATCACTTTCTAATGCCGTTGCTGTCAATCTTTGGATATGCACCACGGGACTCGCATTCAAATCCAGCGCACTTAATTGATGCTGAGAAAAATACCCTATCCTTAAGTTTTCACCACAGACACGCTCACCGCTTAAGATAGAGATTTCACCCACTAATGATTTAATTAGGGTTGATTTACCCGCACCATTGGGGCCTAACAAACCTATTCTTTGGCCATCGCGTAAACTAAAATTGCTTTTAGCCAGTTGAGATAACTGACCACCTTCAACTTGATAACCTAAATCTGCCTCAATCAAATTGACCAACTGAGCGGAGGTTTTCTCGGCGACAGGGATACTAAATTGAAACTGTGAATCAATATGAGCAGGGGCAATATCCCCCATTTTTTCAAGCATTTTAAGGCGGCTTTGTGCTTGTTTCGCTTTCGTTGCCTGATACCTAAATCTGTCTACATAGGTTTGTAAGTGCGCCTTACGAGTCTGTTGACGCTCGTAATTGGCCTGTTGTTGGGCCAGATGGGCAGCACGTTGACGCTCATAATCCGAATAGTTACCCTTATAAACCGTCAGCTTCTTCTGAAACAGGTGAATAATATGAGAGGTAATTGCATCTAAGAAATCCCTATCATGAGAGATTAGAATAAGTGTGCCTGAGTATTGGCGTAACCATGATTCAAGCCACATGACGGCATCGAGATCCAAATGGTTAGTCGGCTCATCAAGCAGAAGGACATCAGAGGGGCACATCAGGGCTTTCGCTAGGTTTAATCGAATGCGCCAACCACCTGAAAAAGCCGTTACGGGTTTGGCCATATCTGCCATTTTAAAACCCAGTCCTTGCAGCAAGGTTTCGGCCCTTGATTTAGAGCTATAACCATGTGCTGTTTCAAATTCACCTAACCAGTGTGCATGGGCTGTCGCATCATGTTTTGTTTCGGCGAGCTCTATTTTAGCTTCAATCTCTCTTAGCCATTCATCCCCATCAAGACAGTAATCTAATGCACTACGGTCCGTGTCTGTGACTTCCTGTGCCATAAAGGCAATACGCCTTTGTTGAGGGAAAGTGACTTCACCCGTATCCGCATGGAGTTCGCCTCGCAACATAGCAAAAAGAGATGACTTGCCTGCGCCGTTAGCGCCAATCAAGCCTACTTTTTGGCCTTCATATATGGTCAAATCAGCCATTTCTAGCAGAAATTGACGGCCTCGCTGTAAACTCACTTGGGTAAATTGGATCATGTTTCAATTTTTCTCTGGTCAATTTTCTCTGATCAATGTTTCTCTGCGACTAAAATTGGCAGTAACATTTGATAAAGGTAAACACGCGCTAGCTTTCTAGTGCGCGGATAATAAAGGTGCTCTATGTGCTCAACTCATTCAGACCCAACCGATAGCCAGGCTTCAAACGAGCAAACTGCTGGCCAATTAGACAATAGTTTTTGGCAATTCTCTTTGGCTTTATATGCTAAACCTGAGGCGGCAAATTATTGTCTCAGGTTGCAAGATCAGCACAATATGCAGGTTAATCTATTGCTTTACAGTATTTGGTTAACCTTTGAAGGCTGCATTTTAGAGCCTTCGCTAATAAAACAAAATAGCCAATTACAAAACTGGTTAACGCAAATTATCCCCTCTATTCGATATGCCCGAAAACAAGTCGGCGAAAAGTCTAAACAAGACCCTCTGTATAAGCAATTAAAAGCCTGCGAACTCACCGCTGAGCAACAGGCTCAAGCACAACTATTTAGTCTAAAAAGACAAAAACGGAACTATCCAGGCTCGAAATCAAAAGAGGTCCGAATGAGTTTTGAGTCTCTTCTCAAACAGAATTTAGGCCTTTGTTGGCAGGCATTCTCTCTCGCATCTGAAAAAAATCAGCAACCTGAACTAATAAACGAATTTAGTGAGTGGATGATTATTCATTGCCAGCGTAAAATGGAGGGTAATTCTAATCATTAAGTAGCAAAAATTGAGTGTAATGAAGCCTTTTAGAACCTTGTAATCACGTGTTCTACACAGCTTAAATATGAATTTTTTTGTTCAAACCAAGGTAATAGAAAAGTGAACGATACAAGCAATTCGAATGCTAAAGAGCTCAATGAGATTCAACGTTTTTCGTTTGATAACACCAATGTTCGTGGTGAGCGTGTTATTTTGAATCAAGCCTATCAAGAGGTTATTAAACGCAAAAACTATCCTGCACCCTTAGAGAACTTATTAGGTGAGTTTGTCGCGGCCATCGCATTATTAAGAGATATCATCAAAATCGATGGTGTACTTTCTTTACAAGCTAAAGGTGAAGGCGATCTATCAGCCATCATGGTGGAATGCGATGAACTACAGAATTTACGCGGCATAGCCCAATGGCAAGAAGGCGCAACCTTCCCTGATAAGTTATCACTAAAAGAAACACTGGCAGGGGGTTATCTGGTCATTACTATCACACCCACCAATGGCCGTCGTTATCAAGGTGTTGTTGAGCTTGTGGGTGATTCTTTGGCTGAGTGCCTTGAACAATATTTCACCCAATCAGAGCAACTACCTAGCCGCGTATGGTTAGCCTCGGATGGTGCTAGTTGTGCGGGTTTGTTTTTACAGCGCTTACCTGCTGAGCAAGCAAAAGAAGATGATGAAGATGCTTGGGAACGCTTTACTCAACTCGCCTCAACGGTGAAGGATGAGGAATTATTACAGCTGGATACGCTAGAACTCCTACATCGTTTATACCATGAGGAAGAACTGCGATTTTATGACGCCAAAACCATGCAATTTAGTTGCTCATGTTCACGCCAAAGAACATTAGAAGCCTTGTTATCCATAGGCACAGAAGAGATTAAAGAGATATTACTGGAACAAGGTGAAATTAATATCGATTGCCAGTTCTGTGCAGAACATTACCTGTTTCAAGAAAACGACCTTGTCGATATTCTAGGTGGTCAGGCGAAAACCCACTAAATTCACCCTGAACAAACTTCAGAAAGAGTCACTTGCTTTAGATAAAAAAGGGGATGAAATTATTCATTCCCTTTTTTATTCATCAAATTTTAATAATGCCACTAGGTCACGCCAGGTAATAATACCCACTAAGCGCCCCCCATCTAAAACAGGCATACAAGATATACTGGCAGAGGTCATCCACTCGACTACCTTATTCAGAGAATCATCAAGCGACACACATATGGGCTGACGTGTCATAACTTGGTGTGCCGCTTTATTGAGTAGCTCAACATCCCTTGTCATTTCAGCCGCTGTATCGAGAAACGGGCTTAGCAATCTCAATATATCCCTATCAGAGATAATACCCACCAACTCTTCGCCGTCTAACACGGGTAAATGGTGAAAGCCGTGCATTTCAAGCAGGTTTCTCACCTCTTGCAAACGTGTGTCCATACCTACGCAAATAGGGTTTGCTTTCATCACTTGGGCAATACGAAGAGTCTTCATTTATCCGCCTATACCTTCACCAACAAAACAGAAACAAACGTTTCAATATAGCTAAAATAGAAATCAACATCTCTTAACGTGTCGCTAAAATACGCTATATTCTGAGCAAATGTTGAGATCTTTAGGATATTAACAAAATACGTCTACTGATAATAAACATAACAGAGATAAATACGTATCATACCCATGTCTAACAAGACATTGATCATAAAACCCGTATAATTTAGCCAATCCACGCAACAGAAAATTACAATTGTCCATAAATGGACCCTCGTTTTATAAATCTGTTGAGAGATGCGACTTTAAGTAAAATTATCAATTTTTACTCACAATAATAAGTACTAAAACGTACAAAATAGATGTTAAAGCTTGCTCTCAATCCACCAAAACTGGCGATAAAATGGTGATACTGCAATGACCAAGAAATCTGTAGATGTACTCCTAGTAGGGGCGGGTGCAATGAGCACTACCCTAGGCACGCTGCTTAAACAGCTTGACCCTTCATTGAAAATCACTCTGGTTGAGCGCTTAGACAGTGTTGCACAAGAAAGTACAGATGGTTGGAATAACGCAGGGACAGGTCACGCGGCCTATTGCGAACTCAATTATACCCCTGAAAATGAAGATGGCAGTGTCAGCACGAATAAGGCGCTAGAAATCAATGAAGCGTTTGAAATAAGTTTACAATTTTGGTCTTACCTCGTTGAACAAGGCCTACTTCCTGAATCCACTAATTTTATCCACTCTGTCCCTCATCAAAGCTTAGTGTGGGGTGAAAAGAATGTTAATTTCCTACGCACTCGCTATCAAGCTTTAAAGCAACATCACTTGTTTGCTGGTATGGAATACTCTGAAGATCCAAAAGTATTGGCCGAATGGATGCCGCTTATCATGAAAGACAGAGATACAGATGAAGCCTGTGCGGCAACACGTATCGCTCATGGTTCGGATGTGAATTTTGGCGCAATAGCTCGCAGTATGAGCCTCTATCTTGATAACGATGACAATGTTGATTTATTGCTGAACTCTAATGTTACCGGCTTCACTAAACAAGATGACGCTAGCTGGGACGTTGAAATAGAAAGCAAAGGAGAAAAGCAGACTATCAACAGCCGCTTTGTATTCCTTGGTGCGGGTGGCGGTGCATTACCCCTATTGCAAATGTCTGGTATTGAAGAAAGTAAGGGTTATGGTGGTTTTCCCGTTAGTGGCCAGTGGTTAGTCTGTGAAAAACCAGAAATCGTTGAGCAACATTTTGCCAAGGTTTATGGCGCTGCACCAATCGGTGCGCCCCCTATGTCTGTCCCTCATTTAGATACACGTATTATTGACGGTAAAAAAGCCATATTATTTGGCCCTTTTGCGGGCTTTACCACCAAGTTCTTAAAAAATGGCTCTTTCTTAGATCTTCCTAAAAGCATTAAATTAAATAACCTGAAGCAGATGCTGTCAGTCGGTAAGAACAACATGGACCTGACTCGCTACCTAGTCAGTGAAGTCCGTCAAACACAAGCTGACCGAGTTGATGCATTACGCTCATTTTACCCAAATGCTAAAGATGAAGATTGGACACTGGCCTATGCAGGTCAACGTGTGCAAATCATCAAACAAGATAAAGAGCACGGCGGCGGTAAACTTGAGTTTGGTACCGAAGCGATTGCCTCAAAGGATGGTAGCCTTGCTGCATTATTAGGGGCATCACCTGGCGCATCAACCACAGTTAATACCATGATAGGCATTTTAGAGCGCTGCTTTGCAGACAAAATGAACAGTGATGAATGGCAAAGTAAGATGAAAGTCATGGTTCCGTCATACGGAGAATCTCTCATCGACGATAAAGCATTGCTGAAACAAGTCAGAAGCCGTACTCTAAACACACTTAAGCTCGGTGATATGCCAAACATTTAACATCGAGTCTGTTAAATCTATATAGAAAATAAAGCCGCTTATCGAGCGGCTTTATTATATGAAGATTATTTGTATAACCCAGATACAGGATACCCTTTATGACAATGTCATTTGCTCAACGCTCTGATCAAATCTGTGACACATTAAGAGAAATTGAACATCAAACCGAAGACAGCGATAGCCTTTTCTTTTGCGCTTACCTGCTTGGCTTATTAGGTGTTCATGGCGGTATAGATGCACACGGACAAGCTGAGTTCGATGAAAATTTTGAAGCGGCACTAATTGATGCTTTTCATAATGAAAACATGAGCGAAGCAGATCAAACAAGCATACTGGCCCTATGGCACAAGGTAATTGTTTAACAAAGGTAAATAGTTAACTTTATTTTTCATCACACCTTGAAATATCGAAGTAAGAACCTCAGCTCTTATAGAGGCTCTTTTTATGTTAGTGATATTCTTCAGTTCTTTGTAAAGATTAGGATTCTAAACTAGCATTTTGGAACTTTAGACGAATTTACTGATCCCAATATATGGATCGACACTAATATATCGATAACAAATTATAGAATGGAACGCTTTTTATGAAAAAAACGATTATTGCAGCACTTACGCTATCTACCTCTCTAGCATTTGCTGCAGATACCACTTTCACACCAGAAACGGAATCTCAAAAATTAGGTTACACATTTGGTACCATGGTTGGCTCACAATTAAGCCAAGGTGTTGAAAACCTGGACATTGATTCTTTCATGAAAGGTTTTAGCTCTGCTTATAAAGGCCAAGAGCCAGCACTATCTCAAGAAGAGTTAAAAGGCATTTTCCAAGCTTTCCAACAGCAGAAAATGGAAGAGACGCGTGTTGCTCAAGAAAATGAAGCAAAACAAGCGCAAGCGGGTTCAGTTGAATGGTTAGCCACAATCGAAGCACAAGATGGCATCATGAAAACGGATTCTGGCCTTCTATACAAAGCAATCACAGAAGGTACTGGCACTAAGCCATTAGCAACAGACACAGTTAAAGTGAACTACGAAGGTTCTCTCGCTAACGGCACTGTATTTGATAGCTCATACGAACGTGGCGAGCCGATTAGCTTCCCGCTAAACCAAGTTATCCCTGGTTGGACTGAAGGTCTACAGCTAATGACAGTGGGTTCTAAGTACGAACTTTACATTCCATCTGACCTAGCATACGGACCAGGCGGAACAGGCCCTATTCCACCACATTCAGCCCTTAAGTTTGTTGTTGAGTTGCTAGCGATTGAAACACCAGCAATTGCAGAAGCTACTGAATAAGAGATTATTCGAGACATAAAAAACCCATCTTATGATGGGTTTTTTTATTGCTATACATCCAATCTATGATTAATCGGCTACTTTCTCAATATTACCTGACGCCATTTCTTCTCTTTCGGCCCAACTCGTTGCAGCCCAAAAAATCACACACAGAAAAACATACATCATAACCCCGCTATTATGAACGAACATTGCTTGAGTTATGGAAAAAACCATATAACAAAGTGGTACTAAAGCTCCGGCTATCGAATACACTTTCACATCCCAACTTGATGAATGCTTCCTTATCTTAGTAACAAACAACCCTAAAGGAACCAAGTAAACGATAAGCAAGAAAAGTAGACCAAATATGCCGTGTAAACCCAGTTCATTCAAATATTCATTATGTGCATGAGTAAACCTCATAACACTTTCATGTAATAAATCCTTATCAACTAAGTCCTGCTTAAAAGACTGCTGCTCATTTCTACCAACGCCTATATAAGGAGAATCATGAAACATGGATAGGCTTGCTTTCCAAAGCTCAGTCCTATGACTAATAGAACTTTCAGCTTTATTTCCATCAAGATATTGTTCTATATCAGAAATTAAAATGTCAACACGACTAGACACACCTAGTGAAGGGATAAACGAAGCCCCTGCCACAACTAAACTTATACTAATAAATATGTTTGCCCAAATTTTTTTATTTAAGATTTTTCGATAATTCCACAATAAAAAGATAACGGCTACAGGAAGAACAAGCCAGCTCCCCTTAGAACCGGATAAAAATGAAGCGAATAAGCCAGAAAAAAACGAAACTAATGAAAAAAGGAACCATTTTAATTTATTTTTTTTATAAAAATAAAAAGCATAATTCAAACAAATCATTGCTATAAGCATTGAAATCCCGCCAAACATTATAGGATTTTCATCACCTTCAGCTCGAGGGTAACCTAAATAAAAGCGTTCGATTATAGCTACCCCAAAAGGACCTAAACTTCCAATAAAACAGGAAATTACCAGAGCTTTTTTAATTAAAACGACCTTTAACAATAAAATCAAAGGAAAAATTGCTATTAGGAAGCGGGAAGGTTTATCTAGCCAACGAGTATTAAAACCATCAATATATACAAAATAAAACATACCACAACTATAGAGTAAAAATGAGAGGATAAATATTTTGTCTAAAAAACTTAACTTATACGAAGATTTTATAAAAGGAAGTGAAAATGATAATATTACAATCAGTATAGCTCCTATTGAGTAACCGTCAGGAACCAATAAGGAAAGCGCAATTATTAAGCAAGCAGCCCCCCAAACAATATTGAAAAAAATATTATTCGCTTTATAACTTTGTTCCATACAAACTCACTTATACTTTAGAAAATAATAAAGACCACACTTCATATTTAATGTAGAGAAGTTGGACTATTAATTAGCGAGTTATTTTTAACTAATAATAAATCACATAGCTTACTGGTTGGAACATAGCCTGTGGGAGCATTCCTAAGAAGCTTTTGAACACTCTCCACCTCATAATTTTCTGAGGCAGAATCAAGGCTATCTAGTAATATTTTCATATCACTCCAACTCAATGAAATTTCATTCGCTTTATTTATACGATCATGATCAGTTTTAAATGAATTATCACCAATAAGAAGCTCTTCATATAACTTTTCACCAGGCCTTAAACCTGAATACTGCAACTCTATATCACCATATGGGTTTGAGTCATTTTTTACTTCAAGTCCCATTAAGTGAATCATTTTAATTGCCAAATCAGAAATCTTAACCGACTCCCCCATATCAAGAACAAACACCTCCCCTCCATAAGCCATAGCTCCTGCTTGTATCACTAATTGGGAAGCCTCAGGAATAGTCATAAAATACCGAGTAATATCCTTATGCGTTATGGTTACTGGTCCACCTTTTCTAATTTGATCTTTAAACAAAGGAACAACAGACCCAGATGAACCCAATACATTCCCAAATCTCACCATACAGAATGTAGTATTAGAACCATTATCATTAAGGGCCTGAAGAACCAGCTCTGCAACTCGCTTTGTTGTCCCCATAATGTTTGTTGGTCTCACAGCTTTATCAGTGGAAATCAAAACAAATGTCTCCACTCCAGCACTTACAGCTGCTTTAGCAGTATAATATGTGCCAAACACATTATTTCTAACGCCTTCAATAATATTATACTCAACAAGGGGTACATGCTTATAGGCTGCAGCATGATACACAGTTTGTACTCCAAAGGTTTCAAGTACTGCAGATAGTTGTTTTTCTTTTTGAACGTTACCTATGATTGGTTTTATTTCAACGTCTAAATCATAAGAACTCATAGTCTGTGTTAGTTCAGTTTCAATATTATAAAGAGCGAATTCGGAAGATTCATATAAAACTATAGTGTCAGGCTTTAATAATAGAATCTGTCGACACAGTTCGGACCCAATTGAGCCACCAGCCCCTGTTACCATAACAACTTTCCCAACAATATTTTTTTCTAACAGGCTTTTGTCAGCAACGACTGCGTCTCTACCTAATAAATCCTCAATTTTCACATCATGCAATTCATCAATTTTGGCATTTCCACTTACAAGATCAGACATATCAGGAATAGTTTTTACCTCTATCGCCAGCGGCTCTAATTTTGAAAGTATTTTTGCTCTTTCTGATTTATTTAAATTAGGCATGGCTAATAAAACTTGAGTAATTGATAACTCTTTAGAGATTCCCATAAAGTATTCAAATGAAAAAACGGCACGCCCTAATATAAACGTTTTGTTTAAATTCTTATCATCATCTATAAAAGCAAAAGGCTCATAGTCTATACTTTGCATCAAGGATTGAACAAGCTGTCTTCCAGCAGAACCTGCACCATAGACTACAACCCTTTCTTTATTTCGCTTTATCGATTGAGAAACTGCAGCTCGAATTAGAAATCGGCTACCGCATACAAAAGTAATTAGTAAAGTAAGATATAAAAATGGAATTGTTCTAGGTAAGAAATAACCGCTCAAAAAACCAAGAAATACAAATAGTATTGCAGAAGAAAAGGTACCTAGAAGTATGGTTACAACGGCTTTCATTCCGATATAACGAATAATTGCTCTATACAAGCCTAGTCGTACAAAAAATGTTAGCGTAGCGATAAGCAAAATTGACAACATATACCAATTATCTGATTGATATAACACATCAATATCGCCCATACGTATTAGCCAAGCACCCCAGTATGCTACAAGGATGAAAATACAGTCTAAAGACAATGTTATTGCTCTTTTTACGTACCTTGGGAGCTCTAGCATTGTATTTAATATTAACATTTCAAAACCCTAAACGTATTTTATAATTAATGACTTACGCTCTCACTTTTAATAACCTTCAAAAAAGTAAGCCATAAAATCCATAAATCAAAAGTAAAAGACTGTCTTTCAAGGTAATCCTTATCGAACCTTACTTTTTCATCTATTAATAACTCGTCCCTACCATTCACTTGAGCCCACCCAGTGACTCCTGGAGTAAGGTTATCGATTCCTACCGCTGCGCGAGATTCTATCAAGTCCTTTTGATTAAATAATGCAGGCCTAGGTCCAACTAAACTCATATCGCCTTTGAGTACACATAACACCTGAGGCAGTTCATCTAAGCTTGTCTTTCTAATAAAGTTACCAATTGGAGTTAAAGCACTTTTTGGATCATCAAGCAAGTGAGAAGCAACTTCTGGTGTATCTATTTTCATACTACGAAATTTAGGCATTTTAAAAATTTCATTGCCTTTCCCGACTCTATCAGACCAATATAAGACAGGCCCCTTTGAGGTCAACTTCACGGCAATCATAACAAAAAAAACGGGTATAAAAATAAGTGGTAAAATTACTAAAACGACGAACAAGTCAATAACTCTTTTCATAACACAACACCAAAAAAATAATTATTTATATGTTTTGATAAAGGCAGCTCTCTAACTTTGTTATTAGAGAATCTCTGTTAAAATGCTCATTAGAGTAGCTGATTGAGTTTTCTGCCATTATATCCAGCTCTACTGTAGATAGCGCCATTAAGTTTAAAATATTTTCAGCTAAAGCAGGTGAATCAGCTGATTCACAAGCAACACCACCTATCGATTCATTTATTACTCTATTCCCCTCTCCATCTAACATGCCTAGGATAGGCTTCCTAGAGGCCATATAAGATTGAACTTTACCTGGAATAGTCATTGCAAAAGCTGGATCTTTTTTAAGTGTGACCAAGAGAGCATCAGCAGCTCTATAATAACTCGGCATTTCCTCAATAGGGTGACGACCTAACAAAAAAATATAGCTGCCTAAATTACGACTTTTGATTTCTTTGCTCAACCAGAGTTCTGCCCTACCACTACCTACTATAAACAATTTAACATCTGCATTTCTTTCTTTTAATATTTCAAATGCGTTTACCACAGAAGGAAAATCTTGAGCTTCACCAATATTACCTGCAAATAGAATATTAAAGCTGTTTTTATTTTCATCGATTTCTTTGATCGTTTTTATATTTTGACTGTTAGGTGAAAAAATATCCTCAGACCAACTAGGAAAATACTCTAATTTACTTGCCTTCTGACCACGACTGATTATTTTATCGACAAATGGCCTAGACTGCCCCAAAATCAAATCAGTATTTTTATATATATAATTAACAATTTTATCCACGATTGAAATTAGTTTTGACGATTTGGTTGCATTAACTGAAATTAATGAATCTGGCCAAAGGTCTAAGATCCACATAACAATTTTCTTTTTATAAATTTTTTTATAAATTATTGCAGGAATAGCTACAGTCACTGGCGATAGTTGGCAAACAAAAACCACATCAAACTGTGTCCTCCTTAACTTAAATATACCAATTGTTGAAGCTGTGGCGGCAAAAGAAAAGTAATTTAAGATAAGCTTTAAAGGGTTTTTTTTTCCTCTCGCAACGATAGGAACTCTAACAATCTCACATCCTTTAAAATATGCATAATCTTCCGGCATTTCTCTGAATTCTTTAAATATTTTACCCTCTGGGTAGTTAGGCTTCGCAGTCAATACCGTAACTTCATGCCCTTTTTCAACCAAAGCACTACATAAGTCATTAATACGAAAGTTTTCTGGCCAAAAGTATTGGCTAACAACTAGGATTTTCATACCTTAATATTGCTTCCATACTGTGCGGTTCACATAATCAGTATAAGAGTGGACTATTCGTACGACCTTGTCAGAGACATTTGGCATACTATAATCATAAACAGGGCGAAGAAGCCTTTCTTTTCCACGTGGTTGTGATTCCAGTACAGCTAAAGCTTGCATAACTCTCTCAACACCCAAACCAACCATCATAACTGACGCTTCTTCCATTCCTTCTGGTCGTTCATGAGCCTCACGTAAGTTTAATGCAGGAAAGTTCATTATGGATGACTCTTCATTAATGGTACCGCTATCTGATAGAACAGCTTTTGCATTTTTTTGCAGATGGTTGTAGTCATGAAAGCCCAATGGCTTCAGCAGTTGAATGTTTTTATGGAACTTTATACCCTGAGCTTCAATTCGGTTCCGAGTTCGCGGATGTGTAGAGATGATAACTGGAAGATTATAATGATTAGCAAGGGTATTAAGAGTTTCAGCTAACTTCATTAACAGCTCAGGGGAGTCAACATTCTCTTCTCGATGAGCACTTACTACAAAAAATTCACCTTTATTTAAATCTAGACGTGATAATACATCTGATGAATCAATTTGAGACATATAATTTTCAAGTACTTCAAACATAGGGCTGCCAGTTTTTATGATCCTATCTGCAGGCAACCCTTCAGCTAACAAATAATCTCTAGCAATAGAACTATAGGTAAGGTTAACATCTGCAGTATGATCAACAATACGCCTATTAGTTTCTTCAGGCACTCTTTGATCAAAACAACGATTTCCTGCTTCCATATGAAAAATAGGTATTTTTCGTCTTTTTGCAGGAATTACAGAGAGGCATGAATTAGTATCACCTAAAACTAACATAGCTTCAGGCTTAACTTCCTCTAACACTTTATCAACACTTATAATTATTTGCCCAATAGTTTCTGCTGCATTCTCACCAGCCGCGTTCAAAAAGTAATCAGGTTTACGTACACCAAGGTCATCAAAAAAAACTTGGTTTAATTCAAAATCATAGTTTTGGCCTGTATGTACTAGAACATGATCACAATGCAAGTCTAATTTTGCCAACACCCTAGATAAGCGAATAATCTCAGGACGAGTACCGACTACGGACATCACTCTTAACTTTTTCATTTATTACATCCTAAACTAAATATTACTTGCAAAGGTGTCTGGCTTATCACGATCAAAGATCTCATTTGCCCATAACATGACAATTAAATCATTGTTTCCAATATTTGTTATATCGTGAGTCCAACCAGGAACGGTTTCTACGACTCTATAATCTTCACCAGACACATCAAGCTCATAAAGTTCATTCGTTATCATGTGCTTAAATCGGAACTTTGCCTGCCCCTGAATCACCAAGAATTTTTCGTTTTTTGAATGATGGTAATGACCACCACGCGTAACTTCTGGGTGGGCAGTGAAGAAAGAGAACTGGCCAGCTTCTTTTGTTTTTAGCAATTCACAAAATGACCCACGAGGGTCGACATAAGAAGGAACAGAATAAGAGAACTGTTCTTTTGTATAATAACTAATATAAGTTGAATAAAGAGCTCTTAGAAAGCCAGTACCAACATTTTCGGTAACTAACGTAGTTTTGCTCTTCTTAAAACTCTCAAGTGTATTTGCAATTTCACCAACAGTTTTAGGGTAAACGGGTTTTATAGTCTGAATACCACTAGCATCGTCATTCACGAGGTGGTGTATAAAATGTTCACAGACATTATCGATATAAACCAAATTGATTTGCGCATTCGGGTCATTAACAGAGATAGGAAGGTCATTAGCGATGTTGTAACAAAAAGTTGCAACAACCGAATTATAATTTGGGCGACACCATTTTCCAAAAACATTTGGTAAACGGTATATATAAACTAACGCTCCAGACTCATACGAATAATCATTGACTATATTTTCTGCCAAGGCCTTACTCACCCCATACGAATTTTTTTGACTTGCCTGAGCAGATGAAGCAAGAAGTATTGGGGTTTTATAACTTAACGCTAATAACTTAGAGACTATATACGACGTTAAGTCTGCATTACCTTGCTTAAACTCATCTTCATGCTGTGGCCTATTAACCCCAGCCAAATGATAAATGAAGTCAACTGATTCTATGGCCCTGTCTAAATCATCATAAGAATGGCTCCTACCAATCTTTATTATTTCTGTATAACCTTGCTCCTGTAGCTGAAGGCATAGATTTTTTCCTATGAAGCCATTAGCCCCTGTGACTAATATTCTCATTACACGCCCTCAGGAACAACTAAACTGCCCGCCTCTATATCAGCAATAAAATCTAATTTGTGAAGCAGCTTAATCATGCCCTCAACATCTAAACGTAGAGTATTATGTGAATTGTAATCTTCAATAGAGCTTAAATCTTGCTCACCCTCTTCAACATATTGAGAATAGTTTAAGTCTCTATTGTCTGATGGAATGCGATAGTAACCACCTTGATCTTCAGCAACAAACATCTCTTCTCGACTACATAATGCTTCATACAACTTTTCACCATGACGAGTACCGATTACATTGACGTCATGATCATGCTTTGAGGTGATATTTTTTAAAGCCTGAACTAACACATCAATCGTCGCAGCAGGTGCTTTTTGAACAAAAATATCGCCATTCACACCATTCGTAAATGCATGTAAAACTAGATCAACAGCATCGTTTAATGTCATCATAAAACGGGTCATATTTGGATCTGTAATAGTAATTGGATCACCATTGATCAACTGTCGCAAGAACAATGGAATAACTGAGCCACGAGATGCCATTACATTACCATAGCGAGTAGTAGAAATGACCGTTTTTAAAGGATCTACATTACGTGATTTCGCAATGATAACCTTCTCCATCATGGCTTTTGAGATTCCCATTGCATTTATTGGATACACAGCCTTATCGGTACTTAAACAAACCACACGAGACACTTCATTAGCAATACAAGCTTCAAGTACGTTTTCTGTGCCTAATACATTCGTTTTCACCGCTTCCATGGGGTGAAACTCACAAGAAGGTACTTGTTTAAGCGCTGCTGCATGATAAACAAAGTCGACTCCACGAGTGGCAGATAAAATCGAGTTATAATCGCGAACATCACCAATATAAAATTTCAATTTCGGTGAGTTGTACTTTTTGCGCATATCATCTTGTTTCTTTTCATCACGAGAAAAGATACGTATTTCTTTAATATCAGTTTCTAAAAAGCGGTCAAGAACGGCGTTACCAAAAGAACCAGTTCCTCCACTTATTAACAACACTTTTTGCTTAAACACATTAACCTCTAATTTTTCAAGTATATTAGCTTGTAAACTAATTGAAATAAGTACCTATAAAGCAGCTTGAATTTCTTTCACTGCACGCTCAATACATGCACGACTACCTATGTTATAAATTTTCACCCTATCGCTAGTGTTTCTATATTCAGTTGCTAAAGTAGAGCTAAAATGAATCATCACATCCACATCGGGAAAGTAATTTTTGTCTGAAATATAGTGAAAATCATCCATACGCGACAGCTCTACAACACGTTTGTTAGTAAGCAAAGGATGAGGTTTGAAAAAAACCTTTCCATTAAACCTCTCCACAAAAATCTTAATCAAAGTGACTTCGTAGTCACTGTGCTCATATGAACCAGATGCTGCAATAAGTATATTAAAGCTATCACGTTCCAAGCTGGCTAAATTCAGCTTTGGAGGGATAATAACCGTATCAATAATTTTATCCACTACTCTCGATTCAAAATATACTAACTCTTTTTCATCATAAACAACTAACTTATTCACCATAGGGATTTTCATTTTAGGTATAAATTCATCATCAGTAACGCCATGTTGCCTTAATTCTAAATAACAACCATTTTCAATTGCAGAAGATGATAACAAATATGCCCACCGATCAAATTGGTTAGCCATGTAAATTTCACTGACGTTGCTCCTATTCAAATATGCGTATAAAGATATCATCTCAGGAATTAACACAATGGACTTTAAGAACCATATATTTTTTCTATAGCGTTTAATAAAAACTAAAACAGAAAATATATACGTCAAGTACTCATTAAAAGGAAACCTCACTTTTCTTCCGGCACTACCCATTCCGACTTGAATATGGTTTATATCAACTCTACCCGTATCAGGGGTAATTAAATCACAATATAATGAATTGGCTTTTTCTGAAAATGTTATAAGATACTTACTGCCCTCACCAGTAGTTCTTATGCGACATAATTTTGAGTTTAAAAAAGGAAAAATTGGAAATGACAAAATAAAAACGAAAGAAACAATATAGTTTTTAACTAATGCCGCGTAACCTTTATTTATATGCGGCCGAAATATACTAACTCGGTTTGAGTTTTTAATATTTTGATAGCAATCAATAGCAAATTCATTTTCAAATGATTCATTAATTACTTTTATTAACTTGTGATTGATTTTCAAAATCTGCAAAGCGCCCTCTTAGACATATAGTAAAAGCTGATTAGCATATATAACGAAGATATTGCTGATGCTAAAGCCGCACCAACAATATTATATTTTTGAATTAATAAATATAATATTATTAAGTTTAATATAAGAGAGGAAAGAAAGGCAAAAACTATTTTAACATCATTTTTTAATAAACATAGATCCAACTTAAAAGGTTGAGACAAAGAAAGAAAAACTACGGAAAAAAACAAAAGAATGAAAGTAATATAATTTTCGATTTTAGTTTCATTTTCAATAAAAATCAAATAAATAGATCCAACAAAGACTATAACCATACCACCAAAAATCAACACCCTAACATAATCACGAATAAGATTTTTTCTAACAAGTAAATAGTCAGAACCCCCCTTCTCAGAAAAAATCTTTATTGCTATTGGGCCTTGCTTTACACCTACAGTAAAACTAATCAGCAAAGACAAAACACTACAGATAGTAAAATATGTAAAGTATATCCCCAGTAGTTCATTGCCTAAATATTTTCCGATTATCAGTTTATCTATATTACTAAATAAAACTCCAAATATTATCACTAAAAAATACGGTATAGCTTCAGAAAGAATTTCTTTACACTCAATAAAACCAACAAAAACGAACTTGAGATTTCTAAAACTTATTTCTTTAATGAAATAAATTGCAAAAAAAACAAACACTAGAAAAAGATTAATAAACCAAGAAAATATTATATTTTCAATAGTAATATCTTCATTACTTATATATGAAAATAAAATCAAGAATACGATATAAGGTACAGTTTTAATAAATTGAATTATTGTTGCGACTTTAACTTTAACTAAAGATACAAATGTTCTAAAAACCTCAGTGAAAAAGTGCTCAAGTAAAACTATTAACATAAAAAAAACAGCAATGCCAATTTCTTTTCCTACGAAAACATAAAATGAAAAGAAGATAAGTATGGAGAAGAATAAGTAACTTCCAGCATATATAGAGTATTGTTTTATCAGAAGTTTAAACTTTCCCCTACGATCAGTTTTATGAAGAGCTCTGCCAACGACAGTAGTTACATCAAACCCAATAATTTGAATAAATATAGCAGAAATTGTTGCTAACAAAGCATACTCACCAACTAAACTAGCCGACTCGAAATTTGCTAAGAAAATAACAAATAAGAATTTTATAGCTGCAGAGCTAGCCCTTAAAAGAAAGTTTATATTTAAAAATATTGATTTAAACCCATTATTTAACAGCATCTTTTAACCGTTTAGCAAGGATAAAACACTCTTTTGGTAAAAGAATAATAGGGAGTATATAAATAAAAAATTTCATATAACTTTTTTGAACAGAAAAATATGCTTTAGCCAAACGATACAAATCATTTAAACTGTTTTTTTCCACAGTCATTTTATAGTTTATAATTTGATTGATATCATATCGTCTACAGCCATCAACAAGGTATTTGACTAACTTGTTAGAATACCCATATTTTTCCAGCTCTTGACAAAACCTGCTAATCCTAATGTGAGCATTAGTATAAAATTCAAGATCAGACTCATTAATGGCCGATTTTCTTGATTCCTGAAGAGAAGGCATATTCATTACAATTAAAGGAGATGAAATAATAAGAGATTTACCATTAGGAATAATATCGCGGGCGGCAAGAAGGTGTACCCACAAAGACCCAAAATAAGGGTTTACTTCTAATTCCTTCCATGCAGAAACTTCAAAAATACATGAACTAATAAAAGAATGAGACAGCTCAATTTCATAAAGTAGCTCCATTCCATCGACTAATTTATCTGTAATATTAGGGCACTTAACCTTAGATTCACCTGTCGCGAATTTCACTGAATAATTGATAAAAGCAAAATTAAATCGACCAAGATTATAGTCAATTTCATTCATAATTTTATCTATTGCATCAACTACTAAATCATCATCATCAGAAAGTGTCCAAACATACTCACTATTCGATCTTTTAACGCATAAATCCACATTCTTATCAAAACCCAAGTTTTCTTCATTTTTATAATATTTAATGTCTAGATGTTTATATTTTGAAATAATTGAGGTACAAACATTTTGAGTGTCATCTGTTGAACAATTATCTTGTATTAACAAACACACATCATCTCTATTTAACTGAACAAGCTGAGTACAAGTACTTTCTAATTGTAATGATAACTTACTTGATCGGTTAAAAGTGGGTATAGCAATAGTTAAAAGCATGAATCAGGCACTTTTATTAATTGGTTTTAACTTACGTTTTACAAAGAAAGCGAAAGCATAAAATAAAAACTGAAAATCGAAAAGAACACTACACTTAAGAGAATAGACTTCTTTTAAATAGTCTTTTTTAGAGTTACCTTTATTTAAAACCTCATCAACTAGCACACAAGCAGCAACAATTGACATTTTTCTAAAAAAGATATTTGAATACTTCTTATCAAAATTTAATTTATGAATAACTCTATTATATTGCTGAAAAAGCTTTAGTCTTTCTTTATATTCATAATATTTATATTTAGTGATTGCCTCGGATTCTTCAGCTTCACCCTGATAAGCTATTGGGATTGATTTACTTATAAGTTTCCCTCCCTCAGACAATATCATATATGCAATTATTTCATGAGGGTATAAAACCACGTCTTCATTTAATGTAGCGTTTTTAAATTTTTCAATACTTATAAAATTTTTATTAAATATCATTCCAGACATATAGCTATGAGATAATACAAATCTATTTATAGCCTTACTCTTACTAAAAATAGAATCACTATACTTATAATAATAGCTTTTCTTCTTCTCATGCATGACACTTGGATAAACAATACCTGTGTCAGCATTAAAGCTGTCAGAAGAAAGTATATTCTTTAACCCCTCAATACATACATAGTCTTCATCACTCATAAATAAAACGAAGTTTGTATGTGAAAGTTCTAAAAGTTTAAGGATATTTCCTGTAAAACCAATGTTTTCACTATTTCGTGAAACTGTTAACCTTTCATCTTTTAAAGCACTTAAATAAGACCAGGTTTCATCAGTTGATCCATTATCAGAAACCAATATTTCTATATTAGCTATTTTAGAGGTTAACAATACACCAAGAGTGTCCTTTAATTTTTCATATCTATTTAATGTGGGTATGCAAATCGTAAGTTGCTTACTATCATATTTAATCATTAATCAACTCATTAAATTTTAGTGAATTACAAGCTAAAACCATCATCAACAAGGATATTTTGCCCTGTAACAAACTTAGATTGCTCCGAAAGAAGAAATAGGATAGACCCTACGACGTCTTGCACATCTAGCATCCCTTCACCATGAGTATTGTCTTTATATGCATCTAAAAACTCCTTCGGTTGATTATCAAATATTCCACCTGGGCTAACGCTATTCACTCTAAATCGGCTGTCATTAACATATGCAGAAGCATATTTATTTAAATGCAAAATTGCTGACTTAATCGCAGCATATTCTACAGGCATTGTCATAGGCGTATTATCATAAATTTCAAATTTTGGAGCAACTACACCATAAATAGATGATATATTAACAAGTGAAAATGGCTTCGGACTACTCTTAAAATATGCAGCACACTGCTGAGTCAGTAAAAATGCACTACCTAAATGTAAAGATAAATTCTCATTAAAACTCTGTAATGATACATCGAAATAATGAGCCCCATAAGCTTTATTTCTAGGGTAAGTACTATTTACGGCACCAGTAAGATCTAGTTTCTGAAGAAAAAAAGACTTCACTTCAAATTCATTAGTAACATCTAGTTTTATAAAAGAAATCTCTTTACTCTCTATACTTACACCTTCATCGACAAGTTTTTTCTGCATCATTTTAACATCGATGTCAGCCGCGATGATTGTTGCACCTTGCGATAATGCATTTTTAACAATTTTAGCACCGAGTAAACCACCAGCACCCGCCACTAGTATTTTTTGTTTATTAAGCAAACCATTCATTACTTGATCCCCTGCAGAATAGCTTCTGCCAGCTTAAAGTCATATATATCATCGATATCAATTGCTCTCTCTTTCGGAACATTGATACTTGTTACTTCTCCTGAAAATATGCCCCAATTTTGTAGAATAAATGCTGGAGTGCTTGCATATACCACTGTTGTAATATCAAACACTTCAGGAGCGTCTTGGCGACGAGTTACATCCGACTCAGGTTTATTTACTAATTCAACTAAATCCCCCTCAGCACTTTTTACCATGTTAAAGAATGGGCTGCGGTTTGCTGCTGTAATTGAAATACAAATATCAGCATTCACTTCTATGCGCTTTTCTATAGCGGCTTCTACATCTAAAATTCCACGCAATGGACTTGTTGTTGGTAAGCTAACGAATCCCTCAAATGTACCATATTGCTCTTCTACCCACTTAATGGCATGCCGCCAAGATAACCATTCAGGGCTGGTATCAGTTGCAAGCTCTGCGGGTCGTTCAATTACGATTGCTCCGGATTTGACAGCAACGTTAGCAATCCCCTCATCATCAGTAGAAACAAATACTTTCTCAATTGAGGGTGAACTAAGCGCAGTGTCCACGGAGTATTGTAATAATGGTTTACCTGCTAGAGATTTAATGTTTTTACCAGGTAGCCCTTTTGAACCTCCCCTTGCAAAAATGAATGCATAGTTTTTCATTCTAAACCCCTATTAACTGACTGTTTTTCTTGATTTTATCGATTAATACTACTGTTTTAGTCGCTTCCATCAAAGAAGTACAAGCGTGTTTTTTCTGTTTTATCATTTGTATAAAATCTTCAACCATAGCTAAATACATCTGATTTTTATCCCACTCAGGCTCACTATAAAGCACAGTTGTTTCCACTGCGGTTGTTAATACTAATTGATTCTTAATTAAATCCCAGTCAACTCGACCTTCACTGCCAACAAAACTACATTGCCTATACGCTTTACGTTGCAAAAAGTCCAAATGGATAGTGGCTACAGCTCCCGTATTTGTAAGAACAATCATATCAGCCATATCTTCTACATCCAAAACGAGTTCTTGCGATGAGCGTAATAGTGAAAATTGGAGAGTCAGTGGACCTAATAACCATTGTGCGTAATCTAGCTCATGACTGAGCTCAAACAGAACGCCGCCACCAAGGTGTTTATTCGCTGATACAGAATCTCGATAGTCTTTACTTGGGCGCCAATCGGGTAAATATTGACCTATTTCAATCTGGGCATTATACAAGGTGCCAATCACACCTGACTCAAGCAAGGTTTTTAGTTTTTGTGCGGAAGGTAAATAGTGTAGGCAATAACCAACAGATACTGGCGTCTGGTATTCATCAATCGCGTCTTGAATTGCTTTCGCATCTTCAACTGTTGTCGTGACTGGCTTCTCAATTAGTGTTGCTATACCTGCTTCGATTAATGGGATCGCATGTTTAGCATGAAATGGAGCGGGTGAAGCAACAATAACCAATTCAACTTCATTGATAATTAACTCATCAATACTTAATACTATGCAATCACAATCACTTACCGATTCACTGGGTGTTCGACCACTAGCAGACATGGCGAATAATATTGCATCTGGAAATCTTAACTTTAAGTTACGGCGGTGGCGGGTCGCAATATTACCTAGGCCGATAACTGCAACTTTATTCATAATTAATCAAGCCCTAGTGTATGGATATCTATTTGTGCGCGATTAAAATCATCCATGCGGCCGATATCTAACCAGTACTCGTGAATAGGGAACATCAATACGTTTTCACGTTCATTCATATGCTGTTCAAGCAGCGTTGGCATATCAATATGATGATTAGCGGGGACTGACTCAATTACCCTTGGAGAGACGACATAGATACCTGCATTAACAAAGAAACGTTGAATCGGTTTTTCTACCATACTGATAATTTTGTTGCCTACACCGTTAATCACGCCATAAGGGATCTGATAATCATACTCGCGTACGCACATGGTGGCATCGGCCTGATTTTCGAGATGAAATTCAAGTAACCTCTGAAAATCAACCTTAGTTAAAACATCACTATTCATCATAATTAGCGGAAGATCTTTAGGTAAATCATCAGGAAGTAAGCCTAAAGCACCACCAGTACCCAAAGGTGACCTTTCATAAACATAAGTGATACTGACTCCAAGTTCAGAACCATCGCCAAAGTGTTGCTCTATTTGCTCTGGCATATAATGAGTCGAGATGTAAAAATTAACGAAGCCCGCTTTAATAAAGCTACGGATTACTGTTTCTAGAATTGGCTTATTACCAATTTTCAACATGGGTTTCGGGCAAGTATCAGTAAGAGGGCGTAAACGAGTTCCAAAACCACCCGCCATCAAAAATACAGGGTTTTGATAAACTGGCTGACTAAACATACCGTGTAAGGTTTCAAGCCCAACTACCCTGCCATTTTCTAGTAACGGAATAGATAAAATACCTTTACTTTCCATGGTTGTAATTAAATCATCACGGGATGTATTTACATCAGACGTCACAGGGTTGATGTTCATTACCTGGGTAATATCTGCGGTCAAAGGGAGGTTTTTTAATAAGCCGCGACGTATATCACCATCAGTTACAACTCCTTTTAAGTGCTCGTTATCATCCACAACCAATACCACTCTCAATGCTTCATTGTTAATAATTTCTAATGCATCACGAAGTGTACTGATTGGTTTTATTAACACATTTTTCCAACAATGACTCATGGCTTACCTTTATATTTTTAAGATTACAATGAGCTTTTGATTGTTGCTCTGCTTGGATAGCAAACCTGATTTTGATCAAGTGCTTTGGTGACTATAGCACCAGCTCCCACTATAACGTTTCGCGCCAATTTAATATTATTAATCACAGTCGCGCCAGCACCAATATATACATTGTCATCAGTCTCAACTTGACCACATAACGTGGCTCTTGGAGCTATATGGTTATATTGACCAATTTCGCAATCATGCTCAATAATTACGCCGCTATTGATAACTGTATGATTAGCAATTTTAGTTCCGGCCTGGATGATTACACCCGAAAAGATCTGTACTCCAACACCGATTTTAGCAAATGGCGATATTTTTGCATTCTCAGAAATAACAGTTTCAAACTGGTAACCATGAGACAAAAAATACTGGTTCAGTTTCTGCTTTAAACTCGACTTAGGTAGTATACCTATTCCATTAACCAACAACACTTCGTCTACAGGGAACATAAATACATCATCATCACTATTCAGGTGACTAATACCATTAAAAACACAACGTGAGCTAAGATCATCAGGGCTAATAACAGCTAATATCTCACGCTTCTGAAGGAGCAGAATATCAACAAGCACACTTGCGTGACCACCTCCACCAATAATTATGAGAGGCTTTAAGCCTTGCTCACTCAACGATTAAGTCTCCCAATTGATAAGATTTACTGGCTAATTTATTAAGTAAATCCCAATACATATAAGGTGACATACCAGAACCTGGACGTTTAATCGTTAGGTTATCTTTATTAAAGGTATCGCCAACTTTAATAACCTTTGCTGCAACCAAGCTTTTACGCGCAACAGTTTTATTCTTTGCCTCAGAGGCCGTAGGACTTTTAACCCCAACACCTAGAGCAACTTCTACCTGGCGAATAGCTGTCACCATTGCAGCTAGCTCATGTGGCTCTAATGATGCTTTATGGTCTGGCCCTTCCATTTTATTATCTAACGTAAAATGTTTTTCAATTAATACAGCTCCTCGGGCTACTGCTGCGATAGGAATAGCAATTCCAGCGCTGTGGTCCGAGTAACCTGCTGGTAACTCAAAAGCACGTCCGAGTGTATCCATTGCTTTCAGGTTAATCTCTGCCATTGGCGCTGGATACTCCGTTGTACAATGTAAAACCGTTACTTTTTGTTTAAGCAATTGTTGTCCTGCATCAGAAGCATAGGCTTGTTGAAAAGCAGCCTCACTTGGCTCAGTCGCTTTATCTGCTGTATAACCAAATGCGATAACACTCAATACGGCTTCCACTTCGGATAAGGTTGCCATTCCTGTAGATACAATCAAATCACATCCAGTATGGGCATGCTCAAGAACCAAAGGCGCATTAGTAATTTCACCAGAAGGGATTTTTAACCGTGTTAAGCCTAAATCATTAACTAAAAAATCTAAACTTTCTGAATCAAATGCGGTCGAAAGAAAGCCTATGCCCAAGGAATGACAGTGTTTGACTAGCTGATAATGCACATCATACGAGAGCTCTAAACGACTTAACATCGCAAGTTGAGATTCTTTCTTCTGAGTATTGTTCACTTGGTATTCTGCTTGTTCAGCCTCAGCAGTAACCAAGCTTTTTGCTTTAAAGGTTTGGAACTTAACAATATCAGCACCGGCTAGATACGCGGCGTCTATCAGCTCAAAAGCTAGTTTCTCATCACCATTATGATTTACACCTGCTTCAGCAATAATTAATGTCATGGCTATCTCACTTTACGTCGTCAAAGTTTATATCGTAAAAAACTTTACTTTGCTCAAAATCTAATGATTTTATCATCTTAATTACTTGGCTACTTGTATCCCCTTGTCCGTAAGGGTTAAGCACTACTTCATCAGTTTCTTTATAACTACGGGTGAGAGCAACTTTAATAGCAGCAGCAATAGAATGCTGATTAGGCTGTGCGTTCAATACACTTTTAGCCGCTAGACGACCTTTTTGCCTTGCGCCAATATTTACCGTAGGAATATCAAATGCAGGTACTTCGATAATGCCACTTGAAGAATTGCCAATTACCATAGACGAATGCTTCACTGCACTCAGATAACGAATCTGCCCCAAAGACGGAATAGCTAAAACATTTTGTAATTTGTGAAAGGCGTACTCTTTTAAGATTGGAATAATTCTCCGGCCGCCATCATCTGCATTAGGGTATGTTAAGATAATTTGAAAATCTGGATATTCGTCTAACGCATTTAGCAACTCTTGAAAACTTGTTTCAGGATCTTCATCACCTAATGTAACTGGGTGATAAGTAACCACAAAAAATGGCCGCGTAATTTCAAAATCAAGAGACTCAGACAGCTCAGCTACGCTCATTAAAGTTGATCGTTTAAGATGATCTAAACCTATTGCTCCGACATTTTTCACTCGAGTAGGAGCTTCACCTAACTGAATAATTCGTTGGCGATATTCTTCAGTCGAGGCACAATGTAAGTAACTTAATTTGGTAATTGCATGACGAATTGCGTCATCATAAGCACCTTCCGTAATCTCTCCTCCATGTAGGTGGACAATAGGAATGCGCATTATCATTGCAGTTTGCGCTACTGCTAGCGCTTCAAAACGATCACCTAAAATAACCAAAACATCAGACTCTAAACGAGCAAGTGCGTCAGTAAACCCTAACACACCCAATCCCAGACTCTTTGCAATTCCGGTGGCGGAGTCAGATGATAGTAAAATTTCTATTTTCTCATCTATATTGAATCCATCTTTTTCTATTTGTTGATAGGTTTCACCAAATTCTGGAGACAAATGCGTACCAGTCACCAATAACTGTAACTGCAATTCTGGATCAATGTTGATATCTTTTAAAAGCCAAAAGAGCAAACCATATTCTGCTCTTGTTCCTGTAAAGACCGTGATTTTTTTTCTCATTGCAAATGAGCCCATCCTATTTTCATCTTTCTAAAGGGATACAGGAGTACTTGGTAAGTTAATTAAATGCGCTTCAATATGTTCTGAGTGAGAGAGATCCCCACGTAATGTATCTTTAAACATAGGAAGACGATGCATCAATTGCCATATTGGGCGAGTCATCACACCAG
>Ga0209396_1000837_pt1 | contig 35442 bp, 14 predicted proteins | sample GOMGulsemesocosm_6_FD_184638 | JGI IMG/M metagenome (GOLD analysis project Ga0209396, IMG submission 184638) | Methane-oxidizing microbial communities from mesocosms in the Gulf of Mexico - GOM8C Gulf of Mexico (SPAdes) (version 2) | ecosystem: Environmental > Aquatic > Marine > Cold seeps...
CGGTTTTATTTGGTCAATCTGTTTAATGGCAGTCTATTTCCCGGCAAGAAAAGCCGCTAATATTGCCCCTGCGATTATCACTCGCGGTTTAGCATAAGTAATCATAGTGAACTATTGAGGGGCGAACCCCCTCAATAAATAAAACCACGGCAGTAAAATTAATTAATCTCGAATTACCCATAAACGGATATACAATTAATAAAAGTAAAAAGAACAATAACTCAACAACAGTAATAAAAATAACGCTACAAAGTGGCACTAATAGAAATGCGAAGCAGATCTATAAAGGAATAACATGAACCCAACAGTCTTAGTTATAGACGACAACCCAGATGTAATAAAAGCACTTAGAGTGCTTTTTATTTTAAATGATATTGAGTGCATTGGCGCCGAGTCACCCGCTCAAGGATTGAAATTATTAACTGAAAAAAAAGTAGATTTAGTCATTCAAGATATGAATTTTAGCCAAGACACCACCTCAGGTGATGAAGGCAAAGTTTTGTTTGGCCAAATTCGAGAATCTTTTGCTGATTTACCCGTCATTTTATTAACAGGCTGGGCCGATCTTGAAACAGCAGTGCAATTAGTAAAAGAAGGTGCCGCAGATTATTTATCTAAACCTTGGAATGACGATAAAATTTTAGCGTCAGTACGTAATCTAATTGAATTATCTCAATTACAACAACAAGATTCTCGTCGCAGAAATCGTGTGCAAACTCGCTTACAAAAGCTACAACAAAAGTACGATTTATGTAATATGGCATTTGCTGCTGAATCTATGTTGAGTTTATTAGAGATGGCCACGCAAGTTGCAGCAGCGCCCATTCCAGTTTTAATAACTGGCCCTAACGGTGCTGGTAAAGAAAAAATAGCAGAAGTCATTCAAGCTAATAGCGATTTAAACAACCAACCTTTTATTAAAGTTAATGTAGGTGCTCTGCCCGCTGACTTATTAGAAGCCGAGTTATTTGGTGCTGAGCAAGGTGCATTTACTGGTGCTGGGAAACAACGCATAGGTCGCTTTGAAGCTGCCGATGGCGGTACTTTGTTTTTAGATGAAATAGGCAATTTATCTATTGATGGTCAAAAGAAATTATTGCGTGTTTTACAAACGGGAGAATTTGAACGTTTAGGCAGCTCAAAAACACAAAAAGTAACGGTAAGAATAATAAGTGCCACTAATGAGAACATGGCATCAGCAATAGAAAAAGGTGAATTTAGAGAAGATTTATATTACAGATTAAATGTGATTGAACTTGATTTACCAGCACTCAATCAGCGAAAAGAAGATATTAATGAGCTTATTTCATTATTTATGGATAACGGTAAAGTCCTGTCAAAAAGCGCAGAAACTTTAATTCAAAACTATGATTGGCCGGGTAATGTAAGAGAACTACAAAATGCGATTCAACGTGCGAGTTTATTATGTGGTGACAACGAGATTCAGCCCGAGCACTTAGGTATTAAACTCACTAAAAGCACTCGAAATGAGCCTTTAGAATATACTAAAACGGATATTGAAAAAGCACTAGAGCAAGCAGAAGGTGTGGTATCACAAGCAGCAAAAGGATTAGGACTTAGCCGCCAAGCTTTTTATCGCCGAATGGAAAAGTTTGCAATTGAGTTAAATAAACGATGATTAAAAAGATGACACTGTCAGCGCAATTGCTTACATTATTTTTTATTACGCTATTAATACAAGCTGGTATCTATGTGAGTTTGTCATACTTAAAACTGCCAATACCTTTTATTATCAGCTTAGGATTATTAGCAAGTTTTAGTTTCGGATTTATAGGCATTAAATTCTTATTAAAACCTAGCCAAAATTTGATAAAAGCCCTCACCTCTGGTGTCTTAAGCTTTCAAGATAATGATTTTAGCGTGCAAATTCATAATGAGTTTAAAGGCGAATTAGGTCAATTAGTTGATGCTTATAATGCCCTTGCTAAAACGATGAAAAAAGAGCGTATGAGCTTATTTCAGCGAGAGTTATTACTCGATACCATAATGCAAAGCACACCTGTTTCTATTGTTTTAACCAATGAAAATGAACAAGTTGTATATTCTAATTTAGTGGCACAAAAATTATTTAATATAAAAGGAAAATTAGAGGGCCTAACTTTTACTCAAATTGTTAACCATCTTGATGACGAGCTTAAAAGCAGCTGTTTAAAAAAACAAACCGGCTTAATTACCTTAAATAAAGATGATAAAAAACAAACCTATTATTTATCGTGTCAGCATTTTCAAATGAACTTGCGCCAACATACATTATATTTATTCAAAGACTTAACCACTGAAATTTCGCGACAAGAAATAAATCTGTGGAAAAATGCGATTCGATTAATTTCCCATGAACTCAACAATTCATTGGCACCCATTGCCTCTCTTACATCATCAGCACTAAAAATACTCGATAAACCAGCACACTTTGATATGTTGCCCGATATTTTAACCACCATCAATCGACGTGCTGATAATTTAAAAGTCTTTTTAGAACAATACGCACAATTTGCTCGATTGCCAAAACCCAGTAAAAGCCGCCAAAGCTTGACCTTATTAATTAACTCAGTGCAACGTATTTACCCATTTAATTTACGCTGCGACTTGCCTGATATTGATGGATTTTTTGATGCAACTCAAATAGAACAAGTACTGATCAATTTATTAAAAAATGCCCATGAGTCACAATGTGACTTTGAAGAAATTGCATTAAAAGTTGTCCATGAAAATGAGCGTTTAGTTTTTGCCTTAGTAGATCGCGGTACAGGGATGCAGGCAACTCAATTACAGCAGGCACTGTTACCTTTTTTTAGCACTAAAGAAAAAGGTACCGGCTTAGGCCTTAGTTTATGTAATGAAGTGGTATCAGCTCACAAAGGACAATTAAAATTAGCCAATAGAGAGAAAGGAGGCTTATTAGTACAATTTGACTTACCTGTATGGCAAGAAGAAAGGATTTAAAGTATACCTAAGCCACTTTAAAATGAATATTTTAAAATCTCCATTTGATTATAATATGGCTTAGGTATTGATAGCGAAAAAATCATTAAATCACTAAAAAACAAATAATAACAGAACCTTGAACTGTTATTTATGAATTTAATAAGCAGCAGGATTTTAAATAAGAACATAAAAAAATATTAGTGGCTACTTAGATAACACCAAAAGATAGCGGTTACAAAACTTATATCTAATACCATTCCCGTTAATAAAGTCCTCACTCACCTGGATTGGTATTAACAACTTTAAGCTGATTGCGATAAATTATTTTGCTGTAAATATTCCACTTTTATTATTTGTCCGCTTTCCATATATAATAATTTATCAGCGCAATCAAAATACTTATCATCATGGCTGATCACAAAAACACATTTTCCGCGCTGTTTTAGCTCAGGTAATAGCTCTCTATAGAATATTTCTTTAAAAACAGGATCTTGGTCTGCAGCCCATTCATCAAAAATAACAAATGGTCTTTCTTCTAAGTAAGTAATTACCAATGCAAGTCTTTTACGCTGCCCCTGAGAAAGAGATTGTGTACTAAAAGCCCCATCTTTAATTTTGACTTTATGGTTCAAATGAAGCTTCTCTAATAAAGCATTCCCTTGTGTTTCACGTTCTGCAGAACTTGTATCATCACACTCTAGTAAACTTTCAAATAAATGAAAATCAGAAAAAATAGCGGTAAACAATTGACGATAATTATCTTGTTCCTCCACTGCAACAACTTTTCCATCAAGATTTATTTCACCTGTTTCAGGGCGATATAATCCTGAAATTAACTTAGCTAAAGAAGTTTTACCACTTCCGTTCCCACCCACTAAAATATTAACTTCACCTGGCTTAAACTCTAGATCAATAGGACCTAATGTAAAAATATCGTCTTTTACTTCTTGATAATACGAATGGGTGACATTATTAAGCTTAATATGTTTAAAGGTAGTTAATATTTGGTTATCATTTTTTGAATGTAACTCTTGATTAATTTCACTGGTAATTTCATCAATTCTCAAAGCTGATACTTTAGCTAAATTAGCTCTTGGTAAATTAATTAATAACACCTCAAGTGGCGTCACCATATATAAAATGACTAACGAAAATCCAGTAATAGTCACCAGCCTATCAACTGATTCTCCGGTTAGAAAAAATAAAACTAAACCAATAAATGCATAAATTAAAAAGTTACCCCAACTCGATGAAATAACAAAAATTGACATACCTGTAGCGCGTTGCTTTCTGACAGAATCAATTGAACCACCTAATAATTTATTTTGAAAGTGGTGACGCTTATTTCTATTTAATTTTAGTTCTTTAGCTCCATCAATTAACGAACGAAAATAGCCATATAGCTTATCTTGTTCATGAGCTGATTTATCTAAATATTTAATTGCCTTCAAGTGCGCTAAATGATACCCCAAACCACCTAAGAAAAAAGTACATAGAGCGACTAAAAATATCGTAAACGACAAAAATGCCATATAACTTAAACAACCAATCACCACAACTGCATTAGTAATAATAACCGGCACACTGACAAAAAATTGTGCCACATTGGTACTATGATCAGATAAAGCTGATTGGATTCTTGCTGCACCAATTTTTTCTAACTTTTCAAATGATGTACTTAATATTTTATTACTAATAAAGTGCCTCATATTCGCATGCGCATTTTGACTTAATTGCTCGAATAAAGTTTGTGATATAGCTCTAGCCAAAAAGCCAAGCAAAGCAAGCGTAACAAAAGGTAATATAAATTTTTGCAGTTCTTGCTGAGATGATGCACTGATTGCACCATTTATTTGTGTTAATAACAACACGCTACAACCACCCGAAATAATACCCGCTATGATTGCCATAATGAGTAAATTACGCGACCTTTGTATCAAAAATTTAAGCACATCTAATATCCAAAATATAATTATTATCTACTAGACGAAGAGCTATGAGAGGTATTTAACTAAAAATTATCTTTACATTTATACCCATGCGACATCAAAATGCGAATTTTTACTATTAAGTAAATTAGTAGTTACAATTAACTCAGCTTACAGCCTACAACTTACTCTTTGCTTTAAAACGACGGAAAATACATGCTAAAATGCCTCAACACACTATTCATTGGTGACCTAAAACCGCTTGCAACTCCTGTCGTGTGTCAAATAGACAATTATGACTCTGATATGAATTTAGATGAATTAGCAAGCAGTATGCCTAAATTATTAGTCCAATATAAACAACTACATTATTCAAATTCAACCTCGGATGAAAATACAATCGCATTAGTATCAGCTTGGAGTTTGGACTATCTATGGAAAGTACTACCTTCTTTTATTGTTGCTACTAGTGTATTGAAAATATTGCTCCCCTTAGCACCTGAAAACATAGAAATACGCATAAATAACTTAGGGACAGTGAAAGATATCAAACTGCCCAACGAAGGCCTAGTAAACCCGAATAGTTCAACTCAAGAACGCTATAACCCCTTAATCAATGATCATTTAACTCCTTTATTTGATGAGTTAAATAAAAATTTTAAGGTGCCAAAAAAAATATTATGGGGAAATGCATTAAGATATATTAAAAATATATTTAATACTTTAGAGCAGCAATACCCTACTCTCACCTACCTAAAATTAGATCGCGAAATATTATTAACTAAAAAATTTTTTGATGATGGTTCTTTTAACCCTTTGTATTTTCCTATTAGGAAAGTAATTAAAGATAATGAATACCATCAAGCTCATAATCAGTGCTGCCTCTATTATCAATTACCAAACTTTAGTTATTGCGATTTATGTCCTCGTCAAAAAACCTAATCATATAAACTTTAGAAACCTTGCTTTTATAGAATAAACCAAGAATTCACCTTACAATTATTGGTTTATTTATCTTTATCAAAATACGATTAGTTAGTATTTATCTAACAAAACCTCATACCTCAAGTTAAAAAGTCTAAATATTTAATATTATCAAACGTCAGTATTAATATTCTTTTCTGCATATTTTTAAGCGAATAAAAAATTGGCAGGACAAAGAGCACTTTTTACAAAAAAACAAATTAAATTAGCACAGTTAAAAATCCAACTTTGCCAAATTATTAACATAAATACTGGGTGGAAAAAATAAGCCATCCAATAATCAGGATATTAAAAATGAAAGTTTACGATTTAATTGGCATTGGTTTTGGGCCATCTAATATTGCACTTGCTATCGCTCTAAAAGAAAATGATCCTCAGCGCTTAAAAAATGTATGCTTTATTGAAAAGCAAGCTAACTTTGCTTGGCACAATGACATGATGTTAGCAGATGCTCACATGCAAATTTCCTTTTTAAAAGACCTTGTTTCATTAAGAAACCCAAAAAGTCATTTTAGCTTTGTTAATTATTTGCATGAACATAACAGATTAGCTGACTTTATAAATTTAAAAACTTTTTATCCTAGCCGTACTGAATTCAATGATTATTTAAGTTGGGCTGCAAGCCACTTTCAAGAAAATACCGCATATAGTGAAGCTGTATTTGAAGTTATTCCGCAGATAAATAATTTAAATACTGTGACGCATTTATTAGTCAGAAGTCGTGATAATAAAGGTGAAATAACTGAAAGATTAACAAAAGATATTGTTATATCTGTAGGTGGTTCTGCAAATATTCCTGATGAATTTAAAGCATTTAAAAATGATCCGAGAGTAATTCACTCAAGCAATTACTTGTCTGAAATAAAACAAGATCATGTTGCTAATAATATAGCTATCGTAGGTGCAGGACAAAGTGCAGCTGAATTATTTATGGATCTTAATAAACAACATCATCAACCTAACGTTGACCTCATAATGCGTGCTAGGGCAATAAAACCTTCTGATGATAGCCCTTTTGTAAATGAAATTTTTAATGCTGACTTTACTGATTTTGTTTTTGATAAAAATCAAAATGAACGAGAAAAATTATTAGAAGAATTTTGGCATACTAATTACGCAGCGCCTGATCTTGAAGTAATTCAAAATATCTTTGATGTATTCTATCAGCAAAAAGTAATCGGTTCAGAGCGCCATAGGTTCTTACGTCGCCATGAAGTAACCTCTGTAATGACTGATGAAAATGGCGTTCATATTATCGTTAAAAACCTTAATGATAATACAACATCACAAAAAACATACGATACAGTTGTGCTTGCTACAGGATACCAAAGGCAGCAACACTTACAAATACTTGCCCCATTAGCTAAATATCTAAATGATTATACAGTTGACCGCTCATACTGCATCAAATCAAATGATAATTTTGAACCTAAGGTTTTTTTACAAGGTTCATGTGAAAAAAGCCATGGTTTAAGCGATACTTTATTATCAATTATGTCGGTACGTAGTCATGAAATAGTAACCGCTTTAGCTAAAACAGCTGAGTTAGCCGATTAAACAGACCTAACAGGAACAACTGAGTAATCCATATTAGTTGTTCCTTGTTATTATTAATCGCCAACAGTTGACTTTTACCAAGTACATCAACTTTTTATCGCTATAGATTCACGACAAATTACAAAACTTAAATTCATATATTTTGAATTCAACTCCCATTTTAGATAGTAATTAATTCTTTTAAAAAAGTTCAATATTTTTATTTAGTATTTTTAATAGTTGATATAAAATACAAATGCAAATAAAAACGATTATCAGTAACGGAGTGAATTCAGTGAATTTCCACAATCAGTACCCAAGAGTAAAAAAAACTTACTTAGCAATATCTATTGCGCTAGCTACAAGCTCTATAGGCTTACAAGCTGAAGAAGCATCTAAAAATTACACTAAAGAAGCATATTTAGAAACGATTGAAGTTTCAGGTAGTCGTTTAGAGCAAGCATCTTCAGCTACAGGTATATTATCTTCGATTAAAAACATCCCACAGTCTATTTCAGTATTAGATCGTAATCTACTTGATAGTTTTGGTGTTGAAAATATAGCCGATGCATTAAGTCTGGCGCCAGGTATTCAAGTTCAACATGTTGAATCATCTCGTACATTTTTTAATGCCCGTGGCAATAGAATTACTAACTTTCAATTTGATGGTGTGCCGGTACATTACGATAGCTTTTTCAGTGAAGCAGCTAAAGACTCTGTTTCTTTTGAGCGCATTGAAATAGTTCGTGGCGCAACCGGTTTATTATCAGGTATGGGTGAACCTTCAGCCGCAGTAAATTTAATTCGTAAAAAGCCAAAAAATAACAATGAAGGTTTCATTAATACATCTGTTGGCTCTTGGAATACATATCGTTTAGAAGCAGATCAATCCGTTGTATTAAATAAAACAGCATCTTTAAAGGGGCGTATAGCAGGTTCGAAAGAACAAGGTGAAAGCTATATTAATTTAGTTGAAAAAGATAACTTACAACTTTATGGCACACTATCTTACGATATTAACGATAATACAATCGCTAACATTGGTGCTGAATATGCTAAAAGCAGGCCAAAAGGTAGTACTTGGGGTGGTTTACCATTATGGAATATCGATGGTAGTAACACTAATTTAGATGTAAGTGCCACAACTGCAGCTGAGTGGACTCGCTGGGATCGAGATACTTCGAGTGTTTTTGTAAATGTTACCCATTTCTTTGACAATGATTGGAGCATCAGAGCTGAATTTGAGAAACGCGATGATAGTATGGATGGTAAATTAATATATATGACAGGTTTGATCCACGAGCCTTCTGGTTATGGCATGCAGGTTGCCAGCCTAACAAACTACATAAGTGACCGTGATTTACAATCAGCTCGTATATTTGCCTCTGGTTCAGTTGATCTATTAGGGCGTGAACATAAACTTATGTTAGGTGCTATTCAAACTAAACAAGATATACATTCATACTCTTACAAACCTTTAACCTCTTTTGATGTTGGTAATTTTTATGAATGGGATGGTTTGGTTGCTGAGCCTGAATTTTCAACCGAAAAAAGCCGAGAAAAAACGGATAACGAAAAACAGTCAGCTATATATTTTGCTACTCAATTAAATGTTACCGATGAGCTAAACATAACTTTAGGAAATCGATACACAGATTATGAACTAAACTCTGAAAAGCACACTATAAACACCCCTTATGCTGGTATTGTTTATCAATTTACAGATCAAGTATCGGCTTATACTAGCTACACTGAAATTTTTTCACCACAAACAGCACGTGATATCAATAATAATGTATTAGATCCTGTGGTCGGCAATAATATTGAATTCGGCTTAAAAAGTAGTTTGCTAGACGATGCGATGGTTATTACTGCTGCCATCTTTAAAGCTGAAAAAGATAATGTCGCAGAAATGGATCCTAATTCAACAGATCTTTTACCTGATGGTTCCATTCCAAGTCGTGCTGTAAAAGGTACTAATCACCAAGGTTATGAATTTGATGCCACAGGTAATTTAACCGATGATTTAATGTTTAATTTCAGTTATAGCCATGTTGAGTCTGAATATCCAAATGGGGATGATTTTTCAACCCATTTACCTAAAGATCAAGTTAAATTATCATCTATTTATGATGTTAATCAATTTGCTTCTTTCGGTATTGTAGCTAATTGGCAAAGTACGACGACGACGATAATACCTGATAACCGCAATCCATTAAAACCTTTAGGTATAGACTTAAAAGCTGAACAAGAAAGTTATACTTTAGTAGATTTAATGGCTAAATATAAAATCAATGACAACTTAAAGTTACAAGTAAATATTAATAATGTATTTGATAAGAAGTACTACTCTAGCACCCAGTGGTTCTATAGTGGCTTTTATGGCGCACCACGCCATGCAAAATTAAGTATTAATTACACTTGGTAAATATTTATTACAGTCTCTTATATGATTTTATTTCATGTAAAATTTAGATTATTAAAAGAGTTATAAACCTAAAAAAAGCGTATCAATTTCTTTGATACGCTTTTTTTCACCTAAATTATTCATTAAACTTCCCTTCTAGCCGAAACCTAAATTTTATTAACCTCATACCCAAACCAAGTCATAATTTAAACTTTAGGACTGTTTAACAATTTATTGATTTTGTATTAATAGCTGAGTTCAGGCTAACAAATACCATATTAGTAGGAAGAATAACGAAGTTTTAGAAGCTGTTAAGTCATTTTATAACCTAATAACAGGTTATAAAATGACTTAACAGCTTCTAAATCAGTTTTTGTGGATTATTTACTCCATGCTTAGCTTAATGATAGACAGAAAAATAACTAATAATAGCATCACTTATTTGCTCTGCACCTTGCTGAGTTAGCATAGTAAAATGATCTCCTGCTACCACTTTATAGCTCAATGCATGTTGTAGACTGTCATTCAAAGCTGTTAAATATAAAGATTGATCAACATCCGTTTCTTTGGCCAAAATCATTAATGGTGCTATATCTTGCAGTGGTGTTACTTCATAAGAAAAAAATAACTTAGATTGAATGTCATATACATTTTCAATTCTACCTATAAATGCTTTATCTACCGCTTTATTTAACTTTATTTCATCACGTAGAATATTATTTCGAGTAGGTTTTATATAAGTCTTTAAATCAAAAATAGTATCTAAAAACACTAAATGAGCTTGATGACCATCTAGTTTCAGCTGTTTGACCATTTCAAGAGCGATAGCGCCTCCATAAGAATGACCCATAATATAAAATGGTCCTACGGCTTGTTGTTGATAAATATCAAAAACAAACTGTTTTGCATTGTCAGCAATACTTGAATAAGGTGCTAATTCATCAAGTATACCTCTATGATGAAATGCAGCGATGTTAAATATGCTCGATAATGATGTTTTCGAGATAGCTGAAAAAGTATTCGCTAAACCACCTACGCCTGGTACACAATATAGTGATAATTTATCACTTTCATTGCCATTCATCATGACCAATGCTTGTGATTTATAATCACAATTTTCAGTTATATTATTCAGGCTTGTTTGATTACTATCGATATAAGCTGATAAAGACTTAATTGTATTATATTCAAAGATTGCCTTTAAAGGTAATTCAAAGGCCAATAATTGGCTTACTTTTGAAACCAACTGCATACTCAATAATGAATGCCCACCTAATTCAAAAAAGTTCGCTTCGGCACTTAATATATCAGATTTTATATTAAGCAACTCAGACCAAATAGTGACAATTATTTGCTCAGTTTTAGTTACAGCAGCGACATAACTTTCCTGAGTAGCCGAAAAGTCAGCTGCAGGTAGTGCTTTTTTATCAACTTTACCATTAGGTGTTAATGGCCAAAAATCTATTACAATAAACTTACTTGGCATCATATAATCAGGTAACTTTGCTTTTAACGACTCTCTTAATTCAGATGTTAATACTTGAGTATTTTGCTGTGTAGTTACTTGAATATATGCAACTAACTGCTGTAAACCACTTTCTTCAGTTTGTGCCATCAATAATGCTGAATTAACCTGTTTTTGCAGCGTTAATTGATGCTCTATCTCACCTAGCTCTATTCTAAAACCTCTAATTTTCACTTGATCATCTGTTCGACCTATATAGTCAAGTTCACCTTTTTCATTCCAACTCGCTAAATCACCGGTACGATATAAACGGCTGCCATCATTACAAAAAGGATTAGCTATAAACTTTTCAGCTGTTAAATCTGCACGACCAAAATAACCTCGCGCTAAACCACCTGAAAAATAAAGCTCACCCACAACACCTAAAGGCACTAAGTTTAAATTTGAGTCAAGCACATAAGCCTTTCTATCTCCTACCGCTTGGCCTATTGGCATATAAGCTGAGCTAAATGATTCACCTCGGTAATATTTTGAAATCGCTGGTGTTATAACTGTTTCTGTTGGACCATAACCATTAATAATACGTGCCGTAGATAAAGTGTCTTGAATATAATCAAAAGCATCTTTACTCATAGCTTCGCCACCAACCGTATAAGACCTTACAGGTAACTGAGCACCTTTTTCTCCCATGGTTTGAGCAAACTGATGTAAATAACTAGGTGTAAAACAAGCGATTGTTACACCATGCTGTTTCATTTTTTCAAAAGCTTGCTCTGGAGTCCAAAGTTCATTATCTCTCGGCAATAGTGTTGAACCGAATGCTAATGGCGTCCAAATCCTTTCATGGGCACCATCAAAATTAATTGAAGCAAATTGCAACTCACAATCATCTGGCGTCATTTCATATTCATAACCAATACATTGTATATGCATAGATAATTCTTGATGGCTGACTGCAACAGCTTTTGGTGTTCCTGTAGAGCCTGATGTATAAATTAAATAAACTAAATTATCCCCATAAATTGTCACCTCAGGGTTCTCATTTCTTAAAAATGATAAATCAAGCTGATCTAAATTAATTAATTTTGGTTTACCCTGCATTGCCGGTAAAATCGATAAACCTGATTCTGTTAAAATCAGAGCTAAATTAGCATCTTTGGCTATAAAATGTTGACGATGCTCAGGGTAATTAGGATCCAGTGGTACATACGCAGCACCTGACTTCATTATTGCCAATAATGCGATGACCATATTCGATGAGCGGTTTAATGAGACCCCTATCCGATCTTCTAATTTCACTCCTGATTTTATTAAGTAATGTGCTAATTGATTTGCTTTATCATTTAACATTTGATAAGTCATAGACAGATCATTGCAAATAAGGGCAATGTTATCAGGACTGATCTCAGCCTGGTTTTCAACTAATTTAAATACACTAATGTTCTTTTCATATTTAAATTGGCTATTATTCCATCGTTGTAATTTTTGATGCTCGTCTTCTGACAACACGGTTAAATCTTGCGCATATCCACTATTGTTTTGCAAAGCATAAAGTAAATTCTTTAATGCGGTTTGCATGTATTGCGCTACAGTATTAATTTCAACACTTTGATGAATATGAAAACATAGTAAGAAATCATCTGACAAATCATCAACAGCGACACCAAAAGGATAATTTGTTCGCTCTTGACCAGAAAGAAACTTAAATACACTACCAAGCTCAGCACTATGTTTTCTCTTTGAATGACGATAATTTAATACCCCACTAAACAAAGGCACATCTGATTTTAAGCCGCTACATCTTTGCGACTCACCTAGTGATGTTTGCTCATAGGGTATTAAAGCAATTAAGTCATGGGCTATTTTTTCTATATATGCTTTTACACTTTGATTTAAATTAATACGTATCGGTAAGGTATTAATAAACATACCTAACATTGACTCTATATTCTGCATGCCTTGTAGTCGTCCTGACATCACAGTACCAAATACCACATCATCACGCCCAGTGCAGGCACTTAATACCATAGCCCATGCGCCATGAAAAATAGCCGCAGGACTTAATTTCATAATTTTTGCAAGGTTTCTTATTTCACTACTTAGCTCATCATTTAACTGCAATTTCAACTCATTTATATCTGCACCATTACTCCTAACATTTGCTATACCATAAGGTAATGTTGGCTCATCAATATCACCTAATTTCTTACTAAAGAATTGATGCGAATCTAATGATTTTTCTTGCTGTTGGGTATGAGCGATAAAATCCCGGTATAACGCTGGCGTGCTGAGTTCTACCTGGCGATTTTGTGCAAACATTGCTAATTCATATTGTATGATTTCAAGCGTGACATGATCTGAAATCAAATGATGTGCTTGTAATAAAACAAGATATTTATCACTATCGGGTAATGCGGTAACTTTAAGGCCAAACAAAGGTGCTTGCTCTATATCAAGCCATTGATTTTGTGGCTCACTCAATGTTTTCATTGAGTCATATATATCTGCATCAGCAGGAAAGTTTAATTCAGTTAATGGTAGTTTTATTTCTTTTAAAACCACCTGTACAGCTAAATCTCTATCGCGCCACAGTATTGCTGTACGTAGTACATCATGACGTGCAATCACATATTCAAATCCGGTAATAAATGCATTTAATGCCGTTTTATTTTCAATTTCAAATAAGTTTGGTGTGACATAAGGATCACTTTTTTCCGATTCACTCACTCCATGTATAAAAAGTACGCCTTCTTGTAATGGTGCCAGAGGGTAAATATCTTGAATATTATTCATTCCCCCAGGTACTTTACTAGCGATATTATCAATATCCTGTTGCTCTAATGCGATAAGCGGCAACATAGATGGCGTTATATAATCACAGTCAAAAGGAATTTGATTATCCGGTATAATATAAGTCTCAACCTGAGAGTCGACTACGAGTAATTTTGCTATATCAGCTAAATCAACAGCATTAAATAATGTTGAAATTGCAGAGTCATAACCTAGTGCTTTAAGCTTAGATGAAAGCTCCATTAATAATAATGAATGCCCACCTAACTCAAAAAAATTTGCCACTGTCGATATTTTTTCTGCATCAATTGCAAACAACTGTGCACATATATCGACCACATCTTGTTCTGCTTTTGTTATTGGCGCAATGTACTCTTGTTGCGTAATCGCATGATCTGCTTCAGGTAGTGCTTTTTTATCAATTTTACCATTAGGCGTTAATGGCCATTGATCGACTAAAACGAATGCTGCAGGTATCATATGCTCTGGTAATTGACTTGTCAGAGAACCTTTAATTTGATTAATAACAAATTGACTATCACTTATTAATGTATTATTAACTTTGGCATAACCGATAAGTTGATTAATACCCGATGGCATTTTTTTCGCTACAACTAAAGCTGAATCAACTAATTCATGTTGACTTAATTTATGCTCAATTTCACCTAACTCTATTCTAAAGCCTCGGATCTTAACTTGATCATCTATACGACCAAAATATTCTAATAAGCCTTGTTCATTCCACCTTGCAATATCGCCGGTACGATATAATCGCGATCCTTGATCGCAAAAAGGGTTTGCAAAAAATTTTTCTGCACTAAGATCTGGGCGTCCAAAATACCCCCTAGCTAACCCACCAGAAAAATATAATTCGCCAATAACCCCTTTGGGTAATAAGTTTAAATTTTCATCTAATAAATAGGCTTGTCTATCACCAACGGCATTACCTATTGGCATATACGCCGCGTCAAAGGTATCACCTAAATAATATTTAGATATAGCTGGCGTAACAACTGTTTCTGTCGGGCCATAGCCATTAATAATACGTGCTGTAGATAAAGTACTTTGAATATAATCAAAGGCATCTTTACTCATAGCTTCGCCACCAACCGTATAAGATCTTACAGGTAATTGAGCCCCTTTTTCACCGATTGTTTGCGCAAATTGATGCAAGTAACTTGGTGTAAAGCAGGCAATTGTTACTCCATATTGTTTAATTTTTTCAAATGTTTGTTCTGGAGTCCAAATTTCATTATCTCTGGGCATAAGTGTTGAGCCAAAGGCCAAAGGTGTCCAAATTCTTTCGTGTGCACCATCAAAACTTATCGAGGCAAATTGTAATTCACAATCATCTGGCGTCATTTCATATTCTTGTCCAATACATTGAATATGCATAGACAATTGTTCATGTGCTACGGCAACCGCTTTTGGTAGTCCAGTAGAGCCTGATGTATAAATTAAATACACTAAATTATCTGAAAAAATATTAGAATTAACATTAAAGAGTGGATAAAAGGTGAAATCTATTTTATCAATATCAACTCGCTCAATTGATGGTGCAACTGTACAAGAAATATCACTTTCTGTAAGCAATAGTTTGATGCCACTGTCTTTAAATATAAACTCTTGCCGCTGTTTCGGGTATTCTGAATCTATCGGAACATAAGCCGCACCTGACTTCATAATAGCAAGTAAAGTAACAACCATATTGACAGAACGACTGACACAAACACCGACTCTGTCTTCTAAATTAATGCCTTTTTCTTTTATATAATGCGCTAACTGATTAGCTTTTTCATTCAACTCTTGATAAGTCAGTTGTTCATTTTGACAGATCAGTGCTAATGCATCTGGGTTAGTTTTCGCTTGTTGTTCTACTAATTGATGAACATGCAAGTTTTTATCATAATTTAGCTGTTCAAGCCCCTGCTTAGCCAATTGCAAAGTTTCAATATCAGATAAAAATGGGATATCAATTAATTCAAAATGATTCTGAGGAATATCTGTAGTGAGCAAATTAGTTACTAAATTTTCTAAAATGTGATTAAAGTTTAAATTTATTTGTTCAATATGCTTTTTAGTAAATACCGACCGATCAAAAACCCAATTTATTGTGCCCTTCGTTTGACTCAGTTCGATATCTACTGAAATATCAAATTTGGCACTAACCGTATCTAATAATAACGGGACAAATGAGACCCCAGCTAGCGATTGATTTAATGCACTTTTATTATCATTAAAATCAGTTTTCATATTTAACATGATTTGAAATAAAGGTGTAAAAGATTGCTCTCTAGGTATTTCTAGTTTTTCAACCAATAATTCAAATGGCACATCCTGATGCGATTGAGCGTCTAAGTGAGTCTGTCTAATATAAGAAAAATAGCTATCAAAATTTGTATGATCTGTATTAACTCTTAATATCATTGTGTTGGCAAAAAAACCAATCAAAGGCATTAATTCTGATTGATTTCTATTTGCGATAGGCGTGCCAACTACAATATCATTTTGATTGCTATGCCTAGATAATACTAAAGCCAAAATAGCATGCATTAGCATAAAAGGTGTTAAACGATACTTCTGCGCCAGCAATTGGATTGATGTTATTTGAGTTGTTGAAAAATGAGATAAAACCGACTGTCCTATATGTTGTTTTATATTACCTCTAGGCATATCTAAAGGAATTTGATGACAAGAAGGCACATCAGATAAATGTTGTTGCCAATAAGATATTTGCTCACTTGTATCTATCTCATTCTGCCAATTCGCATAATCACTATATTGTATATTTAAAGAAGGTAGTGGACTTACTAATGATTGAGAAAACGCCTGATAAAGGGTGAAAAACTCTTGTTGTAATACATCTATTGACCAACCATCTGAGGCTATATGATGCATAGTAAGTAAAAGTATACCTTTAGAGCTGGTGCTCGTATCGTTAGTGGCGATATAACTTGCTCGGATCATTAAATCATTTTTTAAATCAAATGGTACTTGTACTTCATTTTTAATTAATTCAGCTCGTTTATTTTCATTTTCTTCTCCTGGCAAATGGTACGTTTGCACTGAAAAAGACCAGTTTGACGCAACTTCAAATATTGTATTTGTGGTATTGTCAGGATAAGTTGTACGTAAAATCTGGTGTCTTTTAATTATTTCATTAAAAACTTGGTTCACTAATACGAGATCAAGCTCGCCTTCAACTTGTAGTGCGCAAACCATATTATATTCAGGTGAACCCGATTGTAGAGTATCTATAAATAACAAACGTTTTTGAGCAGAAGATAAAACTTTTATCTCTGCGCTGGCTTTTTGAATCTTATTATTAATTTGCTTATTTGTAGTTGAAAACCTTTTATCTAAGAGCGTTATCAATTCTGATTTATGCTCTTTTAACAACGATTTGATTTCAGATGTCATTGCGCCAACAGGCGCTTTAAATTTTAATTTACCTTCTTCTAAAAAAAGGTTAATACCTTTACCTATAACAAATTCTAGTACTGCTTTTGGATTCATTAAATTTCACCTTCTTCAACTACATCTAAATCATTTATATAAGATTGTGATTCATTATATTTTTCAGTTAATTGTGCATGTTCAATCAGTTGAGCCATCTCAACTAAACTCCTCACATTAAATAAAGATTTTAAATCTATAGCGTCATATTGAAATTCATCCATCCCTTTTATTTCTGTCAATAAGCGGGCAATCAATAATGAATGGCCTCCTAAATCAAAAAAATTATCACTTGCACTGATCAGGCTTACATGTTGATCAAGTAAATCTGCCCATATAACTGCAAGCCTTATTTGTATATCCGTGTCTGGTTTAACATAAGCTATTTTTGTATCGCTCGTATTGAGCTTGGCTAATGACTTTTTATCTAGTTTGCCATTGGGAGTAAGTGGCCATTGAGATACAAACCTATATGAATTTGGCACCATATAATGAGGTAATAAACGGCTAATAGTTGCTTTTATTTCACCAAAGTCACTGGTATTATCTGAGCTTTCTGATGATTGTAAGACCGCATCCTCTAATTGAATGTAAGCAACTAAATGTGCATCATCATTTGCATTAGTTTGCACTAATACCACAGCTGAATTGATTTGAGGCAATTGATTTAACTGATATTCAATTTCAGCCAGCTCAATTCTATAACCTCTCACTTTCACCTGTTCATCAGTACGTCCAATAAACATTAAGTTGCCGCAAGGTAACGACTTTACTAAATCCCCTGTTTTATATAATCGCACTGCATGACTATTCGCTGTAAAATGATGTGTTATAAAACGCTCTTTGGTACGAACTTCATCGGATAAATAACCCCGAGTAACACCTTGCCCTGCAATATATAACTCACCAACAGTACCTTTGGGCACCATTTGATAGTGCTTATTCAATATATAAAATTGTGTATTTTGAATCGGCTTACCAATATCGACCCTATCTTCATATGTTAATTCCCGTAAGGATGACCAAACTGTTGTTTCTGTTGGTCCATACATATTAAATACTGAAACATTTTCTAAACTCACTAACGCATTTTTTAAACTATTATTAAGTGGTTCACCACCTGATAATAAAGTGACATGCTGTGTTGGCTGCCAATCTATCGTTAATAACATTTTCCAGGTTGCTGGCGTCGCTTGTACAAAATCAATCTGATGTGTATTAACTAATCTAGAGATTTCAGTGGCATTTTGTGACTGTGCTTTATCAGTCAGTATTAACGTCGCACCACTGATCAGAGGCAAGTAAATCTCAAGCGTATGAATATCAAAAGATAAAGAAGTTAAACTTAAGGCACTGTCACCTGCTTTTAATTCAAACTGCTTTTTCATTGCACTCATAAAATTAATGAATTGAGCATGTTCAACCATAACGCCTTTTGGTGCGCCAGTTGAACCTGAGGTATAAATTACATAGGCTAATTTTTGGGCCGTTAATCCTATTTCATCTGGGTTTACATTTGATTTATTGAGTTCATTAATATCAGATAAACACTCACTTATCATACCTAAATCATTCAATAACACGTGTTTCTGTTCGTTAAGTGATAATTGTGTTAATAACTTTTCTTGAGTCAGAACAACTGACAACTGACCATGCTCTAGCATATAGTCAACTCTTGAAGTCGGATAATCAGGATCTATCGGTACATAAGCGCCTCCAGCTTTCAATACCGCCAAAATGGCAACAATCATAGAAATAGATCTTTCAATGCACACACCTACACGCATATCGGGTTCAATGTCATACTGATTGATTAGGTAATGTGCCAATTGATTTGAACGCTCGTTTAATTCCTGATAACTGATACTGTTTTCAGCAAAAACAATCGCTGGATTATTTGGCGCTTGACATACTTGTTGCTCAAATAAACTTTGGATACATACTGTTTTATCTATTGTTACTTCTGGCTCATGACACAAAGTTAATTGACGATGAATTTCTTCTTTTGGTAGTACTGTTAATGAATTTACGGCTATTGACTCTTTTGAAGTTAAAGCATCAACTAGATTAATTACAGCTGTTTGCATATAACTTTCAACATCATGGATATTAATTTGTTGATCTATTTGAAAGTTAAATGAAAATTCATTACCAAAATCATCTACCGACAAACTAATTGGATAATGTGTTCTATCGTGGCCAGATAAATAATTAAAGAAGTCATTATTTTGTGATTTCTGACTAGCGTTAACATTTAATTGCTCTGAATGGCGATAATTCAAGACAGCATTAAACAATGGCGTATCACTATGTACATTGGCACATCGCTGCGCTTGCGCTAATGATGTTTGCTCTAAAGGCAATAATGCTAATAAATTTTGATGCACTAATTTTAAAAATGACTTTGTATCACTAGCATCTAAATCAATACGCAATGGTAGCGTATTAATAAACATGCCTACCATTTTGTCTATTTGTGCAATACCTTGTAAACGGCCAGATAAAACGGTGCCAAAAACAACATTATCTACACCACTACAAGCACCAATCACCATCGCCCAGGCACCATGAAATAGTGCTGCGGGTGTTAGCTGTTGTTGCTGACACACTTGCCTAATCTTTTGATTTAACTCTGGCGCTAACGTGACTCTAGATTCAATAATTTTACCTGATGTATTACTATCTGAGAGTAAATTAAAAGCTAAACTTGGAGTATCAATTTCAGCTAAAATTTGAGTGAAATACGCAACAGCATCTTGTTGTTTATTTTGCTCTAATGTGTGACTGATAAATTGACGATATTTAGGTGCTGGTAATAATTTATCGGCCTGATCTAAGCCAAATGATAATAGCTCATGTTGGATCACTTCCAAGGTAACGTGATCTGCTATTAAGTGATGCGATTTTAATAAAGCGATGTAACTTTCTGTTTTAGGATCAAATGCCACGATTAAATTTAATAGTGGTGCCGTTTCAATATCGAACCACAAGTTTTCACTTTGACTTAACGCAAGTATTTCTTCCCTTACATCTGTTTTACCATCAAATTGAATATGCTCAACTTGTAATTGTGCATGTTTTAATACGACTTGAAGTGCTTGTTTGCTATTACGCCAAACAATTGCAGTTCTGAGTGCATCATGCCTGTTTATCACAAAGTTAAGACCATCAATAAATTTAGATAAGTCCTTCTCATTTTTCAGTTCAAAAATACTAGGAGATATAAATGGGTCAGCTTGTTTCATTTCACTTAACTTGTGAATAAACAATACCCCTTCTTGCAATGGTGCTAAAGGGTAAATATCTTGAATATTAGCCATGCCACCGGGTAAATCAGCTGATAGTTCTAAAATTTCGGCTTGTGACAATGATACTAAATCAAGCATCTCAGGCGTAATATAATTGCAAGATTCAGGTATTTTACTCGCTACTCCATCAGCACTTATTAGGCTATTTTTAGTTTCAACTAATAACAATGCCATCTGTTGTAAATTTTCAGCATTAAATATGTCACTTATTGCAATCTCAAATCCACTTTCTTTTAATTGAGATGATAATTTCATTATTAATAATGAATGCCCGCCGTATTCAAAAAAGTTAGCTGAAATACTTAATTTATCACTTTCGGTATTTAATAGTTCAGACCAAATTTTAACAAGTAAACCTTCTTGTGAGCTACTAGGTGCAATGTACTGATCTATGGGAGCAGATAATTTAGGCTCTGGTAATGCTTTTTTATCAATTTTTCCATTAATAGTTAATGGCCAATCTTCAATCTCCAAAATATTCTGTGGCTGCATATAATCAGGTAATGATTTAACTAAAAAATGTTTCAACTCATTAATTTTACCTGTCTGTTTTTGAGTTGATATAAATTTCACATATGCTTGTAAAAACAATGTATTGGCAGGATATTTTTTAGCTAACACTATGGCTGAATCCACATCCTCATGTTTTACTATTTGTTGTTCTACTTCACCAAGTTCAATACGAAATCCACGAATTTTAATTTGCTCATCCGTACGCCCTATAAATTCAAGCTCCCCATTAGCTAAATAACGAACTAAATCCCCAGTTTTATATAATAATGCACAATTATTAGTATCGCATTTCTCAAAATAAGGGTTATCAACAAATTTTTCCTTTGTTAATTCTGGTTTATTTAAATAGCCTCTAGCTAATCCATCTCCTCCTATATATAGCTCTCCTACAGCGCCTAAAGGCGCTAAAGTACCATCAAAATTAAATATAAATAAATAAGTATTATCTAAGGATTTTCCGATTGAAATAGGATTATTTGGACTTAACTTTGCGTATGAAGCACACACGGTTGTTTCTGAAGGGCCGTATGCATTATACATGTTATAATGTGAACTCCATTGCTCAGCAACACCGACTTCACATGACTCACCTGCAACAATTAATGCTTTAAATGCATAATCAAGCTCAAACTCTAAACATGACAATAAAGCTGGAGGTAAAGTCGCATGAGTTATTTTTTTATCCTTAAGTAAAGATTGCAATAATTGATTTGATTGTCTTTGCTGTTGACTACAAATGTACAAACAAGCGCCATTAACTAAAGCCATGATCCATTCAAACGTAGCTGCATCAAAACTGACTGAAGCGAATTGTAACACTCTACTTTGTGACGTTACTGAAAATGACTTTTTCTGGCTATGGGCTAAATTAACGGCTCCACCATGCTCCAATAACACGCCTTTAGGCTGCCCTGTTGAACCTGAAGTATAAATAACATAAGCTAAATTAGATGATATTAATCCTAATGTTTCAGATGAAATATTATCAGTAGAATATGATTCATAACACTGACCATCTAAGCAGATGCTTTTTACAGCTGGTAGGGCTAATGCGGTAATTAAAGATTTATGCGTTAAAATTAAAGCAGGCTCAGCATCTTCTAAAATATAATTGATTCTTGCTTTTGGATAATCAGGATCAATAGCTACATATGCAGCCCCAGCTTTTAATACTCCTAGAATTGCCACTATCATATCTATTGAACGTTCAACGCATAATGCAATTAATGTATCTGGTTTTATGTCATGCTTATTAAGTAATAAGTGTGCAAGCTGATTTGATTTTTCATTTAGCTGATTATATGTAATAGCCTGACTTTCAAATTCAACAGCGATCTTATCTGGCATCGCTAATACTTGCTCTTCAAATAAATCATGAATACACACAGAGGAATCATATTTAACAGGAGGGTTATTCGATAAACTTAATAAGCTCGTTATTTCTTTGTCATTGAGTAAAGATACTCCAGCAACAGATATCATTTTTGATTTTTCTATCTCTAAATTTGCATTTAATTGTGAAAAAACCTTTAAAATTTGACATAAATGCTTACCCATCAATTCAATATGTTGGTGACTAAAAATTGCTTTATCGTACACCCATTTTATAGCTACACCTTGCTCACTGATATTGATATCTATATCTATATCAAACCTAGCCATAACTGTATCAACTTTATATTCTGACAAGCTAAAATTAGCAATAGGTGATTGATTTAAAGTACCGTCATTGGACAAATGATTACTGGCAGTCAAAACAATTTGGAATAAAGGGTTATAGGCCGCACTTCTACTAACATTTAACCTTTCCACCAGTTGCTCAAAAGGTGCATCTTGATGAGATTGGGCTGCTAAATTCACGTCTCGTATATGAGAGAAATAATCATCCAGTTTATTATGAGAAGTATCAGCTCTTAATACTAAAGTACTCGCAAAAAAGCCAACTAATGATTCAAGTTCTAATTGATCACGATTCGCGATTGGTGTGCCTATAACGATATCAGAGTTATTACTATGTTTAGATAGCACTAATGCTAAAGCTGCATGTGATAGCATAAAAGGGGTTAATTTATGTAACTTAGCTAATTTAAATAACTGAGTTGAGACCTCTGAACTAATAGATTGCGTTACTACCCCTCCTTGATACTGTTTTTTTGGAGGTCTAGTAAAATCCAAAGGTAAACTATGTATTGATGGTACTTCAGCCAACTGTTCATCCCAATATTTAAATTGAGATGACAATAAATCATCAGTAAATTTTTGCTGTTGCCATGCTGCATAATCGCCATATTGCACGTCAAGTTTTGCTAGCTGACTTGCTTCACCCAGTGAAAACGCCTGATATAAAGAAAAAAGCTCATCTTTAAGTATCTGTTGAGACCAACCATCAGCCGCAATATGATGCATATTGAAGACTAATATACCTTTATTAACTCCGCTGTTTGACAGCTGAATATAACTGACTCTAATCATAAGATCTGATGTTAAATCAAATGGTAAGTAAGTTTCTTGTTGCAATAATTGTTGTAGTTTAGTTTCTTGAATATTTTCAGCGAGTTCTGATAAATCATAATCTTTTAGAGTAAATTCAAACTCTGCCTTTACGGTTTGAATAGAGCCATTGTCGCTGTCTTTATATATTGTACGTAATATTTCATGACGATCGATTATTTCACTAACCACTTTTTGCATTATCGAGAGTGAAATATTACCTTCAACATTAAAGGCTACTGCAGTATTGTATTCAGCAGAATTACCTTGTAGCTGTTCAATTAACCACATTCGGTTTTGAGAAAAAGACAGTGGATACTGGGTTTGCTTAAGTGGAGGTATTTCTAGGTTTACTAAATTACCTTTTTCGTCTCCTAAAATCATTTTAAGCATTTCAGGATCAAATTCCGAAAGTAAATCATCAATCATTTATTGCACCATCTAAAAAAGTAAAGCGGGACTAATTCCCGCTTTTTAGATCAGTACAGTGTACTGACTTAAAGTAGAAGTTTGCGTCGTAATTGCTGCTGCTGCTCTATATCTAAAGTCGCAAGCTTTAATTGCATCGCTGCTAATTTTTCTAATTTAGACGGTTCAGAACCCAAGTTATTTAATACTTTTGCAAGTTTAACTACATTTGAATTCTCAAAAACCATAATTGGCTCAACTTCAATCATTAATAATTTTCTGAGTCGAGTTACAAATTTAATAACAGTGAGAGAATGTGCCCCAAGATCCAAAAAGCACTGCGTTGTACTGATCTGCTTTACCTCTAGTAAATCTTGCATAACATCACAAATAAGTGTTTCAAGTGAATTCACAGGTTTGCTGATAGCACTTTCATTAAAATCATTAACATTAGGCAGTAAATTCTTATTAATTTTACCATTACCTAATAAAGGCAATTTATTAATTGATAACCAATGACTGGGGATCATGAAATGAGGTAAATCCTGTGATAATTTATCTATATACTGCTGTTTCAAATCAGAATCTAGTAAGCCTGCCTCGCTATTACTATTTACAATATACGCAATCAGATTATTATTTTCTCCTATAACAACAGCACGTTCTATATCAGAAAAAGCATTGATATGATGTGCTACTTCATCGGGTTCAACTCTAAATCCTCTAATTTTTATTTGATCATCTTTTCGACCTGCTAACATAACCCCGCCATCAATTAAATAACGCGCTAAATCTCCCGTTGGGTATATTTTGTCAGCAAGTGAATGGTTTATTTTAAAACCAGATTCGATTGGTTGATTAAAATATTGGCTTGCAAGCTGCGCTCCAAAAACATGTAACTCTCCTAACTCACCAATCGAGCATAAATCATTAAACTCATTAAGAATAACCGCTCCGCTGCCTTCAAAAACGCCAGTTAGTCTAGGGTAGAATCGATCTTCTTCAACATTAATAAATTGATGGTACATTACCCCTACAGTAGACTCTGTAGGGCCATAATGATTATAAATTTCAACTTCGTTTGATTTGTTAAATAATGATTTAATAAGATTTTCTGGTGCTGCTTCTCCCCCAAATATGATCTTATTAGGTATATGGCTCGTAGCATCATCATCTATTAAAGCCATAAAATGAGAAGGTACAATTTTGATACAATCTATTTCATTATTGATTAAAAACTGCCGGAATTTATTAGCATCATTTACTTGTTCATCAGTCGCTATGTGTAAACATGCGCCATTGTATAAAGCATTAAATAGACTGGTATAACCTAAATCTGCTGAAATGGTTGATGTCATTGCAAAATGCTTATTTTCATTTAAAGATAATGCTTTAGATGAGGCGTAACAGTATTGATTTAGCTGCTTATGGCCTATACAAACTCCCTTAGGTTCACCTGTTGTACCTGATGTATAAATCATATAAGCCGTATTATCATTTGTTACAGTGGGTAAATCTGTTATTTCATCTGTTGCTTGAGTAAGATCCCTCAAAAACAAATGCTCTATATCTGCTACCAAGGGTGTTTTATCAGCAAAAATAAAGCGGGGTTTGGCTTGGTTAACCACTTGATTTACACGTTTTACAGGCCATTGCGGATCTAGTGGAATATAAGTACCTCCAGCCCTCATAACAGCAAGCATTGCAATGACTAAATCACAGCTTTTAGCTAAACATATGCCAACTTTTTCAGTTTCTTTTAGACCTAATAGAACCAATTGACTTGCACACTTATCTATAATAATAGCCAGTTCTTGGTAGTTATATTGAGTATCATCACTCATCAAAGCGATTGTATCAGGTTGACTTTCTGAGTAATGATTTAACCGCATAGAAATAGAATCAACTCTTTGATGTGTAACCCGGTTATCTAAAGTTAAAAGCTGCTTTTTTTCATCAGGGCTTACCAAATTAATTGCCATTACTGACTTTGATAAATACTCTTCACTTGAGGACAATAAATAAAAATACTGTTTAAGTAATTGTTCTACCATTGCTACATTCACAGCTTGTTTTTGATAACTAAGAGATAATTTCAACTTACCATTCATATTAAAACAATGGAGGTTTATCTGTGCGAAATTTTCTGCATTAATATCAATAACATTATCAGCTATATCTCCTGGCATATCTATATAACCAGCTCCTGTCGCAATGGTAATATCTTTTATCTTGTTTGCATCTAAGCATTCAGCCCAATCTTTATGTGATGCCAATTGCGTATGTAGCTTTTGAATCCAGGCGCTAAAATCATCTTTTTCTTCTATTTTGATAGCGACAGGTAAAACGCTTTGAAACATGCCTACAGCATCAAATAGTGCTTCATCATCTTGTTTAGGGTCGCAATGCCAAAAACTATTAAATTGTGATTGCGCTGTCAGCCTTGCCAGTAATAACCACCAAGTACCAGTTATAACTGTGCTTGTAGATACATTACACTTGTATGCCGTTTGCTCAATAGCTGCCAAAGCTACATTATCTAAGTTAATTAACTTATACTCGGACAGCATATTTTCATATTCAGCTCCACTGGTAACCAAATCAGCGATGTCCAGAGCAGGTGTATATGCTAATTGCTCACTAATATAGTGCTGCCAATAGGCTTGTCCTTGAAGCCCTTCCTCTGAATTAAACAATTCATTACGCCATTGAATAAAGTCAGGGAACTGTAAAACATCATCAAATAAATCACTTGAAAACAATTGCTGTGAAAAACTAACTAAGCTAGCGATATCCATCACTAAAGCACTGACTCTTAAAATTAAAAAAGTACTATCAGAAGTAGTAACCTCTATTACCTGTATGTTTTTAGAAAGCTTTGCATTGATAATACTAGGAGTTAAAACAGCTATCGACTTAAAATCAGGTTCACTTGGTTCCTCCCACAGCAATTGCTCAATTGATATTCTGTCAACTTGAGTTGGCACACTACGAGAACCTTTATAACCATCAACGCTCCTATAAGCGGATGATAAACTGATATGTTGTTGTATTAATATATTTAATCTGTCAGTTAACTCTTGTATCTCATATTTATTATCTAGTTGTAATTTCAATTGGTGATATGAATCTATGCCTGAGTTCTCTAAAGTGATTCTTTGGACATCGTTTAAACTTATTCCCGCAGGATAGGCATTTATATATTCATTTATCATGCTTCATTACCTTCTGTTGCTTTACCTTGATATTCGCTATTTTCTAATTTTGATGTATTGAACATATCTCCCATAGCAACCACTATCTTCCTTGCTCCTTGAAAAGGATCTCTGGCATGTGCGGCCAACATATTATCTAACATCACAACATCTGATTTTTTCCAATCAAAGCGAACTGCACATGACTCATAGGCTTCACCTATTATTTTCATTTCTTCATTAGAAATTTTACTGCCATCACCAAAATAAACATTTCGAGGTAAATATTGCTCACCCACTAACTCAAGTAAATCATTACGATCACTTTCATCTAAAGCTGAAACATGATGCAGTTGTACCTGATTAAAAAAAGTTCTTTCGCCACTTAACGGATGAATAATCACGCCATGTGTTTTAGTACGAGTTTGCAAACCATCTTTTTCTAACCATTCAAATTCTGTCCCTGACTTTGTCAGCATTTTCTCCACTTCAGTTTTATTATCGGTTTGAAAAAATGATTGCCATGGCACGTCAAGCCCTTTTATAAAACTACGTACATATAACAAACCTTTTTCAGAAATTTTGGTTACTAAATCTGTAGGTAATACATCTAACATTTTTCGACAATCAACAATGGGAGTTGCTCCACCTATTGAAGAAGGCGTTTCGCAATAAAACCATTGTTTTCGTGGCCATTTAGAAAGGTGCGCACTTTCGTTATGAAACAAAATCATTTTATTTTCAGGGTATGGAGTTGACTTATAGGTGTTCTTTCCTCCAATGTTTTTAGGTAAATCACCATAGTTTCCATATAAGCCTGGATGTAAGCTTTCGGCAAATTTTTCAAAGTCCGCAGCAGAATCTAACGCTAAGCCTCTAAACACAATACCGCCATGGGTTAACAGTAAATCATTTATTAAAGTCCGATTTGCTTGTGCCCAACTAATTGGATCTGTATCTACAGAAGGTGCTTCAATTACTATCGGGAATGATTTTTTATCACAAAAGAAAGATTTTTTTAATGAGGGATCAACTACACTTGGTTTTGATTTTAAACCTCGTTTTAATGAGGAAAACTTAGATTTCTTTGGCTTTTGTTCGGCCTCAATGTTTAGCGTCAATTGCTTTACCATTTTTGTTATTGGTTGCTCAATGTCTGAGACCATATTTAAAGTAAAATCAATCCACTTTGTTAGCAAATGTTGAATTTTTTGCTGCTGATACATATCAGCTTTAAATAACCAATGACATTTAATTTCTTCGCCCGGAGTTATAAAAAATACTGAATCAAATTTACTTACTTCCCTTGCTTGTGAAGTTAAAGGAATAGCCTCTACATCATCAAGTTTCCATATAATTTCAGGCATATTATGCATCACAAATAATTGCTGAATTAATGGCGATACACCGGCCTTAAAAGTGGGTTTTGTTAAACTAATAATATCATCAAGAGCAACATTTTGATTCTCGTTTACATCTATGCTTTGCTGTTGTGTTTGTTTGATGTATTGAGCAATAGAGACGTTACTTTCTAGCTGTGAACGTCTGGGTAAAACTTTAATAAAATAACCAATTAAAGGCGCTAACTCTGGCTGCTCTCGCCCTGCCAAATCCGTACCTAAAACAATATCATCAAGTTGAGTTAAGCCATGAATAAATAATTGATAACTACTTAACAAAACATTAAATAATGAGGTTTGTTGCTGTTTAGCAAATTCCATTAGCTGCTTAGAGTGTTTGAGCGAAAATTTATCTTGAACACTTTTACCAAGATTACTACCCACTGTAGTTTTAGGTAAATGTGGTTTAATAGCACTATTAATAGGCGCGTCAGCACATAGTTTTTGCCAATAAGTTTGCTCTTTTTGGTACTTTTTAGTTTTTCTTATATCATTTTGCCAGTGCACATAATCTAAATACTGAATACGCAGAGGTGCTAATTTAATTTGGTTATTATTAGTAACAGATTGATAAGCAAACCCTAATTCAGTCATAAAGTTACTCATTGACCAACCATCACTGATAATATGATGCATATTAATGAATAACTGAGATTTATCTGGACTTAACTGTAAAAGCTTAGCTTTTAATAAAGGAGGTTTTGCTAAATCAAAACCTATAGATTCAAATTCTTTTTGTTTTTCAATCGCTTTGCTTGCTAGTTCAGCTTTAGGGTAATGACTTATATCTTCAAAGCTGAGGTTAAGCGCTTCTATATCTGTCATCAAATAACTTGGTTCTTCAGCAATTTCAACAAATGCCAGTCTAAAAATTTCATGACGTTCAATGACTAAATTCAATGCATCGGATAATTGTTGATGTTTGATATATGCATTCAATTCCACACCCCCCGATATGTTGTAAGCTAATCGTTCAGATTCACTCTTTGCCAGTTTATCGGTAAACCACATTAACCTTTGACCAGGTGACAATGGCATATGAGCACTACGCTCAACAACCTTTAATACTTCTTGATCATGCTGTTTAGGTGCTAACAACAGCGAATTTGTAAAAGAAGATAAGTCCTGACTTTCAAATAACATTCGTGCGTCACAAGCGTAATTAAGATCAGTGCTAACTTTACTTACCATCGCAATCGCTTTGATTGAATCGCCACCTAATGCAAAGAAATTATCACTACGCCCAACCTTATCAACACCTAAAATGGCTTGCCAAACATTGCAAACTTGTTGCTCTAATTCTGTTTTAGGAGCTTCATAACCATCAGATTCTTTTATAGCTGTTGAATATCTAGCATATTCATCAAGCCCAGTAGATTGATAACCCAAAGCACAAGCTGAACGCTGTAATTTTCCACTTGATGTTTTAGGTAATGTACCTGGTTGCAGTAAAATAACATCGCCAATAGATTCACCACATAAATTAATCACGGCTTGATTTATTTGTGAAAATATATCTGCATCCATGCCTTTATTTTGAAAGCGTTTAGGTAATTCTAGTGCAACACCTATTGTTTCAATTTCATCTGATTTAATAGCAAAAATAGCAACTCGGCCTTTGCGGGTAAAATCACAAGTATTTTCAATGTGCAACTCAATATCTTGCGGATAAATATTACGCCCGCGAATAATAATAAGGTCTTTCAACCTTCCTGTTACATAAAGCTCGCCTTGCTGTAAAAAGCCGAGATCTCCCGTTCTTAACCAGGATTTATTATTATAATTTACAAACGTTTTATCTGTCGCTTCTGGATTTTTCCAATAACCTACCGCTACACTCGCACCACTGACCCAAATTTCTCCAACTTCACATTGATCACATGCCTCTTGTGATGTAGCCGACATAATCATCAATTCATGATTTTGATAAACGCTCCCTGAGCTAACAATAATAGAGCCAGTTTCAGAATCTAAAGCGACATTTTTTGATAAGGCCTGTTGATCTATACACTTTGTAACCATACCTTTACCACGTTTTGCGCCAGTCACAAATAATGTAGATTCAGCTAACCCATAACAAGGAAATATTGCTCTTTTTTTAAAACCGACCTCTTTAAACTTTTCATAAAATTCATTTAAAGTATTATGTCGAATTGGCTCAGCACCTGAAAAAGCAATGTGCCACTGACTTAAATCAAGTCCATTTAATTGGGAACTTTTAATCCTTTCTAAACACAAACGATAGGCAAAATCAGGACCGCCCGTTCCTGTTATTTTATATTTAGATATCGCTTCTAACCAACGAATAGGCCGCTCTAAGAAAAAGCTCGGGCTTGTTAGCACTAGTGGAATACCAACATAAAAAGGTAGTAGTAATCCTCCAATTAATCCCATGTCATGATATAGAGGTAGCCAACTCAGTAACTTATCTGATTTAATGATATTAAATCCGGATTGGATCACTTGTAAATTTGCAGACAAATTAGAAAAACTAACCATGACACCTTTAGGTAAGGCTGTTGAACCAGAAGTATATTGTAAAAAAGCAATATCATTTTCCTCTGGAATAACATGGTCAAACTTTAACTTTTTCGCATTTGTTACTTGTTCAACAAAAATTGAATTTACATTAACAATACCGCCAAGCTTTTGCTCAAATTTAACGGATAAATCAGCTGATGTTATTATACTTTTTGCGCCTGAATCTAAAATAATTGAACTGATACGCTCTAAGTGCTGAAGTTTTAAAGATTCAGGGGGATGTGCAGGGACTGCAATTAAACCAGCAAACAAACAAGCAAAAAACGATACAACATAATGCTCATCATTATTTAATAAAATAACGATACATTCGCCTTTGGCATGATTTATTTGCAGCTCGCTTGCTAAAACTATAATTCTATTATGTAATTCTTTATAAGATAACTTCAGCTCGCTATCAGCATTTAAAACAGTTAATCCTATGCTATCAGGTTGTGTGGCCACTAGATGATTAAATTGGCTGATTAAATTTACCTTTGAATTGGGTAAAGAAGTAACCTCTGATAAAGTCATATTCATTTGAATATCCTTTTGATAAATAAAATACCGAAAAGAAACACACCGATGAAATAAAAAACATTTCACCGGATAATTAAATTACTTATGCATTAGCTTCCATTTGATGCACCAATGTTAGAGGGCGCAGGTCGAGCCAAGTCTCATTAATAAAATTAAGACACTCCTCTTTATTTCCAATCATACTTTCCTTTGTCCAACCGCCTGGTACTTTTTTATTCTTAGGCCAAAGTGAATATTGACCTTCTTTGTTTTTAAGCACACAAAATAAAGCATCTTGTTTATCAAAATAACTCATGATTTTACTTCCAAAAATTTCATTATTAATTCAGATGATATGACGGTTGAAGAAGATAAAAATTTAATATCACACCAACGCTATTGCGAATGATTATCAAATTGATTTAGAATGCAGTTACTATTAAAGGGAAATAGAACGACAAGTTAAGGCTTATTAATGTCAATAGAAAAAAGAGTAGACCCGAATCAATGGCAATATATTTTCACAAAAAACAGATCATCGATGCTAGAAACCGCAGGAGAAATAACAGGCTGTCATAAAAAAGCTGAGGATATATTGCAAGATGCTTATATAAAAGTAATTGAAAAATCACCTTATGAAAGTGTTAATTATCACAAAAGTTTTGCTTTTCGAGTTATTAGAAATTTATCTATTGATCACTATCGTCGCAAGCGACTAGAACGAAAATTATTTCAAGAAGATGAGTCAGAAGAACAAATTTCAGAATATAGTCAATGTATTAACAATCCAGAGCGCTCTATAATTTGCTTAAATCAATTTGAAGTCATAGAGAAAACACTTGCTAAAATGAGTGAGCGTAGTCAGCATGCTTTTAAACTTTTAAGACAAGATGGCTTAACTCAACGTGAAATATCGAATAAACTAAATATTTCTCCGACCTTAGTTAATTTTATTGTTAAAGACGTTTTAAAAGATTTAAAAAACGCATTAACTGAGCAACCTCACCTTATCAATTAAATTAAGTGATTTGGGTATATAAAATAGCCTGATTTATTTTCAGGCTGTTAAATTTTAATCTAAACAACTTTATATGAAGGTAAAAACCAATAAATTAAAAGTTTAATTAAATACTTTATGCAATATTTTTTTATATAAGTTAAATAAATCTGATATTTCTTTAATCGATATATGCTCATTCACTTGATGAATAGTCTTATTACTCGGTCCAAGCTCAATCACTTGTGTATTTTTATTAGCAATAAATCGACCATCCGAAGTTCCTCCTGACAATGATAATTGAGGTTTAATATCAAATAACTCATTAATACAATTACTAACCAAACGCGTTAAACATTTTTTATTTGGGACTGAAATTGTCTGATAAGGTTCACAAAATCTTTGCCATAATATACGTGCATGAGGGTCGATTTCATTAAGTAACTTAATCGTTTTATTTTTAAAATTAGCTAATTCAAAATCATAATTAAAGCGTATATTAAAACATAGCTCAGCTTGCGATGGCACTATATTATCGGTAAATTCAGCAGTTCCTAAATATGTGATTTGCAATGTATTTCCTGGTTGATGTTGCGTGCCCAAGTACCAAGGAAACTGCATTATACTATTTGAAAAATCAATCGCTTTATGTAGTGCATTCTCAGCTAAGTGAGGATATGCAACATGACCAGCCTTACCACTAAAATTAATTTTAGCTGAAATAGCCCCTCTGCGACCAACTTTTATCACATCACCAACTATTGTTGATGCTGTAGGCTCACCTACTAAACAAAAATCTAAGTTTATCCCTTGACGATTTAATTCATTAACAATGATCTTTGTACCAAACTCTGCTTCACCTTCTTCATCACAAGTGATCAACCAATATAACGTTCCTGATGATAACTCACTCAGTACAGCATCCGTTGCGGCCATAAAACACCCTATTGAGCCCTTCATATCAACAGCTCCCCTACCATAAAGCTTGCCATCTGAAATTTCGCCTTTAAAAGGGGGAAACCTCCATGTTAGTTCATTAGCAGGTACCACATCTAAATGACCAGAAAATGCAAATGTAGGTCCATCATTAGCAAATTTTTTATACGCGATTAAATTATCAACACCTCCTTGAGATACTTTCTCGCACACAAACCCCCTTAATTTTAACCACTTGATCAAATATTCCAAACAACCGTGATGATCGGGCGTAATACTTGGGTAAGATATCAATTTTTGAATATTATTGATCGCTAATTCAATATTGTGCTCTGTAAATAGTGAAAGTTCAGCCATATTTATTAATCTTTAGTAAGGGTCTACTACACAGACGAGATTCAACCAAAAATATTTAAACTTTAATAAAAAATTAATTTTATCTTGCCTGTATAAATGATAACTATTACGATTAGCAATTATTTAGTGCAATACAAAAATAAGAGACTAGTATGTTGCTATCGCATAAAACCGATCAATTTGAATATTTAGATAATGGCTTAATAGATCCTAATGAAAATATATCTCTTCTCGGACAATGGTTATTTGATGAATCTCTCGTACTTAACCCATCCGAAATTCAATACAGCTTAAACTGGTTAATTTCTGCATTAGATGGACTTTTTAATCACTTTGAACAACTAAAGCATATTAAAATTCCTCAAAAAAGCTGGCAAAAACAACCTGCTTGGCATGAGCTAATACAAACATTACAAGCCGAAAGTTTTTCAAGGTATGAATTTTATCAATCTGCACTTGTAGGACACAGCGAACAAATATTGACCTTAAGTGATTTTAAAATCAATAACCTTACTTGCCCTATTAGGAATTCATTACCAAAAGATGAAGTGTATCGGCGTTTTGATCATCAATTACAGCAATTTATTTCTTTTAAAGTCATTGATATTGAATCTGATATAGATATATTTTATAAGTGGATGCACAATCCTAGAGTTTCTGAGTTTTGGCAACAAGATTGGTCTAAAGAAAAGCTAAAGCAATATCTATTAAACAAATTATCAACTCCTATCACCTTACCTTTGATAGGATATTTTAATGATCAACCCTTTGGTTATTTTGAAGTTTACTGGGCTGCTGAAGATCACATCTCAGCGCATTATAATTGGCAGGCTTATGATAGAGGTTTGCATTTATTAATTGGTGAAGAGAACTTCCGTGGCAGAGATTTTTTTGCCTCATGGTTATGTGCTATTAGCCAGTTTATTTACCAAGACGAGACAAAAACACAACGAATTGTACTCGAACCAAGAGCTGATAATCATAAATTGTTTAAGCATATATTAAATTTTGGTTATCAAAAATTATATGATTTTGAATTTCCGCATAAAACAGCAACATTACTGATGGGAAAAAAAGAGGATTTTTTTAAGCGCAACATTGCTTGCTAAATATAAAAAGTAAAACCCCTTAAATTAGGGGTTTCAAAATTATGAGTGTCATGCCCTGAAATATAAGATTTTTATAAATAAAAATTAAACTTGATGATTAAATAAAGAGTATGCAACTAACCACATTATGCTACCGACTAAGATATCTATCACTCTTTGTACTTTAGGCTGAGCTAACC
>Ga0209396_1000841_pt1 | contig 35407 bp, 32 predicted proteins | sample GOMGulsemesocosm_6_FD_184638 | JGI IMG/M metagenome (GOLD analysis project Ga0209396, IMG submission 184638) | Methane-oxidizing microbial communities from mesocosms in the Gulf of Mexico - GOM8C Gulf of Mexico (SPAdes) (version 2) | ecosystem: Environmental > Aquatic > Marine > Cold seeps...
TCATATCTTTTTGATTGTTCATAAGCTTTACCTAGACCATAGCCAACTAAGGCTTTTTCTCGTAGTTGAAGGTTTTCGAGTATATTTTCTGCATGCTCAATTTCTTTTGAAATATCAACATACTTGCTTAATTCAAGCAAGCTAGCAAGTGCATCATGTTTATGAGGCGCATATTCTATTGCTTTACGATAAGCATTTGCTGCTTGCTTTGGCTTACCAATATCTTCATACAATTGCCCTATACCTAAATAGCTAATTGCAGAATTAGGTTCTAGTTTTAAAGCATATTTATATTCTCGTTCTGCTTCATCAACATAGCCCAGCCTCTGATAGCTAGTTGCTAACATTTGGCGTGCTATTAATTGTGCTGGCTCGGCCATAACTGCACGCATAAAGCATTGTCTGGCTTCTTCAAATTGCTCATTGGCATCTAGTAATTTAGCTAAACCTATCCAAGGAGCAGCAACATGAGAATTTAGTTTTATCGACCTTTTAAATGCAGCAAGTGCAGCGGTATGATCACCGTTGCACTTGCTTTCATTTCCACGGTCATACCAATCTTTTGCTGTTGAGGCATTGATATTTACCATTTATCTTTAAGCTCCTTACATATTCCAACGAAGTGTCATTGTAAATGTCCTAGGGGCACCTAACACAGCGCCATAAGTGAATTTATTTACTCCGGCTGTTTGGGTGTTTTCGATGTATTTCTCATCCGTTAAATTTAAGATACCGAGAGATAGATTTATATTCTCTGTCACTGGGTAGCTGGCATTTATATCTGCAACATTATATCCATCCCAAGTTTTACCACCTTCGCTTTCACCAACATGGCGTAAACCACCACTTAAATTTAAACCTTCTAATACACCCGAAAACGCTTCATAGTTAAGATATAAACTACCGGTAACTTCTGGGAAAACGAGAGCTGTAACACCTTTAAGTTTATCTTCTTCGCTTACTTCAATATCTGTATAACCCGCATTAAACGCAAGGGTTAATGATTCAGTTAACATGGTTGTACTTGAGAACTCGATACCTTGAACATCAACTTCTCCAGCGAGAACTGCATAATCTGGGTTTTCTGAATCTGTCACTGCAACATCTTTTCGTTTTGTAGAAAATACAGCTGTTTGAAAAGACATTATGTTGTCAAAAATTGTGCCTTTAACACCAAACTCTATGCCATCAGATGTTTCTGCTTTAGGCTCTCCATCTTTCAGTGCTCGGTATTGGGGAATGAATGCTTGTGCAAAACTACCGTAAAGGTTTATGTTATCGGATAATGTATATGAAGCACCAAGCCTAGTGGTGATTTCGCTGTCATCAAAACCATAATCACCTCTACGGAAATTATTTTGTTCTAAATCATCGTACCGAATTCCTGCGGTAATTGTTAGATCTTCATTTGGGCGTAATGCAGCTTCTGCAAAAATAGATTTAAGTTTTTGATCTGTTGATTGAAATAGGTAATAATTGCCATAACTTTCATCATCCCAGCCGTATATAGGATCACCAATTTGATCTAGAGATAGTTTTTCCCATCGATAATTTTCGCTAAATTCCCTTTTCCAATCATTTCCGGAATTTGCAATGCCTATAACAAAATCTTGTGAAAGTCCTTGATAATGCGTTTGGTAAGCAAGTTGGGCATCAATAAAACTTGCATCCATTGAGTTTTTAGCGGCATTTTCAGAAATATATGTATGATCTCCGGTTGTTAATCCATCATAACTATATATTCCACCAAGGTGTTTGTATTCGTTATCTGTTGATTGTTTACTGCCACGCACAGTTAATTTTAGATTATCTAAAAAGTCATGATTAAGCTCAACATCATATAATACGTCTTCTATGTTTGAATCGCCGTCAACAAAACCTGTAAAAGTATCTGTTTCTATACCCTCTGGTATTTCACCTTCACTAGTCAGAGGAAATCCACCGTAAGGATTAGATTCATTTTTACGATATGCAACACTTGTTTTAATTGATGTATCAGATCCAATATTAAATATAGCAACAGGTCGGATCGCTGTTGTTACGCGAGTAGCATGATCAGCGTCAAACTTAAAATCTCTGTGGGCACCACTGATCCGCACTAATACTGTACCTGAGTCGTTTAACTCACCAAAATTAACATCAAAATCAACACCCGCACTGCCAAATTGATCTGCGCGGAGTTTTAAATCTACTGATTTAATCTCTGTCGGTGTTTTAGTGACGGTATTTATGATACCACCGGCACCAACTGGACCTGATGCAATAGAAGCTGGCCCTTTTAGTATTTCATAACGCTCTACGAAAGAATCATCACGAGAACCCATGCCTCTAAAGTTGACTTGAAAACGGTTATCAACTAGAACTGGCGCTTCAAATCCTCGTGAAAGGAATGAAGTTGTTCCTGTACCAAGTCTGTCTTCTGTACGAGCGATATTTGGTAAAGTAGTTAGTGCTTCGATAGGGCGAGTAAAATTACGATTCTCTAGAAGTTCGCTGTCAATAACATCTAATGTAAAAGGAAGTTCTTTTTGTGTTACAGGAATACGATTAATTAATGATTGTTGAAATTTGTTAGTGACAACTATTTTTTCAATTTCTTCATCTTTAACCGTTACTTCTTCAGCAAATGCCAACGGCGCACATAGTGCAAGCGAAATTGCAGCAGCTAAAGGAGTTAATCCTCTGCGATTATTTTCATGTTTCATGTTAGACCCTAATAGATAATTATTGTTAACGCCAAGGCGAATGGTAATTATTCTTATTTGCGGTGTGAAAGTCTAGCATCTTTACAATTGTTACAAATAAATGAGGGAGTTATTGTTTTGGGAAATTAATTGTCATACATAAGCCCTTTGTTTGTATGTTTTTTGCGTTAATGTCAGCTCTGATTGCTGCTAATTGTCGTTTTGCTAACGCGAGCCCAAGACCAAAACTATCAGTACTTGCTGCTCGAGAAGTGTCGATTCGAAAAAATGGCTTAAAGATGGTTTTTAAATATTGTTCAGGTACACCTGGCCCTTGATCGCAGATGTAAACTTCAAATGAACATTCTTTTTCAGCGACTGACACTGAAACGGATTTACCTTGGGGTGTATAGCGTAAAGCATTTCTCAATACATTTTCTAATGCTTGGCCTGCTGCTCTATGGCTTGAGTTGGCAATTAATGCTGAATCTGGGAGTTGAGAGGTAATATTCCTGTCTGGGAATTCAAATTTGGCATCTTCAATTAAGACATCAAGTAGATCGATTAATTCAAGAGATTCTTGCTGTAATTCGGGCTGTTCGTTTTCCAGCCATGCCAAGGTTAATGTATCTTCTACTAATTTTCGGATATTTTTTGATTCTCTGTCGATTCTTTCAATATTAGCATTGGGCTTAAGTAAGCTATTTTCTTTATCTAACGCAATATCTAATCGCGTTAATGGCGTGCGTAATTCATGGGACAAATCAGCAATTAATTGTCGTTGGCTAATGATTTGATCTCCAATGCGAGACGCCATTTGATCAAAAGTAATTGCTAGCTCAGAAAATTCATCATTACGCATCCCCATCATTTTTTTGGCACTGACATCAAACTTACCTTTACTAAAATCACGAGTTGCTATTTTTAATTGATTAAGAGGTGTCATTATATAGCGGTAAAGTAAGTAAGATAAAAATATCAATAATATTGTTGGTACAATAATTTGTAAGGTTATCTTAGTATATTTCCAGTAAGTACCAGGTTTCATTCTATCGGGTAAATATACAAGCAGACTTGTTTTATTATCAGAAAAGGGTATTTGCATGACTGGGTTATGGTCAAAATATAAATGAATTTGCCAGTCAATATTACGGCCCAAATTATAACCCAGGTAGTGATCTGATTTTAATGTTTCACCAGCAATATGTTTGATATCAAACCCAGCAACCACCATCCAAGTATTTTCATTTTTTTGTAGTTCGTCTAACCAGTTATTCAACTGTGCTTTATTATTTAATAAATATAAACTTTCAGCCTGTTCACCCCAGGTAATAAGAGTTTGTTTATCGTCTATGGATAAATAACTCATTCCTTCCTCTGTTTTGGAAGTGACTTGGTTAAGTAAGTAAAAAAGGATCACGACACTTGTGGCAATGATCAAACATAATTTTAAAAATAGTTTATTGGTCATACAAGACAATATCCCTTACCATGACAAGTCTGTAACCTTTCACCTTGCCAATTTCCTTCATTGAGTTTTTTGCGCACTCGACTCAAGTGCATATCTAAACTTCGATCGTAAGCACCAATATTTTTATTAAGTACTTTTTGATATAGGTAGGCTTTACTTAATACTTCTCCTTGATTAAGTAACAATTCCCACAACAATTTAAATTGAATTGGTGTGAATTCTAGTCTTTGTTCATCATGATATACTTGCTGAGTTTTAACATTTACGTACAAACCGTCAATACGAATTTCTTGGGCTGATGATTCTGCTACTTGATGATGGCTACGGCGGAGTATCGCTTCGATACGTAATAATAGCTCTACTGAACTAAAAGGTTTAGAGACATAGTCATCTGCTCCTTGGCTAAAACCTTGTATTTTTTCCTGCTCAGCACCTTTTGCTGTAACCATTATTACGGGTGTTTGACATGATTTTCTTAGAACATTAAGTAAAGAAAACCCATCACGCTTTGGTAACATAACATCTAACAAAATTAAGTGATGTTGTTGTGATGCCGCTCTAATTAAGCCAGATTCTCCATCAAAACATTGTTCAACTTTAAAGCCTTTTGAAGTTAGTAAATCTGCTAATTGTTGATTAAGAATTTTATCGTCTTCAATCACCAAAATATAAAAATCGATCATAAGATCACTTTGATTTAAATAAAGGCTCAAATTCTAACTATAAAGAGAATTTTATCAAGCATATAAAAATGAAGGACTTGTTATAGCGAAGATAATTTTAATCTAGAAATTGTGATATAAATATCTGAAATTTACTGAAAAGTTATATTTATCATGTAATAAAATCATTATCTCAAGAGTGAATCAAAAGTAACAAGTTAAGAGGCACTTCCTAACTCGAAAGACATCTCTCATATTCTTCTGTATAATCGAACATATAGTAAGTAATTAAAGAATTAGTAAATATGACCGTCAACGTTTATACGCCAAAGCAAACAACAACACTTGAAACACCAAAAAAAGAATTGGAGAAACAATCTTCTAGTATTAAATCAGGTGAGGTTAGTGGCTCTAAAGTTGGTTTTGTGAGCTTAGGTTGTCCTAAAAATTTGGTTGATTCAGAACGTATTTTAACGCAACTTCGCACTGAAGGTTATGAAGTTGTTAGTAGTTATGATGGCGCTGATGTTGTTATTGTGAATACGTGTGGTTTCATAGATAGTGCTGTTCAAGAGTCGTTAGATACAATCGGTGAAGCACTTGAAGAAAATGGAAAAGTAATTGTAACGGGTTGTTTAGGTGCTAGAGAAGATGAAATAAAAGAAGTACATCCGGGAGTTTTAGGTATTACAGGACCTCATGCATATGAAAATGTAATGGATCATGTACATGAGTTTGCGCCACAGCCTAAACATAACCCTTTTACTGATTTAGTGCCGGATCAAGGCGTAAAACTGACGCCTAAACATTTTGCATATTTAAAAATATCTGAAGGCTGTAATCACAAATGTACTTTTTGTATTATTCCAGATATGCGTGGCAAGTTGGTTTCTAAACCGATTGGTGACGTGTTATCAGAAGCTGAGCGTTTAAAAAAAGCAGGCGTAAAAGAGTTATTAGTAATAAGCCAAGATACCAGTGCCTATGGCGTAGATGTTAAATCTAAAACAGGTTTTTGGAATGGTATGCCCGTTAAAACTGATATGCTGAATATGTGTCAGGCGTTAGCTAAGATGGGAATATGGGTACGTTTGCATTATGTTTATCCTTATCCTCATGTTGACGACGTGATCCCATTAATGGCTGAAGGTAAACTTTTACCTTATTTAGATATTCCATTTCAGCATGCAAGTCCACGCATTTTAAAAATGATGAAACGTCCAGGCAAAGCAGAGCGCGTTTTAGAGAGTATTAAAAAGTGGCGTGAAATTTGTCCTGAATTAGTTATTCGTTCTACTTTTATAGTGGGTTTTCCTGGTGAAACGGAAGAAGACTTCCAAATTTTATTAGATTGGTTAGAAGAAGCACAATTAGATAGAGTCGGGTGTTTTAAATATTCACCAGTAGAGGGTGCCAAAGCCAATGAACTTGCTGATCCTGTCCCTGAAGAGATAATGCAAGATCGATTTGAACGCTTCATGTTAAAACAACAAGTAATTAGCCAAGCTAAATTACAAAAACGTATTGGCCAAACGATGCAAGTATTAATTGATGAAGTAGATGCTGAAGGTGCTATTGGTCGTACATATGCAGATGCCCCTGAAATTGACGGTGTTGTTTATTTAAACGGTGAAACATCTCTTAAAGCAGGCGATATGGTTACAGTTAAAATTGCGCATGCAGATGAATATGATTTATGGGGCGACTTAGTTTAATTTTAAACTAAGTATCTAAATATATTTAAAAGGTCTTTATTGATCTTTTTTTCAATTTATATAAAAGCCCCTTTCGGGGCTTTGACAACAAGTGAGTTACTTTATTATAAGGAAAGATTAAAAAGTATATCTATCTTCTAAACTGACAACTCTAGGATCTATACGACTAACCGTATTTCCCCAATTTGGATTTACTGCTAAGCCATTAACGCTATTTTGTGTAGGTGTTTGATTGACTGAAACCTGTGTATCTGCATTAAATACCGTACCTTGTAAATGCAAATCATGACCAGAAAGATCAATTGTGTAACCTTAACCTTAAATCTAATTCTTTAGTCAAATCAGTTCTTCCAGCTGTAACTCTTGGATGTAGGTTATCATTTTCATCATAAAATGAAGTATGACTATAATCTTGAGATGAACAATAATCCCATATAGAGTCTTCTGGACAGCTAACAATACTCGCTAGGTGTATCCTAACTTATTGATGGGAGCACCTGAATCAACTTTACCAACAAAACCAAGAATTACATTGTCATTAAATTCATAAGTACGTTCTGCATTTTGTAATGCGAATTCACTGCCTGGGATCATGACTCTTTGCATGTAATAAACCCATATGTTAATGGGTGGTAAAAAACAACGTTATTTATTGTGTTTTTATAACAAAGTGAGTCATTAAAGAGATAATAATTATGTAGGTAGGTTGTTTTTGGATATATATTAAGTATGTGAATGAGCCTGTTTTAAAGGGATAGTTAGCAATAAGTATAAATATTACAACCAGATATTAATTTGAAAATTTTTTTGTCATTAATACATATAAGAGTGGGTAAATGACTTTATTGCATTAATTCTTTAATAGGAATAAAGTATTGCTTGTTAATATTGTGTGACTTTCATACTGAGTGGAGGTTATTTATACTGATTTGGATATTAATTATTTTTTTGTTGTATTTTCTTTAGAAATCATACGTTTTATTAAAGTTATCATTATTTATGGCGATAACACCTAGTATGTTTATAGTGACAATTGTATTATACTTGTAACAAATTAATACATAACACACTATTTTAAGCCCTAACATTGCAAGAGAGTATTTTGAAGTTATTCGCAGCATGTAGTATTTGGCTTTTACTGTTAAGTAGTTTAGTCCAAGCAAATGTCGTTTGGGATAAGGAAATCAATGAGTTTAAAACTTCTTATTCAATAGAGCATACAAATAATTTATTTAATCAGACCTCAAATCAAATTACTGATAGTGCGGGGCGTTTGAGTGCAAATTATAAATTATTGAAATTATTTGAAGGGTTTGCTGTTTCTCTCCCTATTTCTTTAAGTCAAAAATCATATTTAGAACAATCACAATTAAACGCAATAGATTATTCAATCACTCCTGATATTCATGTCTTTATCTCAGATCAAACCTCTATAGATTTGATTTTAAATAAGTCTAAAAACGAAACGTTATCCGGTCAAGAAGGTGCTGAATTTGTTGATCCTAGTCATTCATTAATTACTTTAAATAACGAATCTGCAAAATTTAATTTAAATTTCGGGCGGGATCATAAAAGCAGATTCATTGATTTAAGTTTTGGTTTTAATAAAAGTGAGCAAAAATCTAAAGAAACTAAATTATCAAATAACGATACATTAACTGTCATTTCTACTTATGGCCATCAAGTGAATGAAGATACATACATTTTAGTTAATGCAAAAATGAGTCAAAGCAAAAGAGCTAATGATAAAACAGATTTACAGGAATTTGGACTTGGTTTTTTAACTTCTTTAGGTGGTTCGCACAAACTCAATGTTGTTGCGGGTATGTTTAAAAGAAAAAAGGATGCAAGTAGCGATGGTAAGTTTTGGAGAGCATCTGATACCTGGCTGATCTCAGAACAAAATGAAATGAATATCTCTACATCCCAAAACTCTGAAATTTCTTTTGCAAATGATACTTTAACGCAATTAAACACAGAATATAAAGTTAATTGGTCTCACAAATTGTCTAAAAATCATTTGTTAAATCTCATTTTACAAAGAAAGAAACAAAAGTTTGAACAAATTTTTCGAGAGTATAATAAAGACTTAGTTTCGATTTCTTGGGCTTGGTTGATGATAGAAGGATTGAAACTTGAATCTGATGTTCAATTTCATAAAATCACAGATTCATTCAGCAACTTAAAAGATAACGATATTAAAATCGACCAATTAAGTGTGAATATGGCTTTGGAGTATACATGGTAAAAAATATTGTGTTATTTTCATTGTGCTTATTTGTTTCTATTTCGAGTTATAGTTTAGAAATTTCTCAGGGATACGAGTTTGGACCTGGTGATAGTTTGACTATTTCGGTCTATCAAGAAAATGATCTGGCCTATTCAGGGCAAATTAGTCAGCAAGGTTTAGTGGATTTTCCTCTATTAGGCAGTGTTAATTTAAGTGGTTTAACACAAAAAGAAGCTAAATCTCATTTAGAAGTTTTACTCAAAGATGGCTATCTTGTATCCCCAAGTGTCTCTATACAAGTATCTAGTTACCGACCTTTTTTTATTTATGGAGAAGTAAGAAACCCAGGCAGTTATAAATATCAACCTGATATTACTTTAGAGCAAGTTATAGCACTCTCAGGTGGATTAAAAGATAGGGCCTCACGTAAAACGTGGACGATTCAAAGAGGGATAGATAAGTCGACCTTTGTAGCTAAATCGTCAACAATTATCTTACCTGGCGACGTGATTAAAATAGAAAAGAGTTTCTTTTAATTTATGATACAACAAGAAGCCAACTTTAAACCCATTGATGATGAAATAGATTTAGCCGATCTTATTTCACTTTTTTGGATGAAAAAATGGTTTATTTTAGTTGTGACATTTTCAGTATTTATCACCGGTCTTGTTATTATTGATAAAATGCCTGAGGTTTATAGCGCATCGACAACTATTATGGTCAAAGGAGAAAAAGCAAGTAATCCTTTACAATCCCTGATGTCAGGCGTTTCTTCTTCAAATGATGAATTAGACACTACAATCAAATTATTAAAGTCTAAACAATTTGCGAAAGAGATCATTTTGTTGCTTGAAGATACATCTATGTTATTACATGCTTCAAGTCAGCAGAAATGGGATGATATACAACTTCAAAAAAACTTGAAAATTATCACTGTTTCTAAAACAAATATGCTGGAAATTTCTTACGAAAGTGAGTTTCCTCCATTCACTGCATTGGTTGTCAATACAATTGCTAACAACTTTGTTGGCTATCAAGCAAATTTAATGCGTCATGACAATGAGAAAAGTGGTGATTGGATTAATTCTAAAATAGAAGATGTAAAAAATAAATTACTTCAGGAAGAAGAGAACTTAAAACAATACCGAACAAAAAATAATGTTGTGGATATCACTAGTTTAGTTGAACTCTCTAAACTGGAAATTAGCCAATTATACCGAGAATTACGTTTACTTAATCTAGAGCATGAAAAACTAAATCGAATTGACAGTAAATTAATATCAGCAAATGGCAACCATGAACAAATAATGAATATTTTTGAAGTTGCTAATTCAAAAATGATTCATTTACTAACACAACAAGAATCAACACAGCAGGCACAATTATCGCAAATAAAACTCAGATATTTACATAAGCATCCTAAGTATCAAGCAATTGAAAATAAGTTATTAGATACAAAGTCACAAATAAAATCTGAAATAAAAGCTGTAATTAGTAAATATTCAATTCGCATGAATGAAGTAGAACATTTAATAACGTCAATTAATTTAAAAATAAAAGATGCAAATGTAAAACTAGAGCAAGCAATTACCAAAAGAATAAACTTTGATAAAATTAAAAGAAATATAGATGCCAATATAACACTTCTCGCATCCATTACAGCAAAACAAAAAGAAGCTGAATTATTAAATGATATAAATAGAGGAGGTGGGATCATTGTTGTAGATCCGGCTGTGATTCCAAAACATCCAATAAAACCTAAAAAAGCATTATTAGCTGTTTTATCTTTAGTTATGGGTTTTATGTTATCTGTGTTGTTAGTTGTTATATTACATTTTTTCGCTGATGCACATAGAAAATTTAGACAAATAGCACATCATTATGGCTATAAGGTCATTGGTGAGATCCCCAAGGTTAAACGACGAGGTAAAAATAAATCACTTCCAATTATCTCCGGTAATGGTAAACAATTTGAGATTTACGAAGAATGTATCCGCTCTATACGCACTAAAATTTCTTTAGATAGAGAACTTAATAAACAGAAATTGATAGCTGTAAGTTCATTGACCCCAAATGAGGGGAAATCTAGTACCTGTTTACAGTTAGCTAAGTCTTTTTCAGAATTAGAAAAAGTCATAATTATTGATGCCGATTTAAGAGATCCTTCTATTGCAGTCGCACTGAACGAACCTAGGCATCGACCTGGTTTAACCAACTTATTAGCGCAAACGCATACTTTTGATGAATGTATATTTAAGGATGAAAATATTAACGTAGATGTATTAGCTTCTGGGTTAAGGCCTATGAACCCGTTGTTATTTTTATCTATGAAACGGTTCGAAAATTTACTTAAAGCGCTGCAAAATAAGTATGACCGCGTCATATTAGAGTGTCCTCCAATTCTTTCAGTGAGTGATGCGCTTATGATAAGTAAACATGTGGGTGGACTGACACTTGTTGTTGATATTCAAAAAAACTCTGTGGCTAAATTAAATCATGATTTAGAACTCCTTAATCAATCGGATACAAAGATAAATGGTGTTATTTTAAATCGTGTAAAATATGACAAACAAAACTATTATTACGGCTCAACCAAAAGATCATACTGATTATCAAACATATGAACAGCAACACACCTCACTCTGACGACAAACAAAAACAAATTTGGCAAGTAATACAAGCGATCCCTATGGGTAAGGTTGCTACCTATGGACAGGTTGCAAAATTAGCTGGGTTGGCAGGTCTGGCTAGGTATGTCGGTTTTACACTTAAAAACCTTCCAGAGGGCTCTAAACTACCTTGGCATCGTGTTGTGAATGCACAAGGGCGAATTTCATTTCCAATTAATAGCGAGCGCTTTATTAAGCAATATCATTTGCTAGTTAATGAAGGCGTGATTTTTAATAATTATAAAATTAGTCTAAAGCACCATTTGTGGTGCATTTAGGTAAAAATTTATTTTTAAATACTTTCAATAAAATTTAAACCTTTTAAATAAAAGTTACGACTAAGTATATATCTATGATTAAAAACATTATCAATTTTGATTTATGTACCTAGATTTGAAAGGAATTCCTATGACTAATGTTACATATTTATTTGTTTTACTTATGCTTCCAGTTATAAGCCTAGCGGGGTGTTACATGGGTTTTGAGTTAACAAAAGTCATATTTTCACGCGCGTTTCCCTATTTTAGAGAAAATATGTGATTTTATTATGTATTTAATCAAAAAAAATTACTTTAGCTATTGCTAACTCTTTAAAAATACATAAATATAGGTTCGACAAAAGGTTAAAATAATAAAGATAGGAATTCTAAGATGAACAAATCTCAATTAGTTGACAAAATCGCAGAAGACGCAGAAATTTCAAAAGCAGCAGCAAGCCGCGCCCTTGACGCATTTACAGGCGCTGTATCTGACTCATTAAAGGATGGTAACTCGGTTGCCTTAGTTGGTTTTGGCACTTTTTCAGTAAAAGAACGTGCAGCAAGAACTGGCCGTAACCCACAAACAGGTGCTGAAATCCAAATAGCAGCTGCAATTGTTCCTGGCTTCAAAGCTGGTAAAACATTAAAAGATACAGTTAACGCTTAATTTTTATTGTATAAAATTATAAAAGGCTTGATATCATCAAGCCTTTTTTTCTTAGTATTTAATGGTTATTTTAACTCACTCTTAAAGCTTTATCACCTCGGTTTAAACCAAGCGCTCCCGACCTGACAACTTCAATAATATCAGTTTCATTTTTTAAAGAGTCGATAAAAGAAGCCAGTTTTTCAGTACTACTCACTAGCTGTAAAGTATATGTTGATTTTCCCATATCAAGAATAGAACCACCAAAAACATCTGTCACACGTGTGACTGAAGCTCTTGATTTTTCATTTGCAGCCATCACTTTGATAAGAATTAATTCTCGTTCTATATGGCTGACTTCTGTTAAATCAATAATTTTAAGAACGTCTACCAGTTTATTAACTTGTTTGGTAATTTGCTCTAGCACTTTTTCGCTGCCTTGAGTTGTGATCGTGATTCTAGATATTGATTTATCGTCAGTAGTACCAACAGTTAAACTATCAATATTATATGCACGTTGTGAGAACAGACCGATAATACGTGATAATGCACCTGGTTCATTTTCTAATATTATGGATAAAATACGACGCATTATGCTTTAACTCCTTTCTTAAGCCACATATCATCAATAGCTCCAGTTTTTATTTGCATTGGGTATACATGCTCTGTTTCGTCAATATTAATATCAAGAAATACTAACCTGTCTTTTATTGCCATTGCTTTTGTTAAGGCCGGCTCGAGGTCTTCAATATTATCTACTCTAATACCAACATGACCATAACTTTCGGCTAATTTAACAAAATCAGGAAGTGATTCCATATATGAAAATGAGTGTCTACCCGAGTAAACCATATCTTGCCACTGACGAACCATACCAAGAGAGCGATTATTCAGTGATACAATTTTAACAGGTAGCCCATATTGCATGCATGTTGATAATTCTTGTATATTCATTTGAATTGAGCCATCGCCTGTTACAACTACTGATTCTTTTTCAGGAAATGCGAGTTTTACACCCATAGCAGCAGGGAGACCAAATCCCATAGTGCCTAAGCCACCGGAGTTAATCCATTGTCTTGGTTTTGCAAATGGATAATATTGTGCTGCAAACATTTGATGCTGTCCAACATCAGAGCTGATATACGCTTCACCATTCGTTACTTTATATAAAGTTTCAATAACTGTTTGAGGTTTTATTTTGTCTGAATCTTTTGAATAACTCATACATTTTTGATCGCGCCAATTATTTATTTGGCGCCACCAATCTTCTTGTGCTGCGCGATCTATTTGTATGTCACTATTATCTATTTCTGTTTGCAGTTGATTGAATACCGTTTTAAGGTCGCCCACAACAGGTACATGTGCCTGAATCGTTTTTGAAATTGAAGTAGGATCGACATCTACATGTACGATTGTGGCATTAGGGCAAAACTTATTGACATTATTTGTTACTCTGTCATCGAATCGAACACCTAAAGCTAATATAACATCTGCGCCAGCCATGCTTTTGTTTGCTTCTAGTGAGCCATGCATGCCTAACATGCCAATAAAGTTAGGGTGGGTTCCATCGATACCCCCTAAGCCCATTAGCGTGTTTGTGATTGGTGCATTTAAAGATTCTACCAAATGTGTTAATTGTTCCGCAGTATCTGATAATACAACGCCTCCGCCAGAGTAAATAACCAATTTTTTAGCACTAAGCACTGCGGCAATCGCTTTTTTGATCTGTTTTGGGTGACCTTTTGATGTTGGGTTGTATGAGCGCATTTTTATGTTTTTTGGCATAACAAACTCAAATTCTAAATCAGGAGTCAGTATATCTTTTGGTAGTTCGACAACAACAGGTCCCGGACGACCAGATTTTGCAATATAAAAAGCTTTAGCAATAATTTCTGGGATCTTTTTAGCATCTCGGCAGTTGAAGCTATGTTTTACGATAGGTCGTGAACAGCCAACAATATCTGTTTCTTGAAAGGCATCATCTCCAATTAAACTTGTCGGTACTTGCCCTGATAAAACAACCATAGGAATGGAGTCCATGTAAGCGGTTGCGATACCTGTGACACAATTAGTTGCCCCTGGGCCTGATGTTGCTAATACAACGCCAACTTCACCTGTTGAACGAGCATAACCATCAGCCATATGTGTTGCTGCTTGTTCGTGACGTACTAAGATATGTTTTACATCATCTTGAACAAAAAGGGCATCGTAGATATCTAAAACAGAGCCACCAGGATAACCAAATATATATTCGGTATTTAATTCTTTTAGGGCTTTAATTAACAATGCCGCCCCCGACATTTTTTGATTACTCATTGTATTTCCTCAATCCCAAAATCAGGCAAAAAAAAACCTCCGTTAGATGCGGAGGCTTTAATCATTCATTAGCTTTACACATCAACATTGCTCTGGAATCACTAAAGTGACCAGGACGAGAATATTGACAAGGACAAATGCTAATTTCATGTTTATATACTATTAATATTTAATTAATGTATTTTTATGTTTTTTCAACGCAAATGTCAAGAATCTTTTTAAATGATTTTATTATGCTTTATGTAAGGAGTTACTGTGATTTTTAGACTTATTCTGAGGGAAGTAACACATTAAAGCATAATTTATCTTCTTAGGTGCATCATCTGGTAAAATGACCCTTTATTATTATGAATAAAGGGTCATAAATTTTCATGACGACAGCATGAAGGTGATTATTTTAGTATGGAAGTTTAGATATTAATTATAATCTATCAATAACAGCTTGAGTAAAATCTGTTGTACCATGGCTACCGCCAAGATCTCGAGTGGTTCTATCGCCAGACTTAATGACATCTGCGACGGCGGTTCTAATACGGTGCGCGGTATCTGCCATATCTAAATGTTCTAGCATTTGTATTGATGCCAAAATAACTGAAGTTGGGTTGGCTAGGTTTTTTCCTGCAATATCCGGTGCACTGCCATGTACTGCTTCAAATATAGCCGTATCTTTGCCAATATTAGCCCCTGATGCCATCCCTAAACCGCCAACTAATCCTGCGCATAGATCGGATAAGATATCGCCAAATAAGTTTGTCGTAACAATGACATCAAACTCTTCAGGTGTCATAACAAGCTTCATACAAGTCGCATCTACTATCATTTCAGCGGATTCTATTTGTGGATACTTTTGTGCTATTTCACGTGCAACCTTTAAAAATAAACCAGAGGTAGATTTTAAAATATTGGCTTTATGCACAGTAGTTACTTTTTTTCTATGTTCTCTAAGAGCAAGTTCATAAGCAAATATGATGATTTTTTCAGCGCCTTCACGAGTGGTCATTGACATTTCTTGTGCTTCACAACCATCTTCAAATGTTGTTTTCCCTAAACCAGAGTACTTGCCCTGCGTATTTTCACGCACTGTAATAATATCGATATTGTCAAAACGGGCTTTGGTACCAACAAATGATTTCACTGGTCTTATGTTAGCGTATAGATTGAATTTTTTTCTTAAAGTGACATTAATTGAAGTAAAACCTTCACCAACTGGAATCGTTAATGGTCCTTTAAGGGATATTTTATTTTTAACAATCGCATCAAGTGTTGATTGAGGTAAAAGCTCACCGGAGTTTTCAAGGGAAGCTAATCCGGCATCTACAAATTCATATTCAAAATCACACCCTGCAGCTTTTAGTATCTCTAAAGCTGAATCAATAATACTTGGGCCAATGCCATCGCCTTTAATAACTGTAATGGTTCGCTTAGCCATTAAACTTCCTTACATTTAGAATAAATATTCAATGTATATATATAACAATTTAGTGGCGATTTGACTATGTTTAGTCTGTTAATAGTGATGTTTTAGCTCATATTAATACAACTATTGAAATGTAGCTCGGATAAATTATTTAGATAATTATCTAAACTTTTGAGTTTTAAATTTTTCACTGCTTGAGATATAAAGTTATTAGTATAGGCATCAAAATTATATTCAGGTTTATATATTTTATTAGTTGCTAGAAGCGCCATGCCTACACAATAAAAATGATTAGAAGATAACTTATCTGTTAGGGCTGGTGAGGTGTTCTGGAGATTTATAATCGCTACAGACCACGCTTTTGAAAGACATTTTTCCAAGTTACTACTTGAAAAGTCAATTACTTGCTTTATATCAAAAAGACTTTCGGCTAAAAAAGGAGAGCCTATCGTTTCTTTTTCATTTAAGGGGGTAATCTTATGAGATACTTTATTCTGCTCGGTTAAAACAGTTATACAATACTGTAAAATACATATGCTAGCTTCTTCTGGTAAAAAGTCATATACCTCTTGAGCTGCTACTTCAGCTGCTGATACAAGAGAAAGCACTTTTTCTTTTATTGAAAACCACTGTGTAATTCCAAGTGATTCTAATTGCATTTGTAATATTAATTTTTGTATTAATAAAGGTGTGCGAATTGCTCCCAGCATCATAATGGCATGTCGAATAGAGTTTATACTTTGTTCCGTTCTATTCGCATTAGAGGCTAACTTACATAATTCTTGTGAGATCCCATGATAAGAGCTTAAAAGTTGGCATAAATCCTCTATCGAATGATGATTTTTTGCCTTTAAATGACTTTCAAGTAATGCAAGATCCTCATTCAGTATTGTTGATTTTTCTTTTTCTTTCGATATAAGTTCATTTTTTAATACAATACTAGAAAGTGGCTGAAACCAAATTTTAAAAATAATGCCTTGATCTTGGCATACCTGTTGAGGCTGATTATTTATTTTTGGAAGCTTAGCAAAAGAGAAGTTACCTTTACTAGAATTATGGTTGGGAGGGATATTGAAGTTTAAGTGTATTATTTTATCATTTTTATAGTAAGTACCTATGTAGTAGGTGCTCTGAGGACCCTCTAATATCGTACCTGGTAATATAGGCGGTAAGTAGCTGATAAGTTTCTTTAATATGGATTGCACGTTAAATTGATTGCACTCTTGATAGAGAGAAGCGATAGATGAAGTTAAGCTTTTTGCTTTATGATTCTTTGCAATTGTTACTTGCTTTGCTAATAAGGTAGCAGTACTAATAATTAGCGTATCGATATTGACTAAATTGCCTTGTTCTTTTCCTAATGTAACTTGAGTATACAAAGTTATATTTTTGAATATATCCTGAATTATTCCATTTGGAACTTGACCATAAGCTAATAACTTTAAAGTTAAGCTATAGCGCATTTTAAATATTTTTAGACCTTGGGGAGACAGTTTTTGCTTATCAGCAATTGCATTATTTTCTTTTTGAATGCAAATATATTGGCATAAACAGGCTGAAATTAATTGTTGTCTAGTCACTTGATTAATACGTAAACTGTGACAAATAGACAGAACTATAATTATTTGGTTAATCACAAGGTTTGTTGTATAACCTTGTTTTTCTAGGTAAAAACAAAGCTGAGCTTGCATTGCATCTGGTTTTACTTGATAAAAAGTATCATATTTTTCTGACAAGTGGCTGATCGTAGGGAATATGCTTTTCCATTTATCTTTATGATAATACAAGCTGAGCAATTTTTGCGTGTCACTGATCAATGATGCAAAATCCTGTGCTGATAGTTTATTCATGCGAAATGGTTTCGTATGCTTTATCTGCTCCAGGACCCCAAGCAATGAGTAAGTTATTCTTAAACATTAAACCGGTACATTCATCTACTGTGGTAATTCCGTCAGATTTCATATGTTGCGTTCGATAGTAGAGTATTTGATATGTATCTTTTGGTGTTTTTTTGGCAAAGGTAAGGTCTGGTGAACCTAATGTTTCTATTACAGTATCAAAGTACCTAGGTTCATTTAATTTCAAGTTGGATATGAAGCGTTTATTATATGATTGACGGTCTTGCCAATTCATCGTTGCCGGATCATCTTTATAGAATAATATAACAGAGCCTGCAAGAATTGCGTATATGCCTAAACCTAATAATATGTAGCGAAATATTTTTTTTGTCATAAATATTTTAACCCAGCTTCACTCTTAATTGCTTTAATGAAAAACCTAAATTAATATCATTACGTAATGTCACCAAAACTTTTGCTGTTATGAAATCTGATATTGATGAGGTAAGTTTTGATTTTATTTTATCAGGCAGGTCATCATTTTCTAAAGCTAATTCTACAGAAGCATTATTGTTTAGTATACTTAAAGCTGTTTTCTTTCCGATACCTTTAACACCTGGAATATCATTTGTATTATCTCCTGCTAATGCCCAAAATTCTACTAATTTATTTATTGGTAAATTGAATTTATCTTGTACGTCATTGGGCGTAATCATTTTTTGTGAAAAATAATCATATATTGCAATATTCTGATTAAGTAAAGGTAAAAAACCCTTATCTGTTGAGACAATCGTACAAGCAATATTTTGGTTTGAGAGCTTAGTGGCAAGTGTTGCAATTATATCGTCAGCTTCGTCTTGCTCTGGTGAGAATGACATGATCCCAGCGTCGTTAAATCCTTGTTTAAAAATATTTAGTGAGCTTTTGAGTGCTTGGGGCATTTCACTTCTATTCTGTTTATAATTCTCATAAAAAGTATACCGCCAACTCTTTTCTCCATCGAATACAGCAATGGCATGCGTTGCTTGTGATAACTTTAATAGTTTGTTTGTTGCATTTATAACGCGTTGATGTGCAGATTTAATAATTTGTTCATCGGTTAAGTTTTTATGATTACTATCGACAGCATAGATACGTCGAATTAAATTTAAAGCATCTATTAATAATACATTTGTTGACATTAGTTTTTATTAAGCCTTCATTTTATAAATAATATTTATACTATTCACTTTATTAATGAGATAGATATAAGGGCTGATCGTCAGCCCTTTATTTTGCCATTTTAACTATTTATACAGTAACTTTCAGTAAAACCAATGCAAATTATGGAAATATAATTTTAGACCTTTATTTTATAGCAAGGCACGTAGGTTGAACCTGGTAATTTCATTCTTCCTTGTTTTACAAAAGCTTGCAATAAGGAGTCCATATACTTCATTAAATCAGCATCACCTTGTAATTCAAATGGGCCATTTCTTTTAATTTCTTGTATGCCTTCGTCTTTTACGTTGCCTGCTACAATACCTGAAAATGCACGTCTTAAATTGGCTGCAAGCTGTTGTGAAGGCTGAGATAAATGTAAATTTAAACTCGACATGTTTTCGTGTGTTGGTGCAAATGGTAACTGGAATTCTGGCTCTATTTTTAATGTCCAATTGAAATGGTAGGCATCTCCTTTTTCTTTACGATATTCCCTTACTTTGACCATTTGTTGCTTTAAATAAGCTGCGACAGCACTTGGGTCGTCAATAATCACTTTAAATTTATTTAAAGCTGAATCTCCGAGTGTTCTTTGAACAAAGAGTGATATTTCATCAAAATATGCTTTACTTTCTTTTGGTCCTGTTAAAATCACTGGTAAGCATTGTTGTTCATTTTCGGGATGAAGTAAGATACCAAGAAGGTATAGTAATTCTTCAGCAGTCCCAGCACCTCCTGGAAAAATAATGATCCCATGGCTGATCCTAACAAATGCTTCTAATCTTTTCTCTATATCAGGTAAAATAGTTAATTCATTTACAATGGGGTTAGGAGGCTCCGCAGCAATAATACTAGGCTCAGTAAGTCCAACATATCTATTATCACGTATTCTTTGTTTGGCATGACCAATTGTTGCGCCTTTCATTGGTCCTTTCATTGCGCCAGGCCCACACCCGGTACAAATGTTTAACCCTCTTAAGCCCAATTGATAGCCTACTTCCTTTGTATATCTATATTCATTGTCTGCAATGGAGTGACCACCCCAGCAAACAATCATATTAGGTTCTTTTGTGATCGGTAAGGCATTTGCATTACGTAACATGTCAAATACGACATGTGTAATATGGTTAGAATCAGTCAAATTAATTCGGTTATTATCGTATTTACTTTGTATAAACAGAATATCTCGAATAACAGAAAATAAATGTTCATGGATACCAGTAATGATTTCCCCATCTACAAATGCAGTTTCAGGTGGGTTATGTAATTCTATTTTTATGCCACGCTCGCGACATAATAAATTGATATCGAAGTTGCTATATTTTTCGTATATTTCAGAACTTGAATCTGTATGACTGCCCACATTTAGCACGGCTAATGAACAGTTCCTGAATAAATTATAAAGCGTACTTGTCGATGATTTTTTTAGTGAATCTACTTCTAATTGTGAAAGTAGATCTAATATGCCAATTGGATTTAATTGTATGCTCATAAGCTTTCCTTAAATAACTATATAATTTAAATATAGTTTTTAATTTAAGAAATGCGATTATTTTTTTATGATTATACGATCTCGACCTGAATTCTTTGCCTCATAAAGGGCTGAATCAGCGCGGTCAAAAACTTCTAGAATACTATCTTCCTTCTTAAATTGGCTTGCACCTATAGATATTGTAATTCTTAGGTTCTTGTCCTTAAATTTGAAAGGGATACTTTTAATTGTTTTCCTAATTTTTTCAAGCGGTCCTAAGATTTGCTTGAGATCAGAGTTAGGCATTATGATAACAAATTCTTCACCACCGAATCGTGAAATGAAATCAGTGACTCTCACTGATTTTTTTAGTGCGTTAGCAAGAACTTGAAGCGTTTTATCTCCAGCACTATGTCCAAAAGTATCATTGACCCGTTTAAAGTGATCTATATCTACGACAACGAGGCATAGGTCGTGCTGACTTCTCTTAAATGTATTGTATTCTAATGCGATTCTCTCATCGTATGCTGCGCGGTTAGGTAGCTTTGTTAAACTATCTTGAAGACTTTTGAATCTTTGCTCAGCCAATCTTTCTTTATAGTTATTAGTTTCATTTTCTAAAGAATTAATACGAGTTTGCATTTCTTTTAATGTATTGGCTAAAGACTCTCTTTCTGAGAGTTCAAGATCTTCTTTAAATTTTATATCAAGCGTCAATGCTTCAAGTTTTTGCCCCACAACGATTTTTAAAGAATCTATCGTTGAAGCTTCTTCAGTTTCATTGGCAAGTTGTGAGATTTTGTCTTCAATTTTTTTATTTAGACTTGCCATTTTATGGCCAACATCTTTTGAGCGTTGTACTGAGTCTAATAGTGTTTGGTGAAGTAGGCTGAGTGTTTCATTTACATTAACAAGGAATTGCTGGGCTGTATCTCTCTCTTTAGAGATGCTCGAAATAATTATTCGAATAATATTTATGCAAGCATCTAGTAAAACTTCAAGTTTAAAATCTTTACTGATCTGTAGCTTTATTTTTTCGAATTCTATTGCATTCTTACCTTCAAATGCAAGTTCACTGGTTAAGTTTAATAATTCCTGGGCTAGCTGAGGGGCTATCTCTGTGCCAGAAGAATCTAAGGTACCATCTTTATTATTTAATACTTGATGATAAATCTCGACTAATTTAGATAACAAAGGAATGAAGTCTGCAGTTGCTTTGATACCATCTAAATCTTTTGATAATAGATTTCTTAAACTACGACGTAGTTCATCAGGTACGCCCTTTGTTTGTTGCAATTTTTTACCTGCATCATTGACACTTTGCTGTAGCTTTCGGATATTCGTATCTTGTTTTGTTTCTTGCGTTTTTAAGATATTTGAAACTTCATTTATAAAAGGGGATAAAACTTCGAAATCTACGCCTTTATTTAATAATGAGCGAAATTTAGCTAATTTATTATCAAGCTCTAAATCTTGTCCTTTACAAACCAAGGAAAGTTTCGCTACAAATTGAGTTAGCGCACCAATTTGAGATTGTCTTGTTGATTCAATAAGATCTCTATTTTTGATTGCATTATGTAGTTTTTTTTGTAAGATTTCTAATTGATTTGGCACTAACTTATGTCTTCCTTTTCTAACATTGACAATATCATTACATCAATAGTATACGTAAATAAAATAAAAATTGAACAATCAAAGACAAATTATCAACAATTACCGGTTTTGGCTTTGATAATAGAAATTGGTGTATTTAAAATTATATCTCTTTCCTTTTGAGTTAACAAAATCCAATCTTGTATTTCTGTAACGGTTCTGCCACAGCCCTCACAATAACCTTTTAAACGGTAGCATTGTCCGATGCAGGCTGTTTTATACTGCTTTTTTTTATTTTTTGTGAAAGTCTGATCCTCAATCAAAATTAGCGCCCTATCTCAGTTACATATCTAACGAATATGTTATCATTATTGGTGAAATATTTATAACATATTGAGGGAAATACATGCAAAAACGATTAATTTGGGTAATATCATTATTAATGTTGAGTTTTTCTATTTCAGCAAAGGATTTTAGTAAGTTATATCAGAAACTTGATAAGTCAGTAGTTATAATATATTCAGATTCAGAGCAAGTTCGTGCACAAAATAATGAGTTAGTATCATTTACTTCCAGCAGTTTAGGTACTGGAACGCTTATTAATTCAGAAGGTTTAATTTTAACAGCCGCACATGTTGTAAATAGTGCCGATGAATTGACAGTTGAAGTGCAAGGAAGAGGGGAGTTTAAAGCAAAAGTTTTATCAAGTTATCAGGCTGCTGATATCGCACTGATTAAACTTATTACAAATCAATCAGACTTTCCCGCCATAAAAATAGCAAATTCAGAAAAAACTAAAATAGGTGAAGAAGTTTTTGTCATTGGTACACCTTATGGGCTGAGTCATACTTTAACCGTTGGCCATTTAAGCGGTCGTCGTACACAAAAAGGTTTAGGAAAAGGAGAAATTGAATTTTTACAAACTGATGCAGCAATCAACCAAGGTAATTCAGGTGGCCCTTTATTTAATAGTAAAGGTGAACTGATTGGCGTTGTGAGTTATATTGAAACCCAATCTGGTGGTAATGAAGGATTAGGGTTTGCTGCAAGTAGTAATATGGTAAAAAGAATTTTAATCGAACAACCTACTATCTGGTTTGGTCTAGAGTTTACTGTATTACCTACTGGAATCGCTAAAGCGCTTAATGTCCCTCAAAAATCTGGATTACTCATCGAGAAGGTTGCAAAACAAAGTTTTGCAGATAAAGTGGGCCTAAAAGGTGGCGTTTTAGAAGCTGAAATTGAAGGTCAGCAAATGATATTAGGCGGTGATATTTTACTTGCTGTCGGTGATATACATATTACAGGTGATACAAGTAATTATCTAAGCATGGCCAACTATTTAAAAAGTGTTAAAAAAGGTCAAAGAATAACTTTCAAAATTTTAAGAAATGGTCATATTATTGAGTTATCGGCTGAAAAACCAAATATTAAAATTAAGCTTATATAATATTCGAATTAATATCATTGGCTCGCATTGTGCGAGCCAATGATGGAAATACTAATTATATTAAATATATGGCCAATCTAAATCGTGACTAACGTAACAGAATTTGTATAAAAATTATCTTTTACCCACTTCAAACGAAGTCATCCAAACCTCATTTAACTTTGCTAATGTTTTGCCTGAATGAATAGACAATGTAGGCATTTTATCATTTAAATAAAAAGTAGTTCGTACAGAGCCATTTTTATTGGCTGTTTTAATTTTCCAATTATCATCTTTTAAACACGTTTTAGTGAAATCTGTTGCTTGTGAGTAAATTGCAATTGCTTGGTCTTGTTGTGAAAAGCTTTGTTGGCACATGTAATTTATTGAATTGTTATTTGACTTAGATATTTGGCAGTTCTCTCCTACTAAATTATAACTTGCTTGCCATACATCCATATATCTGTTTTTTACTCTGTTCTTTTTTAAAGGAGCAAACTCATTATCAAATGAAGTAAGTAAACCTTGAATTTTATCACACGCAGACATGTTATCGATTTGCGTTTCTTGTTCAGAAGATAAAGTATTGACGCAGCCGCTCAAAGCAATGGTTGCAGCTATGAGCGCGATAGGAGATTTCATTTATTCAATCCTTGGTTGTTAGTTCTACTAAAATAAGGATACCTCGTATACTGAATAATAAAAAGAAAAGGCATCAAACTTGATACCTTTTTTGATTCATATTAATAAATAGCCTATTTATGTCGTTCTTCCAATACTTTCACTACTTGGCTAATATCAGTTTCACTACGTTGAAGCAGTACTAATAAATGATAAAGTAAATCTGCTGATTCATTCTTTAGCTCATCTATATCTTGTTTTACCGCAGCCAAGGCAACTTCGACGCCTTCTTCTCCTACTTTTTGAGCACTACGGCTGATATCTTTTTCAAATAAAGATGCCGTATAACTTTCATTTGGATCATCATTTTTACGTTGAGAGATCACCTGATTTAATTGTGCAATAAAGGCAAGATCTGGTTTTGCATTTTCAAAACAGCTTTGTGTGCCTAAGTGACAAGTTGGACCTTTTGGTTCTGCTAATACTAAAATAGAGTCAAAATCACAATCTGTATGAATCTCTTTTACCATTAGATAATTATCTGATGACTCACCTTTAGTCCAAAGTCTTTGTTTAGAACGGCTATAGAAAGTAACCATATTACACTCTAGTGTTTTTTCTAATGCTTCAAGGTTCATAAACCCTTGCATTAAAATAATACCCGTATTTTTATCTTGAACAATTGCTGGAATAAGTTCACTTTTTGAAAAATCGATTTCTTTTGTATTCGTAGTATTTATTAACATAATCTGGTCGCTATTTTATTTTGAGCTAAATATTGTTTAAGTTCTGGGATTTTTATAATGTCTTTATGAAAGACACTAGCAGCAAGTGCACCATCGACATTGCATTGTTCAAATACATTTTTAAAATCACTCATTGAACCTGCACCACCAGATGCGATGATAGGCAAAGAGCATATATCACGTACTTTATTCAATTGTGCAATATCATAACCATTTCTGACACCATCTTGATTCATGCAGTTAAGTACGATTTCACCAGCACCTAAATCTTGCACTGTCTTAACCCAGTCTAATGTTTTATAGCGTGTTCGGCTTGTTGCATTTGGATCGCCTGTTAATTGGTAAACAAGATACTCGTCAGTCACTTCATCATAAAAGCTATCTATTCCAACAACAACACATTGTTTACCAAATTCATCATGTAGTTCTTTGATAAGTTCAGGTCTCGCAATCGCTGGACTGTTTATGCTTATTTTATCTGCCCCTTGTTTTAAAACGCGAGCAGCATCTTCTACAGATTTAATACCACCAGCAACACAAAAGGGTATATCTATGTTTTTAGCGATTGTTTCAACCCAAGTTAAATCTAGAAGGCGTTTTTCAACGCTGGCACTGATCTCATAAAATACCAGCTCGTCTGCTCCCGCATCACTATAAGCTTTGGCTAAATCTAATATTTCGCCAACAACTTCATGACCTTTAAATTTAACACCTTTTACAACTTGGCCATTTTTAACATCTAAGCAGGGTATTATGCGCTTACTAAGCATCAATAGCCTCCTCAACGGTAAATGCATTATCTAATAATGATTTTCCTAAGATAATGCCTGATACACCTAATTCATTTAGCTGTTTAATATCTTTAAGTGAGCTGACACCGCCAGATGCTTGCACTTTTATATCAGGAAATTCATTTAAAAGATCTTCATAAAGCGCAAACGAAGGTCCTGTCATGGTGCCATCCTTACTGATGTCCGTACATAGAAAGTCAGTAATACCTATGGATAAGTAAAATGCGACTAATTCAAATAGGTTATATTTTGATTCTTCTAACCAGCCATGAGTTGCGGGTAACCAACCTGAATCTGTTTTGTTAACATCTAATGCAATAACAAAGTTATTTGCACCAAACTTAGTTATCCATTCGCTGACTATTTGACGTTTCTCTACTGCCATTGAGCCAATCACAACTTGGGATGCTCCTGCGTCTAGCCAAGTGGAAATATCCGATTCGCTTCGTATACCGCCGCCGATTTGAAAAGGTACTTTGAGATCTTTTAATGCGTTTTGTATATGTTGCCATTGTTTTTTACTCGGATCACGTGCACCTTCTAAATCAACTAAATGTAACTGTTGAGCGCCAGAGTCAGCATATTCTTTTAGGCGCTGAGAAAGTTCAAAAGGGTAAAATTGTACGGTATCATATTTACCTTGATACAAACGCACGATCTTATTTTGTAATACATCTAATGCTGGAATAATCATAATTTTTATAAACCTAAATTTGCCAATCTAAAAAGTTTTGTAATAATCGTGCGCCGACTTTAGCTGAGCGTTCTGGATGAAATTGCATACCCGCGATATTATCTTGTGCCACTATGGCTGAAAAGTCTTGGCCATATTGGGTAGATGCTAACGTACACTCATTTATTTGATGTGCAAAACTATGAACAAAGTAAACTTGATCATCACTTGAGAGCCCTTTTGTTAAAGCGTGAGGTTTGAGCACGTTCAGATTATTCCAACCCATATGCGGACTTGTTAGTTGACCAACATCTAACTGGGATACATTGCCTTTAACTTTACCTAAAGTTTTTATATCGCCTTCTGAGGAATGTTCACATAACAATTGCATACCTAAGCAAATACCCATTATTGGACGCTCAAATTCATTTATGGCATCAATCCAGTTTCCAGATATTAATCTATCCATAGCCACTGATGCATGACCTACACCCGGTAAGATAATTCGTTCAGCATTTTGAACTTGATCTACGTTTGTGATCACTGTCGGTGTGACACCTAAACGCTCAAAGGCAAATCTGACTGAATTTATATTGGCACACCCGGTATCTATAATTGCTAACACTGATATCTCCTTACAAACAGCCTTTAGAGCTTGCTAAACTTTGGCTTTTATCTGTTGTTATTGCCATACGTAGTGCTCTGGCAAATACCTTAAATAAACCTTCGACTTGGTGATGACAATTACCATCACTGACGCTCAAAATTAAACTTAAATCTGCGTTATCACTTAAGCTTTTGAAAAAATGTTCAACCATTTGTACATCTAAATCACCGGTCTTTTCACGGCTGAAATTAGCATTTAATACAAACGAAGCACGACCAGATAAATCAATTTGTGCTTGTGCTAAACATTCGTCCATAGGAAGTGCAAAACCATATCTTGCAATTTGAGACTTAGTGCCTAATGCTTTTTTAAGTGCTTGCCCTAATGCAATACCAATATCTTCAACTAAGTGATGTTCGTCTATATGTAAATCACCTTTAGCTTGAATATCTAACATAAAGTTACCGTGAGTTTTAATTTGATCTAACATGTGATCAAAAAAACCTAAGCCAGTGCTTATATTGCCTTTTGCTGTTTCATCTAAATTTAGCTTAACAGAAATTTGAGTTTCTTTAGTATCTCTACTAATACTCGCTTTACGGTTCAAGGTCGTTAACTGTGTGACGATTTTTGACCAATCGCCATCATAGAGAATACCTTCACAACATAAATTTTTTGCAAGTCCAATATCTGTTTCTCTATCGCCAATGACATAAGAGTTTGCTAAGTCTATTTTTCCTGACTGCATTAAGTTTGTAAGCAAGCCTGTTTTAGGTTTTCTACAATCGCAATTTTGTTCATTAAAATGTGGGCAAATTAATACGGATTCAAAAGTAATGCCTTGGGTTGTAAAAATTTCCATCATTTTATCTTGAGCAAGGTCAAAATCAGCAGTTGGAAAACTATCTGTTCCTAAGCCATCTTGGTTTGATACCATGATTAATGTGTATCCAGCTTGCTGAAGTTGCAGTAAGGCTGTTATAACGCCAGGTTCTAATTTGACCTTAGCCAATGTATCAACTTGCTTATCTTCAATTGGTTCATCAATTAAAGTACCGTCACGGTCAATGAATAAATAGGGTTTTTGCATGATTATCTCTTACTACTTAAATTGTTATTATTTATGGTCTCAAGCCAAATTTTTACTTGAGCTAATTCTGTATTACTACCAATGCTGATCCTTAACCAAGTATCACTATCAAACAGATTAAAAGGTCTCATGATCAAACCCATTTCACTGGCAATTGGAATATACTCTGCGCTTTTAAGTTTTAAAGTGACAAAGTTACCTGAACCAACGAGTACCTTGTCAACCTGAGGCGAGGTATCAAGCCAATCGATTAATTCAAGTTTAAGTTTATTTAATATAGTGACCTGTCGTCTCATACTCGTAATAGCATCAATTTCAAGCGCATTTTTTGCAATAGACGCAACAACAGTTGAAACAGGATAGGGCGCTAATACCTTTTTCATAGCCGCTAAAATAGTAGGTGAAGCCAAAGTAAATCCACACCTTAATCCCGCTAATGCAAAAGCTTTAGATAATGTCCTTAGAACAACAATGTTTCTTTTATTATTTATCAATTGTGTACTTGAATAATCACTACAAAATTCAATATATGCTTCATCAACAACCAAAATTGTATTAGTAGGCAATGCATTTGATAACGATTCTATTTTTTTTGTATCAACTAAAGCACCTGTCGGATTATTCGGATTACAAATAAAGACTAACTTTGAATTACCTATTTTTTTAACTAATTGGTTGATAGAACTTGTTTGTAAATCATCTTGGGTTAATGAATTTAAGCCGATATTGTGGCTTTGCGCACTGACCTTATACATACCGTAAGTAGGTAGGAATATTGCAATACTATCTTTACCTGATTCACAAAAGGTGCGTATTAATAATTCGATACCTTCATCGGCACCGCGAGTCATTAAAATTTGGTTACTCTCTAGTTGAGCATATTTTGCGTAACGAGATATCACATCTTCAGGTTGTGGCTCTGGATAGCGATTTAAATCATTAGCGCTAATAGTGATATTTTTTGCATAAGGGTTTTCATTGGCATTTAACCAAGTAGTCCCTGTGAGCTTTTCACTTTTAGCTGAGCTGTATGCTGTTAAATTATCAATATGATCCGGTAATAGCTTAGTTGCTTGAGATGGTATTAATTCAGACATTAACTTTCTCCTTGTTCTAATCTAATGCTGACAGCTCTTGCATGTGCATCTAAGCCTTCAGCTTCTGCGATAGGTAAAATGGCAGGAGATAAATCAATTAATCCTTGTTTAGTAATGGTTTGCACTGTGTATGTTCTATAAAAGTCCAATAAATTTAAACTAGAACACACCTTTGAATAACCGTATGTTGGCAATACATGGTTTGTTCCAGAGGCGTAATCGCCTGCTGATTCTGGGCTGTAGTCACCGACAAAAACAGATCCGGCATTTTTAACTAATGGTAAATATTCTTCACAATCACCTAATTGTAAGATTAAGTGCTCAGGGCCATAAATAGCGGATACTTCGAATGCTTGCGTAATAGAGTTCACTAGAATAAAGGCTGAATTTTCAAGTGCAGCCATTGCTGTTTCGGCTCTAGAAAGGGTTTTTAATTGCTCACTTAACGCTATTTTAGTTTTTTTAATTGTTTGCTCACAATTAGAAACTAAAACAACTTGGGAATCTGCACCGTGCTCAGCTTGAGATAACAAGTCTGCAGCAACAAAGTCTGGGTTTGCTCTTTGATCTGCAATAATAAGTACTTCAGAGGGGCCCGCAGGCATATCGATTGCTAATCCAGGCACTTGTTGTGATACTAATTGTTTTGCCATAGTGACAAACGCATTACCTGGACCAAATATTTTATTTACTTTCGGGATACTGTTAGTACCAAATGCTAATGCTGCAATCGCACCTGCACCGCCTGATTTTAATATTTTTGTAATACCACATAATTTTGCTGCATATAAAATTGCAGGGTTCAATTTATTTTCATTTTTAACCGGGGTTGCTAATACAACTGTTTTAGCACCGCTCAACTGAGCAAGTACACCTTGCATCAATACTGATGATGGTAATGGCGCACTTCCGCCGGGTACATATATACCAACAGATTCAATCGCTTGATATTTAAGCTCACATAAAACCCCTGGTACTGTTTCAAGCATGATATCTTTTGGTTGTTGTATTTCATGAAAAGCTAATATATTTTTATATGCGCTATCAATTGCTGTTTTCAATTGCGTTGAAAGTAAAAGCTCAGCTTGATTAATTTCATCACTTGTCACTAATAAATCAAGATCTGATACATTATCAAACTTTTTTGCTAATTTTATGAGTGCTTCATCTCCATCTGATTTTACTTGCTCTAATATTGCTTGAGTCGCTGATTTGATGTCAGTGCTAATCGCAATCGCAGGGCGTTGTAAAATAGATTCTTGCGCCGCACTTGTTTCCTCATTCCAATTAAACACGTACTTTACTCCATCATTTTTTCTATAGGCATTACTAAAATAGAACTAGCGCCTAATGCTTTAAGAGATTCCATCGTTTCCCAAAATAAGGTTTCTTGGCTAACCATGTGTAAGGCAACTAATTCATCAGAGCCAGCTAGAGAGAGCATCGTAGGCTGACCAGTGCCCGGTAATAAATCACATATTTCCTTTAAGCGTGATTTAGGAGCGTGAAGCATGATGTATTTACTTTCTTTTGCTTGTTTTACAGCTTTTAAACGAGGTAATAACTTTTTAATTAATGCTGCTTTATCTGGACAATCTAATGCTGGGTTTTGTATCAGGCAGGCATATGACTCCATAATAGTCTCGCCTTGTTTTAATCCGTTTGCTTCAAGTGTTGCACCGGTTGATACCAGATCGCAAATAGCATCTGCTAGGCCTGCTCTAGGTGCAACTTCAACAGAACCAGATAGGTTAACTAAGCTTGCATTGATATTTTCTCTTTTTAAGTATTGGCTTAAAATCGCAGGGTAAGTTGTTGCAATTTTTTTATTTTGAAACCAATTTGTATCAACTGTGCCAAGTTCTTGCGGCCATGCTAATGCAAGACGACAGTAACCAAAATCAAGTTGAGCAAGTTTTTTAGTTTGAAATGGAAGAGACTGCTGTTCGCGCTCGGCCTGCATTTCAACTAATTCATTCTCTCCAACAATGCCTAAATCACATACACCATCCATGACTAAACCTGGAATATCATTGTGTCGAACGCGTAAAATATCAATTGGCATGTTTGTAGAGTGTGCTATTAATTTTTGCTCTCTTAAATTGAGTTTAATACCAAGTTGTTTAAATAAGTTCTGGCAGTCAGTAGATAATCTGCCTGATTTTTGAATTGCGATGCGTAAGCGAGTTTGATCTGTCATTTTCATTTCCCGTTAATTTTTAGTCTTTGTTAAGCGATATGTTAAAAAGTTTAGGGGCTTAAAACTAAAAACCCCGAGGAAAACCTCGGGGCGAAAATGAATCTATATTTTATTCGCCTCGGGTTCCTTTTAGGAATACCCTTCCAGCGAAAACCTGAAAGGCTATTCGTTCATATGATGATGATGAATAATGTTCAGGTTTATTAAAAGCATAATTTTTCCAATTTAATTTATGTTAAGGATAATATTGAATAAATATTTCCTTTTTAAAGTGTTTATATAAAAACATGGAACGTAATTGTATACAAGTTATTTTTTATAACATTTAAAGTATAAGTTATTCCTGCCGATAATAAGGGTGTATAAAATGATATTTCAGAGGACTTTATGGATAATTTACTGCCATTTTTACCAAGAGTTGCCCATATAGAACCGTTAAATAAACGTTTGATTTATGTTGCTGGAATTAAAGACGCCAAAATAAAATTTATTAAAGATCAAAATAAAGATGACAATACGTACAGTTTAAATCCGGCCGATGAAAAGACTGACGATGATTTAACGCAAGTCAATGAAGATAATAAGCTAGATACATGGGCATAAATCAAATTCTCCCTTTATAAAATGAAAAATTCACATTAATTATCTAAATTAATTATTTATATCTGATATTGCTCTGAAAAAATGTAAAATATAGTTTCAAATCAATTTGGATAATTTCATGTCAGAAAAAATTAGTAAAGTATCATCATTTTTTGCTAAAGATGGTCCTTTATCAGCCAAAGTTGATGGTTATAAACCACGCGAAGCCCAAATTGAAATGGCGACAGCAATAGAAGAGTCACTTAGAGACAAATCTCAATTAGTGATTGAGGCTGGTACAGGTATAGGTAAAACATTCGCTTATTTAGTTCCCGCTTTAATGCATGAGAACCCCCAAGCAATTACAAAAATTATTATTTCAACTGGTACAAAAGCACTACAAGAACAGCTTTATCATAGAGATTTACCTAACGTATTATCGGCTCTAAATGTGGGTAAAAAAACCGCTTTATTAAAGGGGCGGGCAAATTACTTATGTCCGCTTAGATTAAACCAACACATTTCTCATGTACCAACAGATGACCCTGATGTATTACATCAACTTGCAATGGTTGCTAAATTTGCAAGTAATACGAAATCAGGAGATATGGCTGACTGTATTGGTATCGAAGAAGGTGCAAAAGTTTTACCGTACGTCACCTCTACTTCTGATAATTGTCTTGGACAAACTTGTCCTGACTATGATGATTGTTATATAAAAAAAGCCCGCTCGAAAGCGATGGAATCAGATATAATTGTGGTCAATCATCATTTGTTTTTTGCAGATATGTCAGTAAAGGACAGTGGTTTTGCAGAATTGATGCCGCAAGCCGATGGATATATTTTTGATGAAGCACATCAACTATCTGAAATCGCGAGTAAATATTTTGGTCAAAGCGTTAGTACACGTGCTTTATTGGCGCTTATTAAAGATTTACGTTTAATATACAGATCAGAATTGTTCGATATGATTCAGTTAGGTAAAGCAATTGATAAACTCGAGTCCAGTTTAAAAGACTTTCGACTTGAGTTTCCAATAGGATCAGTGAGAGGGGATTGGTGTCAAATTTTAAAACATTCGGGCGTTAAATTTGCAGCCGACCGTATTATAAATGATATTACTTTTTTATATCAAGTTATCAAACTTGCGCTTGAAAGAAGTTCCAAAATAGAACATTGTTTTGAGCGCTGTATTGCATTCAAAGCGTTATTAGAATTAATGTTTGATACTAGTGACAAAGGGTTGAGTTATTGGTTCGAAACTACAAGAATACATGTCAGCATAAACATAACCCCATTAGATGTCGCTGACAAATTTAATGCATTAATGAATAAACTAGATGCATCTTGGGTTTTTACATCAGCAACATTATCGGTTGATGAGTCCTTATCTCATTTTAATAATGCATTAGGATTAAAGCCTAAGCAAAGTTTAATTGTAGAAAGTCCATTTGATTATAAAAAACAAGCTTTATTATGTTTACCTCGCTACTTACCAGAGGTTAACTCTCAAGATATGGCCCATGCTTTAGTAAAGGTTTCTAAACTTTTAATAGAAGCCGCTCAGGGACGTTGTTTTATTTTGTTTACTAGCTATCGAATGATGGAGTTAGTCGCTCAAGGTATTGCTTCTACTGTGCCATATCCCATTTTAGTACAAGGTCAAACTTCAAAACGTATTTTACTTGAAAAATTTGTTCATCATGGCAACTCTGTTTTACTTGGTACTGCCTCTTTTTGGGAAGGTGTTGATGTTAGAGGTAGTACACTAAGTTGTGTTATTATTGATAAACTACCGTTTATTGCACCAGATGATCCTTTACTGCAAGCAAAAATGAAAGCGTGTAAACAATTGGGTGAAGACCCTTTTGCTAAAATTCAATTACCTCAAGCTGTGATCACCTTAAAGCAAGGTGTAGGCAGATTAATTCGGGATCACACTGATAAAGGTGTATTAGTTATTTGCGATAATAGATTGGTAACGAAACATTACGGTGAAGTCTTTATTTCAAGTTTACCAAATATGACACGTACAAGAGATTTAAATAAAGCAGCTGAGTTTTTAACTCAGATAGATTAATAAAGATTAAAATATAATTTTACACAGAATAAAGACTATAGTGAGAATAAATTAATGAGTTTAAAAGTACTAGCTCTCGATGCGGCGACCGAGTCACTTTCAGCGGCTATATCTGCAGACAGTAGCAAAGAGTGTGTGAGTCACTTTGAAGTATGCCCACAAGAACACAGTCAAAAAATATTACCATTAATAGAATCCCTATTAACACAAGATAATATGAAACTTAAAGATCTCGATGTAATCGCTTTTGGCCGCGGGCCAGGCAGTTTTACAGGTGTTAGGATCAGTGTCGCCATTACTCAAGGATTAGCCTTTTCAGCTAATTTGCCTGTTGTTGGTATTTCAACGCTACAAACGATGGCGCAACAAGCGATTGATGAAACGGGGGCTAAAAATGTATATGCCGCAATAGATGCGCGTATGTCAGAAGTCTATTTTGCGCATTACTGTGCTGACGAAAATGGTATCGCAAGATTAATTGATAAAGAAATTGTGATAAAACCTGAATTATTAAACTTAGATTTAGCAGATGTTGTTGCTGTAGGCACCGGATTCGAAACTTATCCTAATTTACATGAAGCTAAAAACATTAAATTCTTAGCTGATATTACCTTACCCAATGCAAAGTATATGTTAAAAATTGCGACAGATATGCATGCCAAAGGTGAATGTGTTAGTGCTGCACAGGCGCAACCTATGTATGTACGTGATACAGTGACTTGGAAAAAGCTACCAGGCAAAGAATAGCTTAATTATTTGGGCTTATATAGTTAAAGGTATATACTTAAATAATATATTTTAAAATATTACAACATATTAAAATTTGGTGTAAATGTCTGTGATAAATGGATTTAATTCTGGTTTAGATAATTTAATATATTCAAAACCATTAAATGTAAAAGCGAATCAAAACCTAAAACAAAGCCAGACTGAGCAAGTATTACTTGCTCAGTGCTTTACCAATAAACAAAATTTAAGTGAATCAAATTCGAGTTTTATAAATAGTAAGGAAGCAATTAAGGTATTTGAATCTAGCATCAAGGATCAGGAAGCTAGTACTATTTATGATCAACCTAACCATAAATCTAGCAATGCAATTGCTGCATATAATGCTTTAGCTCATCAAGAGCGTAGAAATGAAGTACAAAACCTGATTGGGATTGATACTTTCGCTTAAATACTTAAATACTTAAATACTTAAATACTTAAATACTTAAATACTTAAATACTTAAATAAAGTCAGAGTAAATGCTTTAAAGATCTATATGTCATGTATCCAAAGTATATAATTGGCAAAAGTAGAAATAACAGAATGAGAT
>Ga0209396_1000844_pt1 | contig 35307 bp, 29 predicted proteins | sample GOMGulsemesocosm_6_FD_184638 | JGI IMG/M metagenome (GOLD analysis project Ga0209396, IMG submission 184638) | Methane-oxidizing microbial communities from mesocosms in the Gulf of Mexico - GOM8C Gulf of Mexico (SPAdes) (version 2) | ecosystem: Environmental > Aquatic > Marine > Cold seeps...
CCGATGAAAAACGCGATGACAACATTGAGCAGGTTAATGATGTGTTGCGCGAGATTAAGGCCGATGAAGTGCCTTGTCTGCTGGTGTACAACAAAATTGATCTGATGGATGAAAAGCAGCCGCGTCTGGATCGTGATGAGCAAGGTGTGCCGCAACGGGTTTGGGTGTCGGCGCAAACCGGCGCCGGTGTAGATCTGTTGTTGGAAGCGATTTGTGAACGACTGGCTGGCGATATGGTCAACGAGGAATTGCGACTTCCTGCCAGCGAAGGGCGTCTGCGAGCAAAATTTTATCAGCAGGGAGCGGTGCTTGAAGAGTCTGTCAGCGAGCAGGGCGAGTTTGTTTTGCAGATACGCATGCCACGACAGGACTATGACCGGTTGATGGGGAACAAGCCTCCACCGGTTGATAATTGGTAACAGCATGTTGGTTTTATTCTTTTGCTTGAGATAACGCTTGCAGGTAACACTTGCAGGTAAGCAAGAGCCTCTTTAAAATGCGGGGCTTGTCTGTTAATGGGTGGCTGGTAATTTGCCAGGGCGCCGGACAAATCTATTTAATACGCTAATTTTGGCGTAACTAACGGAGAATCATATGGCCTGGAATGAGCCTGGTAATCAGAAGGGGAAAGATCGTGATCCCTGGAGTGATAAAGGCAACGGCAGTGGCGGCGGTAACGATCAAGGTCCACCGGATCTTGATGAAGTGTTACGCAAGCTGCAGGATAAACTAAGCAAAGCTTTTGGAGGCAAGGGCGGTGGTTCCGGTAGTGCTAAAAAAGGCTCGGCCATGGGCGGCGGACTGGTTGTGTTTGCTCTAATTGGCGCGTTGATTCTGTGGGCGATTTCTGGTTTCTACACCATTGATCAGCAGGAGCGTGGCGTAGTGCTGCGTCTGGGTAAATATCTGGAAACGGTTCAGCCGGGTCTGCATTGGAATCCTAAGCTTATTGATGCCGTTGAAAAGGTGAATACCACCAAAGTACGTTCACATACTTCGCGCGGCACGATGCTGACGGAAGACGAAAATATCGTCGATGTGAGTCTGTCGGTTCAGTATGTGGTGGCCAATCCCAAGGATTTCTATCTGAATGTTAAGAATCCTGAGATAAGCCTTGCTCACGCCACTGACAGTGCCTTGCGCCATGTGGTGGGTAGCTCTGAAATGCACGGCGTGTTGACCGAAGGTCGTGAAGTGTTGGCTGTTGATGTTCAAGAGCGTCTACAAACGTATCTCAACCGTTATGGTACGGGCTTGCAAATCAGTAAAGTGAATATCGAAAACGCACAGGCACCACGTGAAGTGCAGTCGGCGTTTGATGATGTGATTAAAGCGCGTGAAGATGAAGAGCGTGCAAAAAACGAAGCGGAAACTTATCGTAACGGCATTATTCCGGAGGCGCGTGGTTATGCGCAGCGTTTGTTGGAAGAAGCGGGCGCTTATAAATCTCAGGTGATTGCCGAGGCTGAAGGTGATGCGTCACGTTTCACCAAGTTATACGCCGAATACAAAAAAGCCCCTGAAGTAACCCGTGAGCGTCTTTATATTGATGCGTTGCAAAAGGTTATGAGCAGCAGCTCGAAAGTGTTGGTTGATGTTGAGGGCGGCAATAACATGATGTACCTGCCGTTGGATAAACTGACGGGCGCAGCACGTAGCGGCTCTATTGATTCGAGTAAGGTTACCAGCCGTCAGCTTGATGACTTGGCTAATCAGGTGATTAACCGTATTCGTGAGCGTCAGAATAACAGCAGCCTAAGGGAGGGTCGTTAAGATGCCAGTTAGAACTACTATTTCGCTGGGGCTTGTCCTGCTATTAGTGCTTGCGGTTACCCAGTGTCTTTATATCGTTAGCGAACGTGAGCGTGCGGTATTGCTGCGTTTTGGTGAAGTGGTTGAGCATGATGTGCAGCCGGGTATTCACTTTAAGCTGCCGGTCGTAAACAAGGTGCGTATTTTTGATGGCCGACTGTTAACACTTGATGCCTTGCCGCAACGTTTCCTGACCCAGGAAAAGAAAGCCGTTATCGTAGACTCGTTTGTGAAGTGGCGTGTTGCTGAAGTTGAGAAGTTCTATACCGCAACTTCCGGTGATGTGGCCGTGGCTCAGCGTCTGTTGAGCTCGCGTGTTGATACCGGCCTGCGTAACGAGTTTGGTGCGCGCTCCATGCACGAAGTGGTATCGGGTGAGCGTGATGAGCTGATGGTTGAGCTGACCGAGAAGCTGAATGGAATCGCTCGTCAGGAGCTGGGTATTGAGGTTCTGGATGTGCGGGTTAAGGGTATTGATCTTCCGCCAGAAGTAAGTAGCTCGGTATTTAGCCGGATGTCGACGGAGCGTGAACGTGAAGCTCGTGAGCACCGCGCCAAAGGTCGAGAGCTTGCGGAAGGTATTTCTGCTGATGCCGATCGCCAGAAAGTGGTTATCGAATCAGAAGCCTACCGCGAAGCAGAGCAAACACGTGGTGAAGGTGATGCAACGGCCGCAGCAATTTATGCCAAAGCCTATAATCGTGATCCTGAGTTTTATTCGTTCTACCGTAGTTTGACGGCCTATAAAGAAACCTTTGGCAATGCTAACGACCTGTTGGTGTTAGATCCAAAAAGTGATTTCTTTAAATACCTGAATAACTCGAAAGGTAAATAACAGAGCCAAACAGGTTTTGTGCAATCAGCCGGGTGGATGCCCGGCTTTTTTGTGTGTGATAGAGAGATTTTAAGAGCGGATCTATGTCGTTTTGGCATGAGTTAGTGGTTGCGGCCTGCTTGATGTTGGTGCTTGAGGGCATTATGCCTTTTGTAGCTCCCCAGCGTTGGCGCAAACTGATAGAATACGCCGCTCGAACAGATGATCGCAGCATGCGAATCATGGGGCTGGCGTGTATGCTGGTCGGCGTGGTGCTGCTTTACCTGATCAATTAGCTGTCTGATTGATCAGAGCAAAAGAGAAGATACATGATTGATTCAAATCGTTGGTTGTTGCCCGATGGTATCGAAGAAGTGCTGCCGCCTATGGCCGGCCGCGTCGAAACCCTGCGTCGCAATCTTCTGGACCTCTACAAAAGCTGGGGCTATGACCTGGTTATTCCACCCTTCGTGGAATTTCTGGAATCGTTGCTGACCGGCGTTGGCAGTGATCTGGATCTGAAAACCTTTAAGGTAACCGATCAGCTGACTGGTCGTTTGATGGGTGTACGTGCGGATATGACTCCGCAGGTGGCGCGTATTGATGCCCACAGTCTGAAGCATCAAGGCCCAACTCGCCTGTGTTACAGCGGTAGCGTGTTGCATACACGTGCGGCTAATATGTTGGCTTCGCGTAGTCCGATTCAAATGGGTGCTGAGTTATACGGCTGTAACAGCCTGGCGGCAGATGTCGAAATTGTCAGCCTGATGTTGGAAACCATTAACTGTGCTGGCTTGAACGATGTGTGCCTGGATATCGGCAACGTTGCCATCTACCGTCATCTGGTAGCAGCAGCGGGTCTTAATGACACGCAGGAAAAAGCCCTGTTTACGTTGCTGCAACGTAAAGATAAAGCAGAGTTACGTGTGTTTCTGGATAACCAGATAGTTGATGGCGCAGTCGCTAAACAGTTGTCCGTATTGGCTGACCTGCATGGCGATAAAACAGTTTTACAGCGTGCGCGCGAAGAGCTTGCTAATGCGCCAGCTGAAGTATTAAAAGAGATTGAGTTGCTGACCGAGATGGCGCAGGCCATTGAGCAGAGCTTCCCGGATATGCCGCTGTATTTTGATCTCAGCGAATTACGTGGTTATCAGTATCACACCGGCATCGTGTTTTCTGCCTACGCGCAGGGGCACGGTCAGGCGATTGCCAAGGGCGGTCGTTATGATGATATTGGTCAGGTCTTTGGGCGAGCGCGTCCGGCCACGGGCTTCAGTACCGATCTCAAGGCGCTGATCGAAGTGACGGCGGCTGATGCCGATGATAATGCCGTGATTCTTGCGCCAGAAGGTTACGAAACACCACTGCTGGATTTGATCCGCAGCTTGCGTGAGTCTGGTCATGTGGTGATTCGCGCGCTGGCTGCAGATGTCAGCCAGGAAGGGCAGCATGAAGCGGGCCAACAGATAGTCAATAAAGACGGCCAATGGGTCGTTGAAGATATTTAACTTGCTAAAGAGCGTTTGCAATGGGTAACAACGTTGTTGTACTGGGCACCCAATGGGGTGATGAAGGTAAAGGTAAAATTGTTGATCTGCTGACTGATCAGGCGGAAGCGGTTGTTCGTTTTCAGGGTGGTCATAATGCCGGTCATACGCTAGTTATTGAGGGTGAGAAAACCGTTCTGCATCTGATACCCTCTGGTATTTTGCGTGACAACGTGCTGTGCCTGATTGGCAACGGTGTGGTTTTGTCACCTACAGCTTTGCTGAAAGAAATGGCCGAGTTGGAAGAAAAGGGTGTGCCGGTTCGTGAGCGTCTGCGTTTGAGCGGTGGCTGCCCATTGATTTTGCCTTACCACATTGCTCTGGATCAGGCCCGTGAGCGCGCACGTGGTGAAGCCAAAATCGGCACTACGGGTCGTGGTATTGGCCCGGCCTACGAAGATAAGGTAGCGCGTCGCGGCCTGCGACTGGATGATCTGATGAATCCGGAGCGTTTTGCCAAACAGCTGAGTGAAGTGATGGAGTACCACAACTTCGCGCTGACGCAGTATTACAAAACGGACGCCGTGGATTACCAGACGGTTCTGGACGAAGCTCTGGCGCAAGCTGAAGAGCTCAAGCCGATGATGGCCGATGTGACCGGTATTTTGCATCAGTATCGTGAAGAGGGTCGCGGCATCATGTTTGAAGGCGCGCAGGGCTCCCTGCTGGATATTGATCACGGCACTTATCCGTATGTGACTTCCTCCAATACCACCGCGGGTGGCACCAGTACTGGTAGCGGTGTGGGTCCGCTGTATCTGGATTACGTGCTGGGCATCACCAAAGCCTACACCACTCGTGTTGGTTCTGGACCATTCCCCACCGAGCTGTTTGACGATATTGGTGAGCACTTGGCGGTAAAAGGCCATGAAGTGGGCGCAACCACAGGTCGTGATCGCCGTTGTGGTTGGTTGGATCTGGTGGCCCTGAAGCATTCTATTCAGGTAAACAGTGTGTCGGGTGTATGTTTTACCAAGCTGGATGTACTGGACGGTCTGGAGACGATTCGTGTTTGTACTGGCTATGAAGGCCAGGGTACCGGTGGTTTCAGTGCTGATAGCATTGCTAATATCACGCCGGTCTACGAAGATCTGCCGGGTTGGACAGAAACAACAGTCGGCGCTAAAACGCTGGAAGAGCTGCCAGCTAATGCACGCGCTTATATTAAATATGTCGAACAAAAACTGGGTGTGCCGATTGATATTATTTCTACCGGCCCTGATCGTGAAGAAACGATTACCCTGCGTCACCCGTTCGCCTAATTCGATTAGCGAAACGAAAAGATGACGGTACAAAACACTAAATTGCATCGCACCGGTGTTCGCATCGGTAATGTGTTGGTCGGTGGTGGTGCGCCAGTGATTGTACAGTCGATGACCAATACCGATACCGCCGATGTGGCGAGTACCGTAGCGCAGGTGGCTGAGCTGGCCAAGGCCGGTTCAGAGCTGGTGCGTATTACCGTTAATAACGAAGAGTCGGCGCAGGCTGTGCCGCACATTCGTGATCAACTGTTGGCGCAAGATATTGATGTGCCGCTGGTCGGTGATTTCCATTTTAACGGCCACAAGCTGTTAAGTCGTTACCCGGAATGTGCTGAAGCGCTGGCCAAATATCGCATTAACCCCGGTAACGTTGGCCGTGGTAAAAAGCGTGACGAACAGTTTGCCACCATGATCGAAACCGCCTGTCGGTTTGATAAACCTATTCGCATTGGTGTGAACTGGGGTAGCATGGATCAGCCGTTGCTGGCTAAAATGCTCGATGAAAATGCTGCGTTGGGTAATCCACGCTCGTTAGCTGAAATTCAACGCGATACCCTGATTACCTCGGCGCTGCAAAGTGCTCAGGAAGCCGAAAAGATTGGCTTGGGTCATGATCGTATTCTTATCTCCTGCAAAACCAGCTCCGTTCAAGAGCTAATCACAGTCTATCGTGAACTGGCGGCTCGTAGTGATTATGCGCTGCATTTAGGGCTTACCGAAGCCGGTTTGGGCTCCAAGGGTATTGTTGCCTCCACGGCAGCGCTGGCAGTGCTGTTGCAGGAAGGCATTGGCGACACCATTCGTATTTCCCTGACCCCGGAACCTGGTGGCGACCGCTGTAAAGAAGTGGTTGTGGCACAGGAAATTCTGCAAACCATGGGTTTTCGAGCCTTTACGCCGCTGGTTACCTCATGCCCGGGTTGTGGTCGTACTACCAGTACTTATTTTCAGCAGTTAGCCGAAGATATTCAGGCTTACCTGCGTAATCAAATGCCGGTTTGGAAAACTCAATACACAGGTGTTGAGGAAATGACCGTGGCGGTGATGGGTTGCGTGGTGAATGGCCCTGGCGAAAGCGAACACGCCAATATCGGCATTAGTCTGCCGGGTACGGGCGAGCGTCCGGTGGCGCCAGTATATGTTGATGGTAAGCGTGATGTGACTCTTAAGGGGGATCACATCGCTGAAGAGTTCCAGGCAATTATCGACAGCTATGTCAAAAACACCTATCAGCCTAATGCCGATCAATCTGGCAGCTAAAACTCTTCTAGCGCTCATGCTGGGCGCTAAAACCGACTGCGTTCGAGCGCTGTATGTCTAGACGGCAGCGCTGGCAAGCACAGGATAGCGCTCAATTCAGTGATGAGCAGTACCAGCATTACATTCTTCAAGGTGTGTCTCGCACCTTTGCCCTGACGATTCCGCAGCTGCCCGCTGATTTGGAGCTGGTGACGGGTAACGCTTATCTGTTGTGCCGAATTACCGATACCATTGAGGACGACGCGGCGCTGACCTCTGATCAAAAGCTGCATTTTATTCAGCGTTTTTTGACTGTCCTTGAAGGCAGTGATGAGGGCGGTGATGCTGTTACTTTTTCCAATGAGCTGTTGCCTCTGCTTGGAGATGAATGCCCCGAGGCTGAACTCGACTTGATGCGAAATGTGTATCGGGTGGTGCGCCTGATGCGTAAGTTTAGTCCGCTTCGGCAAAAGAGCCTGTTGCGCTGTGTGAATCAAATGGCGGCCGGCATGGCGTATTATCAGGAAGCTGAAAACCCCTTTGGTTTGGCCGATATGGCGGAGCTGGATCGCTACTGTTATCACGTTGCTGGTGTGGTGGGCGAAATGCTGGCAGAGCTATTCTGTGATTACAGTGAAACGATGGCGAATAATCAGCAGCAACTGATGATGCTGTCGGTGCATTTTGGTCAGGGTTTACAAATGACTAATATTCTCAAGGATGTGCGTGAGGATATGATTCGTGGTGTTAACTGGCTGCCAGCTGATCTTTTTCAGCAGCGTGGTGTTGATTTGCAGAACCTGCCTGCTGTGTTCTCCGAGCCGGGTTTTGCCGACGTGATCGAAGAGTTGATCGCGGTTGCTCATGGTCATTTGCGCAGGGCGTTGGAATACACCCTATTGATTCCCTCAAGTGAGAAAGGCTTGCGCCGTTTCTGTTTGTGGGCGATTGGTATGGCAATGTTGACACTGAAAAAACTCAATGCCGATCGTCATTACAATAACCCCACCTCAACCAAAATTACCCGCGCCAGTCTCAAACGTATTATTGTTCTGAGCAATATAGCTGTGGGGCAGGATGTGTTGGTTAAAGGCCTGTTTGCCAGTCTGGCTCGGGGACTGCCTGCTGCCGAGCATATGCCGTTAAATGCAGCGGATATGGCTGTTGAGTGTGTGCCTGATTCACAATGTGAGGCGGAAGTTGGGTCTGCCACTTAATGGTTTGTTTTCGATCTGTTATTCAGACTTGAACATTTCGCCCTGTCTGTAGACCAACTCTTTACCAGTGCTCAGTTTGTTAGTGTTTATTTTGTAAGTCAAAGTTCTGATACATGCTGTGCATAGGTGCGTTTAAAGCCAGCAGGTGCCAATCAGGAGGTGACCTATGCAGAGGCAATATTTTGTTAGTGAGGATCTCGATGACCTGGCTGATATAGAGAGGCAATTACAGGAGCAGGGTTTAAGTGAGGCGCAGTTTCATGTGCTGAGTGAGAATGATGGCGGCGTTGATCAGCGACATTTGCATGATGTGAATTCGCTGATGAAGCGAGACGTGCTGCACTCATGGCAAATGGGTGCGATGGTCGGTTTCATTGTAGCGATGCTGGTGTTGTTAGTGGCCTATTTGACTGGCGCTACACAAAGCGCGGCGGGCTGGGTTCCCTTTCTATTTTTGGCTGTTGTGGTATTCGGTTTCTGTGTTTGGGAGGGCGGCTTGTTTGGTCTGCGTAAACCCAATGTGCATTTCCGACGTTTTGAGAGGGAGCTGAAGCAGGGCAAACATGTATTTTTTGTTGAAGTTGATGCGCAGCAGGCGCCAGCAGTAAAAGCCGTGTTAAGTAAACATCCATCTTTGCAGTCGGTGGGTAGTGGGCGAGCTACTCCGCAGTGGTTTATTAGCTGGAAAAACAAGTGGCGTCATTTTGTAGAGGTTATGCCCTAGTACGTCTTTGCTGAGCTGTTAGTTTGCGAATAAGGTTTTAGCGACGGGGAGTCCTCAGCTTTTACTGGCGGGTTTGCTGTGTTATTTCGGTAGCTATGAGTTAGTTGCAGGTGTGACGTTCATGTTATTGGCTCTATTCTGAGTCGATATTTTACGATTGTCTTGTTGTGTTTTTTTTTGATTTCTGCGGCTTTATAGAGGATGCGTTGCTGTGCTTTGAAATCCCATGGAAGGATAAAGGTGTTTGAAAATACTGGAAAAAATAGCGAAAAACCGCTAAAGTTCGCGCCCTTAATTAAAAGACCATTTTTGCTTGCTTCCGGGTAAAGTTTGAGAGACTCCTATGGATAAAAAAGTCGCCATCATCATGGGTTCACAGAGCGATTGGGAAACCATGTCTGAAGCCTGCCAAATGCTGGACAATGTTGCTGTCCCCTATCATGTGGAAGTGGTGTCTGCGCACCGCACGCCGCACAAGATGATTGAGTTTGCTGGTGCAGCCAAGGATCAGGGTTATCAAGTGATTATCGCTGGTGCTGGTGGTGCTGCGCATCTTCCTGGCATGGTTGCAGCGTGCACGACATTGCCTGTGCTGGGTGTGCCGGTGCAAAGCAAGGCGTTGAAGGGCATGGATAGCTTGTTGTCGATTGTACAAATGCCGCGCGGTGTTAGTGTGGGCACGTTGGCGATTGGCGCAGCGGGCGCTTTTAACGCGGGTCTGATGGCTGCGCAAATCCTAGCTTTGCATGACTCGGAGCTGTTAAGTCGGCTGGAAGCATGGCGACAAAGCCGCACCGATGAAGTGTTAGCAAACCCAACCCCCGGACTATAGTTATGAAGCCTGTTCTTGTTGTAGGTGCTGGCCAGTTGGGTCTGATGATGGCTGCTGCCGGTGCACGTTTTGGTATTCCTGTTGATCGTATGGATCATGTGACGGGTGAGTTGGTGCCGGGTACTTCAAATCTGCGTCTACAAATGCCACTCGATGAAATTGAGCAGCGCTACGATATTATTACTGCCGAGCTGGAGCATCTGGGCGATACGCCGCTGCTTAACAGTGTGAAGGCGACTAAATCCTGGTGTAACGGTACGGCTTTCGAAATTCTGCCGACCCGTGAAAAACAGAAAGAAATGCTCGATGAGCTACAGGTGGCTACAGCGCCCTGGCAGTTTTTGAGTGCTGAAGCGGATTTAGCGAGCGCCCACGAGACATTAGGCCAGAAATTGGTGGTTAAAAGTATTCGTGACGGCTATGACGGCAAGGGTCAATGGCGTCCGGTTGCCGATCAGGCTCACGATATTCCGGCCGAAGCTTTTGGTGGTTTGATCGCCGAGTCTATGGTCGATTTCTCTCGTGAGGTATCGCTGGTCGGTGCGCGTTTTGCTAACGGTGAATATTATTTCTTTCCGCTGACCGAGAACTATCACCACGAAGGTATTCTGCGTTATAGCCTGGGGCCAGCGCCAAAAACAGAGGCCTTGCAGGCAGGGGCGCAAGCCATGCTGAGCGCGATCATGGAGCATCTCGATTACGTGGGTGTGATGGCCATGGAGTGTTTCCAGACCGAGCAGGGCTTGATTGTTAATGAGCTGGCACCGCGTGTTCACAACAGTGGTCACTGGACGCAGGCTGGATCAGACTACAGTCAGTTTGATTTGCACTTGAGCGCCCTGACGGGCGCAGCGGTACCGCATCAACCGGAAAGTTTTCCGGTAACGGTGATGCTGAACCTGATTGGCTGTGAGTGGAATGCTGAGTGGCAGGCGTTGCCGGGCATTCAGTGTTACTGGTATGGCAAGGAGCGTCGCGATAAGCGCAAGCTGGGCCATATCAATTTGACGGCCGCAACAGCAGCTGAACTGGTGAAGCAGTGTCAGAATTTGATGCCGTATCTTGATGCCGAACATAAAGGCTTTCTAGAGGAGGCGGTGGCGTTACTTAGCGCCTCCTAGCGAGTTTTGGCGACGCGGGTCGCTGCCAATTGTGACTGTTTTACGCGCAGAATCTATGCGATAATTGCGTCCAAATTTACAGGTTGATACGGATCGTTAAGCCAATTCAGATTCACCCACCCCGGGCGGGGCAATGGATGAGGCTGATTGGCTTATTTTCGTTTTCGGCCGCTTGATGAGCCCTGTGTAGGCAAAGAGTAGATTATATGTGTGGTGTGATAGGAGTTATTGGACCTAAGGTTCCGAATGATACCAATTTTACCGATGAGCTGGTGGCTTCCTCCAGTCATATTAAAACTCAAGTGCCCTTCTGGGCGGCCTATGAGGCATACCGTGGGCTGCTAACGTTGCAACACCGTGGACAGGATGCGGCGGGCGTGTTGAGTTTTGACTCCGCGCGGCAGAAGTTCTATCAGAAAAAAGACCTGGGTCTTGTGGCGCAGGTTTTTGAGCAGGAAGATATCGAGTCGCTGGTCGGCAATATGGCCGTGGGCCATACTCGCTACGCAACAGTTGGCGGTGACGGCAAAAACGATTTGCAGCCACTGGTGACGGGCTTCCCGTTTGGCGTAGGCATGGTGCATAACGGCAACCTGGTGAATTACCATTCGCTGGTTGAGCATCTGAATAAAAACCTGCACCAGCAATTGCTGACCAATAACGACCTGGAAGTGCTGCTTAATCTCTGGTGCCACTCTATTCTTTCCCAGCGTGGCTCCGAACATGGCCCGTTCAATTTCGAACACTGTGTTACGGCCGCTAAGTCTATCCTTGATGTTGCCAATGGTGCCTATGCTGTTGTTGGCATGATGGCTGGCGCTGGTTTGTTTGGCTTTCGTGATCCAGGTGGTATTCGCCCGTTGGTATTGGGGCGCCGTGAGCGTTCCGGTCAGCCGGGCGTTTATGATTATTGCCTGACCAGTGAAACACTGGCATTAAACTTCCTTGATTACACTTACGTGCGGGACATCGCGCCGGGTGAAGTTATCCTGATTACAGAATCCGGTGAAGTGTCGTCACAGATTGTTGTGAACCGCAAAAAGAAAAGTCACTGCATGTTTGAGTGGGTCTACTTTGCGGGCGCGGAAAGCTCCATTGAGAAAAAATCTGTTTATGGTACCCGCCTGAATCTGGGTACCGTACTGTCCAAGAAAATCCAGCCGTTAATTGATGATGAAACCATCAAGCCTGATTTTGTTTGCCCTGTGCCTGATACCAGTCGTACTTCGGCGATCTCGTTGGCTGAATCGCTGGGGCTGCCATACCGTGAAGGTCTCATCAAAAACCGTTATATCCAGCGGAGCTTTATTCTAGATACGCAGGAAAAACGTGAGAAGGCCGTTGAGCTTAAGCTAAGCCCGGTTAAGAGTGAGATTGAAGGCAAGAATATCCTGTTGGTTGATGACAGTGTTGTGCGAGGCACGACCAGTAAAAAGATCATCAACCTGCTTAAGCGCCATGGTGCCAATGACGTCACGTTGGCTATTACTTGCCCACCGCTGCGCCATGCCTGTTTCTACGGCATTGATTTTCCGGCCGATGAGCAATTGATTGCCAATGGTCGTACCACCGAAGAAATTGCCGAGTGGGTGGGTGCTAACCGAGTGGTTTTCATTGATGAAGATGATTTGGTTGAAGCCATTGAAGTGCCTGAGTTATGCATGGCCTGTATTGATGGTAAATACCCAACCTGTACGGCGGAAGCTGAAGAGTTTCAGCGTCGTCGTCTCGAACATAAATAAATAGATTTGCTCGTTCACGAGGTTGCTGCTGGCGGCTTCGTGAAAAGTTATGTATTCAATGGAGTCTGCATGTTCCCGGAATTACACATTGGTAGTGTCAAAAATATCCTGGGTGTGGAAGGGGCGTCACCCTACCTGTTTCACTTTAGCGATCGTTTTTCAGTATTTGATTGGGGCTCGATGCCCGATGAGTTGAGCGAAAAAGGCAAGGCACTGTCAGTGATGGCGGACTTCTTTTTCCGTCAAATGCAGGGTGCCGATACTTGGCAGAAGCTGGATTTACCGGCTGAGCTGAAAGCGACTCAGACCTATCAGGATTTTTGTGCCAACGGCTTATCTCACCATAGCCTTGGTATGTGTGATGAGGCGGGCAATACGGTGACTGATGCGACACCTTATCTGAAGGTCGAGCCGGTTGTTGTTCCTGTGCTGCCCTTCGAAGATGGCGCCTACGACTATCAGGTTTATGCGAGCAAACCGCTGAAAACGCTGGTGCCACTGGAAGTTATTTTCCGTTTTGGTGTGCCAGAGGGCTCCAGCCTGCTACAACGTACCAGCGATGTCGATTACTGCCGCGCCATTGGTTTGACCGATGCACCGCAACCGGGTGAGCGTTTCGAACAGCCGATCATCGAATACTCCACGAAGCTGGAATCCAGTGACCGTTACATCAGCTATGCCGACGCACAGCGTGTCGCCGGTATGAGTGATGAAGAGTTTGCTTCGCTGCACGAAACCGTACAGCTGCTGGCTTTGCATGTAAAAAGCATTTTTGCACGCTGCAATGTCGAGTTGTGGGACGGTAAATTCGAGTTTTCCTTTGCGCCAGACACCAATGCTGATGGCTCGCGTAAGTTCTGGATTGTTGACTCCATTGGTCCCGATGAACTACGTCTGACCTATCACGGTGTGCAGCTTTCCAAAGAAAATCTGCGCCGTTTCTATCGTGGCAGTGAGTGGCATCAGGCCATTGATCTGGCCAAGCACTTGGCGGCAGATCGGGGCATAAAAGAATGGAAAGGCATCTGTGAAGGTGAGCTAAATTCCTCGCCCGTGTCTTTGTCTGCTGAGGTGAAAGAAGCCTCCGAGATGATGTACAAAACCATTGCCAATGAGTTGAGCAAAGCCTGTGATGGCCGGGAGTCATTCCCCGGCGCATGGGATTTCGACACATTGATTCACAAGATTTAAGGTTCGCTCAAGTATGAAGGTTTTAATTGTTGGTTCCGGTGGTCGTGAGCACTCCTTGGCATGGCGACTGACTGAAGATCAAAAAGTCAGCAAAGTAACGGTGTGTCCGGGCAACCCCGGCATGCTGAGTAATTCGGCAATCGAAACGCGCCCTGACGTGAAGGCTGATCCGCAAAGCGTGTTGGCATTGGCGCAGGAGCTGGCGTCTGACCTAGTGGTGATTGGCCCAGAAGCTGCGTTGGCCAAAGGCGTGACTGATTTGTTGGAAGCTAGCGGTTTTGCCGTTTATGGTCCATCCCAAGCTGCGGCTGAGCTGGAAACATCGAAAATTTTCTCTAAGCAGGTAATGGCCGATAACAATGTGCCAACTGCCAGCTCTAAAGCCTACGAAGGTTATAAGGCTGCTATGGATGATCTCGATAACTGGGATTTTGACCGTGGCGTAGTTCTTAAGTCCGACGCACTGGCTGAAGGCAAAGGCGTAGTGGTGACCCATGATCGAGCTGAAGCTGAAGAAGTTTTGTATGACTTTATGGTTAACCCGGAAGTTAGCGTTAAAACCGACAACATCCTGATTGAAGAAAAGCTGGTGGGTAAAGAAGCCTCGGCCTTTGCGTTATGCGATGGCGACGATTATTTCTTCCTCGGCGTGGCCTGCGACTACAAACGCGTAGGCAATGGCGATGAAGGCCCTAACACGGGCGGCATGGGTGGTTATTCGCCGAAAACATGGCCGGGCCCGGTCGTCGAAGACAAGGTCAGAACACAGGTTGTCGAACCGATGTTGAAGGGCATGAAGGCGCGTGGCACACCGTTCAAAGGCACACTGTTTGTGGGCTTTATGGTGGATGAGCAGGACATCAGCGTGATCGAGTTCAACGTGCGCTTTGGTGATCCGGAAACACAAATTCTGATGCCGATGGTGCAGGGTTCTTTCTACGATCTGCTGTATGCCTGCGCGACAGGCAAGCTGGCGGAAATGAAGCCGGATGTTTCACTGTCGGATTTATATTCCGTACATGTAGTGCTGGCTAGCGGTGGTTATCCGAGCATTGATGCCTCGCCGCTGGATACCGGTAACAACATTGAAATAAGCGGTAGCTTTGATGAAAACTGCCACCTGTTTTATGCCGGTGTAAAAGAACAAGACGGCCAACTGGTGAATTCCGGTGGTCGTGTATTAGGTCTGACCGCGCTGGGCGAAAGCCTTGCTGAAGCGCGCGCCAAGGCCTATGCCAACTTTGGCAAAATCTCTCTTAAGGGTGCGCACTGGCGTACCGATATTGCAGACATCCTTTAACCGGATTAAGAACGGGGAATCACGTGAGCATTACATACAAAGACGCCGGCGTAGACATTGAAAAGGGCGACGCCCTGGTCGAAAAAATTAAGCTGAAGGTGAAGTCTACCTACGGTTCTCGAGTACGCAGCGGTGTGGGCGGTTTTGCCTGTCTTTACGAAGTGGGTGATCGCTTGCTGGCAGCCGGAACAGACGGTGTCGGCACCAAGCTCGCGTTGGCTAAGAAGCTTGATAAGCACGACACCATTGGCATCGATCTGGTGGCCATGTGTGTCAACGATATCCTTTGCACCGGCGCGCAGCCATTGTTCTTCATGGACTATTTGGCCACTGGTAAATTGGATGTTGATACCGCTAGCCATGTGCTGGATGGCATCGTTGAAGGTTGCTTGCAGTCTGAGTGTGCGCTGATCGGTGGTGAAACCGCTGAGATGCCGGGTATGTACGCTAATGGCGAATACGATCTGGCTGGTTTTGCGGTGGGTGAAGTGAAGCCTGACGAGGTGCTGGACGGTAGCCGTGTTGGCGAGGGTGATGTGCTGATTGGCCTGCCAAGTTCCGGTTTCCACTCCAACGGTTATTCCTTGGTGCGTAAGCTGATCAATGATGATGAAACCGAACTGATGCAAGCGGCGTTGGCGCCAACCAAAATTTATTGGAAGGCCATTAAAGGCCTGCTGGAAAAACAGCTGCTCAATGGCGTGTCCCACGTTACCGGCGGCGGCTTGCTGAACATTCCTCGTATCAACGAAGGTTTTGCCTATCAGATTGATTCGCTCGATTTTAAAGAGCAGGCACCGGCCTTTATGCTGGAAATTGCCGCGCGTGCCAATACCACCGATAAAGAGCTGTTCCGCACCTTCAACATGGGTGTTGGTCTGGTGTGTATCGTCTCTGCCGATAAGGTTGATGAAGTGCTGCAGGCGCTTAAAGATAACGGCGAACAGCCCGTGTTGATGGGGCATGTTAAAGCCGGCGCTGGTGAAGTTTATCTGCCGGATGGGTCGCAGGTTTAAGTTTTATCAGTCTATAGCCTGAAGATTTTTCTTCGGGCCAAAGCCTCCCTAAAGCCCTCTCTATTGAGGGCTTTTTTGATCCAAGTCTGTTTTCTTTCATTTCTCCCTGATTTTATTAGGGTTATCGCTTCTAACCGCGCCCTTTTACTTGATAAAATAAATGAGAATTATTACTATTTGTGCGCATTTGTATCTTTGTAGAAGGCACGACTTCCTAGTTAACAGGTAATGGATAAATGAAACGAGCTACGCGTGGTTTAGTTGCCTCTCTGGCAGCAACGTTGGTTGCAACTGTTTTAGTGGGCTGTGGTAAACAGGCTGATGAATCTTCACAGCAAACGGCGCAAGCAAAACCGCTGGTTGTTTATTCCTCGCGTGCCGAGCATCTTATCCAGCCAGTTTTTGATTTGTATAGTCAGCAGACCGGTACTGAAATCCAGTTTATTACCGATAAAGCAGGTGTTTTGATTGAGCGTCTCAAACAGGAAGGTGAAAGTACCTCGGCCGATGTGTTTATTACCGTTGATGCCGGCAACCTGGGTTACGCAGCTGCTGAAGGCTTGTTGCTGCCGCTACAGTCCCCCGTGCTGGAAGCTAACGTGCCTGCGCATTTACGTGATGAGCAAAATCATTGGACGGGCCTGTCACTGCGTGCGCGTACCATTGTTTACAGCACCGAGCGCGTGTCACCGGAAGAATTAAACACCTATGAAGCGCTGGGTGGTGATAATTGGGAAGGGCTTCTGTGCCTGCGCACCTCCAAGAAAGTCTATAACCAATCGCTGGTGGCGATGCTGATTGCTTCTCACGGCGAAGAAAAAACTCAGCAGGTTGTTGAGGCTTGGGTAAATAATTTGGCTGTTGCACCTTTATCCAATGACACCAAAGTGATGGAAGCTATTGTTGCCGGGCAGTGTGACGTGGGTATCGTGAATACTTACTATTATGGCCGCTTAAAGGTTAAAACACCTGATTTACCGCTGGCGTTGTTCTGGCCGAACCAGCAAATTGAAGACGCTTCTTCAGCGGGCGTACATGTCAATATCAGTGGTGCTGGTGTGCTCAAGCACAGCAAGCAAGCCGCAGCCGCACAGGAATTTGTGGAGTGGATGGCATCCGATGATGCGCAGGCGATCTTTGGCGGCGTGAATCAGGAATACCCGATTAATCCGGCTATTGCTGTCGATCCAGAAGTTAAATCCTGGGGCGACTTTAAAGCCAGTGAATTACCGCTGAGCCGCGCCTATGAATTACAACCTGCCGCCGTGAAATTGATGGATCGTGCCGGTTATCGCTGAGGAAAATTTGACGACATCGCCTGCCAGTAACGTTGCTTTGGAGGATCGGCCTGCCGTTCCTTCCAGCTCGCTGAGCGCGGGTTCTGGTGTAGGGCTGGTTCAGCGGCTTTTCAATGCCAAGATTTTATGGCCGCTGTTTCTGCTGCTACTCAGTCTGCCGACGCTGTTGGCACTCGGTAGCGTGTTGGCCTCGCTGTTTGATATTGATACTGACACACTCTCGCACCTGCTGGAGCATCTGCTACCCGACGCCTTGGTCAATACGCTGCTGTTGGTGTCTGGCACGGCAATTTGCTCGGCTGTTGTTGGGGTGGCGCTGGCCTGGCTGACCGCTGTTTGTGACTTTCCGTTGCGACGATTTTTCTCCTGGGCGCTGTTACTGCCGATGGCTATCCCCGGTTATGTGATGGCCTTTGCCTTTGTCGGCTTGTTTGAGTTCTCCGGGCCGGTACAAACTACCATTCGCGGCTGGTTTGGCTCATCGAGCTGGTTCCCTGATGTTTACTCCTTTGGTGGTGTCACGATGGTGATGTCGCTGGTGCTGTATCCCTATGTTTATTTGATTGCCCGTAATGCTTTCCAGACACAGGGACGACGTAGCATTGAAGCAGGGCAGTCGCTGGGTTTATCTCCGCTGCGTAGTTTTTTCCGGGTGTCGTTGCCGATGGCGCGGCCCTGGATTGTCGGTGGCGTGCTGTTGGTGGTGATGGAAACACTGGCCGATTTCGGTACCGTGGCTACCTTCAATTATGACACCCTGACCACGCTGATCTATAAATCCTGGTTTAGTCTGTATTCATTGCCTGCTGCGCTGCAAGTAGCCTCGGTTCTGTTGCTTGCGGTAGTTGTCATTATGGTGATTGAGCGCCGTAGTCGCGCTGCACAGCGTTATTCACAGTCACAGCACGCCAGCCTGTCATCATCACGCTTTGTGTTGAGCGGTAAGCGCCGCTGGGCCGCTGTTGTATTTTGTGCGCTGGTGTTTTTGTTTGCCTTTGTTATGCCAAGCCTGCGGCTGCTGAGCTGGGCGATGCCAAACCTTGGCAGTGATCTTAACGCTCATTTCTTTGGTTATATCTGGAGTACATTATCGCTGGCTTCCTTTGCCACGGCTCTAATTGCGGTTTTGGCATTGTTGCTGGCCTATGGCGCGCGTATTAACCAGTCGTTACCGACACGTTTTGCCGTGCGAACCAGCACGCTGGGTTATGCTTTGCCGGGCACTGTTTTGGCGATTGGACTGTTTGCACCGATTTCGATGCTTAATCACTGGTTGCAGGATGCAGGCATCCCGGCGAGTTGGTTGCAGGGCACCTTTTTGATCATGCTGATGGCCTACGGTGTGCGTTTTATGGCGGTAGCCTATTCGCCGATTGAGAATAATTACCTGCGTATTACTCCCTCGATTGATGATGCCGCACATAGCCTCGGTTTGACGGGCCTGCAGGTATTGCGACGGGTGCATTTGCCGATTGTACAGCGTGGCATTCTAACGGCGATGGTGTTGGTGTTTGTGGATGTAATGAAGGAGTTGCCCATCACGCTGATGACGCGGCCCTTCGGCTTCAATACGCTGGCAGTGCGGGTGTTTGAACTCAGCTCTGAAGGCCTGTGGCAACGCGCTGCATTGCCTGCGCTGGCAATTATGTTGGTGGGATTAATTCCCGTTATGTTACTGATTAGAAAGACTGATCAGGGCCTGTAAACACTATTTACAGATGTCTCTGTTATGACTAAAAATTCGTCGGGCAAGGCATGAGGAGAGAAATTTGGTTATTCCAAATGAGCAACGAATAACGCAGCATGGTGGATTTTTAGCCATAACCCGAAGGGCTGAGACTGTTTTTCCCTTCCACGGCGTTATTGTTCGCTTATGTAGCGGGCTGCATTACGCTCAAAATGCCTTGTTGAAGAAAAAAACAGTCTTCAGCAGTGATATCTCAAATAGTGTTTGCAGGCCCAATAATGACTAATCCTATCTGGCTGAAAGTAACCGATGCAACGGTAGCGTTTGATCGTTCACATGTTTTATCGGGTGTTTCCTTTGAACTTGAGAAGGGCGAAATAGGTTGCCTGCTGGGTTCCAGTGGTTGTGGTAAAACTACATTGCTGCGTAGCATTGCCGGTTTTGAGAAGTTGACCTCCGGTGAGGTTATTATCAACCAGCAGGTGTTAACGGGGCAGGGCAAACATGTGCCAGCCGAGCAGCGTAACGTGGGCATGGTGTTTCAGGATTACGCGCTGTTTCCACACCTAAGTGTATTGAAAAATGTCATGTTTGGTTTGCGAGAGAATGGGCAAAGTGAACAAAAGGCTATGGACTTGATTGAGCGTGTTGGTCTGGCAGGTAAGGAAAGTCACATGCCGCATCAGCTATCTGGTGGTGAACAGCAGCGTGTAGCCTTGGCGCGTGCGTTGGCACCGGAGCCGGTGTTGTTATTGTTGGATGAACCCTTTTCAAATCTGGATGTAAGTCTGCGTGAACGTCTGGGCCATGAGGTGCGCGAGATTCTCAAGGAAACCAACACCACCGCGCTGATGGTGACCCACGATCAGATGGAAGCCTTTGCCATTGCCGATAAAGTTGGGGTGATGAATGGCGGTTTGATTGAGCAGTGGGACATGGCCTACGATATTTACCACTGCCCGAATAGCTTGTTTGTGGCGGGGTTTGTTGGGCAAGGTAGTTTGATCGAAGGTGAGCTGCTGGGCTGCGGCACGGTGAAAACGGTGCTAGGTGTATTCGAGCAGGATGAAAACAGTTGCTGCGCCCCTGAGGTTGGCTGTCAGGCTGGTAAAAAGGTCAAAGTACTGCTGCGCCCAGACGATATTATTCATGACGACGATAGCCCGCTACAGGGTATTGTGCGCAAGAAGTCTTTCCGTGGCGCAGACTTTATGTATTCCCTGGCGCTGCCAAACGGTGAGCTGATTACCTGTATGGTGCCAAGTCACCATGATCACCCGGTCGGTGAGCCGATTGGGATACGAATGGAAGTTGATCACGTCGTCGTTTTTGATAACTAACAACTTCGCTTAACCCTAGTCGTGGGGCTCCGTCTGGCAGCCCCTGTTTCTACCGGTTGATCTTCATTGGCTAGCCGAACTTCTCTGTTTCAGTTTTGTCTGAAAGCTTCTTTGTAACAACTTTGTTAAATTTGATTAGCACTCAGTACGCGGTGTTGGTACTGGCTTCTTGTTTTTTTGTGCTCGATAATCAGGTTTAGTTTATTTCACCCTATTTGTGTTGGATCAGTCGATGCCCATAAATCCTCAGTTGATGTTTGTTGCCCTGGGCGTACTTGCGTTCATGACTCTTTGTTTGATCGTTGCGCTAATCAAAGCGCGCAAAAATAAGATGCAGTTGGATGTTCAGCAGGCAGCGCTGAAAAAAGAGTTTGAAGAGTTAGAGTTGAATCAGCATGAGTTGGTTGGTCAGCTGAGGGCGATTGAATTACAAAAGCAGCAGTCCGACACGCGCGTGGAGGAGTCCAAGCGACAGGCTGAATCCTTTTGGCAGCAGTTGAAGGAAAACAGCCTTAAAACTGATCAGACTTTAAAAGCCGAACGTGCGGTTCAGGAAGCGAAGCTGGAAAAGCTGCGTGCTGAGTCTAACGAATTACGACAACAGCAAACTAAACTTAGTACGGAATTAAAAGAACGTGATGCCGGTCACGCTAAGCAAGTTGAACAATTTGAAGAGCAGAAACAGGCGCTGGCAAAAGAGTTTGAAAACCTCGCCAACAAGATTTTTGAAGAGAAGGGTAAACGCTTTTCCGAAACCAGCCAGGATACGCTGGGGCAGTTGCTAAAACCTTTTCGTGAACAAATTGCTGGTTTCCAGCAGCGCATTAATCAAGTGCACGAAGCTTCAATCGAAGGTAACGCTCGCTTGGATTCTGAAATTAAAAAGCTGCTCGATACCGGCCTGAAAATGAGCGCAGAGGCCAGCAATTTAACCTCGGCCCTGAAAGGTGACTCCCAGCAGCGTGGCGCCTGGGGTGAAGCTCAGTTGGAACGTACACTGGAAATGAGCGGTTTGGTGGAAGAGGCGCATTATGAGAAGCAGTCGTCCTTCAAGGATCAGGATGGCAAACAGAAGTACACCGATTACATTATCAAACTGCCCGATAACAAGCACATCATCATCGACAGTAAGGTATCGCTGCTGGCCTACGACAAAGCGATTTCAGCCGACAGTCCAGAACAGGAGCGGCTGGCGCTGGATGAGCATGCCAAATCGGTGAAAGCCAAAATCGATGATCTGGCCAGTAAGGATTACACCAACCTGATTGGCATACGCAGCCCCAGCTTCGTGCTGATGTTTATCCCTGTCGAGCCCGCCTACATCGATGCCCTGAAGCATAATAAAGACCTGTTCGGCTACGGCTACGACAAGGGTATTGTGTTGGTGTCGCACACCACGCTGATTCCTATTTTACGCACGGTGGCCAATCTGTGGATGATGGAACGCAGCAATGCCGAGGCGCGTGAAATAAGCGATAAGGCAGGCGATATTTACAATCAGGTCTGTGTGGTGGCGGAAAACTTGCAAAAACTGGGTGTAACGCTGGGGGCGGCCAGTAACCACTACAATAAAACGGTGAATGCTTTAGTGGGTCAGCGTGGCCTGCATGGCAAGGTGGAGCGTTTCAGTACCTTATCCAGCAAAGTCAGTAAAAGCATGCCGGAGCTTGAGCCTAAACACATCGATTTTGAAAATGATCGTTTGGCGTTGATTGTCGAGCCGATAGTTGAGGATGAAGTGGCGATTGAGCATCAGTCGGGAAAGGATCAAGCGGCGGTCGATGAGAGGTCGTAGGTAGGTCAGTTTAGTCTGACGCGCAAAGCTGAAGTCTTGCCTACAGGTTGGTGCCGGATAATAATTTTGTGTTAGCCAAAACCAAGCTGGCCCGGGATAAACCCAGGCCAGTTGGTACAGAATCAATCAATAGCGGCTATTACTAGTCACGCATGTTTGTTTTCTGTGGATCGTACATAGGCATTGCAGTCACAGTAGCTGTGAATGTTGTGCCGTCTTCTGCTTTCGCTTCAAGAACAGTACCCGGTGCAGCCAGATCAGGTTTAACATGACCTAGAGAGATAGATGCACCCATGCGGTGAGAGTAACCTGGGCTGTTGATAACACCGACTTCTTCACCGTTAGAGAACAGTTTTGAAGCTTCAGGTGCCGCGTCATCCAGGCTGGAAATCAAGCCAACCAGTTTAATGTTTTCTTTGCCTTTAGATGCTTCACAAGCAGCTTTACCGCGGAAGTCTTTGTCTTTGCCAACACACCAAGGCAAGTTGATTTCCCAAGGAGTAGTTGCTTCGCTCATGTCGTATGGGTAGAACAGCAGGCCAAACTCAAGACGTACTTTGTCCAGAGATGCGAAAGAAGCAGGCATTACACCAGCGTCTTTGCCAGCTTCCAGGATAGCATCCCAGATTTGGCCGATGTTTTCGCCAGCAGCGTAAACTTCGTAACCGCGCTCACCAGAGAAACCGGTGCGAGAGATGATTACTTCATGGCCTAGCATAGTTGTAACCGTTTGACCGAATACGCCCATTGGCTCAATGTCAGCGTCCAGCATTGGGTTTAAAACGCCCAGTGCAGCAGGGCCCTGTAGAGAGATAGAGTTGAAGCTGTCGTCCAGCTCAACCGTCGCGTCTTTGCCTTCAGCAGATGCTTGCAGCATTTCCATTGCGAACCCACCACCGTGAACAACTAACCAGCCTTTGTCGCCCAAGTTGTAAACGATCGCATCGTCAGTCACGGTGCCTTCGTCAGTCAGGATCAGTGTGTAAGCACATTTGTCCGTGCCAACATTTTTCAGCGCACGGCTACAGGTGTGATCAACAACGGCAAATGCGTCAGGACCACGAACCCATACTTTTTTCAGACCGGATACGTCAGTCAGAGTAGCGCGCTCACGGTAAGCGTCATGCTCGTCATTAGGGTTTGAGTTGTAAGACCATGCAGTGCCTACGCCGTTCCAGTCTTCCAGGTTAGAACCCAGTTCGCGGTGGCGAGAAGCCAGCGGTGATTCAGGACGTTTAAATTGAGTCATAATTTTCTCCAATTACTCTTTTAGATGGTTCAAAATTTTAGCTGTCGATATTCAACAGATATAAGAATCTGGGTATTGCTAGTGAAGATGCCCTCGGCATTCTTCTGATCGCGCCTTAATGCCATTTTGGGGTTGTTTTGGGAATTTCAACCTTTCGGTGGCGCCGTAAAATCTTTTTTTGAATAAAGATCGGTCGAACAGTTTAAACCAGTTGGTGGTAGGTTGATATTGATCCAATGGTGGTACCTATTAATGTAGGCCTTTTGGTGCGTAACTATTTTGATTAACGAATTCCTATATCTTCAGAATCTGAAGCTATGTTATCGATGAAGGGTTTATCAATCTTAATGAAATCATTGCTGATCCTTGATCCTTGATCCCCAGATCCTAGGATCCCGTTGCAGTCAGCATCATATCGATTCTGTGCGCTCGACGTACGCAGTTAGTTCTGAGCGCCCTTTCACTTAACCAGCCACGCCATACCCTTTGGCTTCCAGCTTGAAGGGTGTCTATTGACCCTCTGGCTCGTGCGCAGCCCCGATTACGACATCTCTCAGTCGCTCTCTATTTTCAACTGATCCCCATCTTTATAAAGGGCGAAATTTATATATTGCGCTTATTCGCCATATTCGCTATATTCGCCATATTCGCCAAAGCCGCTAAATTCGACAGGCGAATATAAGCGGTTTTTAAAACCTGAAAGTATTGGCCCCTGTCCCGGGGCAAGGCTGAGGCAAAACGGCAGCTGTTAACGATGGATAGTCAAAGCCATTGATCCAGATTACGGCAAAGCTCTATACGCACCTGCGCCGCAATATATGACGAGGATACAAGAGCTTGAAAGCAGGGCGGCAGTTAACTGTTGGCACCATAAATTTTTGGGCGATTTTAAGATGAGCAAGTTGAAAATAAAAATGAACAGCCAGAATATTTTTTATCTATTCCCTAGCGTGATGGGGCTTATAGCCGCTTGCTTGGTGTCATGGCTAAGTGGCGCAAGCGTTGTCATTAGCTTGGTTGTAGCGGTTATTTTGGCAGTGAATGGTGTCGTTGTCGGAGCCTATTTGTTCAAAAAGCTACAAGCTGATTTGGCGAGCCAAGCCGAAATTGAAAGAGAGCGATCTGACGCGTTATATGAACGTACAGAATCATATGTAAGTGTATTTGAGCAGCTCTTTATTGATGTTATTCCCGTTATCTCAAACCAAGTTGATATGTCGAAAAAGCATACGGAGCAAGAGGTTTTAACCTTAAGTGAAAAGTTTTCTGAAATGGCTGCCCAGATAGGAGCGTTAGTCTCTAGCCAGGCAAACGACGATGGCCATTTAATCGGAAACTTATTGGAAGGGACAGAAGAGATCCTCAATGGTGTTGTCGGTCAGCTGAGTGCCATTAACGAGGCTGGGCAAGTAATGATTGAAGAAATGCGTCAATTATCGAGCCAATCTGCTGAGCTTGACGGCATGGCTCAGGAGGTTCGAGAGGTGGCGGGTGATATTCATTTATTGTCATTGAACGCTGCTATTGAAGCCGCCAGGGCGGGTTCGCAAGGTTCCGGTTTTGCTGTTGTTGCTTCGGAAGTTAGAAATTTGGCAAAAACATCATCTGAAACAGGCAGCCGTATTAGTGAGACAGTGGAGAGCATCAATGCGGCGATGGAGTCTGCGCTGAATACCGCTGAAATTACCGGTAACGAGGATAAGGAAAGAATACATGTATCTGAAACGTATATTGCGAAAGTTTTGAGTGATATTGAAAGCACCCTGATTTCATTCAAAAACAATACTGATGCATTAACTGAAAATAATGCGCAGATACAAACAGATATCTATTCCGTTATGACCGCTCTTCAGTTTCAAGATCGGGTAAGTCAAATGCTGGATCACGCAACGCATAATTTAAGTGATTTATCTGCGGTAGCAGAAAAAAATAAAGCAATACGTTTAGCTGATCGCAGCCCTGAATCCATTCAAGTCAGTAAGTTAATGGAGGCAATGGAGCTGCGATATACGATGCCGGATGAATTGCTTCAGCATAAAGCCACAGTTTCTGGTGAGGCGGTTGTTGTAGACGATGCCGAGATAGAAGAAGAGCTGACTTTTTTCTAAGCAGGTCAAACCAAATTAAAGTAAGGAACAGTGAAAATGGCAAAAACGATAATGATCGTGGATGACTCAGCATCAATTAGACAGGTTGTGAGCTTAACGTTAACAGGGGCTGGCTTTGATGTGATCTCAGCGGTTGACGGTAAAGATGCGCTAGGCAAGCTAGATGGCGTAAAAATCAACTTACTTATTACCGATGTAAACATGCCAAATATGGACGGCATAACCTTAGTGCAAGAAGCAAAGAAATTACCGGCCTATAAATTTACGCCAATGATGATGTTAACGACTGAAGCTTCTGATGAGAAGAAGCAAGCAGGAAGAGCCGCCGGTGCAAAGGCGTGGCTAGTTAAACCGTTTCAACCTCCCATGTTGCTCAAGGCCGTATCGAAGCTGATGCTTCCATAGCTTACATTTCGAGAATTTCAGGAGAACCAACGTTGACTATCAATGTGAAAAAACAGGGTGATACGGATACTCAGATTGCGATTTGTAATGAGATGACAATCTATACAGCGTTAGAGCAAACAAATGCATTATCCCCCCATTTAAAAGCCGAACAGACATTACAGCTTGATTTGTCTGATGTGTCAGAAATTGATAGTGCAGGTATTCAGTTGTTGATCTATATGAAAAGAGAAGCAAGCAGGCTCAATAAGCAGTTTAGCTTGGTTAACCATAGCCAGGCCGTAGTCGATGTTATGGAGCTTTTGGGGCTGGTTTCATTCTTTGGCGATCCGATCATTATCTCCTCAAACGGGAATGAATCATGAGTGATATGGATGCCGTTCTTGTGACGTTTACACAAGAAGCAAAAGAGCTGCTGGGTGAGATGGAAGAATCATTGCTCGTTCTTGAGGATAAACCGGATGACAGTGAAACGATTGATAGCCTGTTTCGGGCGATACATACCGTAAAAGGTTCATCAGGCTTATTCGGGTTTAATGACATCGTTGCCTTTACACATGAAGCTGAGACGGTTCTGGATCAGGTAAGGCATGGTGAAAAAGCCATTAACGATCAGTTGATTTCTACCTTGCTGAATTGTAGAGACCATATTGAAAAACTAGTCGATCATTGTATTGAGTCATCAGATCAAGCGCTACCTGACGAACTTGTGTCTGCAGGCGAAGCGCTTATTTTCCAGCTGACCGGAAAACAAGCAGATGATAATTCTTTAGCTGTCCTTGATGAAAACCCCGAAAGTACAGTGTTAGAGGGAATGGGTGAGCCGGGTGATCTTTCTAATAGCTGGATCATCGCATTAGAGTTCAAAATAGACGCCTTTAGGATGGGGGTGGACCCACTATCCTTTTTGCGTTACCTGAAAACACTCGGTGATATCCAAAAGGTTTTAGTGCTGACCCCTGAGTTGCCTGAGGGCGGCGAGTTCGATCCGGAAAGCTGTTATTTGCATTGCAAAATAGCTTTTGTGAGCGATGAGGACAAACAAACCATTGAGGATGTGTTTGAGTTTGCAGAAGACGACTGCGTTATTAATATTCTGCCGCCAAATTCAAAAGTTGAAGAATATCTTTCTCTGCTCGAGAACTTACCTGATCTCCATGTTCAGCGCTTGGGAGGTATTTTATTAGAAGTGGGTGTGTTAACAAAAAATGACATTGCCAGAGCGGTGCAAGCCCAAACGATTTCCGATGAAGTGAATAGCGATGACACGAAACCGCTTGGCAAAATATTGATTGAGCAGCAGGTTGTTCACCCCGTCGTTGTTGATGGCGCCCTAAAAAAACAAGAGAAGATCAAGCAGAAGGTGGCCGTTGAGGCGAACTACATCCGTGTCGATTCAGGCAAGCTCGGTCAGTTGATTAACCTGGTTGGCGAACTGGTCATTTCAGGTGCAGGCATGGATCTGATGGTTGAACGGCATGGATTGAGTGATGTAGAAGAAGTTGCTGCCACAATGACTACGCTGGTGAGCAATATCCGTGATACAGCGTTAGAGCTGAGAATGGTGCCTATTGGAGAAACATTTTCTCGTTTTAGACGTGTTGTTCGAGATGTTAGTAACGAATTGAATAAAAATATTGAGCTTCAAATTACGGGCGGCGAAACCGAACTCGATAAAATGGTGGTGGAAAAAATCAATGATCCATTAACACACCTCATTCGTAATTCACTGGATCACGGCATTGAGCCCCCCGAACAACGACTGCAAGCAGGAAAGCCAGCAAAAGGGATCATTCAACTGAATGCTTACCACGATTCAGGTCACATTGTTATACAGATAAAAGATAACGGGGCCGGCTTGGACAGTGAAAAAATTCTGGCCAAGGCAATCACCAATGGGATCATTCCAGAAGATCACAACCTGACGCAGCAGGAAACGTTCAACTTAATATTTGCGGCGGGATTAAGCACAAAAGCTCAGGCCAGTGATTTATCCGGTCGCGGTGTTGGTATGGATGTGGTGAAGCGAAATATTGAGGCTCTGCGAGGGACTGTCGAAATCGATAGCGTTCCTGGCGAGGGCACAACCTTCACAATTCAGCTGCCTTTAACCTTGGCCATCATCGATGGCTTCATGGTTGAAGCAGCGAGCGAGCGTTACGTTATTCCACTGAGTATGGTGGAAGAATGTGTCGAAATGAACAGCGGTGAATGGGCAATTGATGAGGTTATGAATTATGTCAATTTAAGGGGCGTTGCTATGCCTTACTTGCGGATGGCTGAATATTTTAATGCGGAAAGAAAGGCAGTCAGCAGCGATCGACAAAGTCTGGTCGTCGTCCGTTCAGGACAAAATAAAGCAGGACTGGTTGTGGATGAATTACATGGAGAGCACCAAACGGTTATTAAACCATTGGGTAAAGTCTTTGAAAATTTAAGAGGTTTAACAGGTGCAACTGTATTAGGTGATGGAAATGTTGCCCTTATTTTAGATATCCAAGGCCTTATTCAGACCGCAACAAAAAATGGTTAGTGGTGAAGAATTACCCTGCTTCGATAGTTCGTGAAGTGTGGGACTACGAGTAATTAATATTTGAATTAAGCATGAATTCAGTAAATGACCTTAATCTTAATATAGGTAAAGAGATGACATATTTTAAGAACTTAAAACTAGGCAGTAAGTTAAGCATTATCCTCGGGTTTATTTTAATTATTACTTCCGTGGGCACCTATAATGCCATATCCAACATCGAAGAAACGTCGGTAACGATCGAGCGCATTACGCAGGTTCGTGTTCCTACAGCGCAATCGAGTATGCAAATGTTGAATGGCCTGAATCAGGCGCTTGCTGCGCTTCGGGGCTGGATGTTATTAGGCAATGAAAAATTCCGTGATGAGCGTGAGCAGGTGTGGAGTCAGGACATCGAACCCTCCTTGGCACTGATGCAAGAAAAATCCAAAACCTGGACTAATGCTGAAAATATTAAGCGCTTGCAACGTCTGAATGAACTGTTGCCAAAGTTTAAGCAAGCCCAGCAGGAAATCGAAGATATTGCACAAAAAGTTGATAATGTTCCGGCGATCAAAATGCTTTTTGAAGACGCAGCACCACACGCTGCAATTATGGCAAAAAGCATTACTAAAATGATTGATTTAGAAGCGAACCTATCGGCGACTAAAGAGAGAAAACAGCTGTTAGGTATGATGGCTGATGTTCGGGGCACCATTGGTCTTGGGCTTGCAAACATTCGAGCGTATTTACTTTCTGGCGACGAAGCATTCAAACAGAAATATGATGTGCTTTGGGCAAAAAATGAACGCCGCTATAACGATCTGAAAAATAATAAAAAATTATTGGGCCCTCAGCAGACGGAAGCCTTCAACGCTTTGGATAAGGCGAGAACGTTATTTAAAGTAATTCCACCAGAAATGTTCAAATTACGCGGACAAAAAGAGTGGAATATTGCTAATCATTGGTTGGCAACCAAGGCTGCCCCAGTTGGTGCAGAGCTCGTGAATATATTGCAGGCGATGTCAGGGAATCAGCAGCAGTTATTGCAAACTGATGCGCAGGAATCGCTCATTGAGCAGCAGCAAGCCGTAACGGCAAGCTGGACGATGCTTGCGGCAAGCGTGTTAATCGCAATTATCCTGGGCCTGTTATTTGTTCTCGCTATCAACAAACGCTTAACCCGTTTATTGAAGGCTATTCACGAACTAGCCGACGGTAACTTGCAGGCTAAAATTGATGAGAATAATTTATCGAAAGACGAAATTGGCCAACTGACCAGTGGGCTTCTTGAGATGCGAAATAAACTACGGGCTGTTATTCAAACAGTACGTAGTGGTGCCGATAGTTTAGCCAGTGCCTCACAAGAGGTTAGCGCTACGGCACAAACGATCAGCCAGGGCGCAGTAGAGCAGTCAGCCAGCTGTGAAAGTACCAGTAGTTCAGTAGAGCAACTGAATGCGTCAGTTCAACAAAATGCCGAAAACGCAGGCGTTACAGAGAAAATGGCAACCAGTGCGGCTACTGAAGCGCAGGAAGGTGCGAACGCGGTTACCGAAACGGTAACTGCAATGAAGCACATCGCTAAAAAAATCGGCCTTATTGAAGATATTGCTTATAAAACCAACCTGTTGTCTTTGAATGCAGCCATTGAAGCCGCCTCGGCGGGAGAGCATGGCAAAGGCTTTGCTGTTGTTGCAGCCGAAGTACGTAAATTAGCCGAAAGTAGTCGGGTAACCGCTGAAGAAATCAGTGAGCTCGCGACTGACAGTGTCGATATTGCAGAGAAGGCTGGTGATCTGATTACCAAAGTTGTCCCCGACATCACAAAAACATCAGATCTTATTCAGGAAATCAGTGCCGCATCCGATGAACAAGCAGGTGGTATTAGACAAATAGCTGAATCGATGGGGCAGTTAGATCAAGCAACACAACAAAGTGCTGCGGCATCAGAAGAGTTGGCTGCGACATCTGAAGAGTTGAGTGGACAAGCCGAACAGCTTCAGCAAGCGGTTGCTTACTTTAACCTTTCCGAAGGCGGTCAAACGCAAACCGTTGCTCAAGAAAGACGAGCACCTGTTGCAGCTCAGCGGACGAGTGCGTCAGCACCCACACTAACCCCAGTGAATATGGCAGAAAGCTCCCTGGACTTTAATGATCAAGACTTTCAACGTTTCTAGTCCGGGAGTTAGTTATGAGAGATTTGGCTGTTACTAATGAACGCGAAACAGGTGGTGCCCTTGCTGTGCAAATCGAGCATGGGCAATATCTGACTTTTCTTGTGGGACAAGAAAAATTAGGTATAAGCATTCATGATGTAAAAGAAATTATTGAAATAAGCAATATCACTCGCGTACCGATGACTCCCGACTATATTCGTGGCGTCATCAACCTAAGAGGCAACGTTGTCCCGGTGATTGATTTGTCAGCGCGGTTAGGACATCAAACCAGTGAGTTTGGTAAACGTAGCTGCATTGTCCTGGTTGAGATTTTCTCTGGCAATGAAACACAAAACATCGGCATGTTAGTCGATCAAGTGAACGAGATACTGGAGATCCCAGCGTCTGATTTACAATCTGCACCGGAGTTTGGTGCAGATATACGCGTTGATTTTATTCAGGCGATGGGGCGAGTCGGAGATGATTTCGTCGTCTTGCTGGAGATTGCTCGAGTTTTATCGGTATCAGAGTTATCTCAGGTCACTCAGGTTTTAAAATCAAGTGCAGGCACATTGCTAGAAGTTGCTGATATCTAAACGAAACAGCAAACGTCGAACCATTTTGATCATGGCTTCTGGGTATTCATAAATATTATAGGATAAAACCAGAAACCTTGATCGGAATGCCCCAGGGTCAAATCTCGGATAAACCCACGATCAGAGTCACCAGAATGCGGAGTAATGAAAAGCTATTTTCATTACTCATGGTTGCCTGAGAGCAGTCAATGACTTCTTTAGCGTTTAGCTTTGATAAGCTTCCGCATAGGCTAAGGCGGCTGGTACGTGTTGTTATACATTACTTATATAAAGGGAGGCCGTCATCGCAGTTTCAATGACAACCAAGGAGTTTGAACTTTTTAGGACGTTTATATACGACCATGCAGGAATTTTCCTGGCGCCAGCCAAACACGTCATGGTGAGTAGTCGTTTAACTAAAAGGTTGAACTATTATCAGCTGCAGACCTTCAGTCAATATTTTCAGTTTGCGATGAACCCTGAAAACTCACAGGAATTTCAGATGTTGGTTAATATTTTAACCACAAATGAAACGTACTTTTTTCGCGAGCCCAAGCACTTTGATTATTTACGGGATGAAGTATTAAAACCCTGGCGTGGTCGCTGTCTTCGTGTGTGGAGTGCAGCAAGTTCGTCGGGAGAAGAAGCTTATTCTATTGCTATGTCGCTGGCTGAAAATTTAGGGGCAAGAGACTGGGATATTCTAGGCACTGATTTAAGTACAACTGTTTTGGAAAAAGCGCGGCAAGGTGTCTACCCAATGGGACGCCTGGAGTTACTGGACCCAAAGTTGATGGAGAAGTATTGCCTGAAAGGTGTGCGTTCTCAAGAGGGCACTTTTCGGATCACTGAAAAGTTGCGACAGCGTACCCGCTTTAAGCAACTTAACTTAATGAAACCAATGCCTTCAGGCATTGGAACGTTTGACGTGATATTTCTGAGGAACGTGCTTATTTATTTTGACAACGAAACAAAGCAGCATGTTGTTGAGCGTATTCTTTCGGCATTAAAACCAGGTGGGCATTTCCTTATTGGTCATTCCGAAACGTTAAATGGAATTGCCGACCAATTGGAAATGGTTAAACCGTCTATTTATAAGAAAAAATGAATATCCAACCATTCAAAGAAACCAAGCGAATAATTATTAATCCTGGTGAATATTATGTCAGTAACAAGCAAGAGGTGATCTCGACATTGCTGGGGTCTTGTGTGGCGGTCTGTTTGTATGATCCGGTCAATAAAATAATTGGTATGAATCATTTTTTACTGGCCTATAAACAGCACAACTACAACATGTCTGTTATTGAGTCAGAAGAAGGACGATATGGTTTGAATGCAATGGAATTGCTTATTAATGAAATGATGGCCAAAGGCGCGAGTAGACTTAATCTTAAAGCTAAGTGTTTTGGCGGCGGCGATGTTTTACGTTTACGGGGCGAGTCAGGCGGACGAAAAAGCGTTGGCGGAGTGAATATCGATTTTATTCGTGAGTTTCTGAGAAATGAAAACATTCCCGTAGTGAGTTCGGCATTGGGTGGTGATTTCGGACGAAATATTCATTTTGTGGGCAGTGATTTTTCTGTCTATATGAAAATGATTGGTGATGCTCAGAAGGTCAAGCTGGGAAGGGACGAGCGAGCCTATTGGAAGAAAAGTCTTGACGTACACAAGAGCGAGACTGCAATGGCAGTGTCAGAAAGTAGTCGGGTTGAATTTTGGTAGAAAAATATATGGATGATATAAGAGTATTTCTTGTTGATGATTCGGCTGTCGTAAGACAGGTGTTAACCGGCGTCTTAAATAGTATTCCTGGCATTACAGTGATGGGTTCAGCGCCAGACCCGATTTTTGCATTAAAAAAATTAGAGCAGGACTGGCCGGATGTCATTGTTTTAGATATTGAAATGCCTCGCATGGATGGCGTTACATTCTTGAAAAAATTGATGCGAGAGCATCCTATTCCAGTGGTTATCTGTTCAACGCTTACAACAAAAGGCGCTGAGGTAACGATGCATGCGATGAGTGCCGGTGCGGTGGATATTATTACCAAGCCAACGATAAATCTTAAAGGTTTTTTACAAGAATCAAAATCTATCATGGCCAATGCGATTAAAGGCGCGGCACTGGCTAAAATGAAACCTGCGCAAGCACTGGCAACGCAGTCGGCAAAAGCCAAAGCAGCAATAATTGAAATGCCATTAAAGGCAATGGCAGAAACAACAGACAGAGTCATTGCCATTGGGACATCAACGGGCGGAACGCAAGCATTGGAGTCTATTTTAACTCAGCTTCCTAAAGCGGCACCTGGAATTGTTGTTGTCCAGCATATGCCTGAAGCGTTTACAGCCGCTTTTGCATCACGCTTAAACAGTGTTTGCGAGATGACAGTAAAAGAAGCTGAGAATAATGATCGTGTTATGCCCGGACTTGTATTAATAGCGCCTGGGGGTAAACACTTATTATTACGGCGTAGTGGCGCTCAATATCGAGTTGAAGTGAAAGATGGACCTTTAGTAACCCGGCATAAGCCTTCTGTTAATGTCCTATTTCGCTCTGTCGCTAATGCTGCTGGGGCTAATGCCATTGGCATTATTATGACGGGTATGGGGGATGACGGGGCTAAAGGCATGAAAGAACTGCATGATTCTGGTGCTCTGACGATTGCTCAGGATGAACAGTCCTGCGTTGTTTACGGTATGCCTAAGGAAGCAGTAAAGCTAGGGGGTGTCGATTCACAACTATCTCTAGATGAAATCCCAAGTCTTATCGTATCTTCGCCAAATAGAAGAGCGTTTCTGTCGACCCTGTAAATTATTCTGTGTAATTACCCTGTTTGAATATAAACCTCTAGCCGGTCTTCGAATCCGGTCATCAATTGATTCAGTGCCATTTTTCAATTCTTGATCGGTATCGTCCATTTTTTGGCGGCAGCCTGGAGCGCCAGATAAATCAATTTATTAGCTAAATCATAGCGGCGAATAAATTGCGTTTTTTGATGCCCTTACGAATGATATCGTTCATCGCTTTGAGGGTGCCCTCAGGCTACTTGGATGGTTACTCCTCCCCTTGTTTAACCAATAACCCTCTTTATAAGGGCGGATATTTTTTTGATATTGCATGTATTCGCTATATTCGCTATATTCGCTATATTCGCAAAAGCCGCTAAGTCCTTAGGCTCTGATTCTGGATATGCCAGGATTGGTAGTGCGCTGCTTTATAGGCAAAAAATGTCACCGCTAGGGGCAATTTAAGTATCACAATTGATTTTGGGAAAGTAATAAATGAGCCTCCAACAATTACGACAGGAAACTGATAGAAAAATAGAAACCGGTATTTCTCAGTTTTTGACCTTTATGTTGAACGGTGAGGAATTTGGTGTAGATATTCTAAAGATTCAGTGTATTCAGCGTTGGTGCAAAGTAACGCCTATTCCCAATACGCCTGACTTTATACTTGGCGTGATTGATTTACGTGGCGCCGCGGTGGTTATTGTGGATTTACGTGAACGCTTTGAGTTGGAGGATGTGAGTTATGGCCCTTCGACGGTGGTCATTGTGGCCCAGGTTCGGACTCATGGTACCGAGAGAACCGTAGGTATGGTTGTAGATGCCGTATCTGATGTTTGCAACGTCGGTGTCAGTGAAATAATTGCGGCGCCTGATTTCGGAAGCACAATTAGTGTTGAATACATCAAGGGACTGGCTACAGTTGAAAACAAAATGGTGATTCTTCTGGAGATTGACAAATTAATAAATAATGGTGTGCTGGGCTTGCTTCCGGAACCCCTGCTCCATTAGATATTAAGGTTCTTCCGTGTCAGCTAGCGCGATCTATTTGTGATGCGGCGGGGGTGGGTTGAATGGTTATTAATATGGCTATTTCTTCAACGGTATAAACCAGTGAACCGGATAAGAATATAGTGAATTATTACTGTCCATAAAAACCATAGTGTTGATAATGTGGTTTGTGCAATTAAATCACACGCGCCAACACTTACTGTGAAGCCGGGCTCTTAAAGTTGGGATAAACAGTCCGTGAGGACAGCCGGTGGTAGTGATGTTTGGGAAGAGTTTTAATGTTTTTGTGTATGCCCCCGCAAGGTGCGGCGAAGCGCGCATGATACAGATGCTGACAAGCAGTTTTAGGTTGAAGAGGTTGAAGAATTGAAAAACGATAGAGTCTATTTAACACCGGTTGAAGTGTCGAAATTTTTAATGGTATCGACAGCCTCAGTACGCTCCTGGGCGGCTAAAGGTGTATTGCCTGCAACAACAACCGCAGGTGGACATCGACGTTTTCTTAAAAGCGATGTCGAGGCGTTTGCCAGATCACGAGGTGTTGCAGTTGTTGAGCAACCTT